>PPYE01311104.1_pt1 | contig 156194 bp, 126 predicted proteins | sample 1559881 | NCBI WGS metagenome assembly PPYE01 (sample SAMN08240022, study PRJNA423297) | Human gut metagenome, whole genome shotgun sequencing project. | reverse complement strand
AAGAAACGCAAATGACCAGAATCGTACAATTCTGGTCATTTGATCCAATACGACACCAACCACTTTTGGCATCATTACCGTAATCAATGATTGAGGTGTTGCTTTAGCCGGAACGATTCGAGTATATGTCGTATCATCTGTTTTTGCTCGGGTTCCTCGAAATCGTTTCGCATGTGTGTTACGGTTAGACGGATGCGAGTATTTTCGATTGAAAATCGGTATGTTGCATGGTAAATTGCTTGAATGTTTCCATTCTCTTCGACCGTTGTCGTCTGAATGAGTCGTTCCGTTTCGATGTCATTGACGAAGAACGTGCTTTTCCCGATTGTTCCATCCTCGTGGTCGAATGGCGTCGCATTCGGGTCTGCTTTCTCCGAGGGTTCGAAAAGACCGATACAAACCGTTCCCGAGAATCGGCCTTCGGTCAATCCTTCCTGAGTTTGTTGGGGCGCGAAATAATTGACGTTTCCGTAATAACCCTTGAATAGAGTGATTGCATCGGGTTGCTTTGACGTCGTGGCGTAAGTCTCGGGCAACTCGATCGTGTAATAGGCCGTTTCTACATGTTCTGTCGTTTGCGGCGCGAAGTTACTGTTGTCTAAGGGTGGAAGATTATATTCGTAGATGATGTTGCCTTCTTCGAGTGAAGTACAGTAAATCTTGCCGAGTTCCTCCGAGACGGTGAAAGCGATAACCGGTTTGTCAAGTTGATAATTGGCTGTCAGGTTCCCTTTCCAGTCGAATACGAAAATGGAAGGGGTGAAGTCGGTCCCTTTTTTTCCGACTTCGTTTTTTACGATGTTGGCCCACATTACGTAAATGCGGTCGTCTGTGACGAATGGTTCGGTGAAAAGTATCTTTTCTTTGTCGGCATTACGGAATGAAAAATCCGACAGACCGTCGATGTGAATCTCCGCAGAGCAGATTCCGGTGGAAGCGTCGATGATTTTAAGAACTGGATACAGATAGTAGAAAGCTGCTATTTTGTCTTGTTTTTCATTGTATTGGGTCGATTTTAAATACAACCTGTATTTGTCCGTATCGGAGAGACGATTCGTGCACCAATTCGGATAGTAACCGAAATAGTGTCGATCTCGTGTTGCGATATTCAGTTTTACGAATTCGCTCCGATCCTTTTCCCGATACATTCGGTCAAAATAATATAGCGAATCATTGATTTTCTTGAGTCGGTTGATCGGATAGTCGTCTTTTTGGAACGGAATGGGAATTGTTTTTATGATTGAGGCAGAAGAATCCCCGAACTCGATTGTTTTGAGTTTTCCGACGTCGTATATTTCGACCTGTCGATCCGACACGATAACGGCATCATTGTTTGGACGGACGGATATTTCGTTATTGGCCCGGCCTATGTTTCCGAATGAATAGAGGTGCTCGAATGTCTGCGGATCGAAAACTTTGAACATGTCGTTTTTAACTTGTTCGAAAATGATCAACTTATCCTTGTGAAGGAATATTTTGGTCGGCAGAAGCAGATCTGTACCGACAGTCCGCGATTCGTGCGCCAAGAGGATGGGGGCGGGAATCGGAGTATGCCGGATCGGTTCGGAGTTGCGAGAACATCCTGCGAAGATGGATATGATTGACAGGTATATTGTCAATTTGTTCGGATATATAGACATAGGTCGGGCCTGTTGATTACATTGAATAGAGTGTACATTGTCCTTTGTCGAAGGCTTCATCGGATGATACCTCTTTGCATATAGGATAGTTGCAGTGATAAACAGTATTGCAATTCCAGAACCGGCAATTATTGTAGGAGCAATAACAGGTTCCTGTTGTTGAGCCGTATTCGTTGTTGGCCGGCACTTTGGCATTATAAGGAATAATGATCATGTGTCCGGTAACGAGAGTTGCGGCTGTTAGCAATGCGATACCCGCAAAAATAAGTGTTTTTTATAAGAATGAAATTTTAAGTAAAATTAGGGTTAAGTTGTGAACTGTTTGACGCTATTGTACCGAATGGTTTGCAGTAAAGATATATAAAATATATCTGACAAGCAAAAAAGGTTAATATTTAATTATTATGGGCGTTGCTTATTAAGCAATAGATCGTTTGATATGGCTGTGATGCATGACAACGACCGCAATACGGCATATGTATCGCGATATCTTGGGGGTATGGCGACGGGGGTTAGCAGAAAGGATGGTAGATCACGATGCCCGCGGCGGCCGAGAGAAGGATCAGCAGGATGGGATTGACCTTGCGGGCCGAGGCGACGACGCAGAGGCCGAAGATCGCCCAGCTCCAGCCGTCGATGAAGCTCTCGCCCTCGTGCGAGGCGGGGAACATGAGCAGCAGGGCTGCCGAAGCGATCATGCCGATGACGACGGGTTTCATGCCCGACATGGCTCCCGCCAGGACGGCATTGCCCTTCAGGCGCAGGAAGAAGCGTGTCAGGACGAGCATGACCGTCAGCGACGGCAGGCAGACGGCGAAGGTGGCGATCGCAGAGCCGAGGATGCCGAAGAACGGGTTGTCGCCCGCCTGCGCCCCGACCGTGTAGCCCACGTAGGTCGCCGAGTTGATAGCGATGGGGCCGGGGGTCATCTGGCTCACGGCCACGATATCCGTAAATTCGGTGTTGGTCATCCACGCGTGGCGGACGACCACCTCGTTCTGGATCAGCGCCAGCATGGCGTAGCCGCCGCCGAATCCGAAGAACCCGATCTTGAGGTACGAGAGGAAGAGTTGCAGGTAGATCATTTGTGCAGGCGTTTACCGATTGTGAGCGTCCATCCGATGCCGGCCGCGGCTCCGGCGGCGATGAGCAGCACGGGCGACCAGCCCAGGCCCCAGACGGCCAGCGCCGCGAGGACCGCGACGGCCATGAGCGCCGGGTGCATGCCCCGGGCCAGCGAGAAGACCGGCACGACGATCAGCGCCACGACGGCCGGGCGCATCCCCTTGAAGGCGGCGTCCACCACCGGGTTGTGGCGGATGCCCGCGAAGAAGATCGCCACGATCAGGATGATGAGGAACGACGGCAGCACGGCCCCCAGCGAGGCCGCCACGGCGCCCCGCAGTCCGCGGACCTTGTAGCCGATGAAGACCGACGTATTGACGGCGATGGGCCCGGGCGAGGATTGCGCCAGCGTCAGCAGGTCCAGGAATTCCCCCTGCGGCAGCCAGCGGCGCCGTTCGATGATCTCGGCCTCGATGAGCGGAACCATCGCGTAGCCGCCCCCGAAGGTGAACAGTCCGATCTTGAAAAAGCTGCGGAAGAGTTCGAAAAGAGTGGTCCGCTCCATGACTTATTCCCGTTTTTTTCTGCCCAGCAGCGTGCGGATGCCGTCGATGAAGACCATCGGGTGAGTCGGTGCGCCGGGCAGCCAGAGATCGACCCGGTGACGGTCGAAGAACGAGCGGTCTATGGCGCGGCTCGCGGCGAACAGCCCGCCCGAGCAGGCCTCCGTACCGCAGGCGACGAGCACCTTCGGTTCGGCGACGGCGTCGTAGCAGATCTCGAGCGCCTCGGCCATGTTCCGCGTGACGGGTCCCGAGACGACCACGCCGTCGGCGTGGCGCGGCGAGGCGGTGAATCCGATGCCGTGGCGGCCGAGGTCGAAATTGACGTTGCCCGTGGCTCCCAGCTCCATCTCCACCGAGGCGTCGCCGCCGGCCGAGACTTCGCGCAACTGGAGCGCTTCGGCGAAAAACCGGCGGATCTCGGGCCGCACCTGTGCGGCGTCGAACGGGATGCGCTCCTGCCCCGGGCGGACGACGAGACCCTCGCGCACGGGTGATCCGATGCGGTAGTCGTTCGTGAAGCGTATCGCGCTTTGCGCGATGCGGGCGCACTCGCCGCAGAAGAGGCAGCGCCCCAGGTCGAGCGCGAAGGGATGCGCGGAGAGCGCGCCCGTGGGACACCGCTGCGCGGCGCGTCCGACGGCTTCTGCCGTCTGGTCGTCGCAGGGAGCCGTCAGGACGGGACGTCCCCGGAATTTGGGGGGCAGTTCCACGGTGTCGAGATCCGGAATGGCCTGCCGGCCGTGGTTGCGTAGAACGCGTATCTTGGGAAACAGCATGTTCGGTCTATTTTTTTCGGTTCGTTCCGGCGGACGGTCCGCGGTGGCGGTGCGCCCTGCCGGGCCTCTTCTCCGGGCGGGCCGCGTCAAAGGTCGTGCCCGCAGTAGGAGAGGTTGAAACTCTTGTTGCAGATCGGGAAATCGGAGATGCCTTCGCCGCGCACGGCCAGCGCGAGGGCCAGCCAGTTGTGCAGGCTCGGGTCCTTGATGCGGCAGGCCGCGATGCGCCCCGCGGCGTCGGTCACCGCGACGTGGCATGTCTCGCCGCGCCATCCTTCGACCAGTCCGAACGACAGCGCCTCGGGGGCCAGCGGCGCCGTGTAGTCGGGCTGCGGGACGGCCGGAGGCGTCTGCCGCTCCCACGCGTCGAGCAGGCGGTCGATGTAGGCGGCCGATTGCAGCACCTCGCGGCAGCGGACCATCAGGCGGGCCATCACGTCGCCCTGCGTCCTGACGATAGGTTCGTGGCGCAGCGTTTCGGCATAGATGCCCCACGGGTGCGAGGCGCGGACATCGCGCGCAAGGCCGCTCGCGCGGGCCGCCTGTCCCACGCCGCCGATGCGCAGCATCTCCTCGCGCGGCACGATGCCGCACTGTTCGAAACGGGCCAGCAGCGAGGGAGAGGACTTGATGTCGCGGCGCACCTCGTCGTAGCGGCGGGCGATTTCGCGGACGTTGCGGCGGATCGTGCCGGCCGTCCCGGCGTCGAGCGGATGGTCCGTGCCGCCGGGGCGGACGAGGCCCTTGCCGAAGCGGTTGCCGCACCACGCCTGCGTGGTGTTGATCGTCATGGTGCGCAGCGCCTCGCAGGCCACCTGCCCGAGCTGGTAGCCGACGTCCATGGAGAGCGCCCCCGTGTCGGCGATCTGCATGGCCATCCGTTCGAGTTCGAGGGCGATGCCGCGCTCGGTCTCCAGACGCTCCGGAGCGCGGAATCCCGCGAGGCGTTCGACGGCGGCGGCGAACGCCGAGGCATGGGCCACGGCGCTGTCGCCCGCGACGGTTTCGGCCAGACACGCCTGCCGCAGCCGGTTCTCCGTAGCGGCGAACTCGGCCTCCGCGCCGCGGTGCTGGTAGCCCAGCGCGATTTCGAGGTGGAGGACCTGCTCGCCGTTGCAGATGAAGCGGAAGGCCCCCGGTTCGATGATTCCGGCGTGGATCGGCCCGACGTTCACTTCGTGCAGCGAGCGTCCCTCCATCGTGTAGAAGGGGTAGTTGTCGATCGAGCTGCGGCGGTCGTAGCCGTCGGCGGGGAACCGCAGCGGTTTGGGCCACGGCATGGCGTCGAACCGGATGCCGTAGCGCTCCGCGATGTCGCGTTCGAAGGGGTGCATCTGCGGGTGCAGGGCCGTGAGCGACGGCAGAGCTCCGTCGTCGTAGTACTCCGTGGCGTGCGAGGCGATGAGCACGCGGCTCCGGGCGTCGTCGAGCAGCAGGCAGAAGAAGCGCATCCGGTCGCCCACGGGAAGGGCGAAATAGTGCGCCACGTGGTACTGCGGCCGGGCGAGGCGCGCGGCCAGCTCGTCGTGGAATTCGGCGTAGGCGACCTCGGGAATCTCGCTCAGCGGGACGTGCAGGGAGCGGTTGTCGGTCGAATACCAGTTCATAGCGATACGATTTGAGCGATCAGACGTTCGAGGAATGCGGGCTGCCACACGCCGACGACGATCGCGGCCAGCAGCAGCGTGAGGGCCGACCACGAGAGTTTGCGGTCGGCTTTCGAGGGGTGCAGCTCGTCCTGGTTGGGCTGGTAGCAGAGCCGGAGCATCCGCACGCAGAAGGAGTAGATGACGATGCAGAGCAGCAGCAGCATGACGCCCACGAGCCACCATTTGCCGGCGGCGATCACCTCGCGGAGGATCGCCAGCTCGGAGACGAAGAGCGGCGAGGGCGGGAAGGCCATCACGACGACCATGCCGGCGAGCAGGCCGACGGCCCCCACCCGGTTGATGTGGATGTAGTCGCCGATGCGGTTGATGCGGTAGCCGTTGTAAACCTGCCGCACGACGGCCATTTGCAGGAAGAGGCTGCTCTTGATGAGCGTGTGGCAGACGACGTGGAACACGGCGGCCCAGACGCCCGCGCCGCCGATGCCCAGTCCGATGGCCGCGATACCCATGTTCTCGACCGTGGAGTAGGAGAGGAAGCGCTTGTAGTTGTTCGTGCGGCGCAGGAAGAGCGCGCCGATCGCGAGCGACAGCACGCCGACGACGAGCAGCACGGAGCGGACCCACGGGAAGACCTCCGTGGCGGCGAGAATCCTATAGACGCGCAGCACGGCCAGGAAGCCGGCATTGACCAGCCCCGTGGAGATGAGCGCCGAGGCGGGCGACGGCGCGGCGAAGTTGGCATCGACGCCCACGGTGTAGAGCGGGAAAAGCTCGACCTTGCAGCTGTATCCGCAGAGGATCAGCAGGAAGGCGGTCTTCAGGTAGAGGGCGTTGCCGCCCGCGGCCGCGGCGGCGACCGCTTCGTAGGAGAGCGATTCGCATTTGGTGGCGGCGGCCAGCAGCAGGATGCCCAGATAGGCCATGGCGATGCCCGTCGAGCAGACGAAGACGTATTTCCACGCCGCTTCGAGCGTCTGCGCCGTGCGGCGGTGGTAGATGATGCCTGCCGAACAGAGCGTCGTGGCTTCGAGGAAGATCCACGTCACGGCCAGGTTCGAGGCGAAATAGGCTCCGGAGATGGCCGTGGTGAGGAGCATCAGGAGCGCCGAGTAGGTGCGCGTCTGCCTCAGGTCGCTGCCGTGCAGGTAGGCTTCGGAGTGGGCGAAGGCGAAGGCCGAGACCACGACGAGCAGGATGTGGAAAAGCGTGCCGGCGGCGTCGAAGGAGAAGACGCCGAGCGAGTCGGTGCCGTAGAGTCCTCCGGCGAAGATGCAGAGGACGAAGACGGCCTGAACGGCGTAGAATGCGGCGCCCGCGGCGGCGATCTGCCGCTCGTTGCGGGCCGCGAAGGCCGCCGAGGCGGCCAGAATGCTTGCGATCAGGTAGAAGAGCATCATGGCGTCAGTCCTTTACGTTGGTGAGCGAATCGGCGTCGTCGGCGTGCAGCTTGCCGTCGATCTTCGTGAAGAAGATGCCCAGCATGAGCACCGAGATGAGGATGTCGAGCAGGATGGCGAAGTTGATGACCAGCGGCATTTCGACGCCGATGGCCGTCGAGAAGAGGAACACGCCGTTCTCGATGGCGAGGAATCCGACCATGTGCGAGAAGATGCGCTGGCGCAGCGTGATGAGGATCAGTCCGCTCAGCAGCGAGTAGAGCGCCACGCCGAAGAAGATCAGATCGACGGCCGAATCGGCGATGTAGTAGGTGATCGAGGCGCTGACGACGAGCGCCGTGAGCGACAGCAGCAGCGCCCCCGACTGCGACGAGCCGGAGCGGCGCACGCGGTTGATCTTCGTGCGGCGGATGACGGCGAAGAGCATCCACGGGACGAGGATGCCCTTGAACAGAAGGGTCTCGACGGCGATGAAGGCCAGTTCGGCGGGGTTGATGGCGTGCAGGCGCACCAGCGCGACGGCGAACAGCAGCCATCCCTGCAGGCCGATGAGCGAAGCGAAGTTGCGGAAACGCTCGGTGATCGGGAGATAGACGAGCGTTACGACGTAGAGTATGACGAGCGGAAGGATCATTGGACGGCGATGTTGAACCGCAGCAGGTAGCCCGTGAAGAAGACCAGGGCGGCCAGCGCGGCGATGGTGAGGATGAAGGTGGTGTTGCGGGCGAGCTTGTTGCGGGCCTGCGTCGATTCGACGACGCCCACCGAGAGACCGGTCAGCAGCACGGCGAGCGGTGCTGCGATCCACCAGCGGGGTGCGGCGACGGCTGCCGCCGCCGCATCGGCGGCGAGCACCGCCAGCGCGGCGGTCTTGAGCCATCCGGCCGCCTTGACGAAGGCCAGATCGACACCGCAGTAGTCGAGGCACATGACCTCGTGGATCATCGTCAGCTCGAGGTGCGTGCGGGGATCGTCCACCGGGATGCGGCCGCTCTCGGTGAAGACGAGCTTCAGCAGCAGGTAGGCCGCGAGCAGCAGTACGACGGCCTGCTGCGCGTCGCCCGCGGTGTCGCCGGTGAAGAGCGCGGCGAAGGAGGTGTGGCCCGAGAGGAGCGCCAGCGTGCCGAAAACGAGCATCAGCGCCGGTTCGGCGAGCGCGCCGTAGAGCGCTTCGCGGCTGGCTCCCATTCCTTCGAACGAACTGCCGGTGTCCATCGCCGCGAGGATGAGCGCCGTGCGGCCCAGGGCCAGCAGGTAGGCGAAGGCCACCAGGTCGCCGTCGAACGAGAGCAGCGGCGGCAGGTCGCCCACGGGGATGAAGAGCGCGGCCAGCAGCGCCGAGCCCAGGCAGACGGACGGTGCGGCGCGGAAGAGCGGCGACACGGTCGTCGAATAGACGGCTCCCTTGCGGAGCAGCAGGCGGAAGTCGCGGAGGTGCTGCGTGAAGCGGATGCCCCGGCGTCCGGCCAGGCGGGCCCGCGTGCGGTTGATGAGCCCCGGAATCGCAAGGGCCGCGAGCAGCAGGAGCAGCGTGTTGAAAAGGGCCATACGTCAGATCAGATTGAGGACGGACAACAGGAATACCAGCGCCAGGAAGGCCAGCGCGAAGAGGACGTAGTGGTTGATCTTGCCCGTGCGCAGCCGCATGACGCGGGCGTTGATACGGCGCAGCAGTTCGACCCACCAGGCCGAGAAGAGCCGTCCGATGCGGTCGCGGTGGCCGACGTCGAAGGAGTGCGCGCCGGGGAAGATTTCGCTCTTCGGCACGGGGGAGCCTTCGCCGCTGTTCTGCGTCAGGGAGGTGGCGATGGACTGCAACCCTTCGGAGAAGGATTCGCCCGTGTACTGCATCTTCACGTTGGGCGAGGTGAAGCCGCAGCCCCACGTGGGGCCGCGGGCGATGCGGCGGCCGCGGAGCAGGCGGCGCCGGAGCCAGAGCAGCAGCGCCACGACGGCGGCCAGCAGCCAGGCCGTGCGTCCGGCGGCGGCCAGCGAGGGCGACAGAAGCCAGTCGGCGGCGTCGGCCGGAGTGCGGAGGAAGAAGTCCGCGGCGCGCGTCACGGCGGCCACGGCCGCGCGGGGGAACAACCCGACGAAGAGGATGCCCGCCAGCGGCAGCGCCATGGCGGCGATGCGGTGGTTGTCGGCCTCGGAGGCTTCGGCCACCTCGTGCGTGCGGGGCGAGCCGAGGAACACCGTGCCGTAGAGCTTGGTGAAGGCCAGCACCACCACGCCGCCGATGAGGGCCAGCGCCGTCAGCGCGGCCGCCGAGGCGAGGGTGTCGCTGCCCGAGGCGATGCCGTCGAACAGTCCGAGGTAGATGAGCAGCTCCGAGACGAAGCCGTTCAGGGGCGGCAGGGCGCAGATGGCCGCCGTGCCGGCGAGGAAGAGCAGCGCCGTCAGGGGCATGTGGCGTCCCAGTCCGCCGAGGCTGTCGAGCGAAGTGGTGTGCGTCGCCGAGAGGATGTTGCCCGCGCCGAAGAAGAGGAGCGGCTTGAAAAACGAGTGGTTGGCCGTGTGGAGCAGCGCCCCGGCGATGCCCGCCAGCGCGACGAACTGGTTGCCCGAGGCCTTGCCCAGCGCGGCGATGCCGATGCCGATGAGGATGACGCCGACGTTCTCGATCGAGGAGTAGGCCAGCAGGCGTTTCACGTCGTTCTGCGCCGCGGCCAGCACGACGCCCCAGAGTCCGGTGAGGATGCCGGCGGCGAGCAGGATGTATCCCGCGGTGCGCAGCGCGGGCAGCTCGCCCAGCGCGGCCGTCGTGCGGAGGATGCCATAGACGCCCGTCTTGATCATCACGCCCGACATCAGCGCCGAAACGTGCGACGGGGCGGCGGGATGCGCCTCCGGCAGCCAGACGTGCATCGGGAAGAGCCCCGCCTTCATGCCGAAGCCGGCGAGGAAGACGGCGAACAGCGGCAGCGCGGGCTGCGTGCGGAAGTATTCGGCCAGCGCGCCGAACGCGGCCGAGCCGGTGACGGCTTCGAGGCGTACGAATCCCACGACGAGCAGCACGAAGCCTATGTGCATCATGATAAGGTAGGAGAGCGCGGCGCGGCGCACCTCGCGGCGTTCGGCGTCGAAAAGGATCAGCAGGAACGAGGCCACGGTCATCAGCTCCCAGAAGAAGAGGAACGAGTAGCCGCCGTCGGAGAGCACGACGCCCAGCATGGCGTAGAACAGCACGACGAGCGCCGTGTAGTGCAGCGAGATGTGGGCCGGGGACTTGAGCGGAAGGTAGCGGGCGAGGTATCCGCGCGAATAGGCCGTCGCGGCCAGCGAACCGACGGAGACGATCAGCACGAAGAGTGCCGACAGGGAGTCCATCGAACCCGAATCGCCGCCGAAGAGCGTGCCTGGGAGCAGCCACAGCAGCCGCTCCGGGACTCCGGCGAGCGTGGCGACGGCCTGCGTGCAGCCCCACAGGGCGCCGGCGCCGACGATCGCCAGCGCGGCCGGCGCCTTGCAGCGCAGCGGCGCGGCGAACAGGATGGCCGTTACGGCCGCCAGCGCGAGTAGTGTGCAGAGAAAAAACATATCGGAAGATTAATTCGTCTGTTTCGGTCCGTTCGCGACGGAGACCATCACGACGGCTGTCAGGGCGGCCGTCTCGGTGCGCAGCCGCTGGTCGCCAAGGGTGATCTCGCGGAATCCGTGGGCCAGGGCGAAGTCGATCTCCGCGGGCGAGAAGTCCCCTTCGGGGCCGATGAATATCTCGACAGGCGTTCCGGCCTGCACCGCCTGCGGCAGGTACGCCTTGCCCTCGGGCGCGTGCGCCGCGCCGCAGTGGGCGATGAAGCGCTGTCCGGGGAAGGGGCGCAGCACCTCCTCGCGGAAGGGCGTGAGCTCCCGCAGTTCGGGCCGGTAGGCCTTGAGCGACTGCTTCATCGCCGCCGTTATGACCTTCCCGCCCCGTTCGGTCCTGAATATCCGGCGCTCGCTGTGTTCGGTGCCGAGCGGTACGATCGCGTCGATGCCCACCTCCGTGGCCTTTTCGAGAAACCATTCGAAGCGCTCGGTGTTCTTGGTCGGCGCGACGGCCATCGTCAGCGAGTAGGGCAGTTTCCCGAACCCGGACTGCACGTCGTCGATCCGCACGGTACAATGTTTGGGGTCGTCGTCCGTGATGCAACAGCGGTAGAGGTTGCCCCGGCCGTCGGTGAGGTGGAGCGTGTCGCCCCGGCCGAGCCGGAGGACGCGCACGCAGTGCTTCGACTCCTCCTCGCCCAGCGTATGGCGGGGAGGTGCGGCGTCGGGGTCGTAAAAAAGTTGCATACCTGTTATAATTTACTAACTTTGCAACGGCTTCCCGGGGGCATGACGCGCCGTGCGGGAAATCCCGAGCCGCAAAGTTACACAAATAAGCCGACAGATGAAACCTATCGCTGGATTATTGACACTTTTTCTGGTTATGGCCTGCGTATCCTGCAAATCCGAAAAGACGGAGGGGGAGAATCCCTTTTTCTCCGCCTGGGAGACGCCCTACGGCGTGCCTCCCTTCGATAAGATCCGTGCCGAACACTTCCTGCCCGCCCTCGAGCGGGGCATGTCGCTGCACGATGCCGAGATCGACGCCATCGCGTCGAACAACGACGACCCGACGTTCGGGAACGTCATCGAAGCGTACGACGCCGCGGGAGGGATGCTCGCCCGGACGGAGCTGGTTTTCGGTATGCTCTGCGCTGCGGAGAACACCCCCGAGCTGCGGGCCCTGCAGGAGCGGGCGATGCCGCTGCTGGCGGCGCATTACGACCGGATTCTGCTCGACGAACGGCTTTTCGCCCGCGTGAAGGAGCTGTATGACCGGCGCGGAGCGCTGGATCTGGACGACGTGCAGCTGCGCCTGCTGGAGAAGACCTACCGGCGCTTCGTGCGCGCCGGGGCGCTGCTCGACGCCGGGCGGAAGGCCCGCCTGAAGGAGATCAACGGCGAGCTGGCGCTCGCTGCGGTGAAGTTCGGCAACAACCTGCTCGCCGAGAACAACCGCTTCGAGATGGAACTCACGGCCGACGAGATGGCCGGTCTGCCCTCCGACGTGCAGGAGCTCGCGCGCGAGAAGGCCCGCGAGCGGGGAAAAAAGAAGGATACGGGCATCTTCACGCTCCACAAACCCAGCCTCATCCCGTTCCTCACCTACTCGTCCGACCGGGGGCTGCGCGAGCGGATCTACAAGGCCTACCTGAACCGCGGAAATAACGGCGACGAGTACGACAACAAACATCTGATCAACGACTTCATCCGCCTGCGCACGGAGAAGGCGCACCTGCTGGGCTACCCTTCCTATGCGGCCTATGTCGTGGACGACGAGATGGCCGGTACGACCGACGCGGTCTATGAGCTGCTCGAAGGCGTCTGGACTCCGGCGCTGGAACGGGCGAAAGGCGAGCTGAGCGAGCTGGAGGAGCTGTTCCGCAAGGACGTGCCCGAAGGGGAGTTCGCCTCGTGGGACTGGTGGTACTACGCCGAGAAGCTCCGCCGCCAGAAGTATTCGCTCGACGAGGCGATGCTGCGTCCCTACTTCTCGCTGGAGAACGTCCGGAGCGGCGTCTTCTTCCTGGCCAACAGGCTGTACGGCATTACCTTCCGGCCCGTCATCGTGCCGGTCTATCATCCCGACGTGACGGCCTACGAGGTGCTCGATGCCGACGAGACGCACCTCGGCGTGCTCTATTTCGATTTCTTCCCGCGCGAGGGCAAGAGCCAGGGTGCGTGGTGCGGCAACTACGTGGAGCAGACCTACGACGCCGAAGGGAGGCGCGTGGCGCCCGTGGTGTCGATCGTCTGCAACTTCACGCGGCCGGTGGGCAGCTCGCCGTCGCTGCTGACGCTCGACGAGGCGGAGACGCTCTTCCACGAATTCGGCCATGCGCTGCATTTCCTCTTCCACGACGTGAAGTACCGCGGCCTCTCGGAGGTCGAGGGCGATTTCGTGGAGCTGCCTTCGCAGCTGATGGAGAACTGGGCCTTCGATCCCGAAGTGCTGCGGCAGTACGCCGTGCACTACCGCACGGGCGACGTCATTCCGCAGGCGATGATCGACAAGATCCGTCGCAGCGAGCTGTTCAACCAGGGATTCATGACCACCGAGCAGACCGCCGCCGCGCTCTCCGACATGGACATCCATTCGGTCCGGGAGTACGAGCCGTTCGATCCCGTGGCCTTCGAGCGGCAGGCGCTGACCGAGAAGCGGGGGCTGATTCCGCAGATCGAGCCGCGCTATCGTTACCCCTATTTCAGCCACATCTTCGACGGCGGCTACTCGGCCGGGTACTATTTCTATACGTGGGCCGAGGTGCTGGACAAGGACGCCTTCGAGGCGTTCCGCGAGAGCGGCGACCTGTTCGACCGGCGCATCGCCGCCGATTTCCGCCGCAAGGTGCTCGCCCGCGGCGGCGAGCAGGACGGCATGAGCCTCTACCGCGCCTTTCGCGGCAAGGACCCCGACAAGCGGGCGATGCTGCGCAGCCGGGGCCTTTGGACCGGCCCCGATCCGGCGGATTCGCTGGCCGCGGCGGAAAGTCCCGCGCCGGTTTCCGACACGGTTCCGGCAGCCGCCGTGCCGGAACATGCGGATGCGGGGACGCTCTCTCCTGCGGCCCTCTCCGGCAAGACGCCTCTGAAGGCCGCCGCGGTGCGGACCGGCGCGCAGCCCCTCCGTGCGGAGGAGGCTGCGGACAAGCGTGCGGACGGGGCGGCGGAAAGTCCCCGCACCGTCCGGGAATGACGGCCCGGCTCCGATTTCGCGACCCGTTGAAGAAACCTTCTTATTTATTTGAGGATACGATGAAAAAAGCCCTGTTGATTATGACCCTTTCGACATTTGCGGCCGGATGCGCCGACAATTCGATTCCCCGGGCCGATCTGCCCGAACTGGACACCTCGAATCCGCTGCTGGCGGAGTGGAAGACGCCCCATGCCACACCGCCGTTCGACCGGATCGAACCGGCGGACTACGAACCGGCGTTCGACGCCGCGATCGCCTGCTCGCGCGCCGAGATCGAGGCGATCGTGAAGAACCCGAAGAAGCCGACTTTCGGCAATACGATCGTGGCGCTGGAGCGCCAGGGCGAGCTGCTGAACCGGATATCGGGCGTCTTCTTCAACCTGCTGAGCGCCGACACGTCGGAGGAGATGCAGCAGATCGCCATGCGCGTCCAGCCCCGCCTGACGGAGCTGTCCAACGACATTTCGCTCGATCCCGAACTGTTCGCGCGCGTGAAGGCCGTCTATGAGCATCCCGGACGGGGCCTTTCGGCCGAGGACAGGCGCCTGCTGGAGAAGACCTACAAGAGCTTCGCCCGCAACGGCGCGGCGCTGTCGGACGCCGACAAGGAGCTCTACCGGCAGTACACCACCGAACTGTCGGCCCTTTCGCTGGAGTTCGACCGCAATTCGCTGGCCGCGACCAACGCCTTCACGCTCAACATCACCGATCCGGCGACGGTCTCCGAACTGCCGGAATTCGTCCGCGAAGGGATGGCCGCCGAGGCCCGTTCGCGCGGGGAGAAGGGGTGGACCGTGACGTTGCAGTACCCCAGCTACCTGCCCTTCATGACCTACTCCTCGAACCGCGCGCTCAAGGAGAAGCTGTGGCGGGCGAACGGTTCGTGCGCGCTGGGCGGCGAGTTCGACAACACGGAGATCGTCAAGCGGATCGCCAATACGCGCCTCCGGCTGGCCAACCTGCTGGGCTATGAATGCTATGCGGACTATGTGCTCGAGGAGCGCATGGCCAAGAACACGCCGACCGTCCGTGCGTTCCTCGGGGAGCTGCTCGACGAGACGAAGCGGTATGCCGACGCCGATTACCGCACGATTGCCGGCTATGCCGCCTCGCAGGGCTTCGAAGGGACGCTGATGCCGTGGGACTGGGCCTATTACAGCGAGAAATACAAGCGCGAGAAGTATGCGCTCGACGCCGAGACGGTCAAGCCCTATTTCGAGCTGGAGCGGGTCAAAAAGGGTGTCTTCCTGCTGGCCGAAAAGCTCTACGGACTGCATTTCACCCCCAATCCGGCCGTGGCCGTCTATCATCCCGACGTGACGGCCTACGACGTGACGGACGCCGAGGGGCGTTTCATGGCCGTCCTCTACCTCGACTTCTTCCCCCGCGCGTCGAAAAACTCGGGGGCGTGGATGACCGAATTCCGCGGTACGAAGTGCGTGGACGGGAAGGAGACCCGCCCGCTGGTGTCGCTGGTGATGAACTTCACGAAGCCCACCGAAAAGTCGCCCTCGCTGCTGACCTTCGACGAGGTGGAGACCTTCCTCCACGAATTCGGGCATTCGCTCCACGGCATGCTGGGCGAGGGCTCCTACGAGTCGCTGACCGGCACGAACGTTTCGCGCGACTTCGTGGAGCTGCCGTCGCAGATCATGGAGAACTGGGCCACGCAGAAGGAGTTCCTCGACCTCTGGGCCGGGCACTACGAGACGGGGGAGAAGATTCCCGCGCAGATCGTGGAGCGCATCGTCGCGGCGCAGAACTACCTGGCGGCCTATGCCAACGTGCGGCAACTGTCGTTCGGCCTGACCGACATGGCGTGGCATACGCTCACCGAGCCGTTCGAGGGCGACGTGGAGGCCTTCGAGCGCGAGGCGATGGCTCCGGCGCAGGTGCTGCCCGCGGTCGAGGGTACGGCCATGTCGCCGGCCTTCGGGCATATCTTCGCCGGAGGGTACGCCTCGGGGTACTACGGTTACAAGTGGGCCGAGGTGCTGGAGGCCGATGCCTTCTCGCTCTTCGAGGAGAAGGGCATCTTCAGCCCCGAGGTCGCCGCGTCGTTCCGCGACAACATCCTTTCGAAGGGCGGTACGGAAGATCCGATGGAGCTTTACGTGCGTTTCCGCGGCCACAAGCCCGAGACGAAGGCGCTGATCGAGAAGATGCAGCTCGGAAAATAGGACGTAACGACGTCCGTTAGGAATGGAGAACCGCGGTCACGACGACCGCGGCTTTCTCGGTTTTCGGCGGGAGTATTCCGTAAGGACGGATTCGAGGTCGAAAGCGACAGGGCCGTTGTCCGTAGCGGATTTATTTTTTATTTTTGTAAACCGGAGACGTTAAACCCGAAAAAATGCCAGTGAACGCTTTGAATGCGGCGCTGATCGGCGCTGTTCTCGAAAATACGCCCAAAAATTCCAACCCGGCCGCTACGGTGGCCGAAATCCTCAACATAGGCCGCGAGGCCGCCTACCGCCGGATGCGCGGGGAGGTGCCCTTCACGTTCGGCGAAGCGGCGCTCGTCGCCGCGCGGCTCAGTTTCTCGCTCGACCGCATCATGGGGACGGACGATCCGGACTGCGTGCTTTTCCGTCTCGACTTTTCCGACGGCCAGACGCTGCTCGAGGACTATCCCGGCAAGGTGGAGTCCTGGATCGGTAAGATGGAGGAGATCGCTTCGGACGAGCAGTCGGAGTTTTCGCTTGCCGGGAGTTCGCTGCCGGCAGCGCTGTATCTCGGCTACGAACGACTCGTGCGGTTCCGGTTCTTCAAATGTTTTTTCCAGCACGGGATGCTCGACGGAGCGAACAACCGTTTCGATGATATGCAGTTGCCTCCGCACGTGTTCGATCTCAGCCGGCGGCTCCGGCAGGCGGTGCGGCAGATCGACACGACCTACTATGTCCTGGACCACAGTTGTTTCAAACATTGGGTCAATGCGATCCGGTCGTTCCGCGCCATGCGTCTGATTTCGGAGGGGTGTGTCCGGGAGCTCAGGGAGGAGCTGCTGCGGATGCTCGACGAACTGGAGGAGATCGCCCTCACGGGCCGGTTCCCGGACGGACGGCGGGTGTTCCTTTACATATCGGACGTCGATCTGGAGGGGACGTACAGCTATTTCGTCTCGCAGGCGGTGCAGAGCAGCGGGATGGCGGTCTTTTCGGTCAATTCGCTGCGGACCTCCGATCCGGACATGTTCGCACGTATCAAACAGTGGGTACTGGCCATGCGGCGCCTTTCGACGCTCGTCTCACGGAGCGGGGAGTTGCAGCGGCTCCGCTTCTTCAAGGAGCAGCGCGCCGTGGTGTCGGAGCTGGATGCGGAATAGGAAAGGGAGGGCCTGTAAGCCCTCCCCCGAAGTCGGTTCTGTGAAAAACGTTGTTGCGTCACCGTTGTCAAACCTCGTCCTTCGAATCCTCTCCCGGGGATTCTCCATCCGTGCGTTGCCGTTGCGAAGCTTCGCGCGTTACACAAAAAGTTTTTGAAACTGTTGAATTCTTCTTGTTTTGTGTATTACAAATATAGCGGGAATTTTCATTCGGCGCAAGACGGAAATCGCAAAAGACATGGCGGAAAGGGTTCTGTTTTTGACACGATCGGAGCGGCTTCGTGCGATTTTCGCAAATCGGGGCTGCCGGCCGTGCCGTTTTGCGATTATCGTGTCGTCCGTCCGGCGGTGTTGCGGAAATCGTGCCGGCGGACGGATGCGCGGGATGCGGGCGGAGTGAAAAACGAAAATCCGCAACCTTGAAAGGTCGCGGATTTCGAGTTGAGCTACCTGGATTCGAACCAAGAATAACAGGACCAGAATCTGTTGTGTTACCATTACACCATAGCTCAATGACGTTTTGGTGATGCAAAAGTAGAACTTTATTTCTCAATTTCAAAGAAAATTCCGAAAAAAAATTCGTACATTTGTTTTCACCGCTCCGGCGGAAATGAACGGATAGAATAAATTCAGCCTAAAATCAGCCTGTTATGGGAATCAAGCTGCGTCTCGTCGTCATGAACTTTCTCCAATATGCGATCTGGGGCGCCTATCTGACCTCGATGGGGTCGTATCTGGTCGGCGTCGGCCTGGCGTCGCATATCGGCATCTTCTATGCCATGCAGGGCATCGTGTCGCTCTTCATGCCGGCGGTGATCGGCATCGTCGCCGACCGCTGGGTTCCGGCGCAGCGGTTGCTGGGCGTCTGCCACCTGCTGGCGGCCCTCTTCATGGGCGCGGCCGGATATTACGCCTTCTCGTCGGGCGCGGAGGTGTCGTTCGGGGTGCTGTTCACGCTCTATTCGCTGAGCGTGGCGTTCTACATGCCGACCATCGCGCTCTCGAATTCGGTGGCCTACTGCGTGCTCGAAGGGGCCGGGCTGGACACGGTCAAATCCTTTCCGCCGATCCGCGTGTGGGGCACGGTGGGTTTCATCTGCTCGATGCTCGTGTGCGATGCCGCCGGATTCCAGACGACCTGCATGCAGTTCGTCCAGTGCGCCGTGCTGGGGCTTGCGCTGGGTCTCTACGCCATGACGCTGCCCGGATGCCCCGTCAGCCGTGCGGGGAACAAGAAGAGTCTGGTCGAGGCGCTCGGACTGCGCGCCTTCACGCTGTTCAGACAGAGGCGCATGGCGCTCTTCTTCGTCTTCTCGATGCTGCTGGGCGTCTCGCTGCAAATCACCAACGGTTTCGCCAACCCGTTCATCACCAGCTTCCGCGACATTCCGCAGTACGCCTCGACCTTCGGCGCCAACCACGCCAACGCGCTCATTTCGCTGTCGCAGGTCTCCGAGACGCTCTGCATCCTGCTCATTCCCTTCTTCCTGAAGCGTTTCGGAATCAAGAACGTGATGCTGATGGCCATGTTCGCCTGGGTGCTGCGCTTCGGGTTGTTCGGGCTGGGGAATCCCGGGTCGGGCGTGTGGATGTTCGTGCTGTCGATGATCGTCTATGGCGTGGCATTCGACTTCTTCAATATCTCGGGATCGCTCTTCGTCAATAAGGAGACCGACGTGGCGATCCGCTCTTCGGCGCAGGGCCTGTTCATGATCATGACCAACGGCGTCGGGGCGACGATCGGAACGCTCGGGGCGCAGGCCGTCGTCAATCGCTGCGTCTATTCGCAGTCCACGCCCGAGGCGATGGTGGGGGGATGGTCCGAATCGTGGCTGATATTCGCCGGGTATGCGCTCGTCGTGACCCTTGTCTTCGCGCTGGTTTTCAGATACAGGCACGATCCGGCGGCGTTGGCCGGAGAGAGCCGCTGATTGCCGGGGAGGGGCGGCCGGATGGCGGCCGCTTCTTTCCGGGCATTTTCTTGTCGCATCGCCCCTGCCGCTTTCATGCGGCAGGGGCGATGCCTTTTGTTCTCCGTGCCGGAAGGGCTGCGGCCGTCTTTCGGCACGGCCCGCACCGTCCTGGCCGGGCCGAAACCGATTATGAGGTGTGAGGTGGCGGACCGGCGTGTCAGTACATGTTGTCGTACATGGACTGGCTCTTGTCGTATTTCAGGTCCGCGAGCGATGCGGCCTTGACGCCGATGTTGAAACTCCAGCTCTTGTGGTAGCCGAAGGGAATCCACGAGAAGGACATTTGCCAGCAGTGGAGGTCCCGTGAAATGGAAATCGACGAGGTGGTGAGCTTGTTGGCCTTGATGTCGTAACCGCCCTGAAACGTGATGCCGGTCTTGGGCGTGAGGTTGAGCGAACCGTTGAAGCTCACGGTCTGCGTGACGTTCTTCCGATAGCCCGTCGTGCCGTTATTGACATAGGAGATCGAGTAGTTCACCGCGTAGTTGAAGCCGAAGTTCCACGGCAGCGAGAAGTCGTAGTAGGATTGGGCCATGTACTGCCTTCGCAGCACGGGGTCCATCGTTCCGTAGGGGTCGTGGAAGGGGTTCGCATAGTCCGGCGGGAGACTCGTGATGTCGTTGATGGCCGGCTGCGAACGGTCGTCGCGCGATTTGAAGGTGTAGCCGAACGACCAGCCCGTGGAGGTGATGCGCCCCGGGAAGAAGAGTTTGTCGTAGCGGATGCCCTCGGGCGTCACGCGGTAGGGGTCGATCGTGGCCGAGAGGTTGATGCCGAAGTTGTTGAAGAGCGTCGTGCGGAACGACAGCGAGATCGTCGAGAGCTTCATCGAGTCGGCCAGGAAGTTGTACGATCCGCTCAGGCGCAGTTCGTCGATGAGCTTGATCTTCTTGACGCCCGACGTGTCGCGTTTGGATAGCACCTTCATTTCGAGGTTCTGCGACAGCGAGAAGTTCATCGACATGGACTTTCCCGACGAGGGAACGCCGTAGGCATTGACCGCATAGGGCGAATAGGTCGTGAAGCGGCCCGTGGAGTCGGTCTGCCGCGTGAGGTAGTATCCGTAGCGGGGATCGCTGAAGTCCGGAGCGAAGGAGAAGCCGATCGACGGGGTGATCGTGTGGCGGATGGCCTGGATCTTGCGGTCGCGGCGCTTCTTCGTGAAGTCGTACATGCCGTAGAGGGTCGTCGAGGCCGAGACGCTCGCCGTGTAGTTGTAGAGGCGGTAGAATCCGTAGTCCGAGGCGAGCGTGTCGGTCTGGTTCGTCGTGGGGTTCCACTGGTATTCCTGCTTCTTGAAATACCACTTCTCGGTGTAGTTGAACGACGGCGAGATGTTGATGTAATTGAACAGGTTGAACGACGCCGAGACGGGGATCGAGTGCTCGATGCCGTTCTTCATGTTGTCGAGCGTCTTCTTGGAGAAGATTTCCGATTCGGTGGTGGTCACCGAGTTGGTCATCTTGCCCGTGTACTGCATCGAGATTTTCTCGTACCAGCGCTCCTTGCCCGTGCGCTCCTTGCGTTTGAAGGGGTAGAGGCGCGAGACGTTGAAAACCACCGTGGGCAGCGTGACCGAGATGGACTTGTTCTGCGAGTTCTGCGAGATGGCCATGTTGGCCGAGAGCGAGAAGGGGGTTCCGGCCCAGTTCTTCGAGTAGGAGATCGACGAGTTGGTCTGCGTCGAGAGAATGTCGTCGATATTGGTGGCCGAATAGCGGTTGTAGCCGCTGGTGGCGAAGTTCACCGAGGCCGAGAAGGTCGATCCCGGGTTGGCCTTGGCGTCCTGCGAGTGGGTCCACTGGATGCGGAAGTTGCTCTGCTTGATGTAGTCCGGTTCGCCCTTTTCGCCCGTCTTGATGTTCGAGTACTGGAGGTTGAAGCTGCCGCTGTACTTGTAGCGCTTGATGTAGCGCGAGGCGGCCGAGGCTTCCCACGAGCCGAGCGTGTAGAATCCTCCGCGCACGGCCAGGTCGGCGTACTCGCCCAGCGTGAAGTAGTAGCCCAGATCGCGCAGGAAGAAACCTTTGGAGTACTCCTCGCCGTAGGTCGGCATCAGCAGGCCCGATTTGGGGCCCATATTGATCGGAAAGAAGCCTTCGGGGATGCCGAGGAAGTAGATCGGCACGTCCTCCATGACCAGATAGGCCGGACCGGTGACGACCTTTTTGCCGGGGATGACCTTCGCCTTGGTCATCGCCAGGTAGAAGTGCGGGTGATCGGTCTCTTCGCAGGTGGTGTACTTGCCGTGTTCGATGTTGAAGGTGTTGTCGGGCATCTTCTTCACGCTGCCGCCCACCAGCCAGCCGTCGCCCTGCTGCGTGGCCACGCCCTTGATCTTGGCCTTCTGCGAATCGAGGTTGTAGGTGATCGTATCCATCTGGTACGCGGCGCTCCCTTCGGTGAATTCGGGCTTAGTGACCGTCCATACGCCGTCCACCGAGTCGGGCTTGCCGTAGGCGTACACCAGCTTCGTATTCATGTCGATCTGCATGTAGTCGGCCTTGAGGTTGCGGCTCTGGTACGTCACGTCGCCTTCGTTGTAGATGTAAACGAGTTTGTTGCGCACGTCGTAAACCAGCGAGTCGGTGCTCTTTCCGTCGAGCGGGTCGTCGAGAAATCCCTTCGCGGCGCGCGGTTTGCGGACCGTGTCGCGTTGCAGGCTGTCCGCGGCGGGCGGAGTCCCGTCCGCCGCGGACAGCGAGTCGGCCTGGCTGGCCACCAGCGAGTCGATATGCGCCGAGAAAAGCGAGTCGCGCTCCTCCTGCGGCAGGGCGTTGAAGGCTGCGGCGCGGCGGGCCTCCTCGCGTGCGGCGCGCGCCTGCATGCGGCGTTCGCGGCGGGTCAGGGGGCGTGCCGCCGAGTCGGCGGCCTCCGGGCCGTTCGGGGCGATCCGATGGGTGCGGGCGGTGTCGGACAGAGGCGCCGGCAGCAGGGCGCGGGGCGCCGCCGAACCCAGCAGGACCTGGGCGAAAAGCAGGAGCGCCGCCGCCGACAAGAGATATTTTACCTTCGACCTGTCCAAAATTACAAAAAAAATCCATACCTTTGCCGACGAGTCGGCAAAACCGCCCGGAACGGCCCCCGGAGGGCTCCTCGCGGCGATTTTCGGCCCGACAAAGATAGGCAAAAATTTACAGAAAGCTCACATTTACCGTCAAATATGCGCACTCGGTCCCTGCTGTTTCTCGCCATCGCGGCTGCGACGCTCCTTACGAACGTCTTACGGGCCGGAAATATTGCGCACGGCGTGGAGGTCGTCGTGATCGACGCCGGCCACGGCGGAAAATTCCCCGGGGCGCATTACGGCGGAGTCTATGAAAAGGACCTTACGCTGAAGGTGGCCCTGAAGCTCGGGCGGCTGATTGAGGAGGGAATGCCGGGCGTGAAGGTCGTTTATACGCGCAAGACGGACAAGGCGCTGGGCGCGACGCTGGCCGACGACCTGCAGGCGCGCGCCGACATCGCCAATGGGGCGGGCGGCGACCTGTTCGTGTCGATCCACGTGAACGCGGCGAGGGCCGCGGCGGCGCGGGGCGTCGAGACGCTCATCATGGGCGAAAGTCCCAAGGAACAGCGTTACAACGAGAACGCCCTCTACGAGAGCAACCGGGAGGATCTGATCGACATGTCCGACGAGCGGACGGCGGCCATCGTCCGGGCCTACATTCAGAATTTGCAGTTCACCTACGGCGAGTACAGCATGGCGCTGGCCCGCTGCATACAGAACAACTACATCAAGAGCGGACGCCGTTCGCGCGGCGTGAAGCCGCAGTTGCTCCGGGTGCTCTACGCCACGGACATGCCGGGCGTGCTGACCGAGATCGGTTTCATGACCAACTCGCAGGAGATGGCCTACATGAAGTCGGAAAAGGGGCAGCAGGAGATCGCGCGCAATATATATCAGGGTATCCGGGACTATTCGGACTACGTGCTCCGGACGCGCCGGGCCGGGGAGGCCGAAGCGGCCCGGACGGAGCGGGAGCGGCCGGAGGAGGCTTCGGCCGCCGCTTCCGGGACGGCTGCGAAGGAGGCGGCCGCATCGGGAGGCGGCTCCGCGTCGAAACCCTCCGGAAAAGATGCCGCTGCGGCTTCCGGAGCCGGGACGAAAGCGGCTGCGAAGGATGGCGGTACGAAGCAAGCCGCGTCGCGTCGTGCTTCGGAACCCCTGCGTTATACGATTCAGGTGCTGGCCAGCGCGAAGCCGCTGCCGGTGCGTTCGTCGCAGTTCCGCTCCTACCGCGGGAAGGTGAAGCAATACACCTCCGAAGGTCGGTTCCCCTATAAATATTGTGTGGGGGAGTATGACGACCGGGCCGCTGCCCAGCGGCGGCTGCGCGAGGTGCGGCGGGTTTTTCCCGATGCCTTCGTGGTGGGCTGCCGGGGTTCGCGGATCGTGAAATGACGTCCGCTTGCCGGAGCCGGACCGGGAAGGACCGGACGCGGAGCCGTGCCGCCGGGGCGTGCAGGTTCCGGAACTGTTGCGAAATGAGGAAAGCAAGATTTGTCAGGATATGAAAAGAGAGGTTAAGATCGGGATTTTCGCCGTGGCGATGATCGTCGCCGCGTGGGCCGGAATCCGGTTTCTGAAAGGTTTCGACATCTTCGGCCGCAATACGGTCTATTACGCCGCCTACGATCAGATCGGGGGCGTGCAGTCGGCGTCGCCCGTGATGATGCGGGGCGTCAAGATCGGCACGGTGACCGGCATCGCGTTCGATCCGCAGTTGAGCGACAAGGTCGTGCTGCAACTCACGATCAAGCGGCAGTACCGCATTCCCGAGGATTCCGAGGCGAAGATCGTCAGCAGCAGTCTGATGGGTTCGAAGGCGATCGAGATCACCTACGGTGATTCCGACGTCTGCCTCGCGAAGGGCGATACGCTCCGTTCGGGCCGCAACCGCGATCTGATGGACGTGGCCGGCTCGGAGCTGGAGTTTTTCAAGCAGAGGGTATCGCGGCTGACCGACGACCTCTCGCGGACGCTGGACAACGTGAACCGGCTGCTGGAGGCCAATGAGGAAAATATCACCGGAACGCTCGGCAACCTGAACGCCGCCTCGGGCGATCTGGCCCGGCTTCTCGACGCCGAGAAGGGACGCCTGCAATCGGCCGTCGGCAGTCTCGCGGCCTTCGCCGACATGCTGGGCGAGAATGCTCCCCGCGTGGACAGCATCGTGGGCAATCTGAACGACGTGACGGCGCAGCTTTCCGAAGCGGAGTTCGCACGGAAGCTCTCCGACGCCGTGGAGCGGTTCGACGGCCTGCTGGCGAAGATCGACGACGGCGAGGGTACGCTGGGCCGGCTGATGAACGATCCGGCGCTCTACGACTCGCTGACCGCGGCGGGCGGCAATCTGGCGTCGCTGCTCGCGGACTTGCAGCGGTATCCCGGACGTTACGTCCACTTCTCGCTCTTCGGCCGCGATCCCGAAAAGATGAAGGCGAAGGCCGACCGCAAGGCCGCCAGGACCGCCGAAAAGGCCGAGCGGGATTCGCTCCGGCAGCTGAAATAGCGGCCCGGCCGCCGGCACACCGGCTCGGCCGTTCCGGGGGAGCGGAGCCGACGGTGTTTAACGAGATTTCGATACCATGATTTACCCTGCCTCTTTCGAGCAAAAGATAGGTTTCGACCGGCTCCGCGAGCAGGTCGCCGCGCGTTGCACCATGCGCGCCGCCCGCGAACGGATCGCCGCGGAGGATTTCTCGACCTCGCCGCGCGAGATCGAGCGGCGGCAGGCGCTCGCCGACGAGATGCGCCTGCTGCTCGATATGGAGCACGAATTTCCCGGGGGCGAATACCCCGATACGGACGTTTTGATCGCCAAGCTGCGCGTCGAGGGATCGTTCCTCGACGTGGAGGAGGTGGTGACGCTCCGTCGGGCGCTGTCCGCTCTGGGCGGCGTCGTTTCGTTCATCCTCGCCCGCGAGGAGCGCTATCCGACGCTGTACGACCGGACGCGCGGCGTCGAGTCCTTTCCGGAGATCGTGCGGCGCATCGACGGGATCGTGGACCGGCTGGGCGAGGTGAGGGACGATGCGTCGCCCGCGCTGCTGGAGATCCGGCGGGCGATCCGCGAGCGGGAAGGGCAGGCCGCCAAGCGGTTGCAGGCCGTGCTGGCTTCGGCCAAGGGAGCGGGCATCGTCGAGGCCGACGCGCAGATCTCGATCCGCGACGGGCGGGCCGTGATTCCCGTCGCCGCGGCCAACAAACGCAAGCTCAACGGATTCATACACGACGAGTCGGCCACGGGCAAGACCTTCTACATCGAGCCGGTGGAGGTGGTGGAGATCAACAACGAACTGCGCGAACTGGAGTATGCCGAGCGGCGCGAGATCGTCCGCATCCTCACCGAATTCACGGCCTCGATCCGGCCCGATGCGGAGCTGATCGCCGCCTCGGGCGACTACCTGGCCGAGATCGACATGCTGCGTGCCAAGGGGCGCTGGGCCTCGGAGAACGGATGCGTGCGGCCGATCCTCTCGACCGACGACCGGCTGGTGCTGAAAAACGCCCGCCACCCGCTGCTGCAACAGACCCTCCGCGCCGCGGGGCGCGAGATCGTGCCGCTCGACTTGCAGCTCGACCGCCGCAAGCACATCCTCGTCATTTCGGGCCCCAACGCCGGCGGCAAGTCGGTCTGCCTGAAGACCACGGGTATCGTGCAATACATGTTCCAATGCGGTTTTCCCGTCCCCGCGTCGGAGGTCTCGGAGCTGCCCGTGTTCCGGAGCATCTTCCTCGACATCGGCGACGAGCAGTCCATCGACAACGACCTTTCGACCTACTCTTCGCACCTGCTCAACATGAAGCACATGCTCGCCGGGGCTTCGGACCGTACGCTGGTGCTCATCGACGAGTTCGGCTCGGGCACGGAACCCACGATCGGCGGGGCCATCGCCGAGGCCATTCTCGAGCGGCTGCTGGCCAGGGGATGCTACGGGGTGATCACGACCCACTATGCCAATATCAAGTATTACGCCTCGAACACCGAAGGCATCGCCAACGGTGCGATGACCTTCGACGTGCAGCGTATCCGGCCGCTTTTCCGGCTCGAGACGGGCAAGCCGGGCAGTTCGTTCGCCGTGGAGATAGCCCGCAAGATCGGGCTTCCGGAGGAGATCATCCGCGCGGCGAGCGAGAAGGCCGGGTCGGACCATATCAATATCGAGAAACAGTTGCGCGAGATCGCCCGCGACAAGCACTACTGGGAGCAGAAGCGCGACCGCATACGCCTGACGGACCGCAAGGTGGAGGAACTGGAGCAGACCTACGCCGAGCAGCTGGCGAAAATCCGCGCCGAGCGGCAGGAGATTCTCAAGCGGGCCAAGCAGGAGGCGCAGCAGCTCATCGCCGACGCCAACCGGCAGATCGAGAACACGATCCGCACCATCCGCGAGGCACAGGCCGAAAAGGAGCTGACGCGGCTGGCGCGGCGCGAACTGGACGATTTCCGCGGGAAGGTGGATGCGGCCGGTTCGGCGGAGCGCGAAGCCGCGGTGGCCCGCGAGATCGAGCGCATCGAACGGCGGCGGCAGCGGCGCGCCGAACGGAAGGCCCGTGAAGGGGCCGAGACGAAGGCGGAGGCGGTTCCCGTGCCGGAGAAGCCGCGCGAAGTCGTCGAGGGCTCGAAGGTGCGCATGGCCGGGCAGGAGATGGTCGGCGTGGTGCAGTCGGTCAAGGGCAAACGGGCGCAGGTGGCCTTCGGGCAGATTCTGACGACGGTGGACAAGGCGCTGCTCACGGTCGTTTCGAACAGCGAATACCGCGAGGCGACGCGTCCGGCGACGGCCCGCACGGTCCTGTCGGCCGACATTTCGGCTCGCAAGCTCCGTTTCCGGGACCATATCGACGTGCGCGGGATGCGCGCCGCCGAGGCGCTGGAGGAGGTGCGCGACTTCATCGACGATGCGCTGATGGTGGGTGTCGGTTCGGTCTCGATCCTCCACGGCAAGGGCACGGGCGCACTGAAGGAGGAGATACGGCGCTACCTCCGTTCGGTTCCCGAGGTGGTCTCGGCTGCGGACGAGCATGCCGACCGGGGCGGTGCGGGCATTACGGTCGTGACGTTCGACCTGTCGTGATTTCGCGGCGCTCCGCTCCGGAGCCGCCGCGCGGAACGGGCCGGAAACGCGGAACGAACCGGAAGCGCGGGGCGGGCCGGGGAAACGCATTTTTCCGCATGACGGTTCCGGGAAAGACCCCGGGAGCCGGGATTTTGGAACATACCGACGGCACCGACGGATACGGCCTGCCGGTTTTCGCCGCATGAAAACAGGATTGCCGGAATAAAAACAGCTATTCCTATGGAATATCAGCTATCGCAGATCGCCGCCATCGTGGGCGGCGGGTTTTCGGGTACGGACTCCACGGTGCAGTCGGTCGTCACCGACAGCCGCTCGCTGACGTGCGAGCTGGGAACCGGCCCGATGTTCGTGGCCATGCGCGGCGCCAACCACGATTCGCACGATTTCATCGGGGAGATGCGCGCCCGCGGGGTCCGCGCCTTCCTGACCGAACGCGCCGTCGATGCGGCTCCCGGGTGCGGCTATGTCGTGGCGCGGAACGCCATCGAGGCGTTGCAGCGGCTGGCCTCCTACCACCGGGCGCAGTTCCGCGGGACGGTGGTGGGCATCACCGGGTCGAACGGCAAGACGGTCATCAAGGAATGGATCGCCGAGGAACTGCCCGCGGGGATGAAGTGCTACCGTTCGCCGAAGAGTTACAATTCGCAGCTGGGCGTGCCGCTGTCGGTGCTGATGCTCGAGGGCGACGAGCGGCTGGCGATCTTCGAGGCGGGCATTTCGAAGCCGGGGGAGATGGAGCGGCTGGAGCGCATCATCCGTCCCGACGTGGTCGTCTTCACCTCGATCGGGGACGCCCACCAGGAGAATTTCCTCAATCTGGACCAGAAGTGCCTGGAAAAGATGATTCTGGCGCGCGGCGCCTCGCGGATCGTCTATCATAGCCATTACGAGCCGCTGGGGCGTATGATCGCCGCGCATTTCGCCGGGCGGAAGCTCTACGACGCGGCGGCGTTCCCCCGCGTGCCGGAGGCGGTCGTCGGCAACGAGGCTTCGCGCCGCAACGCGCAGATCGTCGAGGCGTTCTGCGCCGCGATGGATTTTCCCGAACCGGCCTTCTCGTCGGCTCCCGAGGTGGCGATGCGCCTCGAGGTGAAGGAGGGCATCAACGATTCGGTGCTCATCAACGACGCCTACAACCTAGACCTCAATTCGCTGGCGCTGGCGCTGGACTACCTGCACAACGTGGCGCTGTCGCGCCGCCGGACGCTCGTCCTGTCGGATATCGCCCAAAGCGGGCTTTCGGACGACGAACTGTACGGCCGCGTGGCCGGAATGGTCGCCCGGGCGGGCATCGACACGTTCATCGGCATCGGGCCGAAGCTGAAACGTTACGCTTCGCTCTTCGCCTGCGAGCGGGAGTTCTTCGCCTCGACGGGCGAGTGCATCGCCCGCATCGGACGCGACGCCGTGGCGGGCCGCGCCGTGCTGCTCAAGGGGGCGCGGGAGTTCCGTTTCGAACGGCTTGCCCACGCCCTCGCGCGCAAGAGCCATACGACGGTACTGGAGGTCGATCTGGATGCTATGATACACAACCTGAACTATTTCCGTGCGCAGTTGTCGCCGCGGACGAAGCTGGTGGCGATGGTCAAGGCGGGGTCGTACGGCGCGGGCGATTTCGAGGTGGCTCAGATGCTCCAGCACGAGGGCGTGGACTACCTGGCCGTGGCCTTCGCCGACGAGGGGGTGCTGCTGCGCGAGCGGGGGATCGCCATGCCGATCGTCGTGCTCAACGCCGACGCCGACAGCTTCGATCTGATGATCGCCAACCGGCTCGAACCCGAAATCTACGGCTTCCGCTCGCTCGACGACTTCGCGGCGGCCGTGTCGCATGCGGGCGAGGCGCGCTATCCGATCCATCTCAAACTCGATACGGGCATGCACCGGCTGGGATTCATGGAGGAGGAGATCGGCCGTCTCTGCGAGGTGCTGCCGACCCGGCCGGAGGTGAAGGTGGCCTCGGTGTTCTCGCACCTCAACTGCGCCGACATGCCCGAGGAGGATGCCTATACGCGGGCGCAGATCGCCCGTTTCGACCGCATGAGCGGCGCCGTCGCGGCGTCGCTGCCTTACCCGGTGCTCCGCCATACGGCCAATTCGGCGGCCATCGAGCGCTTCCCCGAGGCGCAGTACGACATGTGCCGCCTCGGACTGGGGCTTTACGGCTTCGGCTGGCGGCACAACGACGCCCTGCGGCCCGTCTCGACGCTCCGAACGCGGATCGTGCAGATCCGGCGTCTGGCCGCGGGCGAGACGGTGGGCTACGGCCGGGCCGGACGCCTGACGCGGCCGAGCGTCGTGGCCACGATTCCCGTGGGCTATGCCGACGGGCTGGACCGCCGCCTGGGGTGCGGCCGCTGGTCGGTGCGCGTGGGCGGGGAGGCGGCTCCCGTCGTGGGACGTATCTGCATGGACAGTTGCATGATCGACATAACCGATGTGCACGGCGTCGCGGAGGGCGACGAGGTGCTGATCTTCTCGCCCGCGGCGGGCAACGACCCCGAGGCGATGGCCCGCGTGCTCGGTACGATTCCCTACGAGGTGATGACCTCCGTATCGGGCCGGGTGAAACGGATTTATCTCAAGGAGTGACGGCGCATGACGACGAAAGGAACGCTTTATCTGATTCCCTGTCCGATTTCGGACGAAACGGCGCCGTGGGAGGTGCTTCCCGCGGCCAACCGGGCGGTGATGGATTCGCTCGACTACTTCATCGTCGAGAACACGCGTTCGGCGCGGCGGTTCCTGGCGAAGGCCGGCATCGCGCGGCCGATCGACGGGCTGGAGTTCCGTGAGCTGAACGAACACACCGTGGCGGGCCGCGAGGTGGAGGAACTGGTGCGCCCGATCGCCGAAGGGCGTTCGGCGGGGGTGATCTCCGAGGCCGGCGTGCCGGGCGTGGCCGATCCCGGGGCGCTCGTCGCCGAGGCCTGCCATAGGCGGGGCATCCGCGTCGTGCCGCTCGTGGGGCCTTCGTCGATCATCCTGGCCGTGATGGCTTCGGGACTGAACGGGCAGTCGTTCGCCTTCAACGGCTACCTGCCCGTGAAGCCGCCCGAGCGGGCGAAAGCGATCCGCTTTTTCGAGCGCCGCGCCCTGAGCGAGGGGCAGTCGCAGCTCTTCATCGAGGCTCCCTACCGCAACGAGAAGCTCTTCGGGCAACTGCTCCGGACACTCGGGGCGGAGACGCGTCTTACGGTGGCCGTCGATCTGACGGCGCCCGGCGGCTGGGTCGAGACGCATACGGCGGGGGAGTGGCGCAGCCGGCCGCTGCCCGAACTGAACAGGCGTCCGGCGATTTTTGCGATCGGATAGCTTCCGGCGGGCGGTTGGTATGCAATTTGCGCCGTATAGGGCGGAAAAACCGGAAAAATACGAAAATATGAAAAAGAAAGAAGTTTATAATGAGGCCGTTAGCGGTGACGAAGGATTCTCGGCCGGCGACGGTTATCCGTCGTGCGACGGCGAGCCGTGTGCCAATGTGGCAGACGATGCGGAGGATGCGACTGCCACAATGGCAGTCGGAGGCGAGACGTCCGAACCCGAGGCGGCCGTGGAGCTGGAGGCGGTAGTGGCCGAATGGCAGGACAAGTACCTGCGGTTGCAGGCCGAGTTCGACAACTACCGCAAACGGACGCTCCGGGAGAAGATGGACCTGGTGCAGACCGGGGGCCGCGACGTGCTGCTGGCCATGCTCCCCGTGCGCGACGACGTGCAGCGGGCGCTGGCGGCGATGGAGAAGAGCGACGACGTGGAGGCGCTGCGTTCGGGCGTGCTGCTCATTTCGCAGAAGTTCACCGAGGCGCTGCGCCAGAAGGGCGTCACGGAGATCGAGGTCAAGGACAAGGATTTCGACGCGGAGTATTGCGAGGCCGTGGCCCGCTTCGCGGCCGGAGAGGAGAAGAAGGGCAAGGTCATCGACGTCGTTCAGACGGGCTACATGCTGGGCGAGCGGGTGCTTCGCTTCGCCAAAGTCGTTGTAGGAGAGTAGAATCATGGCAGAGAAGAGGGATTACTACGAAGTGCTGGGCGTCCAGAAAAACGCTAACGCTGACGAAATAAAGAAGGCATACCGCAAGGCGGCCATCAAGTACCACCCCGACAAGAACCCCGGGGACAAGGAGGCCGAGGAGAAATTCAAGGAGGCCGCGGAGGCCTACGACGTGTTGTCGAATCCCGACAAGCGCGCCCGTTACGACCAGTTCGGCCACGCCGGCATGAACGGCGCTGCGGGCGGCGGAGCCGGAGGCTTCGGAGGGTTCGGAGGCGGCTTCTCGATGGAGGACATCTTCTCGCAGTTCGGCGACATCTTCGGCGGACACTTCGGGGGCGGGTTCCGCTCCTCGTCCGCAGGGGGCGGCCGTCGCGTGAACCGCGGGTCGGATATCCGGATCAAGGTGAAGCTGACGTTGCAGGAGATCGCCTCGGGCGTGACGAAGAAGCTCAAGATCACCAAGACCGTGGCCTGCGACAAATGCGGCGGCACGGGGGCCCGGGACGCCTCCTCCTACGGGACGTGCGCGACCTGCAACGGCGCGGGGTACGTGACGCGCGTGGAGAACACCTTTTTCGGCCGGATGCAGACGCAGGGCGTCTGCCCGACGTGCGGCGGCACGGGCAAGGTGATTACGGCCCCCTGCGACAAGTGCAAGGGCGAAGGCGCCGTGCGCGGCGACGAGGTGGTGGAGATACAGATTCCCGCCGGCGTGGGCGAAGGCATGGTGCTCACGGTGTCGGGCAAGGGCAATGCGGCGCGTCACGGCGGAGTGAACGGCGACTTGCAGGTGCTCATCGAGGAGGAGCCGGACGCCGAACTGGTGCGCGACGGCAACGACCTGATCCATAATCTGAACATTACGGTCGTGACGGCCCTCTTGGGCGGTACGGTCGAGGTTCCGACGGTGGACGGCCGGGCCAAGATCAAGATCGCTCCGGGCACGCACGCGGGCAAGGTGCTGCGGCTGGCGGGCAAGGGCCTTCCGGAGGTGAACGGCTACGGCCGCGGCGACGAGCTGATCGTGGTGGACATCACCGTTCCCGCGAAACTCACCGCCGAGGAGAAGCGCATCGTGGAGCAGCTCGCCGGGCAGCCCTCGTTCCAGCGCGCCGAGTCGGTCAGGAACCAGAACATCTTCGAGCGGATGAAGAATTTCTTCCGGTAGATGACGGAGTGCGTTTCCGGCGGGTGCGGCGATGCCGTGCGCCGCGACTCCCTTTGCGGGCGTTTTCCCGCATGCCGCCGTTCCGTCCGCGGGCGGAGCGCGTCAGACCCCCGCTTCGGCGGGGGCTTGTCGTGGGAAAGGGGAGGCGCTGCGGAAAAAGAGAGCCGCACGACGGCAATAAAATCGCGGATATATTCGTATCTTTGAAAAAAAATCGACCATGTTAGGTTTTACCCCTTTTAAGAAACACGCCAACAAGTTCAACTACATTCCGCGGTATTACGACCCGGAGAAGGAGGCGCGCGAGCAGCGTCGTGCCGAGCTGCGCGGCGAGCGTGCCGGGGATGAGGCGCACGAATACGTTCCCGGCCAGTTCATCCGCACGCAGCGTGAAGCCCGTGCGGCGCACCGGGCCGGCGAGGAGGAGCGGGGCCGCATCCGCATCCTGAAGATGGCCGCCGCCGCGGTGCTGGTCCTGCTGTTCATCTACCTGCTCTATCCGAAGCTGGCGGAGGTCTTCCTGCAAGCTGCCGCCACGCAGCCCGCCCCTGCGGCGAATACCGAGGCGGCGGAGGACGGGTTCGATCCCTACGCCCCGATACGGGTCGTTCCGAACGATTACGAGGAGTGAGCGAGATGGCCGACAAGATCAGACTTTTACCCGAGGTCGTCGCCAATCAGATCGCTGCCGGAGAGGTCGTGAACCGGCCCTCGTCGGTGGTCAAGGAGATGATGGAGAACGCCATCGACGCCGGGGCCCGCTCCGTGAAGGTCAATTACCGCGACGGAGGCAAGGAGTTGATTCAGATCGTGGACGACGGCTGCGGCATGTCGCCCATCGACGCGCGGATGGCCTTCGACCGCCATGCCACGAGCAAGATCCGTTCGGTGGACGACATTTATGCGCTCCGCACGTTCGGTTTCCGGGGCGAGGCGCTGGCCTCGATCGCCGCGGTGGCGCAGGTCGAGCTGCGCACGCGGCAGGAGGGCGACGAGGTGGGGACCGTGACCGAGATCAATGGCGGTCAGTTCGTGGCGCAGACCCCGGCGATGTGCCCCGTGGGGTCGCAGTTCTTCGTGCGCAACCTCTTCTACAACGTTCCGGCGCGCCGCCGTTTCCTGGAGAAGGGTACGACGTCGGCGTCGCAGATCAAGGCCGAATTCCAGCGTGTCGCGTTGTGCAACCCCTCCGTGGCGTTCGAACTGTACGCCAACGACGCCCCGATTCTGTCGCTTGCGGCCGCATCGCTCGCGGGCCGTATCGTGGATGTCGTGGGACGGCATATCAAGCAGAACCTGCTGGACGTCGAGGCCGACACCTCGATCGCCCGCATCGAAGGGTATATCGGCCGCCCGGCGGCGGCCAAGAAGCGCAACACGGAGCAGTATCTGTTCGTGAACGGCCGCTACTTCAAGAGTTCGTACCTCACGAGCGCGATTCTCAAGGCTTACGAGAAACTGATACCCGAAAGTTCGCAGCCCTCCTATTTCCTCTACTTTACGATCGACCCCGGCCGCATCGACGTCAATGTGCATCCGCAGAAGACCGAAGTGAAGTTCGCCGACGAGGAGGCCGTGTGGCAGATCGTTCACGCCGCCGTGCGCGAGACGCTGGCCAGGACGGGCGCCGTGCCGATGATGGATTTCGACCGCGAGGGGCAGGTGGAGATTCCCGTGTTGCAGCGGGGAGCCATATACAGCGAGCCCCGGGCGATGTCCAACGAGGACTACAACCCGTTCCGCGAGACCTACATCGACCCTTCGGCTCCCGATCCGAATGTCGATTTCACGGGCTTCGACGTGCCCTATGCCGACGGCGGCATGGTGTCGGACACCTCCGGAGCGGGATTCCGGGCCGGAGGCGTGCGTACTGCCGCGCCGGGTCCCTCCGCAGGGGGCGGGTTCCGTCTCCCGCAGGACGGGGAGTTCGAGGAGTTCGAGTCGGGGGCGGACTTCGGTTCGGACCGGTTCGGATACGGCGGGGGGAGCCCCTCCGGCGGGATCGCCGGAGAGGACGGCGGCTTCGAAATCGCATCCGGCGGGACGGACGGGGAGAGCGCGCTCGATTTCATTCCGTCGTCCGCCGGGGCGGAGCAGCAGCGTTTCGATCTGGGGCCGGAGCGTCCCGAGTTCTCGGACCCGCTGCCGCTGGGGGCCGGCTACCTCGCCGCGTTGCTGAACGGGCGCTTCGTCGTCGTGGACCTGCGGCGCGCCCGCGAACGGATCCTTTACGAGGATTACCTCCGGATGCTGGGCAACGGCTCGTCCGTGAGCCAGCAGTTGCTGTTTCCCGAGCGGCTCGAGCTGTCGGGCGACGAATACGCCCTGCTCGAGGAGAACGCCGTGGAGTTCGCCGCGCTGGGATTCGACATCGGCTTCTGCGGCGACGGGGCGGTCGAGGTGAAGGGCACGCCCGCCGAACTGCCGCCCGATGCGGTGGACAAGCTGCTTTTCGAGCTGTTGCAGGCTTTTCGCACGCCTTTGTCGGTGGCCGACGTGCGGCGCGAGAAGGTCGCTGCGGTCATGGCCCGCGGCGCGGCGCGCAACACGCCGCGCGTGTTGTCGCGCGAAGAGGCCGCGGCGCTGCTCGCGCAGCTTGCCGAGACGGGAAACGTCAGCTTCTCGCCCTCGGGCAAGGCGATTCTGGCGGAGATCACGTCCGAAGAGTTGCGTGCGAAGCTGGGATAATGGCGAAAGATCGTTATATTTGCACCCGTATCGGTGCGGGCCCGGCCGCCCGTAGAAGACGAAATTGAAAAACGGATAGACGACAGAAAATTCCATGAACCGCTATTTTCAGACCCCTCCGGTGGTCAAAAACCTGATAATCATCAATGTCCTGGTCTATATGGCCACGGCGCTGCTGCCCGTGGGCAACGAGATCATCCGCTTCTGCGCGCTCTGGTTCGGGGCGTCGCCCTTCGGCGAGTTCCACTCCTACCAGTTCATCACCTACATGTTCCTGCATGCCAGCGTCGAGCATATCTTCTTCAACATGTTCGCACTGTGGATGTTCGGCCGGACGCTGGAGTACGAGCTGGGGTCGAAGCGTTTTCTGATCTACTACATGGTCTGCGGCGTCGGTGCGGCGCTGATCCAGTTGGCGACGGCCTACCTGACGGGCGAAATGCCCATCCAGCTCGTCGGCGCGTCGGGAGCGGTGATGGGGCTTCTGCTGGCTTTCGGCGTGATGCATCCCAATGCGGTCATCATGCTGCTCATTCCGCCCATTCCGATGAAGGCCAAATGGTTCGTGGTGATTTACGGCGTGATCGAGCTGTTCCTGGGCTGGACGGGATTCGGCGGCAACGTGGCCCATTTCGCCCATGTCGGCGGCATGCTGTGGGGGCTGTTGCTGCTGCAATGGTGGAAGCGTAACGGAACGATCCGGTTTTAGAAGATGCGCGGCGACTATTACAGCGACTACGGCGAGCGGCCGGCGGCCGGGCGGCGGAGTGTCGTCCTGCGGGTGCTCGACTGGGTGCTGACGCCGGTGACCGTCGCCGTGGGGGCGGCCATGCTCCTGACGTATTTCGTGCCGTATGTCAATCCCGGGCGCGTTTGGTTTCTGCCCGTGCTGGGGCTGGCGGCTCCGGGCGTTTACGTCGCTTCGGTCGTACTGCTGCTCTACTGGATCATCCGCTGGCGGTGGGTGCAGGCCGGGGCGATGCTGCTGCTCGTGGCGGCGGGTCTGGGCAAGGTGTCGCTCTTCTGGCGGCCCGAAATCCGGCGCAGCTACGAGGAGAAAATCTCCGAGCGCGGCACTTTCGGCGTGATGACCTACAACGTCCGCGGTTTCTACGGCGAGGAGGGGCGGAGCAGCGTGGACGAGGTGGTGCGGCTGATCCGCGAGCAGAATCCCGACATCGTTTGTCTGCAGGAGTTCAACGGGCGGCTGGCCGGGGCCTCCGAGGCGTTCCGGCTGCTCGGCGAGGAGTACGAGAGCGCCCGTTTCGGAGCCGAGAAGGATCCCGATCCTTCGGACGACGCGGGGCTGGCGATCCTGAGCAAGTACCGGATTCTGCGCTCGGAGACGGTGCTGACGCCCCATTCGTCGGTGTGGGCCGACGTGCTGATCGGCGACGATACGGTTCGGATCTTCAACGACCATCTTCACTCGACGGCGATCAACGCCGACGACAACGAGTATATCACCACCCGCCGTTTCCTTTCGGATACGGCCCGCGAGGTGAAGCTGCGCAGCATCGTCACCCGCCTGCGCGAGAACAGCGAGCTGCGGGCGGCGCAGGTGGACAGCATCGCCGCACAGATCGGGGCCACGCGCACGGGGCGCATCGTCTGCGGAGACTTCAACGATACCCCCGTGTCGTATGTCTATCGGCGGATGGCCGCCGGCCTCGAAGACGCCTTCAGCCGGTGCGGGTCGGGCTATTCGCACACCTACCGCGGTTTTTTCAATACGCTGCGTATCGACTACGTGCTCTATTCCGACGAATTCCGGGCCGTCGCCTACGGCGTGCTGCCGGTCGAGTATTCGGACCATCATCCCGTCGTCGTGCGGCTGAAGCGGCTGAAAAAGAGTTCGTGAACGCTCCCGGTGCGACGGTAAGAACGACTACGGCGGCCCTTTTCGGAGGCCGCCGTAGTCGTTTTTCCGTCCGCAGGCGGATCACTCGGTGATCTTCTTGCGGGGATGCACCATGTTCTCGGGGAGCAGGACCTTGTGCAGCTCCTCCTCGCTCATGAGGCGGTGTTCGAGCACCAGGTCGTAGATGCCCTTGCCGGTTTGCAGGGCCTCCTTGGCCAGCATCGTCGAGGTCTCGTAACCCAGGTAGGGATTGAGCGCCGTGACGAGTCCGATGCTGTTGTAGACCATCCGGCGGCAGACTTCGGGGTTGGCCGTGATGCCGACGACGCACTTCTCGCGCAGCGTGTTCATGGCATTGACCAGCATCTCGATGTTCTCGAAGAGAGAGTGGACGATGATCGGCTCCATGACGTTGAGCTCGAGCTGTCCGGCCTCGGAGGCGAGCGTGATCGTCAGGTCGTTGCCGATGACGCGGAAGGCGACCTGATTGACCACCTCGGGAATCACGGGATTGACCTTTCCGGGCATGATCGACGAGCCGGGCTGGCGCGGCGGGAGGTTGATCTCGTTCAGGCCGCAGCGCGGACCCGACGAGAGCAGACGCAGGTCGTTGCATATCTTCGAGAGCTTCACGGCCAGCCGCTTGAGCGCCGAGGAGTTCATGATGAAGGCGCCCGTGTCGCTCGTGGCCTCGATCATGTTCGTCGCCTTGCTCAGCGGCAGTCCCGTGATTTCGCGCAGGTGCTTCGTGCAGAGCTCCGCATAGTCGGGATCGGCATTGATGCCCGTGCCGATGGCCGTAGCGCCCATGTTGATCTCGTAGAAGAGCCGCAGGTTGGTTTGCAGGCGGTCGATCTCCTCGGTGAGCGTCGCGGCGTAGGCTTCGAACTCCTGGCCGAGGGTCATCGGCACGGCGTCCTGCAGTTGCGTGCGGCCCATCTTGATGATGTGGGCGAACTCCTCGCCCTTGGCGTGGAACGCCGCGATCAGTTCGCGCAGCGAGGCCACCGCTCCGTCGATGCTGCGCGCCAGCGCGATCCGCACGGCCGTCGGGTAGGCGTCGTTGGTCGATTGCGAGAGGTTCACGTGGTTGTTCGGATGGCAGTAGGCGTATTCGCCCTTTTCGTGGCCGAGCAGCTCGAGCGCCCGGTTGGCGATCACCTCGTTGGCGTTCATGTTGGTCGAGGTGCCGGCGCCTCCCTGCACCATGTCCACGACGAACTGTTCGTTGAGGCGTCCTTCGCGCAGCTCTTCGCAGGCGCGGGTGATGGCGTCGGCGATGGCGGGATCCAGCAGCCCCAGATCGCGGTTCGCGGCCGCCGCCCCCTGCTTCACGTCGGCCAGGGCGCGGATCAGTTGCGGAAAGAAGTTGAGCCGCACGCGGCTGATGTGGAAATTCTCCACGGCCCGCATGGTCTGCACGCCGAAATAGTACTCCACGGGAATGTCCATCTCGCCGAGCAGGTCGTGCTCGCGGCGGGTTCTGCCCGAAAGTTCGATGTCCGTAAAATCCATAGTGTGTATTTTTTGTTCGTATTACAAATATAGCATTTTTACGGCAGGTTGTCGAAAAATCTTGCTACCTTTGTATTCTGCCGTCCGGAAAAGGTCTCCGGCGGCGTTTGCAAACACCTGTAATACCATGATTCTCGATTCTCTGAAAAACAGCGCGCTGTATCATTCGCTCAACCCGCGGCTCGAACGGGCCTTCTCGCTCATCGCCTCGACCGACTGGACCGGCATGGAGCCGGGCGTCCACGAACTCGACGGACGGGATATTTTCGTCAATGTGATGGACGTGGACCTCAAGCGCAGGCCCGATGCCAAACTGGAGGTGCACGACGCCTATATCGACATTCAGGTCCTCGTCGCAGGTACGGAGGAGTCGTTCGGCTGGAGCGAGCGCAAGGACCTCCGGCAGCCGCTGGGGACGTTCGATACGCAGAAGGACATCCAGTTCTTCGACGACGAGCCGCAGACCTACTATACGCTGCGTCCCGGCCAGTTCACGATGCTGCTGCCCGAGGACGGCCATGCGCCGATGGTGGGCGAGGGGCATATCCGCAAGATCATCGTCAAGGTCCGCCGGTAGGCGGTTCCCTTCCGGACCGGAAAACGGCTCAGGCTTCGGTTTTTCCGAAGCCTGAGCCGTTTTCGTCGCCCCGTATCGCTGTGCCGCGGGGTTGTTTCCGCCTTTCCGGCTGCCGTACCGGATTTTGCCGGATCCGCCTGCACGGACCGGAACGTTCCGGATTTCCCCTCCCCGTCATTTGCCGATCCCGCGGTAACGGAATCCTGCGGCGAGGGCCTCCTGCTTGTCGAAGATGTTGCGGCCGTCCACGATTCCGTCGCCGCGCATCGTCGCGCGGAGCCGCGGCCAGTCGGGCATCCGGAACTCCTTCCACTCGGTGACGAGCAGGATGGCGTCGGCCCCGTCGGCCGCGTCGTACATGTTCCGGGCATAGCGCACGGGCCGGTCCTTCAGCAGGCGGCGGCACTCCTCCGTCGCCACCGGGTCGTAGGCCGCCACTTCGGCCCCGGCCTCCAGCAGTTGTCCGATCGCCGTCAGCGCCGGCGCCTTGCGCATGTCGTCCGTCTCGGGCTTGAACGCGAGGCCCCATACGGCGATGCGCCGTCCCCGCAGGTCGTCGCCCAGCAGTTCGCGGAGCTTGCGGACGAGCACCCCTTTCTGCGCCTCGTTCACCCGTTCCACCGCCTCGACGACCTGCATCGTGTAGCCGTGTTCGCGGGCCGTGCAGGCGAGTGCCTGCACGTCCTTCGGGAAGCACGAACCGCCGTATCCGCAGCCGGGGTAGAGGAATTTGTTGCCGATGCGGGCGTCGGAACCGATGCCCTTGCGGACCATCTCGACGTCGGCCCCCACGCGGTCGCAGAGGTTGGCGATGTCGTTCATGAACGAGATGCGCGTCGCCAGCATGGCGTTGGCGGCGTATTTGGTCATTTCGGCCGAGGCGATGTCCATGAACAGCACGCGGAAGTTGTTTATCAGGAACGGACGGTAGAGCCGTGCCATCAGCCGCCGGGCGCGTTCGCTCTCGACGCCCACCACCACGCGGTCGGGCGACATGAAATCCTTGACGGCCGCACCCTCCTTGAGGAATTCGGGGTTCGACGCCACGTCGAACGGCACCTCCGCGCCGCGTGCCGCCAGCTCCTCGGCGACGATCCGCCGGATGCGTTCCGCCGTGCCGACGGGCACCGTGCTCTTGGTCACGAGCAGCGTGTAGCGGCCGATGTGGCGGCCGAAGGTGCGGGCCACCTCGAACACCTGCGAGAGGTCGGCCGAACCGTCCTCCCGGGGCGGCGTGCCGACGGCCGAGAAGACCACCTCCACCTCGCCGAGACACGCCGCGAGGTCGGTGGTGAAGTGGAGCCGCCCGGCGTCGAAATTGCGCCGCACGATCTCCTCCAGTCCCGGTTCGTAAATCGGAATCCGGCCCTCGTTCAGCGCCGCGATCTTCCTCCGGTCGGTATCCACGCACGTGATGTCGAGGCCCATCTCCGCGAAGCAGGCCCCCGACACGAGCCCGACGTAGCCCGTTCCGACAATGGCGATCCTCATCATGGCGCGTCCGTTATTTGCGCAGCACCCGTTCGGCGACGGCGGCGGCGAGCGAGCGGCACGGGTCGATCATCGCGGGCGAGTAGCCCTGCTTCATCTCCACGGGACCGCACACCGGCTCCCACTTCATGCGCTCGGAGAACTCCTTCATCCGGCGCACGGCGGCCGCGGCCCACGTGAAGGAGCCGAAGAAGGCGAAGTTGCGCTGCGGGATGCAGCGCGCCTCGAGGCGGCGCAGCAGTTGCTCGACGGGCGGGAAAAGCTCGGCGTTGTAGGTCGGGCTGCCGACGACGAGCGTGTCGTAGCGGAAGACGTCGCGCAGCACGACCGACGGATCGGCGTAGGAGAGGTTGTGGACCCGGATTCGCCGCACGCCCGCCTCGGCCAGCTCCCGGGCGATGCGTTCGGCCATCTGTTCCGTGTTGCCGTACATCGAGCCGTAGGCCACGACCGCGCCCGGTTCGCCTTCGTAGCGGCTCAGACGGTCGTACAGATCTACCACGCGGGGAATCTCGCGCTGCCAGACGGGGCCGTGCGTCGGGCAGATGGTCCGGATCGGAAGCCCGCCGACCTTTTGCAGCGCCTTCTGCACGGGGCCGCCGTATTTGCCCACTATGCAGGCGTAGTAGCGGCGCATCTCGTCCCAGTAGCGTTCCGGTTCGACCTGCGAATCGGTGATGCCGCCGTCGAGGGCGCCGAACGTGCCGAACGCGTCGCCCGAGAAGACGACCCCCTCGTCGGCATACCACGTCACCATCGTCTCCGGCCAGTGGACCATCGGGATCAGGTGGAACGAGAGCACCTTGCCGCCCAGATCGAGCGTCGAACCCTCCCCGACCTCGACCGTCCCCGTGCCGATGCCGTAGTAGCCGCCGATCATCTGGAGCGTCTTGGCGTTGCCGACGATCCGCAGGTCGGGGTAGCGCAGCCGCAGGGCCGCGATCGACGAGGAGTGGTCGGGTTCCATGTGGTTCACCACGAGGTAGTCGATCTTCCGCTCGCCGATCACTTCGCGGATGTTCTCGAACAGGCGGCTGCCGAAAGCCTCCTCCACGGTGTCGATGAGGGCGATCTTCTCGCCGATGACCAGATAGGAGTTGTACGAAACCCCCGAAGGAAGCGACCAGAGCCCTTCGAAGCGGGTGGTGGTGCGGTCGTTTACGCCGACGTAATGGATGCCGGGCAGAATTTCCGTGATAGCCATATCTCGTTGTCTTTTTTGGTTTCTGCGGCGAATTTACGAAAAAAAACGCCAGCGTGCAACCGGGGCGGCTTCCGTCCCGAAAACACGAGGAGCCGGCCCGCAAAGGGCCGGCTCCGTAAGAGTGCGAATATCCGTTGTCAGTTCGCGTCGGGAACGAAGACGTCCGGATCGTATCCGAGAAGTCCCACACTGACCACATAGAAGTTCGAGAGAGAGACGCGATTCTTGTTCTGACCTTCCGTGCAGAAGAGGTTGTCGAAGCCCTGTCCCATGACGTAGCTGTCGTCTTTCTGGTAATAGCCTGCATCTATGACGGATATGGCTCCGTACGGATTGACTGAAAGACCTGTATCTTGCTGGGCGACACGGCAATAGTGGTATATGTTGCCGGATTCGTCCTCGGTCTGGTTCGTACCGTAAAAGGAGAACTTGAGGTGCAGGCCGCTTCCGTACATGTCCTTGAAACGGAAAAGCGTGTCGTCGGAGTCGCAGGATTGCAGTTCGACGTGGTTGGGGCCCAAGCCCATCTGACCCAGCGTTCCGTAGGTCATCGTACCTCCGGTGATTGTAGTCCAGGTCAGCCCCTGGAAAGTGGTCGAACCGACGGCTTTCTTGCCGTTTCCTGCGAGGCCGACCACCGTAATCGTGTAATTGCCGAGCAATCCGGTCAGCGTGACTTCCGGATCGGCATCGTCTTCGCTTTCGATCTTCGTGCCGTTCTCCACGACATAGTCGGCATACGCGTTTTCCCCGTTTTCGGCGACATACTCCTGCTTGGCCGTTGTGAGTTCGCTCAGATAGTAAATATCCTTGACCTTGCTGTTCGGGGCGATGCGTATTTTCACGTCTTCGTCGGCATTGTATCCGCTCCCGGGAGTGTACGAATAGATCGTGACTGCCGGCGCGCTGTCGTGCCCGGGGTCGGTTCCCTCGTCGTCCGAGCAGGCGGCCAAGGCGATCGCGCTCACGACTGCCAGCGCCGCATAGAGATATTTTTTCAGTATCATAAAATTCGAATCTTTAATCGGTTCCACAAATTACCATACTTTCTCCGGGGAGTCCTCGGTGGGCTGGATCGGAGTCGGGTTGTTCGTGCAGGCCTGGTTGAAGTTCACCTCGGTTCCCACGATGCAGAGGTTCATCCAGTCGGGCACGCCGTCCGTGTTCCAGCGATAGCCTTTCGGGTGGTTCGTGCCGGCGTAGCTGCGCGTGATGCCCTTTTCGAAGCGCTTGATGTCGAACGTCGCGAAGCCTTCGCCCCAGAGCTCGACGCGGCGCTGCCACCAGACGTTGTCGCGGAACGATTGCAGGTCGTTGTACGCGTACTGCGGGTCGCGCGTCTTGGCGAAGGCCTCGAGCAGCGTCTTGCCGCGTCCCTCGTCCTGCATGCCGGCCGCTTCGGCCTCGATGAGCTTCATCTCCTCGACGCGCATCAGGGGAACCGCTACGACGAATCCGACGAACTGCGCGTTGCTGTGGCCCGCGTCGCCTCCGCCCAGGCGGAACTTGAGCGACAGGCCGCCGAAGGCGCCCGAGGCCGAAGCCTGTGCGGTGGAGGTGATCGTCTCCGGGTAGGACGAGACGTCGGAAAGGTAGTCGGCGACGATCTTGTTCAGCTCCTCGACCGTCTGCGCTTCGGCTACGAGCTCGTCCAGCTCGGGGTCGATGAAGCACTTGCGGCGCCAGTCGGTCTGCGGAATGGTCTCCAGCAGGTGCGCGTCGATACGCTTCACCGTGCCGGCTCCGTGCGCATAGCCGTTGGAGGTGGTGATTTCGATCATCATCTGCGAACCCCAGCTCGAGTCGCCGTCGTTCAGCGTGATGTTGGGATCCTCGGCGTCGTACTTCGTCATGAACATCCACGAATTGTTGGGCGTGTTGAAGCCCGTGTCGTGGTCGAGGTATTCCGCTTCGGTCATCATCGTATAGCCTTCCTGGGCCTTTTTCGCATACTCCTCGGCTTCGGGCCACTTCTCCATCGTCAGGTAGGCGCGGGCCTTCAGGCCGTAAACCACGCTCAGGTCGGGCGTCGTCTTGTCCGTGCGCTTGTAGTCGGCCAGATAGCTCTCGGCCTTGTCGAGGTCCTTGAGAATGAGCTCCTCCCATATCTCCTTGTTCGTGGCGCGCGGGTTGTTCGTGGCTTCCGCGTTGGTCGTTTTTTCCGTGACGATGGGCACGGTCGGGGCGTCTTCATGACCCTTGTAGGTCTGGGGTGCGTACATGCGGGCCAGGTCCATGTAGTAGAAGGCGCGCATGGCATGGGCGATGCCCGCTCCCACGATATGCTCCTCGTCGGGCTTTTCGCCGGCGAGCGAAATCACCACGTTGCAGTTCTTGATCCATCCGTAGTAGATCGTCCAGGGAACCTGGCAGATGGCGTAGTCGGGACCCAGGCCCACACCGCAGGTGTACCATGTCGTGAACTGTTCGTATCCCGTGTCTTCGAGCGCGATGTCCTGTCCCATGACGTCGCGCTGGAGCAGGAACGACGGATAGCCGAAATCGTATGCATTCATATTGGCGTTTCCGGCGTAGAGGAACTCGCCCGCGAGGGTCGAGGTGCAGGCCGTGACGAAGTTGTTGAAGGCGTTCGGCGCATCGCCCGCCTGATCCACGGTGACGGTCCCCTGCTGCGGGAAGGTCTCCTCCAGGCAGCCGGTGGACAGGAGGGATGTGCCGATAAGCAACGCTGCTGCAAATTTTATGGTCTTTTTCATAGATAATCTCTCCTTATTGAATTAGAACGTGAGTTGAACGCCGCCCGAAATGGTCCGGATCGGGGAGTAGGGAGATACGCCCGTGGAGGCGGTTCCCTCGAAGCTGTAACGCGGGTCGAGGCCCTTGCGTGCCGACCAGAACCAGAGGTTCTCGCCTGCGGCGTAGATGCGCACCTTCACCTTGTCGCGGAATACCCGCTCGGGAATCGTGTAACCCAGCGAGAACGACTGGAAGTTGAGGTAGCTGGCATCGGTCAGGAAGCGGTCCGATTTGGCGCCGCCGTACTGGTCGCCCTGCTGCCAGCGGGGCATGTCGCTGTCGGTGTTGTTCGGACTCCACGACTTTTTCCAGTCCTTGTGGATGGCCGTACCGCCTGCCGCGCCCGTTTCGGGGGTGATCAGCCCTGCATAGCCTGCGTCGAAGACCTTGCCGCCGATCTGGTAGTCGAACGTGAGCGACAGGTCGAAGTCGCCGACGCGCAGGTTCGTGCCGAAACCGCCGAAGACCTTGGGAAGCACGCTGCCGTGTTCGTATTCGGTGGCGTCGTTGAAGTCGTAGGTCGTCGTGCGGCCCACCACCTTGCCGTCCTCGATGACGTCCTTGTAGAACATGGCCTGACCGTACTCGTCGGTTCCCGCATAGACGGGCAGGTATGCGTTGTAGAGCGGACCGCCCACCTCGTACCAGTAGGGCACGAACTGCGTGGGAGCCTCCTGGAATCCGATCTTGCCCGAAGCGGTCTTGGTGAGTTTGCTGGCGGGCAGGCTCAGGATCTTGGTCGAGTTGTGCGCCAGGTTGGCCGAAATGCTCCAGTCCACCGTCTTGGTCTGGATGAGCGTGCCGGTCAGGTTGATTTCGATACCCGAGTTGCGGATGTCGCCCAGGTTGCCGTACATGCCGCGCGTGCCGACCGATTCGGGCAGCGACAGCCAGAAGAGCAGGTCGGTCGTCTTCTTGCGGTAAACGTCGATGCCTCCCGACAGGCGTCCGCGCCAGAAGCTGAACTCTACGCCGACGTTGAGGTTCGTCGTGGTCTCCCACGTGATGTCCGGGTTGCCCTGGATGGCGAACGATGCGCTCATCGACTTCTCGTCCACCTTGCTCAGCGAATAGAGGTCGGTGTAGTAGTAGTCGCCGATCAGGTCGTTGCCCTGCTGGCCGATCGAGGCCTTCAGTTTCAGCATGTCGATCCATTTGGCGTTCGCAAGGAAGTTCTCTTTCGAGAGGATCCATGCCGCGCCGACCGACCAGAAGTTACCCCACTGGTGGCCCGGTGCGAAACGCGAGGAGCCGTCGCGGCGGTAGGAGAACGAACCGTAGTACTTGCCGTTGTAGTCGTACTGGGCGCTGAGGAAATAGCCCTCCACGTTGTAGTGCGTGGTGTAGCTCGACGCGTCGGCGAGCGTGGCGGCTGCCGAAAGCTCCTGGATGTCGGGCGAGAACATGCCGTTCTTCGAGGCCGCGAGGTTACGCGTCTTCACGTTGTAGTATTCGTGGCCAGCCAGTACGTTGATGTTGTGCAGGCCGAACGAATCGTAGTAGGTGATCGTCTGGATGTTGTTCGTGCGCAGCGACGACTGTACGGTTTTCTCGATGCTGCCGTTCGTGCCGGCGCTCGTGCCGTAGTACATGTTCCGGAAGTTGGAGATGTAGGTCTCGCCCCACGTAGCCGTGCTCGTGACGTTCACCTTCAGGAAGTCGGTGATGTCGAAGTCGGCCGTGAAGGTTCCGTTGAGCTGGTTGCCGATGGAGGTGTAGTTGTTGTACCGCGCCTCGCCGAGCGGGTTGCCCTGCGGCGAGAAGGGGCGCGTCACGCCGTAGCCGGTCTCGGCCACGCCGTAGTCGTAGGCCTTGTTGCCGTACTGGTCGCGCTTGATGCCGATTTTGCCGTCGGCGCCGATCGTGCGCACGTAGATCGGGTAGATCGGGGCGATGCGCGAGGTGTAATAGAAGAGGTTGTTGGTGTAGGTGCTCGTACCCAGACCGACGTCCAGATCCTGCGACGAGTGGATGTAACCCACGTTGGCTCCCAGTTTGAGCCACTTCTTGGCCTGGTAGTCCGCCTTGATGCGTGCCGAGATACGCTCGTAGCCCGAATTGTCCACGATGCCGTCCTCGTTCAGATAGCCCACGCTCGTATAGTAGGTGGCCTTGTCCGTACCGCCGTTCACGCTCACGTTGTACTCCTGGCGCAGGCTGTTCTTGTAGGCCGCGTCGGTCCAGTCGTCGGGCTGCATCCAATAGTCCGTGCCGTTGAACGACACCTTGCGGCCCAGCGTGGCGTTGGGGTTGAGCTTGCCGTCCAGCCCGATCAGGTTCTCGCCGTCGGGACGCGTGTAAACGTCGTAGGCGAGTGCCTTGAGCATGTCCGTATTGGCCTGTGCGTTGGCAGTCGTGGCGTTCATGCCCTGCCCGTAGAAGTAGCGGTTGTAGTACTGTGCGTACACCGCCTCGTAGTATTCGCCCGGGTCGGTGATGACGTCGTAATCCTGCACGGCGCGCGAGTTCACGCCCCACTTCATGTCCACGTTGATCACCGCGTCGCGGGCCTGCGAACGCTTCGTCGTCACGATGATTACGCCCGATGCGCCGCGGGCTCCGTACAGGGCGGCCGAAGCGGCGTCCTTGAGCACGGTGACCGATTCGATGTCGGACTGCGGAATGTTCGACAGGCTGGCGCTGTAGGGCGCGCCGTCCACGATGATGAGCGGGTCCGTGTCGGCGTACATCGAGCTGATGCCGCGGATGTTGATCGAGCCCGAATCGGAGCCGGGCGTGCCCGAGCCGCCGCGCATCTGCAGACCGGCCACGGAACCCACCAGCGCGTTCATCACGTTGGTCGTCTGACGCTTCTGGAGGTCTTCGGACTTGATGACCGAAGCCGATCCGGTGAATGCCTCTTTCTTGGTCGTACCGAACGCTACGACGAGCACGTCGTCGATAGCCGTGATATCCTCCTTGAGCTGAATATTGACCGTCGTCTTACCGGCAATGGGCACTTTCTGCGACTCGTAGCCGATGAACGAGACGTTCAGGTAACCGTCGCTCCGGGCTTGCAGGCTGAATTGGCCTGCGGCGTTGGTCGTCGTACCCGTCGTGGTTCCGTCCACCACGACCGTAGCACCGACGATCGGGTTGCCGTCAGCATTGGTAACTGTACCGGAAACCTGCTGCTTCTGGGCCATCGCAAGGAGCATTCCCCCCCCCAGTACAGCAATTAACGATAGTACAAGTTTTCTTACCATAAGCGTTAATTTTAATAATGTTTTTAAAATAAAAAGCGATCCGCCCGATCTTTTCCGATCATATATCTCATAATCAACCACATGCGCCATATCGGAATAAATTTCCGGTTGCGGGCCGCAACCGATTGGCCCCGAACGGAGAATTTGCGGTCCGGCGCGATTGCGGCACGACGGTTGCGGTGACAGATAGTTACCGGACGGAAGAGGTCAATCGCCGGGAAATAAGTCGATTGGTCGCAATGATACGCCATTCGGAAGTTACTTTATCGTTACCTTCGGGCGATTGTCGCACCGATTAAGGTCATGAAAACATGAGAAACACATTCAGGGTACTTTTCTACATCAAGCGCACCGCGCCGCGCCGCAACGGCGACGTGCCGGTCATGGCGCGCATCACGATCAACGGCGAGCGGGCGCAACTGGCCGTCCGCGCATACGTCGATCCGGCCTTGTGGGACGTCCGCACGGGGCTCGCGGCGGGACGGAGCACCGCCGCTTCGGAACTCAACGAGAAACTGCTCCTCGTCCGCCGCCGCATCGAACGGTGTTATGAAACGCTGCTGGCCCGGCAGGCCGCGGTCACTCCCGCGCTGGTCCGGGAAATGTATTTCGGGAACGACCGGCAGCAGGAGACGCTGCTGGCATTTTTCCGGCAGCACAACGAGGAGTTCGGCCGCATGGTCGGCGTCAGCCGCAGCAAATCCTCCTATTACAAGTACCGGAGCGTTTACCGGCTGCTCGCCGCCTACGTCCGCGAGCGCTGCCGCCGCGCGGACATTCCGTTCCGCGAACTCGACAAACGGTTTCTCGCCGGATTCCACCAGTACATCGCCCGGGAATCCCCGCACAAGAAGAACACGGCGTGGGTCTATATGATCGCGTTCAAACACATTCTGATGCTGGCCCGCAGCCGCGACCTGCTCTCCGCGGACATCTTCGCCGGATACAGGCTCCGCAGCGAATTCGTGGCGCGCGACTACCTCACCGAGACGGAAATCCGCCGGCTCATGCTGCTGGCACCGACCGACCGGACGCAGCGGCTCGTGCTCGACGCCTTCCTGTTCAGTTGCTTCACGGGCCTTTCCTACATCGACATCCGCCAATTAAAGCCCGCGAATATCCGCTATACGCAGGGGCAGCTCTGGATCGGCACGACACGCCGCAAGACCGGTTCGGAGGTGTATGTCAGGCTTTTCGCCGTTCCGAACGCCATCCTGTCCAGGTACCTGACGGACGCGGCCGACGAACCGATTTTCGCCCTGCCGAGCAACGGCTGGTGCAACGCCTGCCTGCGCCGGCTGCTCCCCGAGGCGGGAATCGTGCGCCCGGTCACCTTCCATGTCGCGCGCCACACGTTCGCCACGACGATCACGCTGTCGCAGGGTGTCGCCATCGAGACCATCAGCAAGCTGCTGGGCCATCGGAACATCCGCACCACGCAGATTTACGCCGCCGTCACCCACGCCAAGCTCGAAGGGGACATGGAGCGGCTCTCCCGGCAGCTCGACGCCTGCTATCGTCTCTGACCACCTATATATATGAGAATACCGGGTCTCCGGAACGTTCCGGGGCTGTCGGAGAGCCTCCGGAAAGGCTTTCCGGACGCATCGTCGCATGCCTGCACCCGGAAAACGCCCGAATGTCCCATTACAATTCGTAATCGCTCGGGGGGGGGTACGCCGAAAATCGTAATCGGCTGTCGCTTATATCTATAAATAATGTTATTTACGAGAAATTCTTTAATAATTTACTTGCATGTACCACCCTTTTTTCCGATCTTTGCAGGTGAACTTTTTATTTTAAAAACATTATTAAAATTAACGCTTATGGTAAGAAAACTTGTACTATCGTTAATTGCCGTGCTGGGCGGGGGAATGCTCCTTGCGATGGCCCAGAGTCGGCAGCTCTCCGGTACGGTAGTAGACCAGGCGGGCAGTCCCGTCGTCGGAGCGACCGTGATGGTCGAAGGCTCCACCGTCGGCACGACGACCGGAGCGGGCGGCAGGTTCACCCTGGCGGTTCCCGCCGACGGCACGTTGCAGGTTTCGTTTATCGGGTATCAGACGCAGTCGGTTCCCGTGAACGGCCGGACCTCGGTTGAAATCAGACTTTCCGAAGATACGAAGGCCATCGACGAGGTGCTCGTCGTCGCTTACGGCACGGCCAAGAAGGAGTCCTTCACCGGATCGGCCGCCGTCATCAAGTCGGAGAATCTCGAGAAGCGCGTGGTATCCAACGTCTCGAAGGCTCTCGACGGACAGGTGGCCGGCGTGCAGACCACGTCGGGCAGCGGCCAGCCCGGATCGGAGGCTACCGTGGCCATTCGCGGTTTCGGTTCGATCAGCGCCAGCTCTTCGCCGCTCTACGTCGTGGACGGTATCGCCTATTCGGGTTCGATCAGCGCCATCAACCCCGATGACATCGAGTCGATCACCGTGCTCAAGGACGCTTCGGCCGGTGCGTTGTACGGTGCACGCGGAGCCAACGGCGTCATCGTCATCAACACCAAGCGCGGCCGTGAAGGCAACGTGGAGGTGAACTTCAAGGCCACGCTCGGCGTTTCGTCGCGCGCCATTCCCGACTACGATCTGGTCAATCAGCGCGAATTCGTCGAGCTGAACTGGCAGTCGCTCTACAATACGGCCTATTTCACCTCGGGCTATACCGACGCTGCGGCCCGCGCCTACGCGTCGTCGCGTCTGAGCGGTACGCTGGGCGCCAACTACAACCCCTTCAAGAATTACAGTTGGGACAATCTGGTGGATCCCGCGACGGGCAAGGTACGCGCTGATGCGAAATCGGCCTGGGACGAGAGCTGGATCGACAATGTGACCGAGGACGCCGCTTTCCGGCAGGAATACCAGGCCTCGGTGTCGGGCGGCAACAACGTTCACCGCGGCAGCATGTCGTTGAGCTACCTCGATGAGGACGGTGTGCTCAAAACCACCAATTTCCAGCGTTATACGGGTCGTGTGAGCTACGATACGACGCCCAAGCACTGGTTCAAGGGCGGTATGAACGCCAACTTCGCCCACGCGAAGTCCAACACGAACCGTTATACGGGCTCCTCGAACAGCAATGTCTTCTATACGGCGCAGCTCATGGCTCCGATCTATCCCGTTTACATGAAGGACGAGAACGGCAACAACCTGCTCGACGCCAACGGCAAAAAGCAGTTCGACTACGGCGAAACCCGTCCACAGGACAACAACAGCAACGCCATCGCCGGTTTTTACGACGACCCGACCACGAATACGACCGAGAGTCTTTCGGCCCGCACCTACCTCACGTTCGGCAGCGACGACGAACGCGCCGGCGCTCTTCAGGGACTGAAAGGCACGGTCAATTTCGGCGTGGATTACAGTATTTCGAACAACATGCAGTATTTCAACCGTGAACACGGCAACCAGGCGTCGAACGGCGGTCTGATCTACAAGTACAACTACCGTTACATGACCTACACGTTTAACCAGTTGATAACTTACGACCGGACCTTCGCGGACCGGCACGAGGTGAACGCGCTGCTGGGTCACGAGTTCTACAGTTACGAGCAGAACTATCTCGAGGCCAGCCGTTCGGGACTGGTGGAAGGAATCTACGAGGTGGTCGGTTCCACGATTAACTCGGCCTCGTCGCTCACCAAGGACCACCGCATCGAGTCCTACTTCGCACGTCTGAACTACGGTTTTGACCACAAATACTACATCGACGCCAGTTGGCGAACCGACGGTTCGTCGCGTTTCGCCCCCGACACGCGCTGGGGCCACTTCTGGTCGGTCGGCGCTTCGTGGCGTATTTCGCAGGAGAAGTTCATGCGGGACCTCTCGTGGCTGGACAACCTGACGCTGAAGGCCTCCTACGGCGTGCAGGGTAACGAGGGCATCCTCGATTCGTCGGGCTACGACAATTTCTACGGCTGGCAGGGCTACTACGACATCAACTCGACGGGGACCGACTACGGTTTCTCCGTGGCGCAGCTCGAGAACGCCGGCCTGACGTGGGAAAAGAACTCCAATGTGAACGTGGGCATCGAGGCTTCGCTGTTCGGCAACCGGCTCAATGCCAGCATCGAGTATTACAACCGCAAAACCACGGACATGATTCTGGAGCGTCCGATGGCCTTCTCGTCCGGTTTCGAGTCCTATCTGGACAATATCGGCGAGATGCGTAACTCGGGTTGGGAGATCACGCTGAACGGCATGCTCATCAAGCGTCCCGACATGCGCTGGGACGTGACCGTCATGGCCTCGACGCAGAGCAACAAGGTGCTCAAACTGACGCCCGAAACGCCCGAGATCATCGACGGCTCGACGATTATCCGCGAGGGGCTGCCGATCTATACCTATTACATGTCCAAATTCGCGGGCGTCGATCCCGCGACCGGTGCGGCGCTTTACTACGCCTATAAGGACGTGACCGACGAGACGACGGGCGAGACCCGCCGCGAGGAGTACATCACTTCCGATACGAGCGAGGCTTCGTCGAGCCGTTATACCTGCGGCAGCCGTATTCCGGACCTGTTCGGCAGCATCGGTTCCACGTTCCAGTGGAAAGGGCTCGATTTCTCGATCCTGACGACCTACTCGATCGGCGGCAAGGTCAACGAGGCGATCTACTCCTCGACGATGAATCCGTTCTATTACGGACAGACGTTCCACAAGCACCTGACGCGCGCCTGGAAACAGCCGGGCGACATCACCGACGTGCCGCGTGTGGAGGTCGGCACGAGCAGCATTTCGTCGGACCGCTTCCTCGTGGATGCGTCGTACTTCTCGATCAAGAACATCACGATCGGTTACACGATTCCTGAGAAGGCCGCCAATTATATCGGCATGAAGAGCGTGCGCGTCTATTGCTCGATGGACAATCTGGCGCTCTTCACCCACCTGAAGGGCATGAATCCGACCTATACGCTGACCGGTTCGACCGGATTCGTTTACACGCCTTCGCGCAGCTTCGTGGCGGGCCTGGACATTAAATTCTAATTAAAACCGGAGACAAAGACTATGAAAAAAATACTTTTATTGAGCATCGTCGCATCGTTCGCGCTCTCCTGCTCGAAAGATGCGCTCGAAACCTTCCCCGGCGATAAGGTTCCCTCCGATGTCGTTTACGGCAGCGTCGAGAACGCCCGGTCCGCACTGACCGGTGCGCTGGCCGGACTGGGACAGGGCGGCTGGCAGGGCAACTACAATTCGGGTATCGGGTTCGGACTTACGGAGACCTACCTGACCGGTGACGCTCTGGCCGAGGACTACGTGCTGTCCGGCTCGGGAAGCGGCTGGATGTGGCAGACCTACTCCTACAACGTGAAAAGCTGGTTCGACGACCCGCGTCTGCAATGCTCCACGACGTGGAACTGCTACTATACGACCATCAATTCGTGCAACAACCTGATCGGTTCGGCCGAACTTCTGGAGACCTCCGCCGAGGGTAAGAACATCCTCGGACAGGCCTACGTGCTGCGGGCCTTCTGCTACCACATGCTGGCCCAGGTGTATGCCCGCGCATACTACTATTATCCCGATGACCTCTGCGTACCCCTCTATCTGGAGCCTACGACCTCCGAGACGAAGGGTGCGGCCCGTTCGACGAACAAACAGGTTTACGAGGAGGTCATCTATCCCGATCTGACGACCGGAGTCGGCCTGCTCGAAGAGGCTGCCGCAGCCGGAATCGCGCGCAGCTCGAAGACCGAAATCGACTACTACGTGGCCAACGGTATCAAGGCCCGCGTCGCGCTGACGATGCACAAGTGGTCGGATGCCTACAAGGCCGCCGAAGAAGCCCTGAAGGGGTATGCCGGCAGCGAGGCGCTCGACGCTTCGCAGATCACGGGCGGCATGAACGACATCACGGCCCTGCCGAGTGTCATGTGGGGCGAGGTCAAGACGACGGACAATTACGGCATGTATCTTTCGTTCCAGGCCCAGATGGACGCCGGACACGACGGCTATGCCAAGACGGCCCGCCGCTGCTGCACTTCGTGGCTTTGGAACCGCATGAATGCGACCGACGCCCGCCGCGCCTGGTGGCTGGGAACCTTCGACAACGCCGACTTCGCGGACTCGGGCGAAGCGATCCGCTATTGCCAGGTGAAGTTCAAGTTCAAGGGCGATTCGTGGCTCGGCGACTATATCTACATGCGTGCCGAGGAGATGCTGCTGACCGCTGCCGAGGCCTATTGCCAGGAGGGCAACGACCCGCAGGCCCGCATCTATCTCCAGAAGCTCATGGCCAAACGCGATGCGTCCTACACCGGCGCGGAGAAATCCGGCAATGCGATCAACGGGCTGACTCCGGGCAGCGACGGCGCTTCGATGACCGGTTCGCTGCTGGAGGAGATCCTCATCCAGCGTCGTCTGGAACTTTGGGGAGAATACGGCCGCATCTTCGATATCAAGCGTCTGGGCCAGGGCTTCAAGCGGGTGGCCGTCGAGAGCGCGGACAATCCCCAATTCGATCCCGCTTCGCTCATTGCGGATCACGACACGCAATCGCCCGGCTCGTTCGCCTGGATCCTGCTGTTGCCGCAGAAGGAGCTGGACGGCAACCCCAACATCGTGCAGAATCCGATCGGCGATACGGCCGATTAGGGTGAAACGGACTAACTTGTAAAAATTGGAATTGAATATGAAAAAGATAATCGAATCGCTTTTCGCGTTGGGCATGTTGTTCGCCACGGTCGGCTGCGATCAGGACCAGATCGTTGCGAAGTTCGACACCTCGGGAGAGGATGCCGGCACCGCCTACTTTGTCAAGAACGCCGTCTCCGAGAACTTCGAAGCCTCGGCGACCGGTACGCAGACCATCAATCTCGACCTTTTCCGGCAGGACGCCGCGGGCGAGCTGACGGTGGGTCTTACGGCCGAGATGGACGAGGCGGCCGCGAAGTTCTTCCGGATTCCCGAGAGTGTGACCTTCGCCGACGGCGACTATCGGGTGATCGTTCCGGTTTCGGTCCTCGACGTGGAGAAGTTTGACAAGGGCGTGACCTACGCCGTCTCGATTTCCGTGAATAACGCCGGGACGGAAAATGAGAGTTCGGCGTCGATCGGCTCCAAGTACGCTTCGGTCACGCTTTCCGCCTCCCTGACGCTCAACTGGGTTCCGTGCTACGTGCTGAAGGATTTCTCGAAACTGCTCTCGACCGATCTGACCGATGCGGACTATGTGGTGGGCCCCGACGGCAAGCCGATGCTCCAGGGCGGCGTATATACCTACACGTTCTGGTGGGAAGGCGAGGACGATACCGTCATGCTCGAACGGGCCGAGGGAACCAACGTGTTCCGCCTCACGAATTGGGGCGGCGGCGTGAACATCCTCTTTACGATCAACGCCGACAAGACGATTTCGCTCACGTCGCAGTATGTCGGAGAGGACTATTCCGACGGAACCAAGGTGCTCGTTTCGGATCTTCCTTCTACCGGCGTCGGAACGGACGTCTGTACGTGGGACGGCGATAGGACGTTCACCTTCCCGCTGGTTTACCTTCTGGAGGACGGCCGTTGGTTCGGCGAAACCTGCGTCGAGACCTTCGTGCTGAACGACGGTTCGGCTTCTCTCGAGTAGCGTCGTCTCCGGTGCGCTTTCCGGACGGCTCCCGTGGGGGCCGTCCTTTTTTGTTTCCGGATCCGCCGGAGAAAAAAACGCATAATTTTTTTCGGAGGCCTTGCAGATTCGGAATTTTTGCTTACCTTTGCACCACGATAATACGGATCACTCCGTGAGATCGGGATGGTGCCATAGCTCAGTTGGTAGAGCAAAGGACTGAAAATCCTTGTGTCGCTGGTTCGATTCCCGCTGGTACCACAAAGAAAATCAACCACTTACAGCAATGTAGGTGGTTTTCTTTTTGTCTTTTCCGTAGCGGTTTTACGGTGGTTTAAGGCTTTGAGTTAAACCGAGAGTTAAACCAAAAATCACTATGGATGCAGGTGTTAACATTCTCTGTTACAAATCAAAAACTCTTGCCAACGGCGCACATCCGCTGATGATTCGTGTCTGTAAAGACGGAAAGAAGAAATACGTTAGTCTTGGTGTGTCTGTTTTACCGCAGTTTTGGGATTTTACGAAGAACCAGCCGAAAAAGAATTGTCCCAACAAGGCATATATCGAAAAGATTATTGCGGACAAGAGTAGCGAGTTTGCCGAGCGCATCATCGAACTGAAAGCCGAGAAGAAAGAATTTACGGCTACAACGCTGACTGAACGGCTGACAGAGAGCACACGAGCGAGACGCACGGTAGGCGAGGTGTTCCAATCTCAAATCGAGAACTTGAAACAAACGGGGCGAACGGGCTATGCGTTATCGCACAGAGAGGTCTACAATTCGCTACTGAAATTCAACGGGCATCTGAATATCTACTTTTCAGAAATTGATACTGTTTGGTTGAAACGCTATGAAACTTGGTTGCGGGGACAAGGTTTTTCAGAAAATACAATAGGCCGCCGATTCCGCACCCTGCGGGCTGTTTATAATGTAGCCATTGAGGAAAAGTGTGTGAAAGCCGATTATTACCCGTTCAAATCCTACAAGGTTTCCAAACTGCACCAAGCGACGGCAAAGCGAGCCATAAGTAAGGCGGACATCATGCGGATTATCGAATATCGCAGTAATGATTTCTATAAGCAATTTGCGGTCGATTTGTTTGCGTTCGGTTACTTTATGGGCGGGATTAATTTCGTGGACATCGCCTACCTTAAAACGGATAATATCGTGGATGGACGGCTAATCTACACCCGACGCAAAACGCATAAGTTGATTAGGCTACCTTTACAGCCCAAAGCGCAGGAGATTATAGAGCGTTACCGACAAGATGGTGCGCTCTTTTTGTTTCCTATACTTTCTGCATTTCATAAAACCGAGCAACAGCAACGCAATCGAGTTCACAAAGTAATTTCCAAAGTGAACGAGCGACTGAAAGAGGTAGGGAAAGAGTTGGAAATACCTATCGACTTAACGACCTATGTTTCGCGGCATAGTTTCGCCACAGTCTTAAAACGAGAGGGTGTCAGCACGTCGATAATTTGTGAATCATTAGGCCATAGTTCGGAAAAGGTTACCCAAATCTATTTGGATTCGTTTGAGAACTCGCAGATAGATGCGGCTATGCAGAACTTACTTTAAATAAAAGAGACAGCTAAATTCTAACGCTGTCTCTTTTTTCATTATATTTGTCTATTATAAAAGCTACATATATGACTGTCGATGAAAAGAACAAGTACAAATTAGAATTTAAATCCGCGTTGGATGAATTAATTCAAAAATTGCAACCAGCCATATCTGGAAAGGATGGACAATGGAATATAAAAGGGTTTATTGATATATACAAAAATATATATACAATATCATCCGACACTAAAATTATCTCGAAAATTTTAGAAATACATATTTTCCCAGAGATTATAAAATTTGCAGCACACTACGGTTATTCTATCGTTTTAGCAGAAAAACAGAATTGGTACCCTGATTTAACATTTATACGAAAAGACAATCCCGATGTAAAATTTGCTGTCGATATAAAGACTACTTTCAGACGAAGCAAAACAACTGCGGGTTTTACATTAGGCAGCCATGGTAGTTACTTTATTAAAAGGCAAGGTACTAAAAATATTCAATTCCCATATTCATCATATATGGGACATTATTGTTTAGGAATTATATACACAAGAATTGATTGTGATAATCTGAAAGACACCGAAATAATACACGTTAACGAATTAGAAGAAAAAGGAGATATTGCCGACCCAATAAATGACAGGCAAGTTATTAACGTTGATAAACTCACATCAATAACTTCACAAATAAAGGACTTTGAATTTTTTGTAGCAGAAAAATGGAGAATTGCTTGCGATAGCCAAGGATCAGGCAATACAGCCAACATTGGATCTATAACAGATATTAATGACCTAAAAAATGGAAACGGAGTTTTTGCCAATTTAGGCGAAGAATGGTTTGATGAATATTGGATGAATTACGGTAAGGTTCATATTATTCGTGATGACAAATCCATCCCCGTAAGAAACATATGGGACTTTTTAGAATTCAAAAATCGGAAAGATTTATTTGATAAAGTAGGAAATGGCGCCAAAAGAAAAAAATAAAATAATAGTCCCACCTCTTAAGAGCCAAGGCATTAAAACAAAATTAGTTCCATGGATAAAGTCAATCCTACCGAATTTTACAGGACAATGGATCGAACCATTTTTCGGGACAGGCGTAGTTGGATTCAATATTAAAAGTCAAAGAGCTATTTTAGCAGATACCAACCCCCACATTATTGAGTTTTATTCGGATCTGAAAAATGGAACAATTACACCGCAATTAATTAAAGAATACCTCATAACAGAGGGCCAAATGCTGCAAATAGCCAATAATAACGGTTACGAACATTATAATTTTGTAAAGGCGCGTTTTAATGAATCGTATCACTCATTAGACTTTTTATTTTTATCTCGTGCTGGATTCAACGGGATGATGCGATTTAATAAAAATGGGAAATGGAATATACCTTTTTGTAAGAAACCTAATAGATTTTCCCCCGCCTACATTACTAAAATTACTAATCAAGCATCTGCTGTTAAAGAAATAATAACAGAGAGTTGGGATTTTAGAATTCAATCTTTTGAAGAAATTATACCATTAGCAACTGAAGACGACCTTATCTATTGTGATCCGCCCTATTACGGACGATCAACAGATTACTATAATGGTTGGAGTTTAGAAAATGAAGAGCGTTTATTTAATCTACTAAATAATACACCCGCAAAATTTATTTTATCAACTTGGCATCATAATGATTATAGAGAAAATGAAATGATTGAAAGGTTTTGGGGCAATTTTAATATTGTGATGCAAGATCATTTTTACCATTCAGGAGGAAAAATAGAAAATAGGAAAGCTGTTGTAGAAGCTTTGGTTTGCAATTTCGATATTGAAAATTTATAGAGCAAGTGACAAGGTTTGAAAAAAGGTCTATCTTATAGCCCCCGAAACCGAGTTTGTCACTACTTTTTAAGGGATTATCCGATTGCATCGGGTAGTCCCTTTTCTTTTTTCTGCGGTCGTCGGTTGCGACAGAAAGTGGAATTTTGTAAATTCGTTGAAACAATTACCGCTTATGAACGAACTTACAGGCTCGAAAGGCTGTTTGGCTACCGATACCCGCTCTTTACGGGAAATCGCCCCGTTGCTGGAAAACTATTTCGGCATTACACTGGGTTACTTTACCAATGAAATAGAAGCGAGTACGGGCATCTCCGCCGCCAAAGCAATCCAAGAGGAGCACGAAATACGGTTGCCGACCAACCGTTTCGATTATGACGCTTATATGGAACTGTTCGGAGAAACGTCCCTATTGACCGACCAACTGCGTGAAGCCCTCTTATTCGTGGCTTACATCATCACCGACCGCAAATTCAACGAGGAAGAATTAAGCGAGCGTGGATATTGGGAAGATTGGAACACCTATAAGGGAGAGTGGGCGAAACTGATGCTTTTTATGGAAGAAACCGAACAACGGCATCGAAACTTGTACGAACGTGTCGGAGAACAGGAAATGCCCATAACCCTGCGCACCAACAGCCGCAAGCAGGAGCCGCAAACGATTCCTAATACGAATAACTGGCTGTTCCGTCTGATCCGAAAGGAACTCGCCGATTATTTCCCCGACATTCAGACCGCCGAAGATGCACGGCAGGAATTGGAACGACGCAAACCGTCGGCAGGAGCCAAGCCGATGAATACGCGCTATCCGATTGTCGCATACGGGATTTATCGGATGCTCCATGAAGAAAATGCAATGTCCGAGAATCCCGACACGCCGAACGAACTTTGCAGGTTGATCTATGATTACACCCGCTTCGTCGGGTGCTATCCCTCCTATAAAGGCTATGACGGTTCTTTCAACCCCAAAAACATACGCGCCGACATCGGCTATATAAAGAAGAACGTACAGAAATACGGCGGGGAAAAGATACCGAAATTCCCGTCTGTCGCGTTCGGGCGAATACACATCGTAACGGACAATATCGTTCATAAGGATTTATTCTGAATAACCGACATATTTCAGATAGAGAATGGGTGCAGAAATGCACCCTTTTTCTTTACCTGCTCCGCCGAAACCCAAGAGCGTTTTTTACGTTATCGTAACGGAGCAAAAGAACCTGACATGAAACTGACAAACAGGTAAATAATAGGCAGGAAAACAGCCGACATTGTTTACCTCGAAAGGCTCGGAGAACGCGAAAAAAATGGCTGATCTTTGCCAGCGCAATCAATAACGATAAGACAATGCACCGAACGAAAAAACGACTGAAAACGGCTCTTTGTAACGGAGCGAAGAACAGAGGTAAAGAACAAGTCGAAAATAAGCCGATATTCTCTACCCCAAACCGATTAGCGAAAGGGTGTGTTCAAGTGTTTTATATCCTGCAAGCGGAGGAAATCGGAGCGTACGGCTGATGAATCCGCAGGGAGAAACCGAAAGCCCGAAAGTGGAGGTTGAACTAAAAAAACGACCGATGAAACGCAAAACATAACCAATTAAAAAACAGAGGTAAAGAACAGGTCTGAATATAGCCTGCAACCTCTACCTCGAAAGGCTCGGAGAAGCAAAAAAAATCGACCACTTTTGCAGTCGTGAACGAGGTCGGAGCGTACGGCCGACCAAGGGTGCAAACTAAATTTATTTTTATGACAGATAACAAGATGCGAACCGAAATTCTCACCATTGACAAGGGCCAATGCCTGACCGATGTTCTGCCCGCGATTCCCGCAAACACGATTTTTGACAAAACCATCACGGGATGCGGTGCGACCCACAGCGAAATCGTAAATGCGGCACGCCATTCCATCATCATCGAGCCGAACATCCCCGTAATTCTCGGCAAGAAAGCGGAGCACCCGTTTCTGTTCGCCGTGTACGAGGGCATCACGAAAGAGGATGTGAAAGCCTATCTTGCGGGCGAGCATGACGGCTATCGCAAAATCATCACGACGCCCGAAGGCTTCGACAAAAAGGTGCTCCCCGCCATGCACGAGTTGGAAATCCCCGTCTATAAGGACTATTTCCTGTTGTTCGACGAGTGCGAAAAGGCCATACAGGATGTAGGCTACCGCGGGGACATCTACCTGCCTGTCGAGGATTTTTTCAAATTCGAGAACAAGGCGATGGTTTCGGCAACGCCCATCGTTCCGTCCGACCCGCGTTTCGAGGAAAACGGGTTTAAGATACTGAAACTCGTTCCGACCTATGACAGTCGGATCGAACTGACGCTTTGCACGACCAATAACACGGTCGCAGTCATGCGGAAGCTGTTGAAGCGTTTGGAAAACGAAACGGTCTGCGTGTTTCTGAACTCCACGGAAACGATTTTGAGCCTTATCTATGCACTCGGATTGCAAGGCCGAAGCAGGGTCTTTTGCAGTGAAAAGAGCGTACGGAAACTCAAACAGATGAACTTCACCGACGCCAGCGAAACGCTCGACGAATTGGCTCCCGTCAATTTTCTGACCAGCCGTTTCTATGCGGCCGTGGACATCAAATTAGACTATAAGCCCCACGTAATCCTGCTGACGGATGTTATGCGTGCACCCTTTTCGGCCGTAGACCCGCAAACCGAGGTCGTGCAGGCCATCGGGCGGTTTCGTAACGGTGTGGCAAGGGCATACCATATCGCCAATACAAGCGACAACCTGCAATGCCTGACCCGCGAAGCCCTCGAATGCCGATTGACGGGCGAGGAAAACATCTACAATCAAATCCGCCAGATACAGCCCGACGGCGAGGATGAAGCGCAGGCCCGTTTCCAAGCCCTGAATGGCATGGCCTACAAACGGTTCGTAACCCGCGACGGAAACCGCAACCATTTCATGTGGGACAATGCGTGGACGGATGAACAAATTAAAGCATACTATCGCTATCCGTCCACGCTGACCGCGGCCTATAAATCGGCTCCGTTTCGACTGACTGTCTGCACGGCCCATTACCCGATAACGGATGCGGACCGTCTGCGTCGGGAGAAAGCGAAAATGAATACCCGCGAATTGTGGCGCGAGGTGGTCGGACAGCTTGCCAAACTCCAAACGGCCCACTCCGACATGGAACCTGCATTTCTGCAAGAAGAACTGGGCAATGAATTTGCGGCAATCGTACAGGCGTTTACGATTCTCGGTGCAAAACGGATGGAAGAATTGGGGTACAGCCGCAGTAAGATCGAAGCGGCCATGACCCGCACCGAAGAAAATGTGCTGCTGACAGCCCCCAAAATGCAGGAAGCCGTTTACGCGCAATACCAAACGGGCGATCTGGTGGCCTGCTCGGAAATCAACAATTTCCTGCATCGGCTGATCGTGAACAACGGCATTCCGTTCGAGGGGCGGCGGGTGGATCGTAAGGTCGTGAAACTCTTTTTCGAGATCGAGGACGACACAAAACGTCTCGGCGGTCAAAAGGCATTTCTGCTCGGAAAAAAGATGTTCGAGTTTTAAGGGCATCGGACCGACTTTACAAAGGGGACTTATATAAACCCCTTTACGAAAGTTGGTCCTAAATAAAAACAACAATAATCATTTAATAATTAAAAATATAATCTGCCATGACGGGCTTTATTGCATTTTTGTTCGTTGTCTTTCTGATTTTGTCGGGTAAATACATTGTTATCGGACTTTTTATGCTTATTTTTCGCATTCTGCTGACCATTTACAGCATCATAGCTGAAATCCTTTCGGCAATATTCATTCCCTCCAAACCATTCTGACTTTATTTGGAAAGGGGCGAAGCCCCTGACCTGTAAACTGGATTAACCCAATTAAATATCAAGTAAATATGAAACTTTTATCCGCATTGGCTTTGCTGTTTATCGGACCGATCGTTTTGGCCGCAGGAATCAATTTCATCGGATGGTTAGGCGGAAAAATCTGGAAAGAATAAGCTAAATACCATTCCGCAGAATTCGGACCAATTTTGTCAAGGGGTCTTAATATAGACCTTTTGAAAAAATCGGTCCGTTTTTTATGACCGAGCGGACAATCCCTATTTTCCACCCCTCCCCATTTTCGGATGGAAAACCGAATTTTTTACTTACCATTTAATAGGATTCCACATAAAACAAGCCGCCCCTATCTGCGTTCAGAACATCGACACAACGAAAAATTATTGATATTACATGAAGTTGGATTACTACTGATAACCGAAGAATAAAACTTAATCGCTATGTACGAAACACAAGAGAGAGCCAAACGGATTACGGACATCCATGTTTTATGGGGACAAAGCACGGTTATCGAGGAACTGATCCAAGCGGGGAAAATCGACGAGGAATATATCTATCCCTTTAACGGGGACGAGGTGCTGGAATGGTGGCTTGTTACTCCGTGGCTGGCCGAACGACTGAAAGAGCAGGGCGAAATCATCATTGACAAATTAGGGTGTCGTTGGTGGGGACGGCTGACGAGCGGGCAGGCGATTTACATGGACGGCGTAATACAAGAAATCTGCGGGAATGATTAACCCGATTAATTTTAATTCTACGTCTACAACTGCAACAGCCCCCAAGATGCCGATAATTGCATAATCCGTTTTTGTTTCCTACATTTGTGGGACATACGAACAAACACGGAAAGTGTTGCTTGTTCTCTGATTGCGAACGTAGGAAATCTTAGATAGCAACATATCAATCTGCTAATATTCAATAATATAAATCGAAATATCGCCCTAACAAGCAACAATACAGAAACAAAATCAAGGATTTAAGCAGTTCTTATGTTTTTTACTTTGCAGTTGTTTTCTGTCTTTTCACTTGCTGGCATTCGCAGACTTTTTTAGCAACGATGCTTAGCTCGCATGACATTTATTAATCATTTCATAGCTGCGACAGCGAAATAGCATTCACCTCTCGTAGCAGCCAAAAGAGAAAGGAGCAGAATCCCAACATCTCGGATTCTCCGCATCATTTTGTTCTCGGCTAAGATTGTTCTTACCAACATAGGCATACAGATAAACAAATATGCCTTTCTAAATATAGTTTACTTTGATTTAGCATATATAAGGCTAATGCACAAACTAAACCGAATTTTCAACTCATTTCCACTATCTGAGTACTCGAGAAATATACAGCCCAAAAAGAAAGAATGAAAGTTCACTGCATACTTTCTCTTTTCGCTGCAATTTTGTTGACAATACTCACTCCCTAATACATGGAATTATCTAATCCGATATGCCGGTCATATCGAGAATTGAGCTGGACTGAGGCTCGAACTTTACAAAGAGTTAAGCGAGAAACAGTAGGTTTATTCGAAGCAGAAACGAGGGTTGGGGAATGTGCGATTCTCCAACCCTCATTCTGTATTGACCATCGTCGTTTTTGTGGTCGCGGCGGCAAGTACAGCATAGACCTCTTTTCCGTATGTATAATTTCCTCCGATTTCGGTTAGTGCCATTACCGATTATAAAAACGCAACGGGCTTACCTGTTGTCCACTGAAAACCCTTTCGGGGGAGCCTAATACCCCGAACGTCTCAAGACTTCGGGAGTAATGCCACTCAACATGCAAGCAGAGGTAGCTTTTTCTGTCAATCAAGACACGAATTATGGTTCGGAAGTATCGTGTGCCACCTCGGAAATGTATGCGCTATACGCCGCTTTTACGCTATTAATAAACCCAACCACATGGTGGCATAATCTTATTTGCAGTCATACGCAATCTCGATGAGAAACCTGCAAAAATAAAATGGCTCTTGAATGCTGCAAAATGAATGAACGTAACAGCGGAGAATACCGACTCCTTGTTTTGTATCAGTCCCACCAGATATTTTGAGCGTATCTGGAGAAGCAGATATTACAGTGCAGACCCAATCAACACAAGATTTCGAAGTATTATGCATTTGTTTTGCCAATTGATAAGCGGGATATGATTATTGCAACAGGTCATCACTCATGTAGTAAACTTCCATCAAATTTTTCCGAAAGAACAAATATTCATCGGTAATGGACGGATAGTCGAAGATGTCTAGAACAATATTATTCCTCGGTATTTAACTGTGCAAGTGAATAATATCCGATATTTGGTCCTCTACTTAATCGGCAAACAGGAGGACAACGAATTGGACATTTATTTATAAAATCAAAAGAGTATTCGATATATTTAGATTGGTACTCCGTTATTTATATCTGAATGATAATTTGTATCTTTGTGGCAATTTATCAGAAATGGCAAGAAGAACCCAAACTAACGAGACGGGAATAGAAAGAATTCCTTCTGAACATAGCGTGCACGACGCTTGGTGTGCATATATTTGTGTAAACTGTAACCATCTCAACTATGTGCATATTGGGGAGCACCTACTTACTCCTGAGCAAGCATTAGAAACACAACAATGGGAGTGCAAAGAATGTGGCTATGTGCATAGCAAAGATTCTGATTTACCAGAAAAATTAACAAATTGGAAACCTGAACTTCTTGAAAAGGAAAGCGTAACTGCACAAAGATTCTGGAAAGCATTTTTTGTTACTGCTACGGAGAATGCAGAAGCATATTGGAAGAAATGTAATATGTGCGGTCGGATTTTACCCAATCACGCATTTAGTAAGCACAAAGGCTGGGGACCGTTGGAAAAACAAATGGAGTGTCGGGCATGTAAAGGTGCAATCAATTCTATCTTGAATGATTTACGCACGACCGAGCAGTTGCGTGAAAGTTCCATTCGTAGAAGAATAGCGGATTTATTTGTCGCAGACCAAAACGAGACCATAAATGTCTCCGAATTATTTGAACGCTTTGGCGGGAAATGTTTCAAAACAGGTAAACTACTAGATATCAACAAGACTGGTTCTTGGCATATAGATCATATTTTACCTTCAAAATATTTATATCCTCTTACAGTTAGGAATGCCGCATTACTGTCGGCTGAAGCTAATAGTAATAAGAGAGATCGATGGCCGAGCGAGTTTTATACAAACCAAGAATTGATAGAGTTAGCTAGAATAACAGGTGCACCACTTGAATTGATGGCCAGTACGACACCTGTCGTTAATACAAATATTGATGTAAACAAAGGAATTGACAAATATCTAACCGTTAGAAATTCTAGTGATTTGCCTAGACGTATTATAGAACTCAAACGAATACTAGCGCTATACCATTTGGAGGATCTCATTGATGAAGAACACCAACGAATCCTATATGATATATTATAAATGTAGAAGAAAGGGATATGCGACATAAGTATATCCCTTTCTTCTAATAAAGCAACAAATATTGGTGGTCTGTAACTGTCCCAATATCTTTAATTCCAAACTTATCACAATGGGAAACGCTCTCATCAAATAATTCTGCATGATTAAACCATCGTTTTCCCAACTCTTTTAGCATTAGTCCCATATTACATTTTTTGCTTTTGCCTAAATGGAACACTATTAGTCCGCCATCTTTAAGCCGTTCTTTTGCTTGTTCTAATATAGGCACATATACATCAAAATTTTTCTTTTGCCTTTCATCTACATATTGGTTTGGCATTATTTTGAAGTCATTTGGTTCCCAACCACTAAACCACAGCCGGATCCAGTTAGCTGAATAGAATCTGGTACTGTCAAAAAAAGGTGGCGAAGTTATTATAGCATCTATGTCCTGAATCTCATCGGGCCAAGACAGAGTAGAATCCTGTAAATATATTTGTCCCGATATAAATGTTTCAGGTAGTTTTTGTGAGAAGCATTTATCAACTTTAGCCACTAATCGGCAGATCAAATTTCGATATTCAAACTCGCCACTCGGTGCATAAGGCGTTATAGGATGTGATTTCCGGCTCAAAGCATATGGTCTATTTCCGTGAAGAATGTGTAATAATGAAGAAATTACGACCATTTCGCTGGCGTTTACAGGTTTATTATTAATAAAAAATCTGCGAGCCAATAGAATCTCCTTAAATGTGGTTTCTTCATAATAGTCAATCAATCTTTTATTTAAGCCGAATCTCGAATATTTGGCAAATTCTTCAATAGTTACACAATTAGTCCGTATATAGTCGTCTAATCGTTCAATACATTGTTCGGCGAGAGCTTTGTCAGTTTCTCCAATTTTAGCTTGTGAAATGTAGTAACACATTTTACTAATATCCATACCATACGATACAATACCATTCAATGCACCTTCAAATGGTATTGTACCTACTCCGGAGAATGGGTCAAACAATTTCCCCCCTGCAGGAACAAATGTTTTAACCAAATGATATCCGATAGCAGGTTTAAGTTTACCCTGATATGAACACAATGAATGATTATTATTCCCCCAATTCTTTTTTGAAAACGGGAACTTTTGATGTGGAAGGTCTTCCTTAAAGCAATTCCAGTTAGATTCCCAACGATAACTCTGTGCCATTCTTTCAGTAACTCTAATTTGCCATAACGATTAGGACCTGTGTAACTGTCTGCCCCCCTCTTGAACGGCGTTCTCTAAGTTTGGTTTTCTCAACAAATTTGTATCCAATATTTTGTAATATCTCTATAAGGATATCATCGGTCTGAATGTGCACGCCATTGAATACTGAATCTCCAATATCTATAAGTAAGCGAGCTCCTGATGCCAACTTTGGGAGCAGCCCACTGAATATCTGAAACATCTCGGCAAAATAACATTCTGCCATTTGTGGAATTCGCACATCGTAAGCGGTCTCTTTCAATGAGACCATTGTTTGAGATAACAAAGGACTTTTCGACTCGATGTCAATTTGCAATGAATTTGACACCTTAACATCATTTATCCCACTGGTTAAAATTTGATCACGAAAAGATCTTAAATCCGATTCAGTGCGCAAATGTCCTAAGAACCATAGTTCTAGTTTGGTATTTCTAATGTAGTTAGTACCATTTAAATATGGTGGACTTGTTATTACATAACTAATCTTATCACATGAAACTTCATTGATACATTTTGCATTCGCGTGAATCTGTGTATGATTATGTCTAACTTGGCTTACTGTCGTATTGCCATTTGTGAGATCGCTATATATATCGTCAACCTTTGCGCATAATAGCTCAGAGAAACGGGGTATTTTCTTTTCTAGTTCTTTTTTGGTCTTAAATCTTAAATCACCCTGCTTCTTTAGATAAGAAGATGGTATCAAACATGATAAAATAGCGATTGTTAAAATATTCTTTGATAATGAATCGTCTTCTGACTCCAGAAAAGATTTTGCTTGCAATATTTCCTTATAGTTGTAATCCGGGAAATATATGCTGTTTTTGAAAACATTTTTATAATTCCGATCTAATATTGTATTCTCTTTATGGTTAAATTTCAATAACTTTGTTTTGAGTAACATCAAATCATTGCCGATAATCCTCCATTCATTATGTGCAAGTTTCAATACTTCCAATTTTGTCTTTATTAAGAATTGAAGGAGTGGATTGATTTCAGAATAATAAGTACTATTTCCCATAGCATCAGCAGCAAACAAAGTTGTTCCAGTGCCGGCAAATGGATCATAAATAATACCCGGTTTAATACTATATTTCTTGATTAAAGATTTAACAAAGTCTGGAGAATATCCTTCAATGTATGGATACCACCTGTTAAATGGAATAACTTTGCTATTCTTAAATGTAACATCAGACGCAGCTATTATCCCGTTACTATCTTTAATAGCTCTATCGAGTAAGAACTTGATAAATTGGCTAACATTCCTTTTATCGCGTTCGGCTGCAATACATAAGTCTGAATAATCAGAATATCCAATAATACTTCTTATTTCTTGGCTTGACAGCTTATTCATTGACGTATACAAGTCTTGCTCTCTCTCCGTAAACGAGATAGGAACAATCTTTGACTTCTGGCTTCTTTTATCCGAGAATGATATGGATTTAAACGTTTGCATTGCAGTTTTTAATATAATATGATAATTACTTCGCAAATGTATGGCTTTTCTTCTATTAAACAAAGTTCCCGATATAAAAGTTTCTATCGAAGGGTAATTTTGCTTGAGCGATCGGTTATGTGGTAAGTTGTTCTGCGAGGTTTATATTGGCAAACGAAAGTTTGCTCAGCCTGCAAACTTTTGAGACGTGTTCAAAGCTTACCTATTTTGACGTTGTTATGTAGAATGAACCAAGATAATTAAGGTTATCACTTTCTCCAAACACCACATTTATATTATCATCATAGCGAGTTGTCAAGCATTTATGCTCTTGTCCGTTAACGCTCAAACTCTACTCATGGATGTATACTTTTAAAAGGCACTTACATCTGTTTTGCCGTATCAGGATGAATGTTGGCTTGGCAATGTTACAGCTTGCGTCGATCCATAAAATTCGTAAAATTAGGAGCTAAATCGGAATTATCATTGGTATATTGAATCCTTTAATTGCTACCGTTGTGTTGCTGATACATAACTTACACATGGCGTTGCCTCAACGGATACGAATCTGCCCTCCTACTACCTGCCAATATCCAGCTGCTTGAAAATATTGCAGAACAATTATAGATGTCCGTAATTACGTCTTCTATATTAGCTGTTGCCTCGCCCGTAAATTCTCTTTTAATATTTTACCGAGACTTTTTGCAAACTGTTTGTATGAATTCTTTTCTTTCTCTTTGTCATCATCCGATAAAGAGCTGCTGTCAATTTCAGCGTGTACAAAACTGATAATACCATCAATTGCATCATCTACGGTTTTGCTGCTGATTTTGGATTTAAATCCCAATGCATTTATAACACATATGTTTACCAGTTTCAATATCTCTGGTGATTTAATAGCTGCCTTTATTCGCTCTGCCATTAGTTTTGCACCTTTGTCTTGTGATTTTGACAAGACGTCAAGAAAGATATCGGCTAATGTTATTTCCCTATTCTCCATGATCTTTAAATTACAAACTTTCCAGCAGTTCTATCATTCTATAGATGGTAGTTGACGGATTATTATATGTCTCCAACACCTTGGCTCTTGCCGTTGCTTCTGATGCCTTGTCGGACAGTTGCTGTTTCTCATTCAATGCCAAAGTTCCCTTTACATAGTGTTCAAGATGTCTTTTCAGTTTCTTGATGCAGGCGTTTTGAGTTAGTTCAGCATGACACTCCTCAAAGTGCAGCAAATACCATAACTCAATGCATGGATTCGACACCAGCATTACCGCATCCGGAATACTTTGCAGGTGTACTAACATGCCGTCCACATCAAGGTCATACATTAGAAATGTTTTATCATTTTTGGTCACAATATATTCCCGCTTGCAATTCTCTATATACCGAACGGATATGTTCGAATCGCTTTTTCTTGGGATAATCTGAATAGGCGCACGGTATTGTGAACGGAGATGACTGATATAGGCAACCTCAGACTCTCCTTCACAGAAAACAAAGAAGTTCGGCTTCATTGTTTTGCCTTTGGATTTTCTTATTTGTCGTCCCATATCAGTTTCTATTTTATAAAACTATCCGCCTGTTCGTCAATATACGGGATGGCATCGAAACGACCTTGCAGATATGCCTTCTCTGCATCCAGTCCGTCGCGGAAATCTTTGTAATCAAACAGCGAATACAAATCCGAGGACCCGTCATCCCGTTTGTTGACAAAATATATCTGATCCTTACGCAACTTGTTGGTATTAAGCAGGTATGTATTGTGTGTAGTATATATCAGCTGCGCCGATTTGCTTTTATTGAACAAACCGATGATATACTCTACCAGTTTTATATGCAGCTGCGTCTCGATTTCATCTATCAACAAGATTTTATTATTCTTGACGATATCAAGAATCGTCAGCATCATTTCAAAAAGACGCAACGTTCCGGATGACTCTTCTGCAAAAAAGTTGAAAGGGACATCCGGGTTATTCCTGTGATAGGTCGTAATGACCAGCTGTGGTTTCTGAATATCTTCTACCGACAATATTTGATTGTCTGCAGGGTCAATCACTGCAGTAGACAGGACTTTATTCTCGTGCCGGCTGTCGATTTTGACAATGTCGCTGTCAGCAATTCGCAGCACATTAAGGAACTGCTCTTTGTTCTCATTCAGCAAGCGCTCGACAGAGAACGAATTATATCCGAAATAATTCAGAATAAAACGTTCATTGAAATATCGAAAAACTTCTTTTGCGACATCTCGGTCCATCTGACTGGCACGCGACACAAAAAGCGTTTTCTTAGACGTATTGGCAGCAACATCCATAGGGCGGCGAATTACCGAACGGAATTCATAGATATCCTTTTTGTCGGGTCCCTTTGTCTCATCGCGAGAAAATACCAGTGAACGACGTCCATTCGGATAATGATACAGTGCCTCTTTCAGGATCTCAACTTTATTGAGTTCAAAAGAATATTCATATTCGATCCCCTCAAGAAGAAAGCGAATGAAAAATGTACTTGGCTTGCCAATGCCCCCGAATTTGAACGGAGTAAAGGCAAATATCGTATTCTCGTTGTAATTGTGAGATGAGAATATCATTCCCACACAAACGCGAATAGCCTTGATAAGACTGCTTTTTCCTGATGCATTTGCACCATAAATGGCAACAGTTTTAAGCAACCGCTCATCACCGCATACAAATGTATTTTCTTCAAGCTCCTTTGCCTTTTTAGTCTGGATGCTTGCTGCCTGCATATCCAGCACCACCTCATCTTTAATTGAAAAGAAGTTGCTCAAACGAATTTCAAGTACCATTTTATCCCCTAAATTTGTAATTCCTTTGCAAATATAGCAAATTAAATGACAAAGTCTTAATTTGGATAACTTTTTTATGGATTAGAGACCGCCTGCAAAAAGTATTGTCATATAGGGATCGTTCGACAACCCAAAGAATGATGTTTCTATATTTGTGTGTCCATTCACTGCTTACAACTCATAAACCTTTGAATTGGCTAACGCAATTCGACACACTTACAGTTGTTTAACTTTATTTGCCATTCGCAAAGTTGATCCAACATACTTGCTATACAGCCCGACAACTGTCGGGGTAGCCTAATCCCCCAACAAACATTCGTTGTCGGGAGGGCTGCCATTCAATCAGCAAGCAGAGGCTATATGATTGTTCGAGGATTCGGCAAAACAAATGAACAAAGGGTCTATTCGCGGCAGGAACAGCAATTATTTATCGCCCATCAAAATTTGAACGATAAGAGGGAAATGAGAAAAGAATTTGCAGCGCGGTTTTGAAAGCTATCCGGATTAAGGAAAGTAGTTGGATAAGCCATACACGGTCGCAGAACGCCCCATTATAGCCGTCGTAGTGCGAGGCGGCATATCCCCGCCACTTATCAAAGTCTCGCAATAGGTGCTCAAGATGAACAGGAAACACGAAGAACTCTTCTTATAGAAGAAATATTCATATCTTCTCGGATATATTCATGCGATTTAACGCCGTATTTGCCGGCTTTATTCAGGGCTATATATTAAGCCCGCAAAAAGGTTTATTTTGTTTTTCTCCTATACGCCCCCGTAGTAAAGTAAACCATTTTCCGAACCGAACTCGACTCCGAATCAATCGAACAATCCATTCACGAGATTCACCGCCTCGTCTTTCTTGCGATTGACGATTTTGGCGTACACCTGCGTCATCTTCACGTCTGTATGCCCGAGCAGCTTCGAGGTCGTATATAAGTCCGCACCGAGCGTCAGCATCATCGTGGCGAACGTGTGCCGAGCGGTGTGGAACGAAAACCGCTTGTCGATACCTGCCTCTTTTGCCCACGGCTTGAGCAGAATATTGATATGCGTCGTAGAGGGCAGGTCGAACACCGCATCCTCCGACGACTTCTCGCCCCGCTCGGGCATCCACCGCAACGCTTCGGGAGAAAGCGGCAGGTAAATCGGCTCTTTCGTCTTTTGCATCACAACCTCCAACCGATATTGTCCGTTATCCACATAGACGTTTCCCCATTTCAAGCCTATTATATCGCTTATCCGCAGTCCGCAGAAGCAGGAGAACAGGTAAGCCTGTTTTATCGCCTCGTTCTTCATCGGAGTAGCGATCAATGCCCGAAGCTCCTCGATAGTCATATACTCACGCTTGCTTTCGGGGCGGTGTATCTTGTCCGAGTTGCCTATTTTCGTAAACGGATTCAGTTTGATTACATCGGCACGGACTGCAGCATTCAACGCACCGTTCAGCACCCGATAATAGTTCTGTGCCGTGAATTTCGAGACGGGCTTTCCTTGCGGGCGGTATTCCGTCAAAAGGTAGTCGATATATCCCTGACAAAAGGTTTTGTCCACCTGTTCCATCGTTATCCGTTCTCCGGCATAGTCTTTCAGTATTTGGATGGCTACCTTAATCTGGTGTCCGTCCTTTTTGCCGCGTTTCTGTTGGTTTTCTATATAAGTATTCATCCAGTCCAGCAGTAACACAGCCTCCTTGTCATCGGCATGCTTGATTCCCGCTTCGCCGTTGGTCAATTCGATGATGCGCCGAGATTTGATCGTATTGGCCGCCGTCATGGTCGCTGCATTCCGTTTGCGGGCATTATCGTCTGTTTCGGGGATGATGTACATCTTCAGATATTCATACGACCGCTTGCCATTACGGTATATGTCGAGATACAGGCTTTTGTTGCCGTCGGCCAATTCTTTCATCCGAAGACGGATCGGCTCCTTGACTTTCGCGGGTTTCTTTACTCGGGGCATAATTCTTACTTTTTGCTCGTTCTTACTACCGCAAAGATAGAAAGAATAATCCGAATCAAGAAACAAACAAGAAACAAAAATACTCCGAAAAAGAACCTAATAACTGAAATCAATGTAAGCAAGTGAAAACACTATAACCGTTATAATATATTGATATAACGGTATTTTATCTTTATTTGATTAGTTGTTGTTTGCATTTCCGAATCTTGGTTTATAAATGTAGGAAATTCGACAGAAGAGAGAATAGGTGGACATCTTACCGCGTCATATCCATTCGTGGATATAGGCGTGGGGCTGTTGCTTATTTAATCTTCAAGGTTTCCTACGACCTGCAATCATTGAGTAAGTTTTCGGCACCACGCTTTCTGTTTCATTAAATCCAAACTTTAATCGTCGCGTTGGTGCTGGGCGACAACCTAAACTTATTGCAACTATGAAAAAGTTGTTTCTTATTGTAGCCGCTATGTTTGCGGTAGTTTCTTTCTCGTCTTGCTCTGATGATGATGACAACAAGGATGCGTCAATTGTTGGAACGTGGCAGATTACTTATTATGAAGGGTGGGCGACGTTCAGCGATGGTACACGAGATGATTGGTCGGATGCATATCCCCTTACGTCAGAAGGCAACTATTATTGGACATACACTTTCAATGAAAATGGAACTTGTGTGCAAACCGACTATTCAGATAATAAAAACGATGATAGCTCGCCCATGCATTTTACATATTCTATTAATGGCAACACACTCACAATGACAGAATCAACAGGTGAATTTCAAAATGTTTTTCAAATTAAGAAACTATCTCAATCACAACTTATTTTATTCAGTAGCGGAGAGGATGCGCACGAAAAATTTGAAGAAACTGAAACGTACAAAAGGATGAAATAAAGAAAGACAAAATATTAGGACAGACTTTGGCAAACGGTCTATAAATTATTCCGTTTGCCCAGTTTGCCCTTTCTATTCCGAGTGACAGACTTTGTGAAAAGGTTAGTCTATAAGACCCTTTTGCAGAGTTTGTCACTTTCTTATTTTGTTTATTTCACTAATAATCTTATCTTTATAAAATAAAAACAACATAATATTTTGCGCAATATGAACAGATACAAACAACCGAAAACAGAATGAATGACCGACACATGTGAAGATAGGCAGTTAATCCAAAAGACGGTCAGATTAAGTCAGACAGAGGGAATAGCCCTGCTTGTCGATAAACTCAAAGACAGAATATATCCCGAAACATTTATCTATGCGTTTGCCCCTAATATGGCAGACATAACAAAGCCCGTCGAAATTATCCTTACAAAGAACCGACAATATATCTTCGGATGAAAATGCGAACTTAAAGAGATGGGCGAGATAATCGGCACAATGACGGCTAACGAGGCACAAATCGAGGGAACGGGCGAAAAGGTGAATTTGTTCGACTACCACGTGAAAGCTGATACAATCCTATTCCAATACACCACACCCGACGGACGGAATGAGGTGGTGAAATTCCCGTTAGCTGGATTTTGCGAAAACTATTTAAGACAATTTTAGCAACTCAATTTTTTGATAATATTACAATTTTCTATACATTTATAGAAAATTTATAGCTATGGTTAAGTCTATCTTGCAAGCAAATACAATCGAACTCCATTATTGGATGGACGACAACTCTCACATAATAGATGCAAATATCCAAAATAAGTGTGAGAGGGAATTATTGGATATACTTGATAGCATAGCAGGACAATGGGGGCTTTCCGTTACTATCGAAACAATGCCTTTGGCAAATGGGGGTGTTATTCGCTGGTTTCGACTAAAAGCTAAATCATTTAAAAGAGCCCTCAATGGGAAAGAAAAAACTATATATATTGCCATCGTAACAACTTTGGCAACAACAATAATTGCCACCCCGATAACAACTACCATTGAGTCTATTGTGCAACAGACCATCGAAAATATTTTCGCAGACGAGGACGTAAAACAGATGCAAAAAGAGAATCTTCGTTTAGATATAGAGCTAAAACAAGAAATGCTTAGACAAATACAGCAACAAGATAAAATAGAGAAAAAACGCTCCAATTTTTATGAACAACTAAACCAAGAGCCGAACGTAACTCAAATTTCGGTTAAAGCACAAGATGAGAATTTTATACCTATTAGTCCTGAATTGTTTGTTCAAAAAACTAATTTTCCGAGTTATATCATAACATCAAGCGATCTACCATCAGAAATAGTAGATGGGGCAATTATCGAAATAATATCCCCTGTCCTAAAAAAAGGAGATTACAAATGGAGAGGGATATACAATGGAGAAACTGTTGCATTTAATATGAAATCAAACGAGTTCAAAACATTGGTGCAAACAGGAGCCATTGAATTTACAAACGGTTCTTCTATAAAATGTCTACTCGAGATCAAAAAAAATATAGATAGCAATGGAGATGAAAAAATAACAGAATATAATATAGTCCGAGTAGATGAATATTTTAAAAATGAAAAGCCTATAGAAACTCCCGAAGGCAAAAAGAACAGACAAAAGCAAGAAGCCGAAAGGATGCAAGGCAAACTATTCTAATCCATTAAAATTCGGTGGAGTTGAATTGCATCGTATCTATAAAGGTTAAGGAGAAAGGGCCGAAAAAATGCGGCGTTTTCCTTTGACTACAATAATACTAATTCACTCAATTACTAATAATCTCGATTAAATCAAGAGTTAAACCGTCAGTTAAACCGCGACGAAAAGACAGAAACAAGGGGCGAACGGGCTATGCGTAAATCACTGAATAGCATCTATATTCAGACGGGATGGTGCCATAGCTCAGTTGGTAGAGCAAAGGACTGAAAATCCTTGTGTCCCCGGTTCGATTCCTGGTGGTACCACTTGAAAATCAACGGCTTGCAGAAATGCAGGCCGTTTTTTGTTTTCCGAGTCGGTCTTTTCCTTTATAATTTGTGTCATGATGGAGACGGGTCAGGATGAAGTGCGGCGGGAGGCTCCCGCTCTGTGCACGCGGAGGCTGCTGTTGCGCGCCTTCGCCGAAAGCGACGCCGGGGCGCTGTACGCCTGCTGCCGGAATCCGCTTCTGGGGGACAATGCGGGCTGGAAGCCGCACTCTTCCCCCGGGGAGTCGCGCCGGGTGCTGGAGGAGGTCTTCCTCCGCCGGCCGACGACGTGGGCCGTGACGGACGGCGGGACGGGGCGGCTCGTCGGGGCGGTCGGGTTGCTGCCCGACCCGAAGCGCGAATGCCCCGGCGTGGCGATGCTCGGTTATTGGCTCGACGAGGCGTGCTGGGGCCGGGGGCTGATGACCGAAGCGGCGCGGGCGGTCGTCGGCTACGGATTCTCGCAACTCGGGCTGGAGATGGTCACGGCGACCTGCTATCCGCATAACGAACGGTCGCGGCGGGTGCTCGAACGGCTCGGGTTCCGTTTCGAGGGGGTGATCCACCGCGCCGTGCAGGACCATCGGGGCGTGGTTTCGGACCTCTGTTCGTTTTACCTTCCGCACGACATCCGGCGGAACGAATAGTCGCGGAGATGCTTTTCAACCGTCACATAGCGGCCGGGGAATTCGGCCCGCTGGCCGGGTTCTTCCGCCGGGAGGGGTGTCGGCTCTGCGTCCGTGCGGGCGATGCCTTCGCCGTGCAGGGGGAGCGGAACCGTCGTTGCGGACTGGTCGAGGAGGGGGCTTTCTGCTATCTTCACGAGACGGCCGAGGGAGACCGGCACGTCGTCGGCTTCGCCTTCGCCGGGGAGTTCGTCGGGGATTATATTTCGATGCGCAACGCCGCTCCGGCCCTCGTCCGGATCGAGGCGATGTGCGACAGCCGTGTGCTGGCGGTCGGGAACGACCGGCTCGAAGCTTTCTACCGCACCGATGCCGCCTGCGAGCGGCTGGGTCGCCGTGTGGCCGAGCGCCTGCTCCTCGAGGTTTACGAACGCCTGCTCCAGCGTTATGCCGCGACGCCGCAGGAGCGTTATGAGGCGCTGCTCGCGCGCTGCCCCGGACTGTTGGACCTCGTGCCGTTGCAGGAACTGGCCTCCTTTCTGGGCGTGCGGCCCGAGACGCTGAGCCGTATCCGGCGCCGGATCCGATGATTTCTTGATTCGGATCAAGCCGCATGCCGGCGTGCGGAGCTATCTTTGCGGCGATGAAACGGGCTATTGTGATCGGCGCGACCTCGGGAATCGGGCGCGGCCTCGCGGAGCGGCTGGCGTCCGCGGGATATACGGTGGGTCTGGTCGGCCGCCGGGAGAATCTGTTGGATGAGATCGCGGCGGGGAATCCCGCGGCATTCCGCCGTGCGGCGGCCGATCTGACGCGCACGGCGGAGGCGGTAGCCGCGCTGGAGCGCCTCGCCGCGGAGCTGGGCGGCATGGATCTGTGCATCGTCTGCGCCGGGACGGGGGAGCTGAATCCCGCACTGGCCTATGCGCTCGAGGAGCCTGCGATCCGCACGAACGTCGCAGGATGGACCGCGGCGGTCGATTGGGCCTGCGGATTCTTCGAGCGGCAGGGTGCCGGACATCTGGTCTGCGTCACGTCGGTCGGAGGGCTGCGCGGCAGCGGCGCCGCCCCGGCTTACAGCGCTTCGAAAGCCTACCAGATCAACTATGCCGAGGGGCTTCGGCAGCGTTTCGCCCGGTTGCGGATTCCGGTCCGCGTCACCGACGTCCGGCCCGGTCTCACGGCGACGGCGATGGCCCGGGGCGAAGGCCTTTTCTGGGTGATGCCCGTCGAACGGGTCGTCGGGCAGATTCTGCGAGCGATCCGCCGCCGGAAGGCCGTGGCGGTCGTCACGCGCCGCTGGCGGCTCGTCGCATGGATTCTGCGGCGGCTTCCCGATCGGATTTATCTCAACGTGCGATAGGTATGAATGGCTGGTTTGTGGCTGCGGGGACGCTTCTGGCCGCGGCTTCGTTCGTCCATACGGTTTCGGGCAGCCGCTTCTACGCGCAGGCCCGGCCTTGCCGGGAATCCGGCGGCGGGGCTTACGGTGCATGGCTCCTGGGCCGTTGCGGTTTTCAGCTCGTTACGACGGACCTCGTGCTGGGGGCGGCGGCATTTCTGTCGCTGGGGTTCGGGGCGCTTCCGCGCTCGCTGCCGCTGGAACTCTTTCTGACGGCCGTTTACGGCGGCTGGAGCGTGGCATGGCCCGCGGCGCTGCGGTGCGAACGGGCTTCGGCCCGGTATTGGCGGAGGCTGTGCCATTGGGTGCTTTTCTGCACGGTCGCTGCGCTGGCCGGAATCGGTGCGGCGCACTGACCTGTTGCGGAAGCCGCGATTTTGCGTATCTTTGCCCTATACAACCAAACACTCTTGTACCGATGTACGACGTCGAATTTTTGCCGAATCCCTCTACTGCCGACCTGGATGCGCTGACCGACCTTTGGGAGACGTCGGTGCGCGCCACGCACGACTTTCTCGCTCCGGACGAGATCTGTTTCTACCGCTCGCTGGTGCGGGGCGGGGCGTTGTCTGCGGTGCGGCTCTGGGTCGTCCGCCGTCCCGGCGGCGGTTTCGCCGCCTTCGCGGGCGTTGCGGACGGGATGCTCGAGATGCTTTTCGTCGCGCCCGACCTGCGGGGCCGGGGGCTGGGGCGGTGTCTCGTGGAACATGCCGTCGCCCGCTGCGGCGTGCGGCGTGTCGATGTCAATGAGGAGAATACGCAGGCCGCGGGCTTCTATGCGCGGCTCGGATTCCGCGTCGTGTCGCGCGATCCGCTCGATGCGTCGGGACGGCCGCATCCGATTCTCCACCTCGCTTTGTGAATGTGCGGCGGTTCTTCGGCCTCCGGATGGCCGGTGCGGGCGGACGGGCCGGTCGAAACGACGGACACCTCCGGAGAGGTGTCCGTCGTGCGTGTTCCGTCCGTTCCGGAATCACTCCATGTAGCCCGTCACGGTCACGGGGTCGTCGGCCACCGCGGCCGTGACCTCCGTCGTCTCGCCGCGTGCGTTCGCATAGCGGAACGTGTAGGTGCGGTTCTTCTTCAGCAGGAACCGCAGGGCGTCGTTCATGTCCTGCAACGGTCCGGCCGTGCGTCCGCCGCCCATCTGCTCCGTACCGCAGAAGACATCGACGTTGGCCGCCACGCGGTCGCCCGAAGCGGCGGCGTGGCGCGGGTCGCGGAACATGCGGAACGTGACGGTCGTATGCGTGCCCTCTTCGGCCGCCTTGCCGGCGAAGGAGGCGTAGGCGTCGCGGTAGCGTTGCGTGACGTCCGTGGCGTGGACCTCGCGCGAGGTTTCGTTCCACACCATCGGGAACCAGTCGCCCGTCGGGGCGAACGATACGGCATAGACGGCATGCTGCCGGTCGCCCGGCGTGGCCTGTCCCGCGTCGGCGAGGAACCAGGCGCGGTCGAGCGCCGCGGGCTGGTAGAACTCCGTGAAGTGCCACTCGCCGTCGATCCACACCTCCGTCCAACTGTGGTTGCCGCGGTCGTCGTGCCAGGCCGCCGTGCCGGCGAAACGGGCCGGGATGCCCACGGCGCGGAGCGCATCGACGAGCAGCACCGAAAGTCCCGTGCAGGAGGCCATGCCCTGACGCATCGACTCCGCGGGGCTTTGGTTGGTCTTCTCGCGCAGCGTGTTGTACTCCACGCCCACGACTCCGGGCAGGATGCGGTTCACCGTGTCGAGTGCGGCGCGCAGGTCGCGGCAGCCGGCCACGCGGGGCGCGAAGCGTTCGTAGAGATCGCGCCGCCAGCCGTCGCGCACCTCGTCCACCACGGCGTAAGGCAGCACCTCGTTCCGGAAGACCGAGTCGGGCAGCGCCTTCGTCCACGGGAACTCCTCCCGGGCGCGGCAGGCGTATGCGACGTTCTCGCGCAGCAGGTCGAGACGCATCGTGTCGCGGTCGCCGCAAGGCATCCGGGCGATGAGCCAAGCCATCGCGGCGCGTTCGCCGCGGGGGGTCGAAGCGAGAAGCTGCCGGAGCGAATCGGCGCGGGGCGTCGTGGCCAGCGCGGCGTCGAGCCGCCGCTGTTCGTCGTCCGGGATTCCGGCATCGCTGCAAGCGATGCCGGCGATGCAGAGCATCGTCAGAAGTAGTTTTTTCATGGTATCGTGTCGTTTTTTCAGGCGAGTCGCCGCAGGATTTCGCGTATCGTTTCCTCGTCGGTTCCGACCGAGGCGTATTCGGGGATTCCGGCGATGCCTCCCATCGAGACCGCGCCGTTGCGGAAGCGCATCCGGCTTTCGACCGTGCACCGTGCGCTGAAGTGTACGGCATCGACTCCTGCGGCGGCGATCTTCAGGACGTTCGCGGGTCTTACGCCGCTGCCGGCCATCACTTCGATCCGCCCTGCGGCCGCCGCGACCAGCGTGCGGATCGTCTCCAGCCCCTCCGGAGCCGTGTTGCGGCCGCCCGATGTGAGCACCCGGCGGCATCCGGTCCGGACGAGCGCCTCGAGCGCCTCGGTGCAGTCGCGCGTCATGTCGAAGGCGCGATGGAAGGTCACCTCCATTCCGCCGGCCTCCGCGACCAGACGGGCCGTGCGCTCCTCGTCCACCCGTCCGTCCGGGGTCAGCAGTCCCGCGACGACGCAGTCCGCACCGCATTCGCGGGCGAAGCGGACCTCCTCGAGCATCTGGCGGAACTCTTCGTCCGTGTAGAGGAAATCCCCGCCGCGGGGGCGGATCATCACGCTCAGCCGCAGGTTCGGGACGCGCCGCGCCAGCCGGATCGCCGCGGCGGAGGGAGTCGTGCCGCCCTCGTAGGGCGAGGCGCAGAGTTCGGCGCGCGTCACTCCGGCCCGGGCTGCGGTCCGGCAGGCTTCGGGCGAGAAGGCGCAGAGTTCGGTTTCGATCATCTTCGGTCCGTTTTGCAGGCCCGGCACCGGCCGAGCGTATGCGAAGATAGCGATTTTCGCCCGAACCGCCAAAGAAATCGGCGCCGGTCCGCAAACGGAACCGCCCGTCCTGCGAAGGACGGGCGTCGGGGTGTCAGCGCAGCAGTACCGTGACGGACATCGGGCCGTGCGCGCCGAAAACGAGCGCCTGCTCGATGTCGGCCGTTTTCGACGGGCCCGACATGAAACATCCGTAGCCGAAGTCGTCCACCTCGGGCCGCAGCACGGCTTCGTGCATCGTTGCGACGATAGCATCCCGCGGGATGACGATCATCAGCGCCGTGGCCCCGAAGTAGAGTGCCTTGTGGCGGATGTTCTGCGCAATCCACACCGCGCCGTTCTCGGCGACGCCGAATGCGCCCGTCACGACGCCCAGGTCCGCATCCACCAGCTCGCGCGGGTCCTCGATGCGGTCGGGATTCATCGTGGCGACGCTCAGACCGGGGATCGCCGAGACGATCGTCCGCGCTTCGGGATAGCAGCGCCGCACGGCCTCGTCGAGCGTCTCGCCGGGCTGCATGACGACGGCCCGGCCTCCGGCCGCTTCGAGCCGCTCGGCGAACATGGCTTCGGGGTCGTCGAAACGCTGGGGCGTGAACCCGGTTTCGGGGTAGGGTGTCTCGTCCGGCCGTCCGGCCGCGAGTCTTTTCAGTATCTCTTCCTTGCTGTCCATCGTGTTGTCGTTTTTATTCGGGACGCGCAGGCTCTCCGCACGTCATTCGCCGCGGCCCTTTTTCCACCACGCGTTGAATGTCTGCGGCGCGAAGGGCGGCATGGCCCGGCCCGGGGCGCTCCACGGGTTGAGCCCGTTCTCGACGACGAAGCGCGGCAGTTTCCCGGCTGCGCGTGCCAGCGCGATGCCGCCGTAGAAACGTCTTGTCCCGTTCATTACGAAATCCATGCCTTTCACGGCGAGTTTTTTCGTGCGGTCGGCCAGCCCCAGCGCGTCGAGCTGCTGCCGCCACATGTAGATCTGCTCCCCGAGGTCGATCTTCGCCGGACAGACCTCCGAGCAGGAGTAGCATAGCGAGCAGGCCGAGACGTTGCCGCGGTGGAGCTCCGGCGAGCGCAGCATCGAGAGGTTGATGCCCAGCGGTCCGGGGATGAAGTACGAGTAGGAGTAGCCTCCCGAACGGCGGTAAACGGGGCAGGTGTTCATGCAGGCGCCGCAGCGCAGGCACTTGAGCATGTTGCGGTGCCGCGCGTCGGCGAGCCACTCCGAGCGGCCGTTGTCCACCAGGATGACGTGGATGCGTTTGCCCGGTGCGGGACGGCGGTAGAGCGACGTGTAGGTCGTCACGGGCTGCCCCGTGCCCGAGCGGGCCAGCAGGCGCGTGAAGACCGCCAGCGCCCGCATGTCGGGAATCACCTTCTCGATGCCCATGATGGCGATGTGCAGGTCGGCGAACGACGTGCCCAGATCGGCGTTGCCTTCGTTCGTGCAGACGGCCAGCGCTCCGGTGGAGGCTACGGCGAAATTGACGCCCGTCATCGAGACGTCGGCCCCGAGGAACTTCGCGCGCAGCGCCTGCCGTGCGGCGTGCGTCAGATAGGTCGGGTCGCTGTCGCCCGGCCGGGTCCCCAGCTCGCGTTCGAACAGCGCGCCGACCTCCTCGCGCCGTACGCCGATGGCCGGCAGCACGATGTGGCTGGGCGGCAGGCCGAGCAACTGCATGATCCGTTCGCCGAGGTCGCTCTCGACGGCGTCGATGCCGCGTTCGCGCAGGAAGGGCGTCAGGCCGCACTCCTCGGAGAGCATCGACTTGCTCTTGATGAGGTTCCGTCCGCCGTGTTCGCGGACGAGACGCCATACGGTGTCGTTCATCTCGGCGGCGTCGCGCGCCCAGTGCACCGCGATGCCGTTGGCCGTGGCGTTGCGCTCGAATTCGAGCAGGTAGTCGCCCAGACGGCTCAGCGTGTGGCGTTTGATTTCGGAGGAGAGCTGCCGCAGCTCCTCCCATTCGGGGACCGTCTCCATCATCCGGTCGCGTTTTTCGCGTACGGCGTAGAGCGCCCTGTCGTGCCACGCCATGCGGTCGGCGTCGGCGACGAATCGCTTTGCGGCTAAGGAGTGCGTGCTCATGCTTTCGAATTGAGGATTTCCACGATATGAACGGTTTTCACGGGGAGCTTCTCGCGGTCGATGATCCCCTGCATGTGCATCAGGCACGAGGAGTCGGCGCCGGTGATGTACTCCGCGCCGGTGGCCATGTGGCGCTGCACCTTCGCGCGGCCCATCGCCACCGAAACAGCCCCCTCCTCGGCCGAGAACATGCCGCCGAATCCGCAGCATTCGTCCCGCCGCTCGGGCTCGGCGACTTCGACGCCCTCGACCAGCGAAAGCAGATCGCGCAGCTTCGAACTGTAAGGGACGTGCAGCTCGCTGGGCGACGAGAGACCCATTTTCCGCACGCCGTGGCAGGAGTTGTGGAGGCTCACGCGGTGGGGGAAGCGTGCGTCGAGGCGCGTGGGCCGCACCACGTCGTGCAGGAACTCGCAGATCTCCCAGATGCGCGCATCGACGCAGGCGTGTTCGCGGTAATTCTTCAGCAGGCGCGGGTAGCCTTCCCGAACGAAGACCACGCAGCTGGCCGACGGGCCGACGACGTAGTCGTAGCGCCCGAACAGGGCGTTCATGCGTTCGGCCAGTGCGGCCGCATCCCGTTCGAAACCGGCGTTGGCCATCGGCTGCCCGCAGCAGGTCTGGTCGAGCGGGTAGTCCACCTCGCACCCCACGCGCCGCAGCAACTCGCAGGAGGCGCGCCCGACCTGCGGATAGACGGCGTTGATATAGCAGGGAATGAACAGTCCGACTTTCATTCGTGTCTTTGAGTTTGTGTGTTTGGAATCGGGGGTAAAGATAGCGGATTTTTCGTTATCCTGTTTCCTCCGCCGCATTTCGTGCGCCGGGACGCGAAAAAGGCGGGACCGGCTTTCTGCCGGCCCCGCCCCGCATCCGATCGGCCGCGGCCTTACTCGATTTCGATCTGTCGTGCGGCGGGCGTTGCGTGAACCTCCTTTTTCTTCGGGATTTCCACCGTCAGCACGCCGTGCTCGACTTTGGCCGCGATCTTCTCCTTCTCGACGTTGTCGGGAAGGATCAGGCTTTGCTGGAACTGGCTGTACGAGAACTCGCGGCGCAGGTACGTGCCCTTGCGTTTCTTGTCCTCCTCCTTGTTCTCGGCCTTCTTCTCCATCGAGATGATCAGTTCGTTGTCCTCGTTGATATGGACCTTGAAGTCCTGTTTGGTCATACCCGGGGCGGCCACTTCCACCTTGAAGTCGTCCTCCGTCTCGAGGATATTGACGGCCGGAGCCGTCGCGTTCGATTTATCGACCCATTCGTTGCCGAAAAAGTCGTTGAAAATACTCGGTAACCAATTCTGATTTCTTCTGACTGGCATCATAATTTTGTCCTCCTTATTGTTTTTTGGTTCAACATTCTTTTTTTGATCCCGCCCCTTGCGGAGCGGCTTCGTTCTCAATAAGGTCAAATCCCGTGCCAGGGCGGAAAACGGTATGAAATGTCACCGATTGTCATGAAATGTCACGAATTGTCACCCGTTCGGAAATTTTGTCGTGTCCGGATGACGCCCCGCGACAATTTCGTATCTTTGCCGTCATGAACGAGCAGTTGTTGTTCCGCCGGGCCGCGGCGGCGGACATTCCCCGCATCATGCGGATCATCGCCCGGGCGCAGGCGCAGATGCGGGCGGCCGGCAGCCTGCAATGGCAGGACGGTTATCCCGCCGAATCGGATATCGCCCGGGACATCGGGCGGGGGGACGGATACGTGTTGTCGCTTCCGGCGGCGGATCCGGCGGCCGGATCCGCCGGGAGTGCGCTGCCGGATCGGGATTCCCTTCCGGACATGCTGCCGGGCGGCTCCGCGGCAGGGGAGGCGGTCGCCTACGGTGCCGCGGTGTTCGACGGCGAACCGGCCTATGCCGGAATCGAAGGGCGTTGGCTCACCGACGGCGCATACGTCGTGCTGCACCGCCTGGCGGTGGCCGGCGGGATGCAGGGCCGGGGGCTGGCGACGGCGTTTCTGCGGCGTGTGGGCGAACTGGCGCGGCGGCGCGGGGTGTGCGCTTTCCGTGTGGACACCAATTTCGACAACCGCCGCATGCTGCGTCTGCTGGAGAAGGAGGGCTTCCGTTTCTGCGGAACGGTCCGTTATGCCGGCGGCGAGCGGCTGGCCTTCGAGAAACGGCTCTGACCGGACGGAATCCGCCCTGCCGCCCGTCACCGGACGGCGGAGAACCGGATGCGTTCGCTGTAATCCCCCGATGTCACCAGATCGGGGTCGATGAAACTCTTTCGGACGGTTAGCGTGCCGTGCGTCAGCTCCTCGACGGCCCAGTAGCAGGAACGGAGGTTTTCGGCCGCGATGTAGAGCACGTTGTAATTCGGCCCGACGTATTCCCACAGGAAGAACGTCTCGCTGCGCTCCTCGCTTCCGTCTCCGTGCGTCCGCAGCAGTTCCGTGCGGCCGTTCCCGATCGGGCGGAACGTCCATGTCTCCTTTATCGTTCCCGGGCCGTCCGGGTGTTCCGTCTCCCAGCCGTGCGCCGTGAGCGCGAGAATCGCCTCCCCGGGGTCGGGACCGTAGGTTCCGCTCTTCTCGAAACAGCCCGTCAGCAGCACGGCGGCGCCGAGCAGGAGGCGGAGGCGTATCGGGAGCGTTTTCATCGTCGGTCGTGTCTCAGAGCAGGGTGACGGGCGGTTTCCGGCGTGCGAAGTTGCGCGAAAGGGCCGCCGCGAAAGGCGTTTCGAAGGTGCGCGCACCGACCGGACACCCCTTTACGCAGGCACAGCAGCGGATGCAGCGGGCCGCGTCGGTGCGGAGTTCGTCGCCGCGGGCGATGGCTCCGGTGGGGCAGACCGCCGCGCAGCGGCCGCAGTGCGTGCAGCGGTCCGCGCTGCCTGCGGGCAGCAGGACGACGGGGTGTTTCTTCTGGCGCCGCCGGTAGGCGAGAACGAAACGGATGAAACGCAGCAGCGGGACGAGCGGCGTGCCGGGGGCCTTGAGCCGTGCGGCATCGACCGGCAGGGGTCCCTGCCCGGCGAGTTTGCGCCGGACGGCCCGGCCGAACGCCTCCGCTGCGGCGAGGTCCTGCCCGTCGGGGCGGCCTGCCGCGATGGGCGTGCGTTCCGTGCTGTACGAATGCTCCCCGACGAAGGCCGCCGCGGCCACCGGGACGAATCCCCGGGCGCGCACGAAATCCGCCAGCTCCGCCGCGGCCTTTTCGAAGGCCCGGTTGCCGTAAACGGCGATCACCACCGCAGGCGTGCCTTCGCCCCGGATACCCTCCATGCGTTCGAGCGCCGTGCGGGGGATGCGGCCGCCGTAAACCGGTGCGGCGAATACGGTCACGGTATCCGCTGACAGCGTTTCGGGGCGCGGTGCGGCGTGCGTCAGGTCGAGGGCGCGTACGGGTATGGGACCGTTCTCCGGCGTCGCGGCGACGCGGTTCGCTTCCGCGGCATGGTTCGCCGGGTCCGTCGAGCCGCTGCTGTCGGCCGTTGCCGTGGCGCGGTCCGTCGCCGTGCTGTCGGCCGTCGCCGCAAAGGGAGCCGCGATTCCCCGCGCCACGGCTGTGCCCGTTTTCCGCGAGGTGCCTGTCGGCGAGAAAAAGAGGGTGCAGATGCGTTCGGGTTGCATATCCGTTCGGTGTGTGCAGGCAAAGGTAGGAAAAATTCGTATATTTGTCCGTAATGTAAATATCGAAATACGGATGAAAACGAAAATGCTGGCCTGCGCGGCGCTGCTGTTGGCGGCGTGCGGAGGCACCCGGAACCCGGAGGCGGAGAAGACCGCCGAAACCCGTACCGAAGTGCGGTACGGCGAAGAGATCGCGCTCGTGCAGGTGCCGCCGAAGGGCGGCCTGACGATCGACGAAGCGCTGCGGAACCGCCGTTCGTGGCGCGAGTACAATCCCGGCGCGCTGTCGCTCGAGGAGCTCTCGGGTATCGTATGGGCCGCTGCGGGCGAGAACAGGCCGGAGGAGGGGCGTCTGACGGCTCCTTCGGCGCTGGCGCTCTACCCGGTCCGCCTCTACGTCTTCTTCGCCGAGGGGGTCTATCGTTACGATGCGGAGGCGCACAGGCTCGTGCGCGTGCTGGAGGGCGATCGCCGCAGACTCTCCGGGGCGCAGCCCTTCGTCTATTCGGCGCCGCTGAATCTGGTCTATGTCGCCGACCGGGCGGTTTACGAGGGGCGGAGTATCCCGGCCGAACAGGTCCGCTACCTCTGCGGGCAGGATGCCGCGGGGTGTGCCGAGAACGTGAACCTCTATGCGGCCGGGCACGGGCTGCGTTCGATCACGCGCGGCAGCGCGCCCGCCGGGGAGTTGCTCGAAGCCCTCGGGCTCGATCCGGAACGCTACTTCCTGGCGCTGGCGCAGACCGTCGGACGGTAGGGCGTTCGCCGGAAACGGGAAAGGCCCGCCGGACGTAAAGCCGGCGGGCCTTCGCAGTTTTCGGAACCGTTATCCGACGATGCCCTCTTCGGCGAACCAGCGCCAGAGCGGTGCGGCCATCAACGCCTGCCGGATGCGGTCGGTGCGGAGCAGCTCCAGCACCTCGTCGCGGGAGAAGAGGTGCACGCGGATATCCTCCGTCGGGTCGGGCCGCTGCGCGCCGAGCCGTTCGACGCCCGTGGCGAGGAAGCAGTGCGTCAGGTTGTTCTGCGTGGCGGGATTGGCGCAGAGGGTCGTCAGCAGCCGCCACTGGCCGCCGCCGTAGCCGGTCTCTTCGAGCAGTTCGCGCTGCGCCGCGGCGAGCATCGTTTCGTCCGAGGGTTCCGCCACGCCGGCCGGGATTTCGTAGGAGGTCTCGCCCAGCCCGTGACGGTACTGGTCGATCATCACGAAGCGTCCCTCGCGGTCGATGGCCGTGACATTGACCCAGTCGGGGTATTCGAACACGTAGTAGTCGGGGATCGTGCGCCCGTCGGGCAGCGAGATCGTTTCGTGGCGCACGGTGAACCACGGCTTGCGGGCGAGGTATTCGCTCCGCACGACCCGCCATTTGCGGTTTTTCGGATTTTCCATCGCTGTTGTCGTTCGTTCGGAGCAAAAATAGCGAAAAATCGTTATCTTTGTTTCGCAATCGGATACCTCGCCGTACCGACGGCCGCCGTTTCCGGCGGTGTCTGCCGGTCGGGGCCGTCGGGACCCGGGAAGGGGACGGCCGGAATGCGGGAAGTGGGCGGTTGTCATTTGTTTTCCAAAACGAACCGGAATTTTTATGGAATCCCCTGCAATGCCCCGGGAAGAACGGGCGCGGATCGTCGCCCTGATGAACCGGGAGGTCGTACCCGCCATCGGGTGCACCGAACCGATCGCCGTGGCGCTCTGTACGGCGCGCGCCGCCGAGACGCTGGGCGTGCGGCCCGAGCGGATCGACGTGCGGCTGAGTGCCAATATCCTGAAAAACGCGATGGGCGTGGGCATTCCCGGCACGGGGATGATCGGCCTGCCGATCGCCGTGGCCCTCGGAGCGCTCGTGGGCCGTTCGGAGTACCGGCTCGAGGTGTTGCGCGACGTGACGCCCGAGGCCGTGGAACAGGGGCGGCGCTATATCGACGAGCGGCGCATCGCGATCGCGCTGAAGGAGGCGATCGGCGAAAAACTCTATATCGAGGTCGAGGTCGCGGCGGCGGGCCATTCGGCTGCGGCGGTCATAGCCGGAGGCCATACGCGTTTCGTCAGCGTGACCCGCGACGGCGAGACGCTGCTCGACCGCCGCACGCCGTCCGCGGACGCCGCGGGCGAGGAGGAAGTTCCGCTGACGTTCCGCCGGGTCTGGGATTTCGCCATGACCGCGCCGGCGGAGGAGCTGCGCTTCATTCTCGAGACGAGCCGCGTGAACAAGGCCGCCGCCGAGCGTTCGCTCGCGGGCGAGTTCGGTCATTGCGTGGGACGGACGCTCCGCTGCGACCGCGAACGCCGCGTGATGGGCGACAGCATCTTCACCCGCGTCCTCTCCTACACCTCGGCGGCGTGCGACGCCCGCATGGCCGGGGCCATGATTCCGGTGATGAGCAACTCGGGCAGCGGCAACCAGGGCATCGCCGCGACGCTGCCCGTGGCGGTCTATGCCGAGGAGACGCACGCTTCGGAGGAGCGGATGATCCGCGCGCTGACGCTGAGCCACCTGACGGTGATCTACATCAAGCAGAGCCTCGGACGGCTGTCGGCCCTCTGCGGCTGCGTGGCCGCCGCGACGGGTTCGAGCTGCGGCGTGACCTACCTGATGGGCGGCGGATACGCCGAGGCGGCCGCCGCGGTGAAGAACATGATCGCCAACCTGACGGGCATGATCTGCGACGGTGCGAAGCCGAGCTGCGCGATGAAGCTCACGAGCGGCGTCTCGACGGCTCTGCTCTCGGCGATGATGGCCATGGACGGTCACTGCGTGACGCCGGTGGAGGGGATCATCGAGGAGGACGTGGACAAGTGCATCCGCAATCTGACGGCCATCGGCCGCGACGGCATGAATGAAACCGACCGGCTCGTGCTGGGAATAATGACGCATAAATCGTGAAAGGAAACCGTTTTTCATCGAAGCTCCTCGCTTCGGCATTGTGTGTGCTGACTGCGGGCGCCGCGGCCGCGCAGACCGCGCCGGAGGAAATCGCCGACTGCCCCGAACGGGCCGCCGGCGTCTATCATTCGTACGAATACCGTCCCGCGGAGGCCGAGCCCGTTCCGGAGGGATACGTACCGTTCTATATCAGCCATTACGGCCGCCACGGCAGCCGCTACCACTCCTCCGAAGCGCATTACACGGCGCCGCTCGTCCCGCTGCGCGAGGCTGCGGCGGCGGGGACGCTGACGGCGGCGGGCCGGGCCGTCCTGGCGAAGGGCGAGGCGCTGGCCGCCGATGCCGCAGGGCGCTACGGCGACCTGTCGCCGCGCGGGGTGCGCGAACACCGGGCGATCGCCGAACGCATGTATGCGGCCTATCCCGAGGTATTCTCGACGGCGGACGGCCGCGAATGCCGGGTGGAGAGCCGTTCGACGCTCGTGCCGCGCTGCATCCTGAGCATGGCCGCCTTCAACGAGCGGCTAAAGGAGCTCGATCCCCGGATCCGCATGGTCCGTACGGCGAGCGCCCGCGACCTGAGCTATCTGGCCAACGGGGAGCGGGACAAAGATATGGACAAGGCGGCGCGCGAGGTGGCGGACAGCGCCAAGCGGGCCTGGCTGCATCCCGAGCGGCTTCTTTCGGCGCTCTTTACGGACGAAGCCCCGCAGGTCGCCGATCCGCAGCGGTTCATGTGGGACCTCTTCATGCTGACCTCCATCGCGCAGGACATCGACCGTCCCGAGTGGGCGTTCTACGATATTTTCACGCCCGGAGAGCTCTATGCGCTCTGGGAGAGTCTGAACGCCTACTGTTACCTGACGATGGGGCCTTCGCTGCGTTTCGGCGATCCGGTCGTGGCCTCGGCCCGGCCGCTGCTCCGCGATTTCGTGGAGACGGCCCGGCGGGTGATCGACGGGAAGGAGCCGCTGGCGGCCTCGCTGCGTTTCGGGCACGACGTCTATCTGACGCCCCTCGCCGCCCTGTTGCAGGTGGAGGGCGCCTCGGCGCGGGTGGGCTCCGTGGACGAGGTGCGCTCGTGCTGGAGCATCGAGAAGGTTTCGCCGATGGCGGGCAACGTACAGTTCGTCTTCTTCCGCAATGCCGCGGGCGATGTCCGGGTGCGGGTGCTTTACAACGAGCGCGACGCCCGGCTGCCGCTCGACGGCGGTCCCTATTACGAGTGGGAGGCGCTGAAACGCTATTGCGAGCGGCTGTACGAGTGATTTGACGGTGCGAGCCCCGTGCGTTCCGATACGACCGGCCCCTGCGGCACATTCGGCTGCCGCAGGGGCCGGCCGTTTCTTTGCATCGCCGGACCCCGGGACCCGGCTTTTCATCCCGGAGGACGACCCGCCCGGCTTTGCGCCTCTGCGGCGGCTGTCCTGTGTTCATGACGGCTCGCCGCGTCTGTCGGGGAGGGCCCGGCGCCGGGTTTGTGCTTTTTCCGAAGTCCGTCCCCGTGTGCGCAGGGGGATGTGTTCGCCGGAATTGCCGTATTTGGCCGGGGGTGTGTCTCTCTGTCGGCGGGGCTGTGCCGCGGTTCGGGATGTCGTCGGGGCGGAGAGAAGCGCATTCGTGCCGGAGTTCCCGGACGGCGCGCGTGCTATTGTTGGAAGATCGTCCGGACGATGATGCCCGTGGCGCCCTGATGGCGCGTGGTGTAGTCCTTGGCGATGCGGCTGGTGCGCTGGAGGAACTCCTCGTTGTCGCGCAGGGGGACGAACCAGGCGTTCAGTTCTTCGTAGTTGCCGACGGAGCGGGCCGCGCCGAGCGTCACCAGATCGCGCGCCTCCTTGAATTTCCCGTAATTGGGCCCGAAGGCGACCGGCAGTCCGAAGGTCGCCGCTTCGAGCGTGTTGTGGATGCCGACGCCGAATCCGCCGCCCACATAGCTCCATGTCGCATAGCCGTAGACCGAGGCGAGCAGGCCCACGGTGTCGAGGATCATCACCTGCTTCGGCCCGAAAGCCGTGTGGGGCGTGCATTGCGTGTAACGCAGCGCCCCGCCCCGCGTCTCGGCGATCAGCCGCGCGATGCGGCCCTCGTCCATTTCGTGGGGGGCGATGACGAACTTGATTTCGGGATTGTCGTTCGCAAGGCGGATGAGCAGCTCCTCGTCCGGACCCCATGTCGAACCGGCCACGAAGAGGCGTGCGTCGCCCTTGAAGCGGTCGATGAGGTCGATGCGTCTGGCGGCCCGGGCGATTTCGGCCACACGGTCGAAACGGGTGTCTCCGGCCACCAGCACGTTGTCGAATCCCAGCGTCGCCAGCAGTTTTTTCGACTCCTCGTTCTGCACGAACAGGACGTCGAACGATTCGAGCGCCTGCCGCCACATGCCGCCGTAGGGACGGAAGAAGACCGAATTGCGGCGGAAGATGGCCGAAACGATGAAGGTCCGCACATGCCGGCGGCGCAGTTCCGCGAGCAGGTTCAGCCAAAATTCGTATTTGACGAAGATGGCGATTTCGGGGTGCACGGCGTCGAGAAACCGGCGGGCGTTGCGCGGGGTGTCGATCGGCAGGTAGAAGATATGGTCGGCTCCGGCGTAGTTTTTCCGGATTTCGTAGCCCGAAGGCGAGAAGAAGGTGAGCAGGATTTTGTATTCGGGGTGTTTCCGGCGCAGCTCCTCGATGATCGGGCGGCCCTGTTCGAACTCGCCGAGCGACGCGACGTGCATCCAGACGATCCGCTCCCCGGGAGCGACCGCTTCGCGTATGCGGCGGAAGAGGTCCCTGCGTCCTTCGATCCAGAGCCGGGCCTTCGGATGGCGCGGCGCCACGAGCCGGATGGCCCATACATAGAGTGTCAGCCCGAGATTATAGAGCCACATCGCTGTTTGCCGGTATTGAGGTTTGTCGTTTCCGCCCGGACTTTTCCCGCGCTTGGCGTTCAGTGTCAGGGAGTTTGTTTTCAGCCGGCAAAGATAGCATAATTTGCCGGATTTGCAAAAATTGCGGACGCTTCCTTCGTGTGCCGGCGGGGCTGCCCGCAGGTCACCAGTGGTGTTCCATCGCCCGCTCGATGAGCTCCACGTCGGCGCGGCCGTCGTCCGACAGCGTGACGGCCGCCAGGTCGAACTGCACCTCGCCCTGCCATCCGGCGGTGCGCAGGTAGCGGGCCGCGGCGCGGGTCAGGGCGCGGAACTTGCGCTGCGTGGCGGCCGCTTCGGGCGGCGTGAGCGACCCGGCTCGACGGGTCTTGACCTCCACGAAATGCAGCACCTCCCCGCGCAGGGCCACGATGTCCAGTTCGTCCCGTCCCGCCCGCCAGTTCGTGTCGCGGATCTCGTATCCCGCCTGCCGCAGGTGTTCCGCCGCGGCGCGTTCGCCCGCACGTCCCGTCTCGGCCGTCGTCGTCACCGGAGGATGCGCTGGATGGAGTTCGCGCGCTGCATCGCCTCGGTCAGCCCCTCGGCGTCGTCCCGCTCGATCATGCGCCGCATGATCTGCAACTGGTGGATGTGTTCGCGCAGGACGTCCAGCACGTTGTATTTGTTGCGCAGCAGGATCGGAACCCAGGTCCCTGCGGCGCTTTTTGCCAGCCGCACGGTGCTCTCGAAGCCTCCGCCCGCCAGGTCGAAGATATGCCGTTCCTCGCGCTCCTTTTCGAGTACGGTGAGCGCCAGGGCGAACGACGTGACGTGCGAAATATGCGACACGTAGGCCGCGTGCAGGTCGTGTTCCTCGGGGTCCATATACACGAGCGGGCATTCCAGCGTCCGGAAGATCCGCTCCACGAGGGCCACCGCGTCGGCGTCGCTGCGCTCCGTGTCGCACAATACGGCGATCCGGCCCGAGAAGGCGCCCCGCTGTGCGGCCTTCGGACCGCTGTACTCCGTGCCCCACATCGGATGGGCGGCGACGAAACGTCCGCGGCGGGCGTGCATCGAGACGACCTCGCACAACTCGCCCTTGATCGACCCCATGTCCATGACCACCTGCCTGTCCGTCGCGCGGTTGAGCGCCTTGACGGCCATGATCGGAATGGTGTCCACGGGGGTGGCCAGCACCACCAGGTCGGCCTCGGCGATTCCCTCTTCGAATCCCACGATCCGGTCCGCGAGACCCAGCCGCATCGCTTCCTCGGCGATTTCCGGCGATTTCTCCACGCCGAGAATCTCTTCGGCGAGCGCACGGTCGCGCAGCGCCAGGGCGAACGAGCCTCCGATGAGGCCCAGGCCCGCTATCATCGCTTTCATACCTATTTATAATAAGAACGAAAGGTCTCCGCCCGGTTCCACTTCGAACGGTTCGACGCCCTTGCGGAACATCCGCATCGGCCGTCCTCCGATCAGTTCCAGCCGTCCGCCGTCGTAACGCAGCATGCACCCTTCGCGCAGCCCGGCCACCCAGCGGCGCGGGTTGGCCTCGATGTATTCGCGGATGCGCTGCTCGCGCGTCTCCCCGGCGTGTCCCGCGGGATTGGCGTCGAGGTAGTGGGGGTTGATCTGGAACTTCACCGCTCCGATGGCCCGGAACGATTCGGGCTGGACGATCGGCATGTCGTTCGTGGTCGAGATCGTCGGGCAGCAGACGTTGCTGCCGGCCGACCAGCCGACGTAGGGCACGCCTGCCCTGATCCGGCGCAGGATGGCCTGCATCAGCCCCTGCTGCTGCATCTTTCTGGCCAGCGCGAAGGTGTTGCCGCCGCCCACGCAGATCGCTTCGGCCCGGCGGACGAGCGCTGCGGGATCCCCGGCCCGGTGCACCGAGCGGACGCGGATGCCCAGCTCGGCGAAACGCGCCTGCACCCTGCGTTCGTATTCGGCGTAGGAGAAGGTGACCGCGGCGTAGGGCACGAAGACGATTTCGCGCACGCCCTGCAGGAAGCGTCCGATTTCGGGCAGCGGATAACGCAGGTATTCCTCCCCGGCGTTGGTCGAATTGGAGATGAGAAGTAATTTCATAATCGGTTGTTTCTGAATGTTTTTTGCGAATTTTTGTGCTAAATGTCGAAAAAATTGTGAACAAAAAATCGCAGCGTTTTGTCAAAAGTAATAAAAAAAGTGTTACTTTTGCGCAAAATTACGCTGGAAATGTGAGTTGCTATTTCCAAATAATTGTTTAACTAAAAACTTAAAATTATGGCAGATGTTCAATCAAAAGTTGTCGAGATCATCGTCGACAAGCTGGGTGTCAAGGAGTCGGAGGTAGTGCCCGGAGCAAGCTTCACCAACCACCTGGGTGCGGATTCGCTCGACACCGTGGAGCTGATCATGGAGTTCGAGAAGGCTTTCGACATCCAGATTCCGGACGAGGACGCCGAGAAGATCGCTACCGTCGGCGACGCTATCAAGTACATCGAGGAGCACAAGAAATAATTTCTACCATATTCGTTTCACGGCAAGAAGCCTTAAATTTATGACAGGAAGAAGAGTAGTTGTTACGGGTATCGGGACGATCAACCCGCTCGGCAATAGTATTGAGGAGTATTTTTCGAATTTGGAGAAGGGAGTCAGCGGTGCCGCGCCCATTACTCATTTCGACGCTGAGAAATTTAAGACACGCTTCGCTTGTGAAGTAAAGAATTACGACCCGACCCGGTATTTCGACCGGAAGGAAGTGCGCAAGTACGACCTTTTCACCCAGTACGCTCTGATCGCGGCCGAGCAGGCCGTGGCGGATTCGGCCCTCGATCTCGAGAAGGTCGATAAGGAGCAGGTGGGCGTCATCTGGAGTTCGGGTATCGGAGGACTCAAGTCGTTCTTCGATGAATGTCTGGGCTATGCCGCCGGGGATGGAACCCCGCGGTTTAGCCCGTTCTTTATTCCCCGCATGATCGCCGACATCGCGGCCGGTTTCATCTCCATGAAGTACGGCTTCATGGGGCCGAACTACTGCACCGTGTCGGCCTGCGCTTCGTCCAACCACGGCATGATCGCCGCCATGGAGGCCATCCGCTACGGCAAGGCCGACGTGATGGTCACGGGCGGCTCGGAAGCCGCCGTGAACGAGCCTTCGGTGGGCGGTTTCAACTCCATGCAGGCGCTTTCGACGCGCAACGACGATCCCGTGCACGCTTCGCGTCCGTTCGACAAGGACCGCGACGGCTTCGTGATCGGCGAGGGCGCGGGCGCGCTGATTCTGGAGGAGTACGAGCACGCCAAGGCGCGCGGGGCGAAGATCTACTGCGAGATCGTGGGCGGAGGCGCTTCGGCCGACGCCTACCATTTCACGGCGCCCCATCCCGAGGGCAAGGGGGCCATGAAGGCGATGCGCGACGCCATCAAGGACGCCGGCATCACCCCCGGGGAGATCGACTATGTGAACGTGCACGGAACCTCGACCCCTGCGGGCGACATTCCCGAGCTGAAGGCCGTCGCTGGCGTATTGGGCGACCACGTGTACGACATCAACATCTCCTCGACCAAATCCATGACGGGACATCTGCTGGGTGCCGCCGGCGCCGTGGAGGCTCTGGCCTGCATCTTCGCGCTGACGCACGGCGTCGTGCCCCCGACGATCAACTGCGAGAACCTCGATCCCGAGATCGACTCGAAGCTGAACCTCACGCTCAACACGGCGCAGAAGCGCGACGTGAAGTGTGCGCTGAGCAATACGTTCGGCTTCGGCGGCCACAACTCGACGGTCATTTTCCGCAAGCTCTAACGCCCGAAGGGTCCCGCCGCCGTGATCGACTTTCTGCTGCGTCCGTGGAGACGGAATTTCGGGCCCGACAAGGCGTATTACAGGATTATCGACGATTTGTTCGGATTCGTTCCGCACAATATCGAACTCTACAAGCTGGCTTTGGTTCACAAGTCAGCTTCTTTGGTTTTGGAGGACGGCCGTTCGATCAACAACGAGCGGCTCGAATACCTGGGCGATGCCGTGATCGAGGCCGTCACTTCGGACTATATCTTCATCGAATACCCCGACCGCGACGAAGGGTTCATGACCAAGCTGCGCTCGAAGATCGTTTCGCGGCAGTCGCTCAACGGACTGGCGGTGAAGCTGGGACTCGACGCGCACGTGATTTCGGCCAACGGCGCCGGAATCGCCCAGAAGCATATCTACGGCGACGCTTTCGAGGCGATGATGGGGGCGGTCTATCTGGATCAGGGGTACGATTTCGTCAATCGGCTGCTGATCAACCGCATCTACTTCGGACTGCTCGACCTCGAGGAGCTCACCGAATCGGAGAACGACTTCAAGAGCCGCCTGATCGAGTGGTGTCAGAAGAACCGCCACAAGGTCTCGTTCCGCACGGGCTTCGACAAGGAGGCGGCTCCGAACCACCCGGTGTTCCACTGTACGGTGCTGGTGGACGGCATGGAGGTCGGCCACGGTGCGGGCGACTCGAAGAAGGAGGCCGAGCAGCATGCGGCCTTCTCCGTGTCGCAGTACATGACCGACGAGCAGTGTGCCTCGCTGCTCGACAAGGTGGACCGGTTGACGGGGACGAAATGACACGCTCTCCGGGCGAAGTCCCGGAACGGGCGTACGGAATACCTATGACGACGATTTCCGACAAGATGGCTGCGCGGGGAGTCGGGGCGCTTACCGACCGGGAACTGCTGACCCTGCTTACGGAGGACGGACAGCGGGCCGACGCGCTGCTGGCGGCCTGCGGGGATTCGCTGGCGCGTATCGCCGGCGAAGGGGAGGCGCGTCTGCGCATGATCGGCGGGTTGGGCCTGCGGCGGGCGCGGCTGTTGCTCGCCGCCGCCGAATTCGGCCGCCGGGCCGTTGCGGAGCGTGCCGCGGAGGCCGACTGCATCGCCACGAGCGACGACGTGGTGCGGCTGTTCCGGCCGCAACTCGAACAGTTGCCGCACGAGGAGTGCTGGGCGGTGTACCTCACCGCGTCGAACCGGATCATCGAGCGGCAGCGGGTGAGCCAGGGCGGTGTGACGGGAACGGTCGTCGATCACCGGATCGTGGTCAAGCGCGCCCTGGAGCTGCTCGCCACGCAGCTCATTCTCATTCACAACCATCCCTCCGGAACGGCCGAAGCCAGTCCGCAGGACCGGGCGCTGACCGAGCGGATCGCCCGTGCCGCGGCGCTGTTCGACATCCGCCTGCTGGACCACATCGTCATCGCCCGCGGCGGCGATTTCTCCTTCCTGCGCGCGGGGCTTCTCGGCTGACCCGTCCGGTTCCGGGGCCGTTTCCCCCGGGAAATAAATTCTCCGCCGGCGGGAGGGAATATCCATTTATTTTGTACTTTTGTAGTCCGGAAAATCAGTAAAATACCAAAATACGATGACGCAGGAAGAACTTTTCAAGAAGCTGGTCGCCCACTGCAAGGAGTACGGGTTCGTGTTTCCTTCGAGCGAGATCTACGACGGTCTGGCCGCCGTTTATGACTACGGGCAGAACGGCGTGGAGCTGAAGAACAATATCAAGCGCTATTGGTGGGATTCGATGGTCAAGCTGCACGAGAACATCGTGGGCATCGACGCCGCCATTTTCATGCATCCCAAAACCTGGGAGGCTTCGGGCCACGTGTCGGCGTTCAACGACCCGCTGATCGACAACAGGGATTCGAAGAAGCGCTACCGCGCCGACGTGCTCATCGAGGAGTGGATCGCCAAACAGGACGAGAAGGTGGAGAAGGAGGTCGAGAAGGCCCGCAAGCGTTTCGGTGAGGCGTTCGACGAGGCGAAGTACCGCGAGACCTCGCCCCGCGTGGCGGAGACGCTCGCCCGCCGGAATGCCGTGCACGGGCGTTTTGCCGAGGCGATGAACGCCAACGACCTTGCCGGGCTGCGGCAGATCATCCTCGACTGCGAGATCGCCTGCCCCGTTTCCGGCACGCGCAACTGGACCGACGTGCGGCAGTTCAACCTCATGTTCTCGACGCAGATGGGTTCGACGGCCGAAGGGGCCTCGACGATCTACCTGCGGCCCGAGACGGCGCAGGGCATTTTCGTCAATTTCCTCAATGTCCAGAAAACGGGCCGCATGAAGCTGCCGTTCGGTATCGCGCAGATCGGCAAGGCGTTCCGCAACGAGATCGTGGCCCGGCAGTTCATCTTCCGCATGCGCGAGTTCGAGCAGATGGAGATGCAGTTCTTCGTGCGCCCCGGGACCGAGATGGAGTGGTGGAACCGCTGGAAGGAGACGCGCATGGCATGGCACCGCGCGCTGGGCTTCGGCGACGACAACTACCGTTTCCACGACCACGAGAAACTGGCGCACTACGCCAATGCCGCCACGGACATCGAGTATAACTTCCCGTTCGGCTTCAAGGAGGTCGAGGGCATCCACTCGCGCACGGATTTCGATCTGGGCAACCACCAGAAGTTCTCGGGCCGGAAGATCCAGTACTTCGACCCGGAGACGGGCGAGAGCTACGTGCCCTATGTCGTGGAGACGTCGATCGGCGTGGACCGCATGTTCCTGCAGGTCATGTCGGCGGCCTATACCGAGGAGACGCTCGACGGCGGCGATTCGCGCGTCGTGCTGCGTCTGCCCGCCGCGCTGGCGCCGGTGAAGGTGGCCGTGCTGCCGCTGGTCAAAAAGGACGGCATGCCCGAGGTGGCGCAGCGGATCGTCGATGAACTGAAATACGATTACAACGTCATCTACGACGAGAAGGACTCCGTGGGCAAGCGCTACCGCCGTCAGGACGCCATCGGCACGCCGTTCTGCGTGACCGTGGACGGGCAGACGCTCGAGGACGGCACGGTGACGGTCCGCCACCGCGATTCGATGGAGCAGGAGCGCGTGCAGATCGAGGCGCTGCCGTCGCTCGTCGAGAAGGAGTGCTCGTACCGCAGGCTGTTCGGAAAGCTGAATCTGTAAGGGGAATGGACTTTTTCTCCGGAGATCGTCTGTGCCGGAGCCGCCGGCGGGTGGCGCGATTCTGTTTCGTGTCGGGGGCGCTGGCCGGCCTGCTGCTTTCGGGGGTGCGGTCGGAGCGCCGGACGGGAATCAATCTTTGAACCGTGGGACGCATCCTCGCCATAGACTACGGGACGAAGCGCACGGGAATCGCCGTGAGCGACCCCCTGCGGCTGATCGCCGGAGGACTGGAGACCGTGCCGACCCGGGAGCTGGAGCGGTGGCTGGCGGACTATTTCGCCCGCGAGGAGGTCTCCACGATCGTCGTGGGCAAGCCTGCGCGGATGGACGGCACGCCTTCGGAGACGTGGCGTTTCATCGAGCCGCTGGCCGCGCGCCTGCGCCGGGCCTGGCCCGACAAGGAGGTGGTCTTCTACGACGAACGTTTCACGTCGGTGCTGGCGCATCGTGCGATGCGCGACAGCGGTATCGGCCGGATGGCCCGCCGCGACAAGGCGCTGGTGGACAAAATATCGGCGACGATCATCCTCCAGGGCTATATGGAATCCGTCGCCTCCCGCTGACGGGGCCGGTAGCCGCACGAGTTCCGGGCCGGAGCCGTAGCGCGGGTCGCCGCGGTTTTTTACGGGACGATACAATAAAATTGGGCAATATACGATTGTTTTTCAGATTATGATTTATCCGATTGTCATATACGGGGACGAAGTGCTGCGCAAGCGCTGCCGGGAGATCGGTCCCGACTACCCCGAAGTGAAGAAACTCGCCGAGGACATGTTCCTCACGCTCGAAGAGGCCGAAGGCGTCGGGCTGGCCGCGCCGCAGATCGGCAAGGACATCCGCCTGTTCATCGTGGACTGCACGCCGTGGGCCGAGGACGACCCTTCGTGCGCCGACTACAAACGGGCCTTTCTGAATCCCGAGATTTACGAGTACTCGGCCGAGAAGAAGACCTACAACGAGGGCTGCCTCTCGTTTCCCGGCATCCATGCCGACGTGCCGCGCTCGCTCTCGATCCGGATGCGCTACATGGATACCGATTTCGTGGAGCACGACGAGGAGTTCACGGGGCTGAAGGCGTGGGTCATCCAGCACGAGTACGACCATATCGAGGGTGTGGTCTTCACGGACCGCGTCGCGCCGCTGCGCCGTCAGTTGCTCAAGAGCAAGCTGCTCAATCTGGCCAAGGGCAAGTATCGCTGCGGATACAAGACCCGGTAGGAGACGGAGGATCCGGTGGGAGCCGGGGTGTTCGGCTCCGGGCGAAAACGGAAAAAGCAGAGACCGACGTCGGTCTCTGCTTTTTTATGCGGGGTTCGTCTCCCCGCTTTCTCCGTTCGGATCAGAAGCGGTAGGTGGCGCCGATGTTGATGATGATCGGGTTCTTGTGCCATTTGGCCGTCTGGATCATCCACTTGAATCCGGCCGAGAGGTCCCAGTTGCGGGCCACGTTGAAGTCCGTGCCTGCACCGAGGTTGATGCCGCACGACCAGCCGCCGATGTCGTTGGCGCTCAGACCGGCCTGCGGATAGACGTCCCACGAACTTGCGACCTCGAAGAGGTACTGCACGTCGGCCGCGATATCCACCGAGCAGCCCGATTTGCAGAGGGCCGTGAGCGACGGCTGGATGCGCCACGTGTCGGTGAAGCTGTAACGTCCCGTGGCGCCGATGCCGAAGATGGCACCGTCGGCTCCCGTATTGGTGTAGATGCCGATTTGCGGCCCTACTCCCCAATTCCCCTTGTCCTGTGCTGAAACCGCGGTGAATGCGCACAGCGCGGCGATGGTCAGAAGAATGATCTTTTTCATATTTTTTGTGTTTAAGTTGTGAATACTCTCCCTCCGAATCATTTATTAAACAAATATACGTAAAATTCTCATCCCGGACAAATGAATTCAACGAATCCGGCGTTTTGAATCACAAAAAAGGAGGTCTGCAACACTCGTGCCGCAGACCCCTTTCCGTTGCGCCGGTCCGTGCCGGCGGCGTCTATTTCTGGTTGAGCGCTGCGTGGGCGGCTGCCAGGCGTGCGATGGGCACGCGGAAGGGCGAGCAGCTCACGTAGTTCAGTCCGGCGTAGTGGCAGAACTCCACCGACGAGGGTTCGCCGCCGTGTTCGCCGCAGATGCCGCACTTGAGGTTCTCGCGCGTGCCGCGGCCCTTGAACACCGCCTCGCGGATGAGCTGGCCCACGCCGTTGCGGTCGAGAATCTGGAACGGGTCGTTCTTGAGGATGCCCTTCTCGAGGTAGATGGGCAAGAACTTGCCGATGTCGTCGCGCGAGAATCCGAGCGTCATCTGCGTCAGGTCGTTCGTGCCGAACGAGAAGAACTCGGCGACCTCGGCGATCTGGTTGGCCGTGACGGCCGCGCGCGGCACTTCGATCATCGTGCCGACCATGTATTCGATCTTGTCGTTGCGCTCCGAGAAGACCTGTTCGGCCGTCGAGTCGATGATCTGCTTCTGATAGCGCAGCTCCTTGTGGTTGCCCACCAGCGGAACCATGATCTCCACGTGTACGGGCATGCCCGAAGCCTTGACGTTCATCGCCGCCTCGATGATGGCGCGCGTCTGCATCTCCGTGATTTCGGGGTAGGTGTTGCCCAGACGGCAGCCGCGGTGGCCCAGCATGGGGTTGAACTCGGCCAGCGACTCGACCTTGGCGACGATCTTCTGAAGGGGTACGTTCATTTCGGCGGCCATCTCGCGCTGTCCCTTCTCGTCGTGGGGCACGAACTCGTGCAGAGGGGGATCGAGCAGGCGCACCGTCACGGGGAATCCGTTCATGGCCTTGAACAGCCCTTCGAAGTCGCCCCGCTGCATCGGCAGCAGCTTGCCCAGCGCCACGCGGCGGCCCGCCTCGTCGTCGGCGAGGATCATCTCGCGGATGGCCTTGATGCGGTCGCCCTCGAAGAACATGTGCTCCGTGCGGCAGAGGCCGATGCCCTCGGCGCCGAACTCGAAGGCCTGCCTAGCGTCCTTCGGCGTGTCGGCGTTGGCGCGCACCTTCAGCACGGAGTACTTCCCGGCCAGCTCCATGAGCTTGCCGAAGTCGCCGCTCAGGTCGGCGGCCTTCGTGGCCACCTGACCCAGATAGACCTCGCCCGTCGAGCCGTTGAGCGAGATCCAGTCGCCCTCCTTGACCGTGAAGCCGTTCACCTTGATCGTGCGGGCCTTGTAGTCGATCTCCAGCTCGCCGGCGCCCGAGACGCAGCATTTGCCCATGCCGCGCGCCACGACGGCCGCGTGCGAGGTCATGCCGCCGCGCGCCGTGAGGATTCCGGCCGCGTCGAGCATGCCCTTCAGGTCTTCGGGCGAGGTCTCGATGCGCACCAGGATCGCCTTCTGGCCCGTCCTGGCCAGCTCCTTCTCGGCGTCCTCGGCGAAGAACACCACGGGACCCGTCGCCGCGCCCGGCGAGGCGGGCAGCCCCTTCGTGATGACCTGTGCCGAAGCGATGGCCTTCTTGTCGAATACGGGGTGCAGCAGCTCGTCGAGCTTCGCGGGTTCGCAGCGCAGCACGGCGGTCTTTTCGTCGATCAGCCCCTCGCGCAGCATGTCCATGGCGATCTTGACCATCGCTGCGCCCGTGCGCTTGCCGTTGCGGCACTGGAGCATCCAGAGCTTGCCGTCCTGGATCGTGAACTCGATGTCCTGCATGTCCTTGAAGTACTGCTCGAGGTGGTGCTGAATCTCGTCCAGCTCCTTGTAGACCGCGGGCATCACCTCCTCGAGCGAGGGGTATTTCGCGGCGCGCTCCGCCTCCGGAATGTTCTGCGCCTTGGCCCAGCGCTTCGAGCCTTCGATCGTGATCTGCTGCGGGGTGCGGATGCCGGCCACGACGTCCTCGCCCTGCGCATTGATCAGGTACTCTCCGTTGAAGATGTTCTCGCCCGTCGCGGCGTCGCGCGAGAAAGCCACGCCCGTGGCCGAGTTCTCACCCATGTTGCCGAAGACCATCGCCTGCACCGAAACGGCCGTTCCCCACTCGGCGGGGATGTTGTTGAGCTTGCGGTAGAGGATGGCGCGCTCGTTCATCCACGAGCCGAACACGGCGCACACGGCGCCCCACAGTTGCTCCCAGGGGCAGGCGGGGAAATCCTCGCCGGTCTGCCGCTTCACGGCCTCCTTGAAGCTCCGTACCAGTTCCTTCAGGTCGTCGGTGGTCAGGTCCGTGTCGTTCTTCACGCCGCGCCTGGCCTTCAGCGCGTCGATGATCTCCTCGAACGGATCGTGGTCCTCCTTCGAGACGGGCTTCATGCCCAGCACCACGTCGCCGTACATCTGCACGAAACGGCGGTACGAGTCCCATGCGAAGCGCGGATTGCCCGTGCGTTTCGAAACGGCCTCCACGGCCTGGTCGTTCATGCCGAGGTTGAGGATCGTGTCCATCATGCCCGGCATCGAGGCGCGCGCGCCCGAACGCACGGAGACGAGCAGCGGCGTCTGCGCGTCGCCGAACTTCATGCCCGTCAGGCGTTCGATGTTGTGCATCGCCTTCTCGACCTCGGGGCGGAGCATCTCGATCACGGCCTGCTTGCCGTGTCTGTAATACTCCGCGCATACCTCCGTGGTGATCGTGAAGCCCGGGGGAACGGGGATGCCGATGAGGTTCATCTCCGCGAGGTTCGCACCCTTGCCGCCGAGCAACTCACGCATTTTGCCGTTGCCTTCGGCCTCCTTGTTGCCGAAGGTATAGACTCGTTTAACGTCTGCCATAATTTTTCGATTTAGTATGTGAATTTAAAAAGTTTTTCAAAAAGTCCGCTTGCCCGGAGGCGGAAAAAATTGCGGTGACGTCGCCGTTACCGCATTTCGGAACCTCTTATCCGTCAAAGGGATTGCGAATATAAGAAAACTTTTCGCAAACTCCAAATAAATTGCCGTGACGATTGTACGTTCCGGGTCTCCGGCGTGCGTTTTTTTCAATATTCGTCGGAAAATGCGCCCGGTTTTCGTTCCGGGAACCGGAACGGAGCGGAATTTCCGGGGCGCCGGGGGCCGCGCCGCCGTCACCGGATGTGGACGAACACCGGAAGCGAATAGCCGTAGCCGCCCGTATAGACCCGCCGCGAGTAGGTGGCCATCGGACTGCCGCTTCGGGGATCGAGCAGGTATCGGCGGGCGAACACGTCGCTTCCGACGACGGTGAAGGCCGTGTCCGCCAGAATGCGGTCGCGCATCACCCAGCGTCCGCGGCTGCGGACCGTGCCCCGTCCGGCGCGCGCTGCCCGTGCCGTGGCGTCGCGCAGTCCGTAGCGGGCGGGTTCGAGCGATGCGGAGCGTCCCAGGACGAGCAGCTTCGCTCCGGGCCTTTCGGCGCGCAGGTCGCGGACGACCCATTCGCTCATGCGCGTGTCGGCGCTCAGGACCAGTCCCACGGTGTCGCGCCCCATCGTCCCCTCGATGTAGAGGTAATGGCGTCCCGGCTCGGCGTAGTGGGGATAGAAGAGGTCGCCGTAGTAGAGCAGGGCGAAATCCAGGCCGTCGAGCGTGTTGAGCGTGCGGTGCAGGTAGGAGTAGTCGCCCCGGCAGGCGGCGGCCAGGTCGCGCACGACCCGTTCGTTCTCCACGCCCCGGAGCGCCACGACGGGCAGGGCCATCGAGTCGATGACGGCCGCCGTATTGCGGATCTTGCGGGCATAGCGTTCGGCCGTCCAGCGCAGGCGTCCCCGGGGCGTGTACTCCTCGTCGTCGTAGAAAAGCGCCGGAAGGGTGTCGTAGAGCCGGTCCACGTCGTAAAAGGCGATGCCGACCGTCCTTTCATCGGCCGGGCGGCCGGTCGCGGCTCTCTGCATGCCGCCGGATCGCTGCGGCGTTCGGCCGGCCGCGGCTTCCCGGACGGGGACGGATCGTCCGTCTGCCCCGGCTGACGGCGGTACGGCCGTTGCGGGGCGTGCCGCCTGCGCGGCGGCCAGCAGCAGTCCGGCTGCCGCGAGGGTGTGGCGTATCGTTCGGCGAAGCGTCATGGCCGTGGGGATCAAAGGGGTTTTTCGGGCAGGAAACCGCGCGGCGGGCAGCCGGGGAATCGGGCGATTCCGTTGACGTGTTTCGGATCGTATTTGGCCCGGTGTTTCGGATTTTCCACTTGTCCGGAGAACCTGTCGGATACGTCTATTCCATAGGCTGATGTCGCCTGCGATATTTTCTGCGCCATACGCTCTTCGTTTTAACGGGACAAAACCGGGAACCCCGCACTTTTTCTATGTCGGATATGCATGTCTTGGTAATGCTTGGCTATGGCCAGGTGCCGCCGCTTATTCTTTCCGCTGGGTGTGGAAACGGGTAGGCCGTGTCTGAAAAAAGAGGGTTCCGTGCTTCTCTCAGGCTTCGATCACCCCCGATCCCACCAGCTCGTCGCCGTCGTACCATGCCGCGAACTGCCCCGGGGTGATACCCCGCTGGGGGGTGTCGAAGAGCAGATAGACGCCGTTTCCGCGCATGAAGAGCCGCGCCTCCTGCAACGGCTGGCGGTAGCGGATGCGGACCCGGAACCGGCGGCTTTCGCCCGGCGCCATCGCCCGGGCGGGATTGACCCAGTGCACATCGCCGGGAGCGATGTGCAGCGCGGGACGCCACAGACCGGGATGCGCGTCTCCCTCGCCCACGTAGATCACGTTCTGCTCCACGTCGGTGGCCAGAATGAACAGCGATTCCCTGCGGCCGCCGATGCCCAGACCCTTGCGCTGGCCGATGGTGTAGAAATGCGCGCCGTTGTGTTCGCCGATCTTCTTGCCGTCGCGCACGGTGTACCGCCACGGTGCGGCCAGCGCGGCCAGTTCGGCGTCCGTCGGCTCCGTAGCACCCTCTCCGGCGGCCGGAACGGTCGTTTCCGTCGCCGCATCCGCCGGTTGCTCCTTTCCCGTCGCTCCCGTATGACCGACCGCCGTATCCGGCCGTTCGGCGGACCATGCCGTCTGGCCTGCCTCCGGATGCCCTGCCTCTGTCTCCGGTCCCCCTGTTCCCGAAGGTCTCGTTTCCGGAAGCTCCGGCCCCGCACCCGGAAGGCCGCTTCTGCGGTATTTCGGCCACGAGGGGAGGATTTCGTGGATGTTCCCCCGCTTCGACGCGAGTTTCTGCTGGAGGAAGACCGGCAGATCGACCTTTCCCACGAAGCAGATTCCCTGCGAATCCTTGCGCCTGGCCGTGGCGAGTCCCTGCTCTTCGGCGATGCGCCGCACTTCGGGCTTGAGCAGGCCGCCCACAGGGAAGAGGGCGTAGCGCAACTGCTCCTGTGAGAGCTGGCAGAGAAAATAGCTCTGGTCTTTGTTGGGGTCGCTGCCCGCGAGCAGCCGGTAGACGGTGCGTCCGTCCGGGAGCCGCTCCTCGGCCTTGCGGCAGTAGTGGCCCGTGGCCACGTAGTCGGCCCCGAGTGCGAGCGCCTCCCGCAGGAAGACGTCGAACTTGATTTCGCGGTTGCACAGCACGTCGGGATTGGGCGTGCGCCCCCGTTCGTACTCGGCGAACATGTAGTCCACCACCCGCGTGCGGTACTCCGCGGAGAGGTCCGCGATATGCAGCGGGATGTCCAGTTTGCGGGCTACCAGTTCGGCGAAAACCCGGTCGTCGCGCCACGGGCAGTCGCCCTCGAGCGTTCCCGTCGTGTCGTGCCAGTTCACCATGAACAGCCCCGTCACTTCATGCCCCTGCTTCTTGAGGAGCCAGGCGGCCACCGAAGAATCGACGCCGCCCGAAAGTCCGATCACCACGTGTGCCATGTCATTGCAGGTCGAGCAGTCCCCCGGGCAGCACGAGGTGCACCGTGCGCCCTTCGAAATCTATGTGTGCGATAAACTCCTCGGCGGCGGGCACGAGCACCCGCCGTCCGGCGATCTCCAGCTCGAAGAGCGGGTTGAGGTCGCTGTCGTAGTAGTCCGCGAGGATTCCGGAGCGCCTCTCCGCCGATCCCGCCTCCTCGGCCTCGACCGCGAATCCGATGAGGTCCTCGAGGTAGAACTCGTCCTCCTCCCCGTCCGTCGTGTCGATGCGGAATTCGAGCCCGAGCAGCTCCTGTGCGCGCCGTTCGGTGTCGAAGTCGGCGAAGGCCGCGGCGGCGCCCGAGACGCCGCGCCGTTCGAACCGGTCGCAATAGAGCGGCACGTCCAGCCCGTCGATCGTGACGACGAGCGGCGTGTCGGTGTCGAAATCCTCGGGGAAAGCGGGGTAGAGCGAGAGCATCACGCCCCCGTCCGTGCCGAAAAGTCGGGTGATTCTGCCTGCGGGAATTGTCATTGCGGTAAAATGGTATTACGGGGTGAAAATACGAAAAAAAACAGTAAATCCCCCGCACCGGGCGATCTACTGTTTCTATCGGATCGGGATCTCGCTTATTCGGCGGCGGGAGCTTCGGCGGCAGCCTCCTCTGCGGGAGCCTCTGCAGCCGCTTCGGCAGCGGCGGCCTCTGCGGCTTCGCGGGCTGCGGCTTCAGCGGCGGCCTTCTTCTCGGCGATCGCTGCGGCGCGCTCCTCCTTGATCTTGGCTTCGGCGGCCAGACGGGCCTTCTCGGCCGACTTGGCGTCGGTGGCCAGCTTGTTGGCCTTGGCCTCGATCTTGCCGTTCTTGGCCTCGAGCCACTTGTTGAAGCGGGCCTCGGCCTCGGCCTCGGTGAATGCGCCCTTGGCTACGCCGCCCAACAGGTGCTTCTTGTAGAGAACGCCCTTGTAGGAGAGGATAGCCCGGCAGGTATCCGTGGGTTGTGCGCCTTTCTGTAACCAATCCAGTGCTTTCTCGAAGCACAGATCGATCGTAGCAGGATTCGTGTTGGGGTTGTAGGTTCCCAACTTCTCGATGAACTTACCATCACGTGGCGCTCTGCTATCTGCGGCAACGATGTGATAGAAGGCGTAACCCTTCTTACCGTGACGTGCCAGACGAATTTTAACAGCCATTTGCTATAAAATTGTATAAGGTTAATAAAAAACGCTCGCCCTTACGGGTTTTAAGCCCGCAAATATAGACAAAATATTCCGCCCGGCAAAATAAATGGCATGAAAATCCGCATTTTGCGCTGCGCCCCTCCCCGGCGGGGCGTCGTTTCGGGAAGCGGAACGCGGAACGCCCCGGGGACATTCCGCGCTTTCGGGTGATTCCGTTGGGATTCGAACCCAAGACTCACAGCTTTTGATACTTTTTGTATCCATTTTGTTGCTCAAGATATTTTGCGGGGAGTGTTCATCCTTTCTATCGCTTTTCAGGCTCTCTACTGAACGGCGTCGCAGGTCTTAAACACTCCAAAAAGCCTATTCTTTAATCCGTTATCCTGGTAACGAGTATATGACGGTTAAAAGACTTTTCCGAAAAAGCCGCAGCTTGCAATGCCGTTTCGATAAATATATACAAGGTATTTTGCGAGTTTGTGACCTATTCATATCCAACCACAAATGGATGATGATTCATGCATCGAAATTCTGGGTTTAAATGATTCAAAAAATACGAAACCAAATCATTTAATAATTAGCTATCAATAAAATACCCCAAAAATTGTAGTAAAATATCGAATTTCGATACATTTTGTTTTATCTTGTCCTGGGCACTGGAACCCCCGTTGAACGCAAGTTCAGCGGGGGGCTTTTTCCGTGTCCGCACCATGTCCGCAATTTATCGTGAGGCGGGGAAATTCGGCATAAAACTGTCAGACAAATTAAGCGACTTTATTTACAAACATATTATCGCTCGGCGAGAATACCCCCCCCCGTTCTATATGCGTTATGTAGTTCTAATTTATTGTATTGTCGCCCGTATGGAGCGCGGTAACGTTCTCCACGCTACCCGGCATCGTCCGTCGCCATTCGTCTTATAGAACCCATATAGGACGAATTTGGTACTCATATCACCATCAAAAAAACGGCGGACCTCGCAAGCCCGCCGTTTTTTCATGTTTCCGAAACTCACCGGGCGACAATTGTCTGCTTTCCTTCCACAAGTGGATATTCACGACCGTTCCATATGAAAACGCCCGTTGTCCCGTCCGGAATGGAGATACGCGCCTTCAAAGGCCCTCCGTCCGTGCGTTCGTATGCGACCGAAACCTGCCCCTGCGGATGGGGAATTGCCCCGGAAGCCTCGTGAAGGGATCCCAAAGCAGGAGCAATACGGATCTTCCTAAAGCCCGGAGCGTCACTGTCGATACCGAGCAGGATGCGATAAACCTCGATATTGGGACTCGCCCCCCAGGCATGGCAATCCGAGCGTGAGGGCTCGGGCTGCTCGGCCCAGGTGCTCAAACCCAGATTCAGTTGATCCCTCCAGAGATCGAGCCGTCGGATAAACTGATCGCCCCGTCCGGCGATCTTCATGGCCTGGTGCAGGTAGTAGCGGAAATAGATCGTACAGGGGATCAGCGACGGATCATCGGCCATCCGGTCGAAAAGCGCCGCAGCCTCCTCGCCCTCGACGATCCGGGCCAGCAGAGCCAGCACGTTGGCATGCTGCGAAAAGCTCTGCCGCGACGGGGTGTCGGCGAAAAGCCCGCGATCGGCATCCCAATAACGTTCCGCAAAACCGGCACGCACACTTGCGGCAGTCTCCCGGTAATGGGCCGCCCAGGCCGCCGATCCGAAGGCCGCCTCCATGTCAGCGGCCGCCTCGAGCGCCAGCAGGAAGTGCAGATCCTGAATTGATGAATGCCCGTCGCGCTCGCGGACCGGCTCTCCGTAATGGGTTCCGCTCCAGTCCACGAAGAACCAATAGGGAATGCGCCCGAGGCTTCCGTCGGGATTCAGGAAGGTCTCGAACCACGCCAGGACGGAACGGTAGGCCGGAAGCAGACTGGCAAGATAGGACTCATCGCCGCGATAGCGCCAGTAATCGTGTCCGGCACAGATCCACCACAGCGAGAACGACGGGATGAACTGATGCAGCGACGAAGGATAGCGGCTCATGGTGATCCCGTCGGCCGAGAGCGAGCGACGGCCCTGTTCGAGCGCCTGACGCACCATTTCGTCGTTGCGGGTGTTGTAGAGCGAAATCAGGGCCTGGATCCGGGTATCGCCGAAATACTGGAGTTGTTCGTAATAGGGGCAGTCCATATAGGTCTCATTCGCACACAGGCGGGCCGTACGCCATCCCGTACGGAGTATTCGTCCGGCCTCCTTCCACTCCGGAGCCTCGAAAGCCGATTTGCGGACGAAGGGATACATCGAAGAGCTGGCCTCAAGGCCTTCGATGACGAGCGGCTCCCGACCGGCAGCCACCCGCAGCCGGACATAACGCCAGGTCCGCCACCAAAGCGGCGTATAACTCCGTCCCGCGCCTCCGTCGGCTACAATCCGGTCGGCATATCCGACGAAAAGTTTGCCCGCCACGGAGTCCCGATGGCCTTTGGCACCCGTCTCCGCCCGGTCGAAGAGCGATTCTGCATACCCGATCTCGATCTCTGCATCCTTTCCGCCACGGAACCGGAGCGTAGGATAACCCGTGTGCAATACCCTGTAATCGAGCAGCAGCTCCGCCTGTGTCTGCGCCGCCACGACGATCGGAAAAGTAAGAGTTCCGGCGTCGCCGATGCCGGCGACACCCGCAACCCGACGGAGGCGGGGGGCTCCGATCGGCCGGTACTCCATCGGTTGTATGGGCGTCGGCACGAGCTGGCGTCCCGGATAGTCCGCAGCCCCCTTCATCGCACCCGGCTGGAGCGGTTCTGCGGCAACCCATGCGGAGTCGTCGCAGGAGGGTTGCTCCCAGCCCCACGGATAGCGGGAGGCATCGACCTGCTCACAGGCCCCGGCGGCATAATAACCCAGCACGGGCTCTTCGCAGGGCGCATAGGCCGTATTGCGCAGACAGCGCCATGACGCATCGGTATTTACGACGTCTTCCGCCGGGGTGTTCCCCTGAAGAAGGAATCCCAGGCTGCCGAAGGTCATCTGTGCCAGAGGACGCTTCTCCCCGAAGTGCCACACCGCGACCGCCAGCACGTTGCGTCCCGGCACAAGATAGGGCGCGAGATCCACCGTCTCGAAATTCCAGTTGTACACGTCTCCGAGTGCCGGGCCGAGGCTGACGAGCCGGCCGTTCACAAAGAGTTTGTAGCGGTTGTCGGCCGAGACATGAACCAGGAAGTGTCCGGGGAGGCGTTCGAGCGAGAAGCTCTTGCGGAAATGACATACATCGTAGTCCCCGCCGGCATCCGGAGCCGTGATCCATTGGGCCGGCCACAGCCCGTCGTGAAGCCGGGGGGCGATCTTCGGGGCATTCCATCCTTCGAGACGGATCTGCCCTGCGGCGGAAAGAAGACACAGCAGAGAGAAAAGAGTAAGGAGCAAACGGAAAGGTTTCATGGGCAAGTTTTTTTAATCGGCTATGAGAACAAGAGCAACAACGTACCTCCGGCAATCAGCAGGACGACGCCCCACAGCAGGTGGTTGTTCCACCAGGCCTTCCGTCGCAAGGCGATGCACTCCTTGCGGAAGGCTGCCGCCGAAAAGAGGTTGTCGCGAAGCCGGTCATCGGCGGGAGGTGCGGTCAGGAGGCTCACAACGACCATCAGCAGCAGACTGAAGAGAAAGAGAATCGGTACGATGAACAGGAAATGCATGTCGCCGAAGATCGCCGTTCGGAAGAGCATCATCAGCACGGCGACGACCAGTCCGGCCACCAACCCGGCGAAGACGCCTTGCCCGTTCACCCTGCGGCTGAAGACCCCCAGCAGGAAAGCCGCGACGACGGGCGGTGCCAAGTAGGAGAGAATCTCCTGGTAGTACTTCAGCAGTGAGTCGAAACGCCCGATCTGCGGGGCCCACAACGCCGCGATCACCACGACGATCAGCGATACGATCTTTCCGACCCGTACCAGCCGGCGGTCAGAGGCCCGGGGATCGAACTTCCGGTAGAAATCCATCGTGAAGAGTGTCGAAGTCGCATTCATGATGGCCCCGAGCGTCGAGGTGAGGGCTGCAAAGAGCACGGCAAGCATCAGGCCCAGCAGCCCGACCGGCATCAGATTGAGAATCATGGCCGGATAGACCATGTCGGGTCGCTCCAGCCCGGGAAACAACTGACGGCACATGACCCCGGGAATTGCGAAAAGCAGCAGCGTCGAGAGCGTGATGACACCGTTGAGCATGACCCCCTTGCGCCCCTCGTTGAGACTCCGTGCGCTCAAAACCCGCTGCACGAGGGTCTGGTTGTTGGCCCAGAAGTAGAGCCCCGTAATAGGCATGCCTACCGCAAGGGCCAGCCAGGGGGTGGCCGGATCGTCCATAGGCCGGATCAGCCGGACCAGCGGGTCGCCCGCGGAGAGCAGTTCGCGGAAGTAATCGAAACCGCCGCTTGCGGCAACCCTCAAGGCCATCAGGAGCGATCCGACAAGAAGGATCGCCGCCTGGAGAATCTCGGCATTGATGGCTGAGGAAAGACCACCGCTGATCGTATAGGAAGCGGCCAGCGCAGCGAAAAGCAGGACGATGATCCGTATGTCGGCTTCGGGCAGCAGCAACTTGACGATCAGCGCCGCGGCATACAACGCCCCGGCCGCATCGAGGAAAACGTTGCCGATAATGCTGATGAACGAAAAGTAGTAACGGGAACGGGCGTCGAAGCGGCGTTCAAGGTATTCGGGCATGGTAAAGATTCCCGTTCGGATATAGACGGGAAGCAGAAACGTGGCGAAGAAGACCATGACGAATACGCCGACAAGGTTGTAATTGAAAACGGCCAGCCCCGTCGAATAGGCATCTCCGGTCTGTCCGATGAGCGTAGTGCTGGAGATGCTCGCGGCAAAGAGCGACAGCCCGACGCCCCACCAGGGCATTGAGCGGCCGGCCAGGAAGTAGGATTTCGAGTCTCCGCTCCGCCCGTGGCGCAATGCCCACCATACGATACCCAGAATGCTGACCGCTACAACGGCAATATCCACGATCGAAAGGCGCATGGTCATTCGGGATTTACGTTCGTCAGCAACCGGAAACTGCGGCCGGGCATTTCCACAAGATAGTCTCCGCAGCGGATCTCCGAAGCCGCCACACGCCCCGAAGCCACGGGAAATGACTTTTCGTCGGTCCGATATCCCTCCGGCATGTATTCATAGAGGTCCATTTCGTCGGCACCCACCACGGCACACTTCAGACGGAACGTGCGGGGCTGTTCCGAGGCATTCAGCAGGACGATGGTTGTTCCGGCGGCCGATTGTCCGGCCACAATCCGCAGACCCTCTCCGGGACGATCCTTCTCGGGATTGCAGATCGCCATTCCCGGCGGGAAATAGCGGCACAACAGCGACCAGGTGAAGAACCACGGACGGATCTCTTCCTCGGCGGGATCTCCCGTGAGCTCCTTACCCAGCGAGTTCCAGAAACCCCAGACCTTGAGCTGATCGCGGGCCCCGAGGTCGTTGATCGTATGCATCGCGTCGTCGAGCATCCAGGCGCTCGCCCCGTGCCAACCGGCCTTCATGGCCTGGATCAATACATCGGCGGCATCTATCCCATAGACGTAATCGTAGGTAAAGAGCTGCGAATCCTCGCTGGCAAACGGTTTTTCGACCACACGCTGCCTGTAAAGTTCACCCATTTCACCACTGTGGTACCATCCGCCGATTTCACCGAAGATCATCTTTTTGCCCGTCGGCCGGATAATCCGCGCCACCTGCTCGAAATGCCGCTGGAAACTCCCGTCGCGGATAAAGGCCCAGTCGGCATAGCAGTGGATGTTGTATTGATCCACGAGCGAATCCATCTGCGCGACGGTTTGCTCGACCCATTCGCGGCCGGTGGGGTATTGCGATGCTGGATTTTCGGACATCTCGACGGCATCCGGAGCGGAGATGCCGATGTCGAGACCGGCCCGTTCGAACGAGGCATGCATCAGGGCGATGCCGCGTTTCCACTGCTCCCAGTCGCCCCGCGTACAGGCCCAGTCGCCGTTCGGCTCGTTGGTTATGATGTAATAACGGATGCAGTCGAAACCCCGCTCCCGCTTCAGGTAGGTTAGATAGCGGGTCGTCATGTCGATATAGCGCGGATCGTCCACACGGTCGATGCCGCCCGCGTAGCCCCAGAATCCTGGAACGCCGTAATCTCCGATGAGAACCGTGATGCCGCGGCTCTGGCAATACTCCAGCAAGCGGCACACCATGCGGACCTCGTCGCAGGCGAAATCGAGCAGCGGCTCACCCTGCGCATCGACCCCCTTGTAGTAGCGCCATGCGGCGACATCCATGATCCGGACGATGCGCGGCTTCATGTAGTCGAGGCGTTCGAATACCCTCCGGAGTTTTTCATCGGTCATCAGATAGCCCCATTCGGCCTCTTCGGAATCGGCATGGGGATAGGCCGACCATTCGACGCCGTTTCCCACGAACCCCTCCGAAACGGGTACTTCCGAGATCACGATCCTTTCATGCGTACACCCTGCTGCGCAAAACAATACCGCCGCCAGGCAAACCGCTCTTGACAACCAGTTTTTCATCATCGTCCGTTCTTGATATAGTCCAGCAGATCCCGGAGCGGACATGTGGCAAGGCACACATAACGGTCTCCGGCACCGTAATATACATATAAAATTCCGTTTACGATCACGTTTCCCGTAGGAAAGACACACCCCTTGTAAAAACCCTCCGTCTCGTAGGCTGTTTCGGGCTCGAGAATGCACTCCCGGGTTTTCCCGAGGATTTTCAGCGGATTCTCCAGATCGAGCAGGAGGGCTCCGACGCGGTAATAGCCCTTTCCGCAGTCGCTTACCCCGTGATAGAGTACCAGCCATCCTTCGTCGGTCCGCAGCGGCGGAGTGCTTCCGCCGACCTTCTCCTCCCAAGTATGTTCGACACCCGTGAGCAGCAGATGACTCTCGCAACCCTCCCAGTCGAGCAGGTCGTCGGAAAACTTCAGCCAGATGGAGGGGTATTTCACCCCATAGCGTTGGCCGACATACTGTTTCGGACGATGCATCATCACATATTTTCCGCCGATTTTCTCCGGGAAGAGAATGACGTCCCGGTCATCGAGCCGGGAGTTCGTAATGCGTCCCAGGCGGCGGAATGTCTTGAAATCACACGTCGTGGCCAATCCCGTATTGGCCAGATTCTCCCGCAGGAACGTCGGAGCGAATTCATCGACCGCAGGCCGGAGCACCTCGTCATGGGCAAACCGCCAGTACTGTCCCGGAGGGCAGGGCCGAAAAGCGTAGGTGATATAAAATTCGTCTCCGAACTTGACAATGCGGGGATCCTCGATAGCCCCGGAATCGGGTCCCTCGGATGAGGGACCGAAGACCGGGGCCTCGGAGGCCCGCATGAAATGGACACCGTCACGGCTCGTGGCGAGCCCGATGCGGATGACGTGCTCCGGATCATCGCCTGCGGCACGGTAAAGCATATAGAATACTCCCTGTTCGTACCACACGCCGGGATTGCACGTTACGAGATTCTCCCACGGAAGATCCGGATTCGGAGCCAGCACAGGATTGTGTTCGCTTCTTGTCAGTTTCATGTTATTGCAAACTAGAATGAACCGATCCGTTTCTTTATCTGGAACCGTAGGTGATCTCCACGCTTCCGATCTGGGTCGTCCAGCCGTTGCCCTCAACCGGTACCGTCTGCAATTCGAGGTAGAGATACTCGAAACCCGGATCGAGGGATGTAGCCGGCGTTACGGTATAGCCCGCGAATTCGGCCGTGGAAGGGAGTTCCGTAAAAGTGCAGGGAATCTCCTTCCGGTCGGAATAATCGGCAGCCGACCCTGCGTAGACCTTGAGGTAGGAGTTGTCGATAAAGGTCGAGAAGAAAGCTTCGATCGCAAAATCCCGGATATCGGAGAGCTCATAGACCAGGAATCCCTCCTCCGACGAGCTCCGCGTGGCCCGTGCGCCGTCGCCGTTGAAATTGGACTCGTTGCCCCAGTCGGTTACGAGGTTGTCGGATTTTGCCGCAAGGCGGCTCATGTCGTCGAGTTTATCGGTAAAGGTGAGCAGCCCGGGTTCCGCAGCGATCGGTGCATCGGAGAGTTTCACCTCGCTGATCTGCAACTCCCAACCGGCGGGAACTCGTGGCGACTCCGGCAGCCGGATCGCGAAGTACGTCCAACCGGCAGGCACCTCCCCGGCCGGTCGGACAAGGTATTCGCGCCAGTCTCCGCGCACGGCTTGCAGGGTAAAGTTTACGGGAATGGTCGTCAGCGTGCTCGGATCGGCCTCTGCGGTCCCCGCCACCTGCAGGAAACTGAAGTCGTCGCCCGGATCACCGCAGTAGTAGCAGGTGATGGCAAAGTCGGCAAATCCCTGGTACTGCCAGGCCATGACAGCCTCAGCGCTGCTTTGGCGGGCAATACGCCCGGCATCCCCGTTGAAGAAGTTGGCGATGTCCTCCTCTGAAGACCAGGCCGAAATGAGATTATCGCCCAAGCTGAAAACCAGGTTCGACAGGTTATCCATCGGATCGACGAAGGTGTTGTCCTCTGGTTCCACGACCTCGGCCGGCTCGTCGCTGATCTCCACCTCTCCGAGTTGCACGGCCCAGGCTTCGTTAATGCTGTCCGACATGACGATCTTCAGGAAGTTCATCCCATCTGGCAGCACTTCGTTCACAAAGAACTCGAACTTCTGCCATCCTTCGACTACATCGCCCGCTTCGGCATAACGGATCGCCACAGGAACATAGTCCGCCTCCTCCCCGGTTGCCGAAGCATAGAGTCTGAGCACATTTGGAGTCGCGCCGTACCACATGCCGAGGTAAGCCGTAACCGACGCCGACTTCCAGCCCTCCAGACGGTAGACCACCACGCCGTCCTCCTTATCCTGGCGTACGGCCCGCGAGGTGTCCTCGTCAAAATAGGTCGGATTGGATCCGTCGAGTCCGAGATTTGCGGAGTATTCGTGTACCAGACTCCAGTCATCGAGCGGATCGTAGAGATAACCGCCCTCCTGTACCTCGCCGTTAGGTTCATGGGCTCCGATCGAAGCCTGACCACGGCGCGAAACCGGATTGCCCCAGAAGTCGCGACCGCCGTTGTTCGGGACCTGCACGCCGGCGTTGACCACCGGCGATGTTTCGAGCAGACGATAGCCATCGAGCGAAGCCAGCCCTTCACCGCCTGACCCGGGATCGGACAAAAGGGGATCACACGTCAGCTTGTCCGCCTCGGCGGGTTCGCTCGCGGGATGGTTGCCGTAATAGAGGTTACCCTCGAACTTGCCGCCGTTGCCGGGGATGACCCACTCGCCCGATCCGAGATTGTATATCAGATTGTTGCGGAATGACCACGCGGCATCAAGATCGCCGGCGGCATCCCAGGTATGATCGATGAGTTTCGTGTCAAGCCCCGCACCGACATAAACCGTGTTGTTGTAGATCTGCATCCCCGGAGTTACGCCTCCGGCGATCATGAAGATCCGCTTGCGGTCGTTTTGGCTGATATTGTAACGGACGATGCTCCCTCGCGAGCCGTTTCCCTGCTCCTTGTGGGCATCGATGAGCAGCATGAAACCGCCCTCGTTATCGTGGCTGTAGTTGTACTGCACGATGCAGTCCGAAGAGTCAAGGTCGACGTCGAATCCAACACCGTCGTCATTCCCTTCGAGCGCCTTCGTATTGCGGGCCTCGTTGAACTGGATGACGCACTCCTTACCCCGCGTGCACCAGATCGCCGCGGCTCCGTTGAAACCGTCCTCCTCGCGCCACGAACCGCATCCGTCGGCCAGGTTGTATTCGATCAGCGATCCGTTGCATCCGTAGGTCAGGATACCGTCGGAATCGACCTCGCGGACCGTATTGCCGCGGATGATCACATTCGTACTCGACTGCGTGTTGCTTCCCCAGACGAAATCCCAGACGACAATACCCGTGCGCCCCACACGCTCGACCTCGTTGCCCTCGATCAAGATGTCGTCGAACTTCTCCTCGGCAACCGTGACGCTCTTCGTCGAGACCGAGATGCCGCCGAACTGGTGCGGATGATATACGTCGCTGTAGTCGAACGAGCTGGTTACGTCATGAACCCGGTTGTTGCGGATGACGATTCCCGAAACGGTTCCCCCGCCGTTGTTCTCAATATGGATGCCGCATCGGTAGATATCGCGCTCGGGAGCCAGGTTCGTAACCTCGATCCCCTCGATGATCCAATAGGACTGGTTCGAGAGCTTCACGGCGGCATCCACCTCGCCGCAACCGTTGATAACGGGCAGGGAGCCCTCGCCGTAGTGACCGATGCGGATGGGGGCGGACTGCGTTCCCGAACCCCGCGGAGCCAGCTGCCCGTCCCACGACGAACCGCAACGGAGCAGGATCGCATTGCCGGCCTGCAGATAGACCTTTTCGAGACGGCCGAGCGTTTTCCACGCCGTTTCGGGGCTCATGCCGTCCTGGCTATCGTCTCCCGATTCGGAATCCAGGTAATATGTCGCACCCTGAACCCCTTTCGACGGACAATCCGTGTCTCCAAGCGTATCCTCCACCTGCGTGCAGGAGCCGAGTGTCGCAAGCGATGTCATGATCGCCAAAAACAAGGTATTCATTATCTTCCTTTTCATATAATTGATCAGTTGCTGTATTTGAAAATCCATTCGAACAAGGCGTCATTGAGTGCCTCGGACTCCTCTCTGGGGGCGTTTTCCCCGCCATGGCCGGCTCCGGTGAGCACGATCAGGCGACAGGGCACTCCGGCCTCCTGCAGCCGACGGCACATGATCTGGGACTGCCCGACAGGAACAATGTCGTCCGCACCGCCATGCACCAGCAGCGTCGGTTTGAAATGCGGGGCGTAGTAGGGGCTGGCCAGCCGATATGCCTCGTCGAGCTGCGTCTCATCATAGTTCCACGGTCTTCCGGTAACGATCGGAAGCAGACCCTCGATATCCTGCGGCTTGGCCCCTTCCATGGAGGCGAAAGAGTCGAATTTGGTAGGGGCTCCGAGCGTGATGGCGAGCGACACGACATCGTTGTTATCGTAGGCATAGGCATAGAGTAGCGCGAGGTGCGCTCCGGCGCTGCCGCCCCACAGGACGATTCCTGAAGAGCGGACGCCCCATTCCCGGGCATGAGAGAGCAGGTAGCCGATTGCCGCATCGATATCGGCCATCATCTCCGGATAATGAACCGTTTCACCGCCCAGCCGGTAGTTTACATTCACGACATTGATTCCGCGGGCGAAGAGTGCCTCCCGCATGAAGTCTGCATCATGCTTGTCGCCGGCCATCCACCCACCGCCGTGAATCAGCATCACGAGCGGCGTCGCGGCATCGCGTCCCTCGACGAAGTGCAGATCCATTCGCTGGAGCGAATCGGTCCCGTATGCCACATCGTACGCGACGAGCTGCCCGTTGCGGGGGCTGCAGGCCGTACCTGCCAAAGACCCGATCCATACGAGGAGAGTCCAGATCACAAAGCGTCCCATGTCAATAGCCGTTGTTAGGTAACAGATTCGGATTCTTCTCGATTTCGCCCTGGTTGATGGGCATCAGGTAGTGCTTTTCGAGGAAGACCTGCTTCGGGACGCTGTTGATTTCGAAAATATCGTAGGTTTTCTTTCCCGAGGTATCCTCGGTGATCCGCATGCCGTGGAAATATTTGTCGTTGAGCACCGATTCGGCCAAACGCCAGCGGCGCAGGTCCCAGAAGCGGTGTCCCTCGAAAGCGAGCTCCACCTTCCGCTCTTGGATCACACGTTCCTTGAAGGCCGTATAATCCAGCCCGTCGGGAAGTGCCGGCAACCCGGCCCGTTCGCGCACCCGCCGCATCGCCTCGTAAGCCTCGCCTTCGGGATCGGGTCCGCCGTGGAGCTCGTTGAGCGCCTCGGCATAATTGAGCAGCACCTCGGCCAGGCGGATCTCTTTCCAGCTCGTGGAACTGCCTCCGTATCCCACGAGTTTCTCGAACGGAAGCGTCTCGTCGAGGAATTTACGGATGTAATATCCCGTATTGGTCCGCTCGATGAGACCCAGACCGTCGTCGGGAACCAGATAGGCCGTACGGATGATCTTTCCTTTGAACTCCGAACCATCGACAATGATGCTCCACTGTAACCGCTTGTCACGCCCCTCATAGGGATTGGCGGCATGTTCGGGATTCGACCAGTCGAAGGGGGAGCCGTCGAGCATCTCGTACGAATCGACCAGCTCCTGTGTGGGGCAGCTCTGGGCGCCCCACCCGTTGTCCAGACTCGGCGGCATGTAGAGCATGTCGGCGGCATGACCCTTGTTCACGCCGTCGAAGATCACCTCGAAGATCACCTCCGGATCTCCGCCCTTCGACTGAAACAAGGCATTGTAATCGGGATTGAGCTGATGGTAACCGCTCTCCAGCACGCAGGCCGAACACTCGGCGGATTCCTTCCAGCGCCCGGCGAAAAGCATGGCACGGCCGTTGAGCGCCCAGGCAGCCTCCTTGCTGGCCCGCCCCATCTCCGAAGCACTCATCTCACGGGCATGGGGGAGGCCCTCCCGGGAAATCTCGTCCAATTCACGATAGATGAAGTCATAAATATCCTCGACCGGATCGCGTGCGACGAGGAGGCTTTGGGGATCCTCGTAGTTTTGCAGCTCCTCGATCAGGGGCACGGGACCATAGCGTCGTACCAGATCGAAATACATCCAGGCCCGGACAAACCGGGCCTCCGCACGGACCCGCAGACGGAACGACTCGTCCAACACGCTCCCTTCACCCGTATGGGCCAGCAGATTGTTCACCTTCCGGATTACTTCGTAACGGTTGGCCCATACTTCCATCGGATTGTATGTGGGAGAGATCGTCCCCGGGATCATCACGCCGTTGCTCTCATTCCACATGGCCGGCGAACGCAGCAGGTCAGTACTGCCGTCCAGCAGATCCGTCAATCCGAGACCGCCGGTCCGCACGACATCTACTCCGGGAACGGTCGATACGCCGTAACCACAGGGCATGTACCCGTAAATGTTATACATATAAGCCATTGTAAGGGCTTCGTCCTTGAATACCGCCTGGTCCGAGATGGTATCCAGCGGCATTTTGTCGAGGGAGAAGCATCCGGTACCCGTGAGGACCAGAAGCAGGGCCGCATATATTTTCAGTAAGTTTTTCATAGTGCCGTAGCGTTAAAATTCGATGTTTACTCCCACATTGTAGGTCTTCATCTGCGGATAATAGAAGCTGCCGTTGTCGGGATGGATGTTCGGAGCTTCGGGATCGAGGTGCTTGATCTTCGAGAAGGTGAGCAGGTTGTTGCCCGAAACAAAGATCCGCAGTCCCCGAATGCCGGCTTTGCGCAGGAATCCCAGTCGGGAGAAAGTGTACGAGATCTCAAGGTTGCGCAGTCGCAGGTAACGACCATTGTAGAGCCAGAACGAGGAGGTCTCGCGGTTGTTCTGCAGCGTTCCGGCATAGAGCCGCGGATAGCGGGCGTCGCGGTTGCCCTCGTGCCATGAATCCATGTACATGCGCAGCGCATTAGATTCGAGGTTGAAGGGGTCCCACATCAGAAACTGGTCGAAACGCCCCGCGCCCTGCCAGTTCATCGTCAGGTCGAGCCCCTTCCACGAGAAGGAGAAGTTCAGGCCGTAGATCAGTTCGGGAATTTGGCTGCGGCCGATCCGCTGCTTGTCCTGACCGTCGATAACGCCGTTGTCGTCATAATCCTCGTACTTGATGTCGCCGGGGCGGAGGCTGGCATTTCCATTGCCGTCCTGCACGGCCCATGCGTCAATCTCCTCCTGCGACTGGAAGAGCCCGACGGCCTTGTATCCGAAGAATTGGTCGAGCGGAAGTCCCGTCCGGCGCTGCCATTCGGGAATATTTGCGGCCTCATCCATGAATACTACCTTGCTGCGGGCATAGGTCAGATTGCCCTCGAGCATCATCCGGAAATCGCCAAACTGCCGGGCATACCGCAGCACGGCTTCCCAGCCCCGGTTATCGACCTTGCCGATATTTTCGTCGGGCAATGTCGCGCCGAACGATTCGGGAACCGAAGCCGAACGCGGCAGCAGGATATCGCGGGTCTTCTTGCAGAACCAGGTCAGCTCGCCGGAGAGAGCCCCGTCGAAGAGACCGAAATCGAGCCCCACATCGAAGTTGCGAGCCTTTTCCCAGGTAATATTGGGATTGGCGATTCCCTTGTCGGAGATTCCCGACTGGTAGTCGCCGTTGATAACCGACCCGGAGGACATGACAAATCCGGTCATGTATTGGAACGCCGCCACACGGTCGTTGCCGAATTCGCCGTAGGAGGCCCGCAGTTTGAGATTGTGGATCCGGTCCTTGAGGAAGGGCTCCTCGCTCAAACGCCAACCGACCGAAACGGCCGGGAAAACGCCCCAGCGCTTGTGCTTCGGAAAGTTGAACGATCCGTCGGTTCGGACGTTGGCCTGGAGCAGATAACGCTCCTTGTAGTTGTAATTGACCCGCAGGGCATAGCCCATCATGGCCGTTTCGTTGGCGCTGCCGCCGTTTGAAAGGTCCTTCGTGGGCCCTGCGTAGATCTGGTCGATGGCCCCCGAGATGTAATTCACACGTGATGCCTGAAGGTTCCGGTATTTGTAGGAAGAGCCTTCGTACAGGGCCAGCGCCGAGATTGTGTGCCCGTTGCCGAACTTGCGGTCGTAGGTCAGCATGGCCTGGACGGTGATACGCTGGTCCTCGGCTGTACCCTCGTAGAGATCGATGCCGCCGCCGGACGTACGCCGCGTATAGAGATCAATATCGCGGTCGTAGGTGTAGAAGTCATAGGGGGTTGTGAAGGTCTTGTCGTTGGAGAACCAGCGGTCGTAGGAGAAGCGTCCCCGAATCTTGAGACCCTTGACAAACGGGAATTCATAAGTCGCCGAAAGGGTTCCGTTGAAGACCGAATTCTCTACACGGTGATATCCGCCTTGCTCGGCCTGGCCGATGGGTGAGAGGTTCAGTCCGTTGGAGCCGAGGCCTCCCGGCTCGACCGAATCGGGTACATAGGGCCGTTCGGTAGGTTTCGAATTGATGACCGTCGTGAAGATATAATCTCCGGCGGCCGCCTCGCCGATCTTCTCGAAGCGTCCGGCCAGATCAACCGAGATACTCAGATCACGCGTAACCTTCGTGTCGATATTCGAACGGATGTTGTAGCGCCTGAAATCGGATTGGTCGTAAAGGCCGTTCTGGTCGAGCATGCCTCCGGAGATGAAGAAACGCACCCGGTCATTGCCTCCGTCGAGGGTCAGGTTGTGCTGGTGCATCAGAGCCCGTTCCCGGAAGGTCTCCTTCCACCAGTTGGTCGAGGGGAGTTTTCCGGTGCGGTAGGCTTCGATCTCAGCTCCCGTGAAACGCGGTATGGAGTTCGAGCTCACGTTGCTCATCGCCAGATTCAGGTATTTGGCATACTCGTAAGCATTCATCATCTCGGGAACAACAGTCGGCTGCTGGAATCCCACGGTTCCCGAATAATTGATGCGTGTCCGGCCTTCGGACCCGCGTTTGGTTGTAACCAGCACGACGCCGTTCGCACCGCGCACGCCGTAGATCGCTGCCGAGGCGGCATCTTTGAGGATCGTAATGCTTTCGATTTCGTTGGGATCGAGTTTCCCGATCGAGCGTTCCACACCATCGACAAGCGTCAGCGTACCATTGTCGCCGAAAGTGCTCTTACCCCGGATAATGAAGGTCGGATCGTCCAGACCGGGTTTTCCGCTCTGCTGTTTCGTGATGACACCCGTCATCTTTCCGGTCAGGGCGTTAGTCAGATTGGGGACGGGAGCTTTCAACAGCTCTTGCCCTTTGACCGTAGAGACGGATCCCGTAACATCGACCTTACGCTGAATGCCATATCCCACGACGACCACCTCCTCGACCTGCTGGGTATCGGGAGTCAGTACGACGTTCATCTCGGTTCCCGATACGGGCATCCTCACGGATTCATAACCGAGCAGGGAGAAGATCAGCGTGTCGCCCGTCGAAGCCTTCAACTGGTAGTGCCCCCGGGCATTGGATACGGTTCCCGTAGTGGTATTCTCGACGATGACCGTTACACCGGATAACGCCTCCCCTTCCGACGAGGTAACGGTTCCCCGAACGACTGGCTGCGCGAGACCCCACAACGGGATGACGGATACCAACAAGATAAGTAAAAATTTTCGGTTCATAAAGATGGGTTTTAATGATTGCTTCGGGCTTCCGGATGCCGCATTCGTTTTTTGTTGTTCACAAAATTATCAGCCAGCCAACACTTTTTTGATATTTTACGGTCGAATATTTATACTATTTCGACACGTTTAGGTGGTTAAATAAGCAAATATTTATCAGTCAAATATTTATGCATGTATATATTTTAGGTTATAATTTGTATTTTTTTGACAAAAAATGTATTTTTGTAAAAAAACAGCCATGAAATATCTCCAGAGGGAAATCACCCCCATCGGCGACGAGGATCTGTTCATTGTCATGAATCATCCCAATGCCAAGTTCGACTACACGGGACATTTTCATTCGGAATACGAAATCAACCTAGTCATCAACGGCCGGGGAGAGCGCATCGTGGGGGACAACATCGAAAAGTTTGAGGGAACGGATCTGGTAATGATCGGTCCGAACGTACCGCACCGCTGGACCACTGGAGACGAAGCATTGATCATGCATGTGGTAACAATCCAGTTTCCTAAGGAGACGCTCGACTATCAGATTCTGCGCAAAAAGATTTTCCATCCCATTCACCAATTGTGCAACGATGCCTTCCGGGGAATCGTGTTCTCCGAACCGGCGAAGAGCATCTTGCAGGCAAAGATTTTAGAGCTTACCGGCAAACAGGGCTTCGATTCAGCTCTGACCTTTTTCGAGATTCTGCATACAATGGCCATGACAGAGAAACGCCGTTTCCTGCTCGACGACAACTTCGAAGCCAATACGGCTATCCGCGAATCCAAGAGCCGGAGGATCAATCAGGTAATTTCTTACATCCAGAAACACTTCACAGAAGAGATCACGCTGGCAGCCATGGCAGACACGGTCGGAATGTCCGAATCTGCCTTCAGCCACTTTTTCAAACGGAAGACCAACCGCAGTTTCATCGACTACCTAAATGACATCCGGATCGGGTACGCCTCGAAATTGCTCTATGAAACTACTCATACCGTCTTCGAGGTCTGCTACGCCTCGGGGTTCAACAACATTTCCAATTTTAACCGGATCTTCAAGCGCAAGAAAGGATGCTCGCCTTCCGAATACCGCCACAACATCCAGTCGATCATGACGCGTTATTGAACATGCTGACTAATACTCGAACAAATTCGGATAAGCGGCTAAGTTAAAAATACCGAGATCTTATAGTCCTCGTCATTGAACTGAAATTTTGCCCGATTGTAAATGGATCGCATACATGCGAGGTATAAAGATACGGCCCTGGTCTTGGATGAGCTATTGCCTGTTTTGGCTCGCAACCTGTTTGAGCCTCGCTGCGACGGTTCCTGCTTGATGAATGTCATAAAATCATTGACCGTATGTGAGGTTATTCGCATGATATCGTATGATTCTGCATGAATGAATCGCTGAAAGGCATTGAGAGCTGATATGTAAATTCCACGGGGCCCAGGTTTCATCGTCTCTGCCTGTTCTCTCCAGAATTTGCAAAAGTCCAAACGGAAATCGCCTCCGCCCTGCAACTTCAGTTTGAGGTAATGGACAAGCTCGTCAATAGTCATGCCGTTGATTTTATAGCCTGACTCTCGGGTGATTCTTCGGCATTCATGACAGAGATCCTCACAAAGATCGACAAGTTCATCATCCGTGATCTGAAGATCCGGGGAGAGATTTTCCTCCTCGACGTAAAAGGGAGTGCTTATTTTTCGGGTCTGGCAATTATGCGTAATCCGTAATTTCACATTGTACGTCCCATCCTTCCGTAAATGATTCCTGAAGACACAAACCTTGAAAGTTGCCATTGTTTAATTTTTTTGGACAATTTTTTGGCCTTTTTCGAGGAATGTACCAGCCGGAGTGGGAAGAATACACAAAAAAAGACACCCATAGCGAATTGTTTAAATCGCTATAAATGAAGTAGATATAAGTGGGGATTCCTATTGTGATTCCGTTGGGATTCGAACCCAAGACCCACAGCTTAGAAGGCTGTTGCTCTATCCAACTGAGCTACGGAACCGACGCTCGCATCGTCGTCGCGGCGCGATGCAGGTGCAAAAGTACGAAATTTCGGGGCTTCTGCAAACTTAATCGTCCGATTTTCCGCTTTTCGGGACGCGGTTTCGGTCTGCGGACTTTTCGTCTGCGGATTCCGCCGGGGGCCGGCGGCGGAGAATCCGGTTCGCGCAACTGCTTTCCGAAGCGGCTATCGCAGTACGTAGGGGACCTCGGAAAGGAGAACCTTCCTTTCGTTCTTGCGGAACTCCCGGGCCTTGTGGTACAGCATGGACTCGAGCGCGCTCCGGGAAAGTGCCTGGTTCGTGCACGGGCCGATGACGAAGTGCCGGATGACCTTCAGCGGCAACTCGATTTCGTAGTAGGGGAGGATCAGCCCGTTCCGTTCGCGGAACTGTTTGGGCAGGTCGGGCCGGTCGTCGAAGACCAGTCTCCACTCCCGTTCGGCGGCATAATAGCGGTTCTTGACATGGCTGTACTTGTCGTGCAGGAAGTCGTAGTCGGCATAGCATACCGAACAGCCTCCGTCCTCCCGCGGGCGGATCGCTTCGTAGGCCCGCGCCATGTCCTCGTCGGAGAACATCTCCGCGAACTCCCCGCCGGTCCTGTAAGCCATTTTCAGGAAATGGCAATAGGGGTATTCCGCCGCCGCCCGCGCGAACTCCTCCGTGTCGAATCCGATCGCTACGCCCTGGCCGTTGTTGCCGTACGCGACCCACATCGGCAGCGAGTCGGCGTGTTCGGAGAGCGAGAAGGCGTAGAAGGTCTGCCGGTTCAGGTTCAGTGCGGTGAATGCGAACGGCATGTATCCGGATTTGTCCGGAAGATCGTGCGCGGACTGGTAACGCAGGAATGCCTCGTGGAGGCGTTTCCGGAAGAAGACCCCCTCCAGCGGATCGTTCATGTAGTCGGCGCAGGATACCCATATCCGGAAACGGTAGTCCGGGGTCTGTCCGTCCCCGCGGTCGGTCACGCCGTTGAGCATGTTGCAGAGGGCGTTCATCGTCGTGTAGTGGTAGAGCACCTCCGGTCTTTCGGTATTCATGGCGGCTTTCTTTTTTTTGTGTTGTCCAGCGTGTCAGCGTACGAATTCCGTTTCGCAGCGGGTCGTGTTGCCGCAGGCGTCGGTCACGCTCAGGCGCACCGTGTGGCGGCTGCGGGCGGGCGGCGTGTCGAAGAAGTGCACGAGCGTCCCCTTGATCGGGAACCGGTCGCAGGGAACCCACTGTCCGTCGATTTCGAGCGACCAGGCCGCGATGCCCGAGAAGTTGTCCCCGGCGCCGAACCGCAGCCCTTCGGCCCGCGAAAGGTCGGCGCCCCGTTCGAAGAGGGGCCGGACACGGGGCGGCAGCGTGTCCGCCACGACGACGAAGTCGCCCGTCGAGCGGGTCGCGGCGCGCACGATGCCGTTGTTGCATCTCCCGCCGGCGGCCGAGAGCCGTCCGTGGCGGTTGCGGACCGCCAGCAGCGTGCGCAGTTGCAGCGGCCGCGGGATGTCGGCGCGGATCTCCGCGGTCGCGGCCAGCCGCAGCGGCGTGGTGCAATCCAGGAACCGGTAGGCGGGCGAGAGGACGACGACGCCTTCCGGGGCTTCGGGGGCCGTGCGGATCTCCGGGCGGACGAAGAGCGGTTCGTAGAGCGCCCCGGCCGGAACGGTGACGTGCGCCGTGCGGCCGATGCGGAGCGTCGAGGTGCGTTCGGGCCGGAGCGCCGTGGCTGCCGGGTCGGCCTTCGCGCGGAAGGTGTCGGCGCGGCCCCGGATGTCGAACTCCAGCGCCGAGCGGTTGCCGCAGTCGTCTTCGGCCTCGATGCGGACGCGGCGCACCTCTCCCGGCGCGGTACGCACGATGCCGCGCTCCTCGGCCACGGGATAGAAGCATGCCGGCGAGCGCTCCATCCGCGCCAGCCGGATCGCCTCGTTGCGCGAACCGAGCTGCATGGGGTAGCAGCTCACGGCGTCGCAGCAGCGCGAGAGATCGTGCGTGAAGCCGTCCATGCGGTATTCGAAGCGGGGCTCGCCGTCCACCGCGAGCGAGACGCGCCAGACGCCGAACGTATTGTGCACGCCGTTGCGGCGGTCGGTGACTTCGGCCACGAAGTACCCCTTGCGGCCCGTGCCGACGGGTTCTTCGCGCGTCAGGCGGTAGCGGCCTTCGGCTTCGCGCACCACGGCGTAGCTGACCGGACGGCGGTGTACGGGAATCCCGTCCAGCGTATCGACCTCGATGTAGTGCAGGCGCATGATCCGGGGCGGGAGGTCGTCCTCGGGGCGGATCACCCCTTCGCGCACGACGTTGCGGAGCCGTTGCGTCGGCGTGTCGCGCAGTTCGAAGTGGAGGTGCGGGCCCATCGACGAGCCGCTGTTGCCCGAAAATCCGATCGTGTCGCCCTGTCGGACGGGCCACTCCGCGGCGTCGAACCGGAGGTCCGCGCCGTTCGAACGGTTGCGGTAGCGCTCTTCGCGCACGCGTTTTTCGATGTCGTCGCGGAACCGTTGCAGGTGGCCGTACACGGCCGTCGTGCCGTTGTCGAGCGTCAGGTAGATCGCCCGTCCGTAGCCTCCCGCGGCCAGCGAGACGCGCGACACGTAGCCGTCGGCCACGGCCACGAGGGGCTTGCCTTCCACGCCGTCGGTCTTGATGTCGATGCCCGCGTGGAAATGCGCGGGGCGCAGTTCGCCGAAATTGGCGGCGTAGAGCCGCGACACGTCCAGCACGGGATAGACGTAGTCGGCGGGGTCGAGCCGCTGGCCGTAGGCGGCCGCGGCGAGGGCGGTGGCGAGAAGCGGGATCAGAAATCGTCGCATGGTTCCGTGTTTTTGGTCATCTCCGAGGCGGCGTCGAGCACCGCTTCGTATTCGTATCCGAGCGAGAGGCCGTATCGGACGAGTTTGGCCTTCAGCTCGCAGGGCGTCGCATGCCGCACCGTGCGGGCCTTGCGTTCGAGCTGGCGTCTCAGCCGGCCAGCCGTGTCGCCGCGGTCGGCCTCCGCCAGTGCGGCGTCGATCCGCTCCCGCGCGATGCCCTTGCGTTGCAGGGCCGCGCGGATCTTGTATTCGCCCCAGCCGCTCAGGCGGAACTTTTCGCGGACGAAGGCCCCGGCATAGCGGGCGTCGTCGATGAAGCGGTCGCTCACGAGGCGCGCGAGCACGCGCTGCGCGTCGCTCTCCGCCAGCCCCCAGCCGCGCATCAGGCGAAGGGCGTCGCTTTCGGACTTCTCGGCCCGGGCGCAGAGGTGCGTCAGCGCGGCATACGCCTCCTCCGGGGTTTTGGTGCGCCGCGGCGGCCGTTCGCCGCGGACGGGGCTTTTCTTTACGTCAGCCGGCTGCATATCATGCGGGGTTTGCCGTTGAGGTCTTCGCGCAGCTCGACGGCGGAGTATCCCTCCTGCCGGAGCATTTGCGCCGTCTCCTCCGCGGCGTGTTCGTAGATTTCGAAATAGAGCCTGCCGCCCGGAAGCAGCAACCTCCGTCCGGCGCGGGCTATGGCGCGGTAGAAGAGGATGCGGTCGTCGTCCGGCACGAAGAGCGCCATGCCCGGTTCGTGGTCGCGGACGTTGGGGTGCATCGCCGCACGGTCGCTTTCGGGCACGTAGGGCGGGTTCGAGACGATCGCGTCGAACCGCTCGGGAAAGGCGTCGGCCAGTCCGTGCAGCGCATCGGCGCGGCGCAGCGTGACGCGGGCCCCGAGCCGGCGGGCGTTTTCGGTGGCCACGGCGAGCGCCTCGTCCGAGAGGTCGGCGGCGAACAGCTCCGCGCCGGGCAGCCCGAGCGCCAGCGAGACGGCGATGCAGCCGCTGCCCGTTCCGACGTCGAGCAGGCGCCGCGACCGGACCTCGTCGCGCAGCACCCATGCCACCAGCTCCTCGGTCTCCGGACGCGGGATCAGCACCCCCGGGCGCACGACGAACGGGCGGCCGCAGAACCCGGCCTCTCCGAGCACGTATTGCAGCGGCTCCCCCGCGGCGAGCCGCTCGGCGGCGGCTTCGAGCCGCTCGGCGGCGGGCAGCTCCGCGCCGGGGTCGGTGAGCAGCGCCGTCGTCGTGAGGCCCGAAATTCCCGCCGCGGCCGCGAGCGCGATGCTGCGCGCTTCGCGCGGATCGTAGAGGGGGACGAGCCGTGCGGCGAGGCGTCCGATGGCTTCGCGGCGTGTCATGCGCGGCAGCGGAGAAGCAGGTCCTCGAGGGCGATGGCGACGGCCGCCTCGACGACCACCGCCGCACGCAGGGCGATGCAGACGTCGTGTCGTCCGCGGATTTCGAGCGGCTCCATGCGGTCCGTCGCGAGGTTGTAGGTCACCTGTTCGCGGGCGATGCTCGCCGTGGGTTTCACGGCGGCCCGCACGACGAGCGGATTGCCGTTCGTGAGGCCGCCGACGATGCCTCCGGCGTGGTTCGTCGCCGTGAGTCCCGAGGCGTCCACGATCGGGTCGTTGTGCTCCGAGCCGCGCATCCGCGCCGCGGCGAATCCGCTGCCGAACTCCACCCCCTTGACTGCGGGGACCGAGAACAGCAGGTGGGCGATGAGGCTCTCCGTCGAGTCGAAGAAGGGTTCGCCCACGGCGGGCATCACCCCTTCGGCGCGGCACTCCACGATGCCGCCCACCGAATCCTTCGCGGCGGCCGTCTCGCGCAGGAGGTCGTCGAAGCGCGCCGGGTCGGTGCAGCCGCCGATCTCGACGATTTGCGTCGAGAAGCGGACGCGCTCCCCGAGCATCTTCTTGGCCACGACGCCCGCGGCCACCAGCCCCAGCGTGATGCGCCCCGAGAAGTGACCTCCGCCGCGCGGGTCGTTGAACCCGCCGAACTTGCGGACGGCCGTCAGGTCGGCGTGCGAGGGGCGGTAGTGGGTCTTCAGGGCGGCGTAGTCCTGCGAACGGGTGTCGGCGTTCGTGAATTCGACGGTCAGCGGCGCCCCCGTCGTGTACCCTTCATAGACGCCCGAGACGATCTGCGGCGCATCGGCCTCGCGGCGGGGCGTCGTGCCGGGCGCGCCGCTGCGCCGCCGGGCCAGGTCTTCGGCGAAATCCGCCTCCGAGAGGGGAATGCCGGGACTTACGCCGTCGATCGTGACGCCGATCTGCGGGCCGTGCGATTCGCCCCATACGGCGAGCCGGAAATTGGTTCCGAATTGATTCATGGAATTTCGGTTGTTCGTTTATCGTTGCCGCAGCCGGCTTCGTGCCGGTACGGTTTCGGCCGCTGTCGGCCGGGGATCAGATGCGGACCCGCTCCAGGTCTCCGAAGAAGTCCGGGTAGCTCTTGGCCACGCTCTCGGCCCCTTCGATCTCCACCTCTCCGTCCGAGCGCAGCGCCGCGACGGCCAGCGACATGGCCATCCGGTGGTCGCCGTAGCTGCGGACCCGCGCGCTGCGGATCGCGCCGCCGCGGATCCGCATGACGTCCTCCTCCGAGGTGTCCACTTCGATTCCGAGCTTGGCGTACTCGTCGCGGATCGCCTCCGCACGGTTGCACTCCTTGTACTCCAACCGCGACGTGCCGCGGATCGTGCTCACCCCTTCGGCCGCCGCCGCCAGCGCCGCGAGGGCGGGGAAGAGGTCGGGACAGTGGGTGGCGTCGAACTCGAAGGCGTGCAGGGGGCGGTGCGCCGCCGTGACGGCCTGCCCTTCGTGGATGACGGCGGCTCCGGCGCGTGCGAGGGCCGTGCAGACGGCCGTGTCGGCCTGCTTCGAGAGCATCGAGACGTTCCTTACGGTGATCTCTCCGGCCGTGGCGCCCATCACCAGCAGCATCGCCGCGGCGCTCCAGTCGCCTTCGATGGCGAAATCCGCCGGCTCGTAGCGTTGCCCGCCGGGGATGTAGAACTCCTCGTAGTCGCGCTGGCTGATCTCTACGCCGAAGCGTGCGGCCGTCGCCAGCGTCATATCTAAATAAGGTGTCGAGACGGCCCGCCGGACGTAGAGCGTCGTGTCCCGCTCCGCCCGGGGCAGCGCGAGCAGCAGCCCCGTGATGAACTGCGACGAGACCGAGCCGTCCACCGCGACCTCGCCGCCGCGGATCGGACCGCGCACCCGCAGGGGCAGCCGCCCGCCGGTGTCCGCGATCTCGACGCCCAGCGCCCGCAGAGGGGCGGTCATCATGTGCATCGGGCGGCTTAAAAGCGTCCCTTCGCCTTCGATGGTGACGGGCATGTCGCAAAGCGCCGCAATGGGGGTGAAGAGCCGTGTCGAGAGCCCCGACTCCCCGACGCGGAGAATGCTGCCCCGCGGACGGAGACCGCCGCGGATCGTCACCGTCCCTCCGTCCGCGCCGCGGACGGAGGCGCCGAGCGTTTCGATGCAGCGCAGGGCCGCACGGGTGTCGTCGCAGTATTCGAGGTTGCGCAGGCACGACTCCCCTTCGGAGAGCAGCGCCGCCGCCAGGGCACGCTGTGCATAGCTTTTCGAGCAGGGCGGCGTCAGCGTGCCTTTGACGCGGCCCTGCGGAACCGTCTTGTCCATAAGATTATCCGTTTTTCCGCGGAGCCGCGCCCGTTCCGGGCTTTTCGTCCGCTTCCGCCGGAGCGTTCCCGGCGCCGGTGCCGGCCGGAACCGACTGCTCTCCCCGCGCCGTCCGGGTGTCGGAGGCGGCCTGCGCCTGCAACTCCTGTCCCTTGCGGTTTTTCATCTCCTGCGTCAGTTGGTGGCTTTTCTTCAGCTCGAAGTGCTGTCCCAGGTAAACCTTGCGCACCATCGGGTCGGCGGCCAGCTCCTCGGCCGTGCCGGTCTTGAGTATCTTGCCCTCGTAGAGCAGGTAGGTGCGGTCGGTGATCGCCAGCGTCTCGTCCACGTTGTGGTCGGTGATGATGACGCCGATGTTCTTGTGCTTGAGCGTCGCCACGATCGACTGAATGTCCTCCACGGCGATCGGGTCCACGCCCGCGAACGGCTCGTCGAGCAGGATGAAGGCCGGGTTGATGGCCACCGCCCGCGCGATCTCCGTGCGCCGCCGCTCGCCGCCCGAGAGCTGGATGCCGAGGCTCTTGCGCACCTTCTGGAGGCGGAACTCCTCGATGAGCGCCTCGACGCGCTCCCGCTGGTACTCCTTCGAAAAGTCGGTCATCTCGAGTACGGCCCGGATGTTGTCCTCGACCGACAGGCGGCGGAAAACCGAAGCCTCCTGGGCCAGATAGCCCACGCCCAGTTGCGCGCGGCGATAGACGGGCAGCCCGGTCAGCTCGGTGATCTGCTTTTCGTCGTTCTCGAGGAAGATGCGCCCGTCGTTGGGCTTGATAAGCCCCACGATCATGTAGAAGGTCGTGGTCTTGCCGGCGCCGTTGGGTCCCAGCAAGCCGACGATTTCGCCCTGATTGACGTCGATCGAGACGTGATTGACGACCGTACGGGCCTTGTATTTCTTGACGAGTTCGCTGGTGTATAGGCGCATGGCGTTCGATAAATTTTTCACAAAGTTATGTTTTTTTCCGAAATCTTTTTTATCTTTACAATGAATTTTCTAATCTTAACGGAGCAATAGCGTCGAAATGGAACAATACGATTCGGCCTCCTTGCACGGCAAACTGAAAGAGTATTTCGGCTTTTCGTCGTTCAAGGGGAATCAGGAGGCGGTCATCCGCAATGTACTGGAGGGGAAGGATACGTTCGTGCTCATGCCCACGGGCGGGGGCAAGTCGTTGTGTTACCAGCTCCCTGCGTTGCTCATGGACGGGGTGGCCATCGTCATCTCGCCGCTGATCGCCCTGATGAAGAACCAGGTGGATGCCATGCGCACCTTCTCGGCCGAGTCGGGCATCGCCCATTTCCTCAATTCGTCGCTCAACAAGACGGCCGTCACGCAGGTACGCTCGGACGTGCTGGCGGGCAAGACCAAGCTGCTCTACTTCGCTCCCGAATCGCTCACCAAGGAGGACAACGTGGCGTTCCTGCGCAAGATACGGATTTCGTTCTACGCCATCGACGAGGCGCACTGCATCTCGGAGTGGGGCCACGACTTCCGCCCGGAGTATCGCCGTATCCGGCCGATCATCAATGAGATCGGTCCGGCGCCGCTGATCGCCCTGACGGCCACGGCCACCCCCAAGGTGCAGCTCGACATCCAGAAGAACCTGGGCATGTCCGACGCCGCGGTTTTCAAGTCGTCGTTCAACCGTCCGAACCTCTACTACGAGATCCGGCCCAAGCACGACGTGGACCGCGAGATCATCCGTTTCATCAAGCAGAACGAGGGCAAGAGCGGCATCATCTACTGCCTGAGCCGCAAGAAGGTCGAGGAGCTCACGGAACTGCTCGTGGCCAACGGCATCCGCGCGCTGGCCTACCACGCCGGCATGGACGCCGCGACGCGCGCCGCCAACCAGGACGCCTTCCTCATGGAGCGCGTCGAGGTCATCGTCGCCACGATCGCCTTCGGCATGGGCATCGACAAGCCCGACGTGCGCTACGTCATCCACTACGACATTCCCAAGTCGCTCGAGGGCTACTACCAGGAGACGGGGCGTGCGGGCCGCGACGGCGGCGAAGGACACTGCCTGACCTTTTACAGCTACAAGGACATTCAGAAGCTCGAGAAGTTCATGCAGGGCAAGCCCGTCGCCGAGCAGGAGATCGGGAAGCTGCTGCTGCTCGAGACGGTCTCCTACGCCGAGAGTTCGATGTGCCGCCGCAAGACGCTGCTGCACTATTTCGGCGAGGAGTACACCGAGGAGAACTGCGGCAACTGCGACAACTGCCGCCATCCCAAGCCCAGGATCGACGCCCGGGCTGCGCTCCGCATGGCCCTCGAGGCGCTGCGCGACCTCGGCGACAAGTTCAAGACGGACTACCTGATCAACGTGCTGGTGGGCAAGAATACGGCCCTCATCAAGAGCTACGGCCACAACAAGTCGAAGTGGTTCGGCGCGGGGGCCGAGCACGACGCGCGGTTCTGGGGCGCGGTGCTGCGGCAGGCGCTCATCATGGGACTGGTGGACAAGAATATCGAGAATTACGGCCTGATTTCGATCAACAAGCGGGGCGAGGACTATGTGGCCATGCCCTATCCGGTCACCGTGACCCTCGACCACGACTACGACGAGGAGGAGAAGGAGGCCGAGGCCGTGGCTCCGGTGGGGCGCGGCGGCGCGGCCGACGAGGAGCTCTTCTCGATGCTCAAGGACCTGCGCAAGAAGGTCGCCAAGCAGCACGGGCTGCCGCCTTTCGTCATTTTCCAGGACCCGTCGCTCGAGGATATGGCCGTGCAGTATCCCGTGACGATCGAGGAGATGCAGAACATCACGGGCGTCGGCGTGGGCAAGGCCCGCAAGTTCGGCGCGGAGTTCGTCAAGCTCATCAAGGCCTACGTCGAGGAGAAGGAGATCATCCGGCCGCAGGACATGGTCGTCAAGTCGGTGGCCAGCAAGTCGGGCAACAAGATTTTCATCATCCAGTCGATCGACCGCAAGATGGACTTCGAGGACATCGCCCGGGCTAAGGACCTCGATTTCGACGAGCTGCTCACGGAGATCGAAGGCATCGTCAATTCGGGTACGAAACTCGATATTTCGTACTACCTGAAGGATTTCATGGACGAGGACAAGGTGGAAGACATTTACCTCTACTTCAAGGAGGACGCCGAGAGCGATTCGCTCGACGCGGCCATCGGGGAGCTGGGGTCGGACTATACCGAGGAGGAGATCCGTCTGGTGCGGATCAAATTCATCTGCGAGCAGGGCAATTGATCCGGCGCAGCGCCGGCGCGGCAGCCTCGGGGTGTGGAGAAGGACAACCTGGAACCTTAAAAATAGATGCCTATGAACAAGAAGACTTTTACGTTGGCCGTATTGTTTTTCTGTGTGACGCTGGTGTGGTTCGGTGTCAATGTCTATTGGGACTGCGTGCGGAGGGTGGACGTGTACAACACGCTGCTTTCACTGCTGTTCGTCGTCTTCGGGGCCGCCATGGTCTGGAACGAAGCGAAGAAGAAACGGCGCAGACACGTCGCCGAGGCGGACAAATACAGGATACCTTAATTTTTACCGTGTTATGAAACTCAATCTGATGCAGGTCGTGCGCCTGGTGTTGATGGTGTTGGCCGTCGCGGGGATAATCTATGCGCTGGAGTACGTGCCGCACGGGATCGCCGTGTGGTTCTGGGTCGCGCTTCTCGGCGTCGGATTCGTCGGACTGCTCTACACGTTCCGCCTGACGCAGCGGCGGCTGCGCCGGGAGCAGCGCGAGGAGGAACTGCGTGAGAAGCGCCGCCTCCGCCGTTCGAAGCGATGACCGGGCGTCTCCGGTCTCTTTCTTGTCTCCGGGCCGCTTTTCGGCGCGTGCTGTTGCGCTTCCCTGCGGGAATTGCTATCTTTGCGGCACTATGACGGAAGTAAGAGCCAAGAAGGCGTTGGGACAGCATTTCCTGACGGACCTCAATATCGCGCGTAAGATCTGCGACGCCCTGTCGGGCGGTGCGATCCGCCTGCATCCGGCCGCTCCGGGGACCGGAGTTCCGGATGCGGCGTTTTCGGAAACGGCCGCTCCGGGGCCGGCGGCTTCGGAGCATGCCGTACCGTGTGCCGGGGCGGATGTTCCGGCCGCAGACACGGCTGCGGAGGCGTGCGACGTGCTCGAGGTGGGGTGCGGCATGGGTGTGCTGACGCAGTTCCTGCTGCGCCGCACGGACCTTGTGACCTGGGGCGCGGAGATCGACGCCGAAAGCGTCGCTTATCTTCATGCGCACTACCCGGAGTTCGCCCCGCGGCTTATCGAGGGCGATTTTCTGAAGATGGACCTGCGTGCGCGTTTCCCCCGCGGGCTGCGGATCATCGGCAACTTCCCCTACAACATTTCGTCGCAGATCTTCTTCAGGGTGCTCGAGTACCGCGACCTGGTTCCCGAGTGCGTCGGCATGGTTCAGCGGGAGGTCGCCGTACGGATCGCCGAGGGGCCCGGATCGAAGGAGTACGGCATCCTCTCGGTGCTTCTGCAGGCGTGGTACGACATCGAATACCTCTTCACCGTCAGCGAGACGGTGTTCAGCCCGCCCCCGAAGGTCAAGAGCGCCGTCATCCGCCTGCGCCGCAACGCCACGCGGCGTCTCGCGTGCGACGAGGCGCTGTTCGTCCGCGTCGTGAAGGCCGCCTTCGGCCAGCGGCGCAAGATGATCCGCAATGCGCTCCGGGCGGCTTTCGGGGATTTCGGCGGCGCCGAACATCCATTCTTCACCCGCCGTGCCGAGCAGCTTTCGGTCGCCGATTTCGTCGCCCTGACGAACTGGGTCGCCGAACACCGCGCCTGACGGAATGCGCCGGGCTTCCTGTGTCCGGACTTCCTGCGCCCGGACCGTCCTGTGCCGGTCGTTTTATGCCTGCCGCGGATCCGCCGCGCCGGCCACCGCCGTCACCAGCTCTTCGCGGGCGAGGTAGCGTTGTGCGAGGCGTTGCACGTCGGCGGGCGTCATGGCGCGGATGCGGCGGATGTTCTCGCCGATCGAGGCGTTGTCCGTGCCGCAGAGGATGTTCTCGATCGTCACGTCCGCAATGCCGAACGGTCCGTCGAGTATGCGCATCATCTCGCCCGTCATCATGTTCTTCACGATCTCCAGCTCCTCGGCGGGCATCGGCTCCGTGCGCAGCCGTTCGATCTCGTCGTAGATCGCTTGCAGGGCCGCGCGCGTCACGTCGGTTCCGACCTGCGTGGCCACGGCGAAGTAGCCTTCGCGTTCGAAATTGACCATCGCGGCCACCACGCCGTAGGTGTATCCGTGCTCCTCGCGCAGGTTCCGCATCAGCCGCGAGCCGAAGTAGCCGCCCAGCGCCGTGGCCACGACCTGCATCCCCAGGAAATCGGGGTGCTGGCGCGGAAAGAGCAGCCGTCCGATCCGCAGCGACGACTGCACGGCGCCGGGGTGTCCGACGAACGCTTCGTGTTCGGTGACCGGGGCGGGAAACGCTGCCGGGACCGTAGCTCCGCCGTGAGGAATCCGTTCGGCCAGGGCCGCTACGGCCTGCCGCTCCCGCTCGCCGATCCGGCCGCTGCATACCACGAAGCAGTTCTCCGCCGTATAGCGGCGGCGGTGGAACTCCACCACGTCGGCGCGCGTCAGACGGTCGTACTCCGCCTCGTCGTACGACGTGCCGTAGGGGTGCTGCGGCCCGAACAGGGCCCGGGCGAAGGCTTCGCGCGCCTCGACGTCCACCTTCGTGCGGTCGATGGCCAGCCGCTGCTTCCGCTTGGCGCAGTAGGTGCGCAGCTCCTCCTCGGGGAAGGCGGGGCGCAGCAGGATGTGTTCGGCCACGGCGAGCGTCTCGGCGAAGAATTTCGAGAGGGTGGCGAAATTGACGTAGGCGTAGTCGCGGTCGATGTTCACGTCGTACCACGAGCCGTAGTAGTCCAGCCGTTCGGCGATCTCGGCGGCCGTCATCTCCGGCGACCCCTCCGCGAGCAGGTTCGCGGTGGCCGAGGCCGAGAAGGGCGTGCGCTGCACGGCCGATCCGGCGCGGAATACGAACGAGATGCGCAGCACCTCGAAATCCTCCGAGGCGAGCGTGTAGAGGCGGATGCCGTTTCCGAGGAGGGTCTCCGCCGCTGCGGGAACCTCGACTTCGGAGTGCGTTATGCGGGGTTGTCGTGTCATTTGCGCGCTTTGTAGATGAGTGTGGAGGCGTTTTCGGGCCGGAGCGTGCTGCGGCAGAAGGTGCGGATGTCCTCGTCCGAGACGGCGCGGTAACGCGCCACCTCTCCGTTGATGAGCGGCAGGTCGCCCAGCATTTCGTAGAAGCCGAGGTTCATGGCCTTGTTCATCACGTTCAGCTCGCCGAACAGCGTGTTCGCCTCGAATTTGTTCTTGACCTTTTCGGTCTCGTACTGCGATATGGGGGCGGTTCGGAGCGCCTCGATCTCCTCGCGGAAGGCCGCTTCGGCCGCTTCGGGAGCCACGCCCGGCAGTAACTGTCCCGTGAAGATGAACAACCCCGGGTCCAGGTCTCCCGTCACGTAGGCATTGACGCTCGAAAGCAGCCGCCGTTCCTTGACCAGGTGGCGGTACAGCCTCCCGGAGTCGCCGCCCGACAGGAGGTCCGAAACCAGGTCGGCCGTATAGAAGTCGGGCGAGGTGCGCGTCCCCATGCGGTAGGCCACGGTGACCGTCGTGGCCGGCACGTCGCGTTCTACCTCCTCGCGCCGCGGGGCTTCCTGCGGCGGCTCCTGCGGAATCGGTGCGGCGGGGCGGGGCGTGTCCGGCAGCCCTCCGAACCATTTTTCGGCCAGCTCCAGCATCCGCTCCTCCTCCATGTCCGCCGAGATCGACAGGATGGCGTTCGACGGGTGGTAGTGGGTGCGGTAGAACTCCCCGACGTCGTCCGGCGATGCGGAGGCGATGTGCTCCGTCGTCAGTCCGATGGCCGCCCAGCGGTAGGGATGTACCTTGTAGGCCAGCGCGCGCAGAAGCATCGTCTGGTCGCCGTACGGCTGGTTGAGGTAGCGCTGGCGGAACTCCTCGATGACCACCTTCTTCTCGGCGGCGAGCTTCTCGGGGGTGATCTCCAGCCCTTCCATGCGGTCGCTTTCGAGCCAGAGTGCCGTTTCGAGATTGTCCTTCGGGAGCGTGATGTAGAAGTCCGTGTAGTCGTTGTTCGTGAAGGCGTTGTTGTCGCCCGAGGCCATCTGCACCGGCAGGTCGAAGTTCGGCACTTCGCGCGTGCCGCGGAACATGAGGTGCTCGAACAGGTGGGCGAATCCCGTGCGTGCGGGGTTTTCGTTGCGCGCCCCGACCTTGTAGAGGATGTTCACCGCGGCGAGCTTCGAGGCCCGGTCGCGGTTCACCGCCACGGTCAGGCCGTTGGCGAGTGTCGTTCGTTCGTATGCGATCATACGGCAAAGATAGTGCAAGGAGCGTGCAATGTCAAATTTATTTCCGCAGCCGTCGTCGGGGACCCTTCGTTCCCCACGGTTCCGTCCGGGGGAGGGAGTTCGTGCGGAGTTTCCGGAGAAATGTCCGGTCGGGGCGGCCGGGCTTCCGGACCTCCGGGGGAGCCTGTGTTCGGACCGTGATGCGGCCGTTCCTGCGTCTCCGTGTCTTTCGCGTCCTGCCGCGCCGCACCCTGCCGCACCTTGCTGTGCCGCACCCTCCTTTGCCGCATTCCGCCGCGCCGCGCGGGAGCGTTGCGGGTAATCCGCTGTCGGAAAGTCCCTTTTCGCAACCCCGTGATTCTATGCGTGTTTCTGTTATCCGAATAACAATGCGGCTGTTATTCGGATAACACCCGAAAACGTGTTTTTTTACAATTTTTCGGACGGAAACCGGGCTGTTTTTTGCGCCGAATTTTTTATCTTTGCAGCGCTGTCCCGCAGGACAGCGGCCGGAAGGCCGTCATAACACACGAATATTATCTAAAACTCGGAAAAATGGCAGAAAAGAAATTCATCACGTGTGATGGAAACTACGCTGCGGCTCATGTGGCTTACATGTTCTCGGAGGTTGCGGCGATCTATCCCATCACGCCGTCATCGACGATGGCCGAACTCGTGGACGAGTGGGCCGCGCAGGGGCGCAGGAATATCTTCGGCGAGACCGTGAAGGTCGTCGAGATGCAGTCGGAGGCGGGCGCCGCGGGCGCCGTGCACGGTTCGCTGCAGAGCGGCGCCCTGACCTCGACGTTCACCGCGTCGCAGGGTCTGCTGCTGATGATCCCCAATATGTACAAGATTTCGGGCGAGCTGCTGCCGGGCGTCTTCCACGTTTCGGCCCGCGCGCTGGCCGCGCAGTCGCTGTCGATCTTCGGCGACCATCAGGACGTGATGGCCACCCGGCAGACGGGCTTCGCCATGCTGGCCACCTCGTCCGTGCAGGAGGTGATGGACCTGGCGGGCGTCGCGCACCTCGTGGCGCTGAAGGCCCGCGTGCCTTTCCTGCACTTCTTCGACGGATTCCGCACCTCGCACGAGATTCAGAAGATCGAGCTGATCGACGAGGCGTCGCTCACGGCGCTGCTCGACCGCGATGCGCTGAAGGCCTTCCGTGCCCGGGCGCTCAACCCCGAGCACCCCGTCACGCGCGGTACGGCGCAGAACCCCGACATCTATTTCCAGACGCGCGAGGCGGCCAACAAGTTCTACGACGCCGTGCCCGACATGGTGGCCGACACCATGCGCGAGATCTCGAAGATCACGGGCCGCGACTACAAACCTTTCGTCTATTACGGCCATCCCGAGGCCGAACACATCGTCGTGGCCATGGGCTCGGTGACGGAGACCGTCAAGGAGACGATCGACTACCTGTCGAAGCAGGGCCGCAAGGTGGGTCTGGTGACCGTACACCTCTACCGTCCCTTCTCGGAGAAATATTTCTTCGACGTGCTGCCCGCGAGCGTCAAACGAGTCTGCGTGCTCGACCGCACGAAGGAGCCGGGAGCCGAGGGCGAGCCGCTCTACCTCGACGTGAAGTCCATGTTCTACGGCAAGAAGCTCCAGCCGATGATCGTCGGCGGCCGCTACGGCCTCTCGTCGAAGGACACCACGCCGGCCCAGATTCTGGCCGTCTTCGAGAACCTGGCCGCGGAGGCTCCGAAGGAGCACTTCACGGTGGGCATCACCGACGACGTGACGAACCTCTCGCTCCCGGTGGGCGAGGAGATTTCGCTCGCCAAGCCCGGCACGTTCGAGGCGCTGTTCTTCGGTCTGGGCGCCGACGGCACGGTGGGCGCCAACAAGAACTCGATCAAGATCATCGGCGGTTCGACGAACAAGTACTGCCAGGCCTACTTCTCCTACGACTCGAAGAAGTCGGGCGGCTATACCTCGTCGCACCTGCGTTTCGGCGACCTGCCCATCACGTCGCCCTATCTGGTGACCACGCCCGACTTCGTGGCCTGCCACGTGCCGTCGTACGTGGACAAGTACGACGTGCTGAAGGGCCTGAAGCCCGGCGGCTCGTTTCTGCTCAACTCGGTGCATGACCCCGAGACCACCTGCGCCACGCTGCCCGACCACATGAAGGCTTACCTTGCCAAGAACAGGATCAACTTCTACGTCATCAACGCCACGAAGATCGCCGCCGAGCTGGGGCTGGGTTCGCGCACGAATACGATCATGCAGTCGGCCTTCTTCAAGATCGCGAACGTCATTCCGTTCGAGAAGGCCGTCGAGGAGATGAAGCACGCCATCCTGAAGTCCTACGGCAAGAAGGGCGAGGACATCGTGAACATGAACTACGCGGCCGTGGATGCCGGCGGCAGCGCCGTGGTGAAGGTCGAGGTTCCGGCCGAGTGGGCCGCGATCGAGGACAAGGGCTTCGAGCACGTCTCGAACGCCTCGTATCCCGAGTTCGTCCGCCGGATCGTCGAGCCGATCAACGGCCTGAAGGGCGACCGGCTGCCCGTCTCGGCCTTCGACGGCCGCGAGGACGGCACGTGGGACAACGGCACGGCCGCCTACGAGAAGCGCGGTATCGCCGTGAACGTTCCCGAGTGGCAGATCGCCAACTGTATTCAGTGCAACCAGTGCGCCTATGTCTGCCCGCACGCCGTGATCCGTCCGTTCCTCGCCACGGAGGAGGAGGCCGCCGCTTCGGGCGTGGAGTGGAAGCAGGGCCTGGGCGAGACGAAGGAGTACAAGTTCCGCATCCAGATTTCGCCGCTCGACTGTACGGGCTGCGGCAACTGCGTGGACGTCTGCCCCGCCAAGCAGAAGGCGCTCGTCATGCGTCCGCTCGAGGAGCAGCTCCCGCAGCAGAAGAACTGGGACTACATCACCGGGAACATCGGCTACAAGCAGGTCGTCGATAAGACCAAATCGGTGAAGAACCTGCAGTTCGCGCAGCCGCTGTTCGAGTTCTCGGGAGCCTGCGCCGGCTGCGGCGAGACGCCCTACATCAAGGCCATCACGCAGCTGTTCGGCGACAAGATGATGGTCGCCAACGCCACGGGCTGCACCTCGATCTATTCGGGTTCGGCTCCCTCGACGCCTTACTGCACCAACGAGAAGGGGCAGGGGCCGGCCTGGGCCAACTCGCTCTTCGAGGATAACGCCGAGTTCGGTCTGGGTATGCACATCGGTATCGAGAAACTCCGCGACCGGATCCAGGAGACGATGGAGGCCGCCATCGCCTCGTGCGACAAGTGCTCCGAGGAGTTGAAGGGCGTGATGCGCGAGTGGATCGGGAACCGCGGTTCGTCGGCCCGTTCGGCCGAGGTCACGGCACGCCTGCTTCCGATGCTGGAGGCCTGCGGCTGCGACTACTGCCGGAAGATTCTCGAGCACAAGGACTGGCTCGTGAAGAAGTCGCAGTGGATCATCGGCGGCGACGGCTGGGGCTACGACATCGGCTACGGCGGCGTGGATCACGTGCTGGCGTCGGGTCAGGACGTGAATATCCTGGTGATCGACACCGAGGTTTACTCCAACACCGGCGGACAGTCGTCGAAGGCCACTCCCGTGGGCGCCGTGGCGAAGTTCGCTTCGAGCGGCAAGCGCATCCGCAAGAAGGACCTCGGCGCGATGGCCATGACCTACGGCTATGTCTATGTGGCGCAGGTTTCGATCGGCGCTTCGCAGCAGCAGCTCTTCAACGTGCTCAAGGAGGCCGAGGCCTATCCGGGTCCGTCGCTGGTGATCGCCTATGCGCCGTGTATCAACCACGGCATCAAGGGCGGCATGACGCGCACGCAGACCGTGGGCAAGGAGGCCGTGGCCTGCGGCTACTGGCATCTGTGGCACTACAATCCGCAGCTCGAGGAGGAGGGTAAGAATCCCTTCGTGCTCGATTCGAAGGAGCCGGACTGGACGAAATTCCGCGAGTTCCTGATGAAGGAGGTGCGCTACACGTCGTTGCAGAAATCCTTCCCGGCCGAGGCCGACGAGTTGTTCGCCGCAGCCGAGGAGAACGCCAAGTGGCGTTACAACGGCTATGTGCGCCGTGCGAAGATGGAGTACTGATCCCGTATATAAAAATAGGTGCGAAGGGCCGCGGCTTGTCTGCCGCGGCCCTTCCGTGTTTTTTTCGTGATGAAAAACGGTGCGTTCGTGGGGGAATGCCCCGGGTCCGATGAATTAATTTGTTTCATTCTGCGGAAAGGGATATTTTTGTCCGGAATTGAATGGAAAACACTTTAATAAGATCGTTATGAAAAACCTGTTTACGAAATTCTCGCTGATCGCCGCTCTCTGTGCGATAGCCGTGTCGTCCGTGTCGTGCGACGACGATAACAAGAAAAATACGCCGCCGCCTTTCTCCTCGGAGCTTATCGGCAGCTATAAGCCGGCCTCCGTATCCCGGCCGACCGCCGCCGATCCCGAAGAGATGCAGGAGTACTACCTGACTTTCGACGTTACATGGACCGATCCCGACAACATTCCGGGAATAGACCTGACGGAGATTATCGGTCTTTCTTTACCGATGAATACGGTGCTGAGCATGGTCGAGGCCATAGGATCGGGTATCGTGAAGGGCGGCCTGATCGGCGTGGAGCTGAAGAACGACGGTTCGTTCGGTGCGCAGTACAAGGATCTGATCGTCGAGGGAACGGACGTTTCGGCCATTTTGGGCGCTTTGTTGAATCCGAAGTTCGGTGAGGAGGTGAAGTCGTTCCCGAACGCCGAGACCTCGGAGATTCTGCCCGAGGGTGCGATCGGCTACTACACGAAGGACAGCAAGCTCTATTTCAAGATCGGCCGTGACTTTCTGAAGGCCGCGGGCGGAGCCGACCTCGACGTTCCCGCATTGATCGACGGACTGCTGACGCAGTATCCCTCGCTGGGTATCGTATCGGCCGATGATTATTACGCCATTCCGCTGAAATATGTTCAGGAGAACGGTGTGGTCAAGGTTTATGTGGACCGTGCCATGATGGTTCCGTTCCTCGACGTATTCTCCTCGCTGCTCGGTTCGCTCGATTCGTCGGTGACGATGGGCATCGACGCTGGCAAGATCATCAAGGATCTCAAGGACAATACGACCGAAATGGAGATCGCGCTGCGGCTTCAGAAGATCTGACGCTCTTTCGGGCATGCAAGTTGCGGGCCGGCCTTAAAAGGCGGCCCGCTTTTTTGCGGATGCGGGAATCTTTGCGTATATTTGCGATTCCGTCTGCGGCCGGGGCTTCCCGGCGGACCCGTCGGTTGAAATGGCTCTTTAAAAACAATAAAGCATGAAAAAGATTTTTACGGCTGCCGTTCTGTTTGCAGCCATGACGGCTTGCTGCGGAGGCGCGCAGACCGCACTCGAAGGCACGACCTGGAAACTCGCGGAGATGGAGGGAATCCCCGCCGAAGCGATCAATGCCGGGGCGGATGCCTTCACGCTGAAATTCGATGCCGCCGACACGCTCGTTTCGGGACGCACCAACTGCAACCGCTTCTTCGGCAAGTACGAGAAGCAGGACGGCAAGCTGGAGTTCGGCAATCTGGGCATGACCCGGATGGCCTGCCCCGACATGCAGTACGAGGATGCTTTCGTCAGGATGCTCGACGAAGTGGACCGCTACGAGATCGTGGGTTCGGAGCTGAAGCTCTACGACGACAAGACGCTGCTGGCCGGGTTCCGTGCCGCGGCTCCCGAGGCTTCCGCCGAAGCGAAGCGGAAATAGACACGGTGCGGGCTGTCCCGCATCTTCGTGCGACAGGTCCGGCTGCATTCCGCAGCCGGACTTTTTGCGTCTGTTTTGCGATACTCCCCGGCAGCCGGATTTTCCGTGCCTGTCGTTCCGGCAGCCTGTCGTTCCGGTAACCCCTCGCTCCGGCAGCCCCTCGCCCCGGCTGCCTGTCGCTCCGGGGGCCGGGCCCTGCTCCGGCAGTTCCGGCTGCCCCGGCCTTTTCCCCGACCGCCTTTATGGCCGTCGTTGCCGCCTGTTTCCGGGTTTCGGACCTTTGCGTCTGCCGGTCCGGTCTTCTTCGGTGCTGCCGCGCGAAAATCTCTGCTACCGCCGTCCCTGTCTCTTCCTGCCTCCGCCAGACGGGGGCCGATAGCAGGGGAGACCTGCCGCGTTCGTTTCCGGTCGTTCCTGCGATGAAAAAGAAAAATCGGTCCCCGGCGAACCGGAGACCGATGATTTCGTTTTCCTTTCCGGAGGCAGACCTTACCCCCCCCCGGACTTTTGCAGTGCCGCTGGCTTACTCGCTCAGCGGAGTTACGCTCACGTAGGATTTGCCTTCGCTCTTCTTGCAGAACTCCACGGTTCCGTCCACGAGTGCGAACAGGGTGTGATCCTTGCCCATGCCTACGTTCTCGCCGGCGTTATGAACCGTGCCGCGCTGACGGACGATGATGTTGCCCGCCTTTGCGAACTGGCCGCCGAACAATTTGATGCCGAGTCGCTTGCTTTCCGACTCGCGGCCGTTCTTCGAACTACCTACACCTTTCTTGTGTGCCATGTTACTTTCGTTTTTAAAGGTTTATGCAACAATTTCCTCCACGAGAATCTGCGTCAGGTACTGGCGATGGCCGTTGCACTTCTGGTAGCCCGTGCGGCGCTTCTTCTTGAAGACCAGAACCTTGTCATCCTTCAGATGTTTCAGGATCTTGCATTTCACTGCGGCGCCTTCTACTACAGGTGCGCCGACCTTGACCTGACCGTCGTTGTCTGCGAGCAGGACTTTGTCGAAACTTACGGACGAATTCTCTTCGCCCTGAAGACGGTGAACATAAAGTTTCCGACCTTTTTCAGCTTTGAATTGCTGACCTGCGATCTCTACTATAACGTACATTAAATTCGAGTGTTATGTGTTGAAACATAATTCGGAGTGCAAATATACGGCTTTTTGCGGGATATGCAAAACGTTGTGCGGAATTTTTTCGCACCGCGGCGTTCCGGCACGGTTTTCGACGCGCGGAGGGAGCCTCCGCTTCCGCCCTCGTTCGTCCCCGGGTCGGGGATCGTGTCCGAAAGCGGAACGGCGCAAAATATGTGCGCCGCATCCTTCGTTATATGATAAATTGTTGTTACCTTTACCATGGCAATGCAAACTTCGGATTCCCAAAAACGCGCTACGATGATTGACGACAAGGTGAGAATGTATCTGCTGCCGCCCCTGTTCAATGCGGCCGTGAGAGCCGGAGCCTCGATCATGCAAGTCTATAAGAACCTCGACGACTACGACATAAGCCTCAAGGACGACCGCACGCCGATCACGGTGGCCGACCGGCTGGCTCACCGGACCATCCGCGAGTACCTCGGGCCGACGCGCATTCCGATCCTTTCGGAGGAGGGGCGCGAGATGCGCTACGAGGAGCGCTGCAACTGGGAGCTTTACTGGCTGGTGGACCCGCTGGACGGGACGGTGGAGTTCATCAAGGGCAACAACGAGTTCACGGTCAATATCGCCCTGATGGAGAACAACGTCTGCATCGGAGCGGTGGTCTATGTGCCCTATTTCGGGAAGATGTATGTCGCGGGGCGGAATGCCGGCTCCTTTCTCAAGGAGGGCGTCGCCCCGGATGCCGGCGCCTCCTACACCTACGACGAGATCGTCTGCGGCTGGACCCGGCTGCCGCTGCCCCGGGAGGGGCGTCACGACCACCTGCGGGTGGCCGTTTCGCGTTCGCACCAGACCTCCGAGACGCACGAGCATATCGAACGCCTGCGGGCGCGGCATCCCGATCTGGAGGTCGTCGAGCAGGGCAGTTCCTATAAATTCTGCATGCTGGCCGAGGGGAGCGTGGACTACTACGTGCGTACGACCCGCACCTACGAGTGGGATACGGCCGCCGGGGAGCTCATTCTCGCGGAGGCCGGCGGGACGACCCGTTCGCTGCCCGGGGATGCGGAGCTGCGGTACAACGAGGCGGACCTGCACAACCCCTGGTTCGTCTGCCGGTCGAAATACTGCGAATTGTAGGATTCCTGTCGTTCCCGGAGCCCGATTTTTCCGGAACGGCCTTTTTCCGGGCCTCCGGGGCGGGCGCCGGGGAGGCTATTTGTGCTCGATGTCGCAGGCCCCGCAGTTGCCCGAGCAGCCGGACAGCGGGGAGGCGTCGGAGCAGGCGGCCGTGCCGTCCTCCTCGCGCGTCTCCTGGACGGCGCATTTGATTCCGAGCCGCTGCATGTTCTTGTTGGTCGAGATTTCCGAGTCGATGTGATGGCCTTTTATCATCAGCGTCAGCGACATGCCGAGGACGAACAGACCGACGGCCGCCACGGCGCAAAGCAGAAGGATCAACCAGGAGGGCATACGTTTCGTTTTTTAATTTTCCCGCGATTTGCGGTTTCCGGGACAAATGTATATATTTGTGAGTTAAATTGCAAAAATGCGGCCGTCGTTTCCCGCTCCGCGTTCGCCGGTGTCCCGGCGTGCGGCGGGGGAGGCTCCGGCGGCGAACCACGGACCATGAAGATCGTAATTGCGGGAGCCGGCGAGATGGGCAGCCATCTGGCCCGGATGTTGAGCGGCAACGGCCACGATATCACCATTATCGACGCCGACCAGAAACTGCTGGCCGAGGTGGGCAGTCTGGCCGACGTGCTCACCGTCGAGGGCGACTCGACGACCTTCGCGGTGCTGCGGCGCGCTGCGGTGCGCAGGTGCGACCTTTTCATCGCCGTCAATCACGAGGAGACGGACAATATCGTGGCGGCGACGCTGGCCAAGCGGCTCGGGGCGAAGAAGTCCATCGCCCGCATCGACAACAACGAGTATCTCGAACCGGACAACAAGGAGCTGTTCATCGACATGGGCATCGACTACCTGTTCTATCCCGAGAAGGTCGCGGCGCGCGAGGTGATCAACCTGCTGGGCCATACCTCGACCACCGAGTACGTCGATTTCTCGAGCGGCAAGCTCTCGCTGGCTGTCTTCCGCCTCGAACCGGCTTCGCCGCTCGTGGGCGAGGCGCTGTCGGGGTTCGGCGAGGGGCAGGAGGCGCTGAGCTACCGCACCGTGGCCATCACGCGCGGCGGCGAGACGATCATTCCGCGTCTGGGCGAACGCTACCTGGAGGGCGACGTGATCTACGTCATCGCGCGGCAGGACGCCGTGCACGACGTGATGGAGCTCTCCGGTCGGTCGAATATCGACGTGCGCAACATGATGATCCTCGGCGGCTCGCGCATCGGCATCCGCATCGCCACGGAGTTGCAGGACGAGATCAACATCAAACTGGTGGACTACAACGCCGAGAAGGCCTACCGGCTGGCCGAGACGCTCGACAAGACGCTCATCATCAACGAGGACGGCCGCAATACGGAGGCGATGATGGAGGAAGGGCTTTCGAACATGGACGCCTTCGTGGCCGTGACGGGCCGCAGCGAGACGAACATCCTGGCGGCGATGCTTGCCAAGCGCATGGGCGTGAAGAAGGTGATCGCCGAGGTCGAGAACCTCAATTACATCAATCTGGCCGAGTCGATCGGCATCGACACGATCATCAACAAGAAGCTGGTCACGGCGTCGAACATTTTCCGTTTCACCATGTCTACCGACGTGCAGGCGATCAAGTGCCTCACGGGCAGCGACGCCGAGGTGCTGGAGTTCATCGTCAAGCCCAACTCCCCGGCCACGAAGGCCCCGATCAAGGACCTCGGGCTGCCCGAGGACGCGATCATCGGCGGCATCGTGCGCGGCGACAAGGTTTTCATCGCCGTGGATGACACGCAGATTTCGGCTTACGACCGGGTCGTGCTCTTCGCCATGCCCGCGTCGGTGGGGAAGGTGGGGTATTATTTTAACTGACTATGTCTTTTCGCAATACGATTCTCAAGACGTGGTTCTCGCAGCGTGCGCGGGCGATCGACCGCTTCCGGCGGCACCCCGTCGAGACGCAGGAGCGGATGCTCCGCCGTCTGGTGCGCCGGGGCCGCCTGACGGAGTTCGGCGACCGCTACGACCTGCGGCACATCCGCTCCGTGGAGCGGTTCCAGTCGCAGGTCGAGACGTTCGACTACGAGACCTTCAAGCCCTATGTCGAGCGTATGATGGCGGGCGTGCGCAGCGTCACGGCCCCCGGGCGCGTCCGGCTGTTCGCCCGTTCGTCGGGCACGACCTCCGACCGCAGCAAGTACATCCCCGTCACGCGGGAGTCGTTGTGGTGGAATCATACGCTGGGTATGCGCGACGTGGCGACGCTCTACGCCGCGGCCCGTCCCGGCACGCGGGTCTTCGACGGCAAGACCCTGACGCTCGGCGGTTCGTGCGCGTGCGAGGGGCGGAACCTCGTGGGGGACCTCTCGGCGCTGCTGATCCACGAGACGACCTTTTGGAGCGGCTGGTTCCGCGCGCCGCGCATCGGGACGGCGATCATTCCCGACTTCGACGCGAAGTGCGAGGCGATCTGCCGCGAATGCGTCGGCGAACCGATCACGGCCTTCGCGGGCGTGCCGTCGTGGAATTTGGCGCTCATGCGCCGCGTGCTGGAGTTCACCGGGCGGAAGAATCTGCTCGAAGTGTGGCCCCGGCTGGAGCTGTTCGCCCACGGTGGGGTGGAGTTCACCCCCTACCGCCGCATGTTCGAAGAGCTGCTGCCTTCGGAGGGAATGCACTACATGGAGACCTATAACGCTTCGGAGGGTTTCTTCGCGCTGGCCGACGACCCGGGCCGCGACGACATGCTGCTGATGCTCGACTACGGCACGTTCTTCGAGTTCCGCGACGGGGAGCGCATCGTGCCGCTGGCCGACGTGGAGTGCGGCAAGGTCTATGCGATGCTCGTCACGTCGAACAACGGCCTGTGGCGCTACGAGATCGGCGACACGGTGGAGTTCACCTCGACGACGCCCTACCGCATCCGCTTCGCGGGCCGGACGAAACAGTATATCAACGTCTTCGGCGAGGAGCTGATCGCCGATAACGCCGACCGGGCGCTGGCCGCGGCCTGCCGCGCGTCGGGAGCCGCGGTCGCGGAGTACACCGTGGCGCCGTGCTACATGTCGCTGCGCGAACGGGGGGCGCACGAGTGGATCGTGGAGTTCGACCGCGAGCCGGAGAGCGCCGAACGGTTCGCCGGGGCGCTCGACGAGGCGCTGCGGGCCGTCAATTCGGACTACGACGCCAAGCGCCGCACGACGCTCGAACGGCAGCGCATCGTGACGGTTCCCCGGGGCTATTTCCTGCGATGGATGCGTGCGCGGGGCAAGAACAAGGTCCCGCGGCTGGTGAACGACCGCCGCGTGGCGGACGACGTGCTCGCGCTGGACGGGGAGCGGATAACGGAACAGGATTAAAACACGGATCATTATGTATATAGCCATAGCCGGAAATATCGGCAGCGGGAAGACCACGCTGACCCAGATGCTCACGGCGCGTTACGACGCGCGGTCCTACCTCGAGGAGAGCAACAACCCCTATATCGGCGATTTTTACGAGGACATGAACCGCTGGTCGTTCAACTTGCAGATCTATTTCCTCGGAAGCCGCATCCGGCAGACGATGGAGATGCTCTCCGACGTCTCGCAGGGCGACATCATCCAGGACCGCACGATCTACGAGGACGCGTACATCTTCGCGAGCAACCTTCACGAGATGGGGCTGATGGCCACGCGCGACATCGAGACCTACATGAGCATTTTCCGGCTCGTCACGACGCTCATTCCCAAGCCCGACCTGCTGATCTACCTCAAGGCGGGCGTGCCGACGCTCACCTCGCAGATCCGCAAGCGGGGCCGCGAATACGAGATGAACATCGACGAGCTGTACCTCAAGCGGCTCAACGACAAGTACAACGACTGGATCGAACACAACTACGACGGCGAGGTGCTCGTCGTGGACAAGGACCACGAGGACTTCGTCTCGGACCCCGCGGTGCTGGATAAGATTTGCGCGCGCCTCGATGCGCTGAAAGCGGCCGGAAAATAGCATGGAACTGCCTCCGAAATTCGTCGAACGCGTGCTGCGCGACCTCGGGACGGCCGAAGGGCGCGCCCTGTGCGGGGCGCTCGACGCGCCGCCGCCGGTCTCCGTACGCCTGAATCCCGCGAAGACGGGGACGGACCGGCTCCCGGAGCTGTTTCCCGAAGTGCTTCCCGGGGGGCCGGGGGGCGCTGGAACACCGCAGGTCGTATCCGGTGCGTCCGTGTCTTCCGGGGCCTCCGGGAGCGCGGCGTTTTCCGGGACGGAGACACCGCCCGGTCTGCCGCAGCTCGACGTCGCGGGGCGGGTTCCCTGGTGCGCCGGGGGCCTTTACCTCGCTTCGCGGCCGCAGTTCACCTTCGACAGCGATTTCCACGCCGGGGCCTACTACGTGCAGGAGGCGTCGTCGCAGGCGGTCGGACACCTGCTCGGCGGCGCGGCGGTACGCGGTGCGCGTGTGCTGGACCTCTGCGCTGCTCCGGGCGGCAAGACGACGCTCTACGCCTCGCTCGCGGGGCCGGAGGGGCTGGTCGTCGCCAACGAGATCGACCGCCGCCGCGCCGCCGTGCTGGCGGACAACGTCCGCAAGTGGGGCACGGGCAACGTCGTGGTGACGACCTGCGAGCCGCGCGCCGTCTGCGACTTCGAGGCGTGGTTCGACGTCGTGGCCGTAGATGCCCCCTGTTCGGGCGAGGGCATGTTCCGCAAGGACCCGGCCTCCCGCGCCGAGTGGAGCGAGGGCGGCGTGCGCGTGTGTGCCGTGCGGCAGGAGGAGATTCTGCGCGAGGCGTGGCGGGCGCTCAAACCCGGCGGCACGCTGCTGTACAGCACCTGCACGTTCAACCGCGACGAGGACGAGGGCGTGCTGGAGCGGCTGCTCGCCGCCGTCGGCAGCGAGGCTGCCGAGACGGAGGAGCGGCCCGTGGACGGGGCCTGGGGCGTCGTCTGCGGCCGGGTCGGTGCGTTCCGCACCTATCGGTTCTATCCCCACCGGGCCGTCGGCGAGGGCTTTTTCGCCGCCGTGGCCCGCAAGGCTCCCGATGCGGAGGGGCGGATGCGCACGCCCCGGGGGCGCCGCGCGGTGTTCGCTCCGGCCGACCGGGCGACTGCGGCCGAGCTGGCGCGCTGGACGCTCGATCCCGGCGCGATGCGCTTCGGCACGGTGGCCGGCTCCTGCTACGGCTGGTTCGCGGCGCAGGCCGACGCCGTCCGGGCGCTTTCGGAAGCGCTGCCCGCGATCTATTCCGGCGTGGCGTTCGGGCAGGTATTCCGGGGGGTGCTGAAGCCCGATCCGGCGCTGGCCTTCCACACGGGGCTGAACCGCGGGGCGCTGCCCGTGGCGGAGCTGGACGGGCCGACGGCGGTGCGCTACCTGCGGCGGCAGGACATTCCGCCCGGGGAATTGGCCGAGGGGATGAACCTCATTGCGGCCCGCGGCCGTGCGCTGGGCTTCGCCAAGCGGATCGGACGGCGGGTGAACAACTTGTATCCCAATTCGTTGCGAATCATAAAACAGGATTGACAGATATGGCTGAAAAACTCTATTACTCGATGGGCGAGGTCGCCGAAATGTTCGACGTCAATCAGTCGCTCATCCGTCATTGGGAGTCGCAGTTCAGCGTGTTGCGGCCGAAGCGGAACAAGAAGGGCAACCGGCTCTTCACGCCGCAGGACGTCGAGAACCTGAAGCGGATCTACCACCTGGTCAAGGAGTGCGGCATGACGCTCGAAGGGGCCAAGCGGGCGATGCGCCGCCAGCCTGCGGGCGATGCGGCGGACCGCTCGGGCGAATTGCTGGAGCGGTTGCAGCGGATCCGGGCCCTGCTCGTCGAGGTCCGCGAGGACCTGAAGGCCGCCGACGGCGAGATCGTGGCGGTGGGCGACGACTACGGCGCCGAATCCCCAGCGGAAACGCCCGCATCCGCACCGGTTTCCGCGGAACGACCCGCGGCGGCCGGGAGCCTCGCGCCCGATACCCCGCCCGCCGTATCTGCGGATGATGCGGCGACGCCTGCCGCGGAGGCTCCGCAGGCAGGAATACCCGATACGGAGACTCCGGCGCGCCGCCGGAACCGGGCCGTCGTGAAGATCGACGAAGCGGCCGGCGCTCCGTCCGGAGCGGAATCCCCGGCGGACGGAGCGCCCGGCGCCGCGCGGCGTCCGGTGCGCAAGCCCCGCCGCAAGAAGGAGGAGCCGGAGCACAAGGAGCTGTTCGCCTTCTACGAGCAGTCGTTGTTCTGAGATTCCGGGGCGCGGACCGTTTCCGGAAGGTTCCGGCGTTCGGAGCCGCGGAGCGGAGAAAACGGATGACATATTTTTCAGGATTATGAAGATCAGGGATATTACGACGGTTATCGAAACCTTTGCGCCGCTTCGGTGGCAGGAATCCTATGACAATGCGGGGCTTATCGTGGGTCGCGGGGAGGACGAGGCGCACGCCGCGCTGCTGGCCGTGGACGTGACCGAGGAGGTGCTGGACGAGGCCGAGCGGCTGGGATGCGACCTGGTCGTGACGCACCATCCGATCGTCTTCCATGCGCTCAAGCGCTTCAATTCGGCGGACACGGTGCAGCGCTGCGTCGAGCGGGCCATCCGCCGCGGCATCGCGCTGTACGCCTGCCACACCAACCTCGACAGCGCTCCGGGAGGCATGAGCTGGCATCTGGCCGGGATGCTGGGCGTGGGGAACCTCCGCGTGTTGCAGCCCGCGGCCGAGGAGGGTGTCGGATTCGGCGTCGTGGGCGAGCTCGCGGAAGCGGTCGATACCGTGGAGTTCATGCGCTTTATTCAGCGGCGGCTCGGGGCGAGCGTCGTACGTTACAGCGACATCGCCTCTTCCGCGGTGCGCCGCGTGGCCGTCTGCACCGGGGCCGGGGCCTCGCTCATCGGCGACGCACGCCGCGCCGGGGCCGATTTCTACCTCACGGCCGACATGAAGTACAACGACTTCATGATGCCCGATAAGGCCCTCACCGTGGCGGATATAGGCCATTTTGAAAGCGAATATTGCGCAATTCAGCTTTTATTTGACATTTTGTCGAAAAATTTACGTACCTTTGCGGTTCGCAAGAGTGAATGCTCTCGCAATCCGGTGAATTATCTGGTTTAAGTCTAAACTCTAAAGACAACATATGGCAACACAAAAGAAGACTGCCGAAGTTGATTACTCGATGCAGGAGAAGATTCTGGCGCTCTACGAACTGCAGAAGATCGACAGCCGGATCGACGAGATCAACAAGGTGAAAGGTGAACTGCCTCTCGAGGTGCAGGACCTCGAGGATGAAGTGGCCGGAATGAAGACCCGCATCGAGCACATCAACGCCGAGATCGAGGAGTTGAACACGCTCACGAAACAGCGCAAGCGCGAGGTGGATCAGGCCCGGATCATGATCGGAAACTATAAGGAACAGCAGAACAACGTGCGCAACAACCGCGAGTTCGACGCCATTTCGAAGGAGATCGAGTACCAGGAGCTCGAGATCGAGCTGGCCGAGAAGCGCCTGAAGGAGTATGCCGCGGGCATCAAGGCCAAGAAACTCCAGCTGGAGGAGGCCGAGGGGCTCGTGGAGGGCCGTGCCGCCGATCTGCAGGCCAAGAAGGCCGAGCTGGACGGCATCGAGGCCGAGACGGCGCCGCAGGTGGCCGAATACGAAGCGCAGGAGGCCCGCGCCAAGGAGAAGATCGACGAGCGCCTGCTGGCGGCTTACGAGCGTATCCGCCGCAACGTCCGCAACGGACTGGCCGTGGTGACCGTCAGGCGCGACGCCTGCGGAGGCTGCTTCAACCGCATTCCGCCCCAGCGCCAGGTGGACATTCGCCAGGGAAAGAAAATCATCGTCTGCGAGTACTGCGGCCGTATCCTGGTCGCCGATCCCGCCGGGGAGCAGGAGTAGGGAGACGTGTCGTGCGACATGCGGAGGCTCTCCGTCCGGAAAGGACGGGGAGCCTCCGCCGTATCCGGCCGGTGCGAAGTGCGGCCGGAATGCGGAGCCGGGGGGGGGAGCGTTCCGCTTCGGAGATGCCGGCGGCGGGGGCG
>PPYE01046188.1_pt1 | contig 156220 bp, 140 predicted proteins | sample 1559881 | NCBI WGS metagenome assembly PPYE01 (sample SAMN08240022, study PRJNA423297) | Human gut metagenome, whole genome shotgun sequencing project. | reverse complement strand
TTGCTTATCCAAAATACAATAATTTGCAAGCAGGTAAACACAGGTTATTTCTTAATATCCTTTTGTTTGGGAAACTTCCTTTTCCCAATCCGGGATAACGCTGCGAAGCTGCCTTGCCAGTTCCATGGAAACCTCTCGCTGATACTCCTCGTCCTGCTCCGTCAGCCCCTCCGCTTCCAGTGTCAAATAAGTCCCGACCGGCTTTCCCATGATCTTCGCCCCATTTTTTGTCTCGATCTTTACCCGCGTGATGCGGATTCCCGTCTCTTCCTTTTCCTCTTCCTCCAAAACAACGCCGTGAACCTCCGTCCCCGACTCCCGGATACGCTCCCCGTCCTCCAGCGCCAGATCCGTCCTCACCGTAAAACAGCTCATTTCCTTTCCCTCCGGTTCTTGCTTCTTCTATTCTTCCGCCATGCAGCGGTAAAAGCCCTCCGTCAGCGTCCGTGCAGTGCCCGGCTGCCCTCCGGCGGCGCTTTGGCGCAAGCCGACTGGCGAGCGAAGGAGAATTTGCAAGCAGCGCGGGGTGTCCGGCATTCTGTCAGGGACTTGTCTGAGCACGGCGTATGCCGGGCGAGTTTGACCGGACAGAATGCCGGACACCCTGTGCTGTTTGATCCAAATTCTCTGTAAGCGAGACCGGAAGCTTGCGTCAAAGCGCCGCCGGAGGGCAGCCGGGCACTGCACAGACGCTGGCGGAGGGCTTTCACTGCTGCCATGCTGTCCCTATTTTTTGCAAAAATAAACAAATTATGTATTGACAGAACCGATTACTTATCCTAAAATACATATTGTATGTTTGCATTAGATCGTCCGTGTCCGGCTTTAATGTAACATGATACAGCATTTATGGTGAATTTATATGGAGGTATTATCGTGGCAAATATCAAATCTGCGAAGAAGAGAATTTTAGTAAACCAGACCAAGGCTGACAGAAACAAGGCGATCAAGTCTTCTGTTAAGACCGCTGTTAAGAAAGTGCGCGTTGCAATCGAGGCACAGGACAAGGAAGCTGCAAAGGCTGCTCTGATTTCTGCAACTGCAGTGATCGACAAGGCAACTTCCAAGGGCGTATATCATAAGAACACAGCTTCCCGCAAGGTTTCCCGTCTGGCGAAGGCTGTAAACGAAATCGCTTAATTTTTCACGAATTATAAGAGCCTGACTTCCACCGTCACAGGAGTCAGGCTCTTTTTTGTTAAACTTTCGCCGCAATGAGCTTCAAGGCTTTTTTATGATTTTCCTCCCGGAGCCCGTTCCTCCTGCCGCAGCGCCTGATACAGCGCCCACAGATAGGGTGCGCCGAAGCAGCAAAGCGCCTTTGGCCCGGTGATCTCCTGCGCCCGATCGCAGACCAGCTTCTCCACCGCCCGGTTAAAGGTTGCCCGCGTGATGGATTTTAAGCGACGGTCTACGAACAGCTCGCCGCCCCGGATCACATAGGTAAAGGGCAGACGCTTTGCGGTATAAAAAGTCTCGCCCTGCCGCTGTTTCAAAAGCGCCCAAAGCCTGTCGGCTTCTTTCCTCCACGCGCCTGCCGTTGTTTTCAGATTACTTTCCGTCTGCTTCTCATGCGTTTCCACATCTTTTATCCTCTGAAATCAGAATCCGCAATGCCTCCACGCCCGTGCGGATCGCGCTGTCCGTGTCGTGCACGACCGGATTATCCAGCCCGGCCTTTTCCCGCTCCTGATTTGCCACCGCCAAAAAGACCGATCCGCAGCGCACCCTTAAATAGTCCGCTGCCACAAACAGCGCCGCGGATTCCATTTCCGACGCCTTGCAGCCCAGCTTTAACCATGCGTTCCATTTATTCAGCAGCTCAAAATCCACCGGCATCCGCTCCGGCTCATGCTGCCCGTAAAAAGAATCCTTACACTGCACGATCCCCGTGTGGAACGGCATGGCAAGCTTTTTTGCCGCTTCCCGCAGGGCGCATACCACATCCAGATTCGCCACTGCCGGAAATTCGATCGGCGCGTATTCCCTGCTCGTCCCTTCCGCCCGGACCGCTCCCGTCGCAATGACCAGATCCCCGCTTTTTACCGCCGTATCCATGCCGCCGCAGGTACCGACGCGCACGAACGTGTCCGCCCCCGCCTTTACCAGCTCCTGCAGCGCGATCGCCGCAGACGGCCCGCCGATCCCGGTGGAAGTAACGGATACCCGCTCCCCGTCCAGCGTGCCCGTGTACGTCACATATTCCCGGCTGTCCGCAACCAGAACCGGATCGTTAAAATATGCCGCGATCTTTTCACAGCGCTTCGGATCTCCCGGCAGGATCACATATCTTCCCACGTCCCCGTTTCTGATCTGCAGATGGTACTGCATTCCCTCTTCCGCGTATTTCATATGCCCTCCTTCCGCCCTTTTCCGGCTTCCTCTCCGCAGGCGGTTTCCCGCCTGCGCCCTGCATAACGCCGTTTCAGGCTTACTTTTCTGCCAGCCCAGCCATCCATACGCCTGCTTCGTAGGCTCTTTTCAAATACTGCTCCACATCTTCGCCCATCGGCTTCATCACTTCCATCACAAAAGGCTCTTCGTAAGCGGACGCCTTGATCAGGGGCATCAGCGTTTCCCAGTCCACCCTGCATTCGCCGGGCAGGCGGTGCGCGTCGCCGCAGCCGGGCTCATCGCCCCAGCCCATGTTGTCGTTTAAATGCAAAGAATAGAGGCGGTCTGCATAGCGGGTTGCCAGCTCCTGCACAAATTCGTTCCCGCCAACCAGATTCGCGTGTCCGGTATCAATACATAAGCCCATATAGTCCGCCGGATAACGCTCAAACAAAAGGTCAAACTGCTCGATCTGCAGCTCTTTGGGCGCTTCAAACAGGTTTTCCATACAGATGCGCACATTCCGCTCTTTGCAGAAGGGCTGCAGCTCATCCAGCGATTTTAAGGTCTGCGCATAAAACAGCTCCTTGGACGCCGGATCTGTTTCAAAGCTCTTATAAGGAAGGTACATATGCAGTACGATCTCGTTTCCGCCCAGCACATGCGTCAGCTCCACGCGGTTTTTGATCAGCTCCACGCCCGCGATGCGGTTTGGCTCCAGATCGGAGGTGTAATCCTTGCGGTAATGCGTCTTGCCGTATTCCTCCACCGCCCGGCGGCTTCCCTTGCTGGCATGCAGCGATTTTTCCTTTAAGCCGCACTCATCCATCCAGCTTCTGATCTGCTCCATTTCCGAACGGGAATACAGATAGTCCCCATCCCACTCAAAGCACCAGTGGATATGTGTGAATCCCGCATCCGCGATCTGACGCAGCTCCTTTTGGAGCTCTTCGATCTGATCATGCTCCTTTTCAAAATCTGTGTTGATTCCCAATTCCAGCTTCATTTTCCCATGCTCCTTTTTCAGTCAAAAATGTAGAACCGTCTTTTTTTCGTAGATGGAAAAAGCGGTCTGCTCCTGATTTCTGCATGTAAAAAGCAGCGTCGCTACTTCCTTCCCGGACAGGCATACCCGCTCCCAGACCGGCTTTTCCCCCGGCGGCAGGCTGTCCTCATCCAGAAAAAATACCGGGACGCCCAGCAGCTTACCCGCTTTTTTTACCGCTTCAAAGCCGTGGGTTTTTACCCCGTGCAGGCTCAAAAGCCGCTCTCTGGAAAGATGGTTCTCTGCCAGCCCCTTTTTCAGCGCCTGCTCTGCCTTGGACGCTACAGCGCCGTCTGTGCAGTACATGCCTGCGACCAGATTTTTGGGGAACATCCTGCACTCCTTTATAAAATGCGGCGCTTCCCAGTCGTCCGTCACGGAAATCCCGGTTTCCGGAACCGACGCCGAAACCTTCATCCCTGCAAAGCCTGCGCCCCCGACCGGGATGAGCCCCTCCGGAAGCACGCCCTCGATCGGGTAATCGCTGTAAATCCCGACCGGGATCCCGGCGTCAAGGCAGGCTGAAACCGCCCCGATCCGGAAGGGATCCTGAATGCAGAGGGCATTTTTTTTGGCAAAGGCTTCTGCCCCAAACCGCTCCTCCCGCTCCGTTCCCATCGTCCAGACGCACGATGCGCAGCACTGCGCCGAAAACCAGCGGCACCATTCCTCCAATCCGAAAAAAGCCCCTTCCAGCAGGGGGATCAGAACTCTGGCGTCCTCATCCATCAAAGCCACTGCCGGCCCTTTTCTTCGTCCGCCGATCAGCGGCGCGATCTTTTGGATCACCTGATCCATCCTGCCCAGCAGGATAATGAGCTCCTGACCCTCCCACAGATCCGCAAACAAAAGCTCTGCAGACTGAAACGGAATCAGCCTTCTGCCCGTGTATGTATGCCAGCTGTAGCTGGCTGCCTGATGGTTTTTTGACTGCAAAAGCCCGGTCAGCTCCAAATTTTTCTCCGCGCCTGCCCTGGTAAACGATACCACACTGATCTTCATTCCGATCCCCCGCTGTTTTTGTGCCTTTTCCTTATCTTATCACTCCCGAAAGAATTTCACAATCTTGTTGTGCAAATTTTGACAGAACTCCTTTTGTGCCTTACAATGAAAGAGGCGTTATGCCGGCAATGCCCCATTTTCTTAAAAATCCAGACCGCAGGGAGGTTTTGACATATGACAAGAGAAGAACTGAAACATTTTTTTGAGGCGCAGCCCTTCTGGGAGCATCTGGAAGCTGCGCAGAAAACGGCGCTTTTGGAACAGGCAAGGCAGGTGCGCTATGGCAGCGGTCAGCCCGTCGTTTCTGAAACGAGCGACTGCCTCGGGATGCTTTTTATCCTGCGGGGAACCCTCCGGATCTATCTGCAGGCAGAGGACGGCAGGCAGATCACCATTTACCGGCTGCATACGGGCGAACCGTGCGTGCTTTCCGCCTCCTGCGCCCTGTCCGCCATTACCTTTGACGTACTGATCGATACCGAAACAGACTGCGACCTCCTGCTCATCCCCAGCGTCTTTTTTTCCAAGCTCATGCGGGAAAATATTTATCTGGAAGCCTTCGCTTACCGGATGACGACCGAGCATTTTTCCAGCGTCATGGGCGCGATGGAACGCATTTTCTTTATGACGCTGGAACAGCGGGTCGCCGCCTTTTTGATCGACGAGTCGGCGGAGCTTGGAACGCCCTCCATCCCCTTTACGCAGGAAAAACTTGCAATGGCGATCGGCAGCGCCCGGGAGGCGGTCAGCCGCATTTTAAAGCAGTTTTCCAAAGACGGAAGCGTTGCCCTTTCCCGGGGCTGCATCCAGATCCTCGACAAAAACGCGCTGTATCAGAAGCTTGGCATGTAAGCCATGCCGCATCTTTTTTAAAGCGACGTGCGCCGCAGGGCGCACAAAAAAATGCGCTGTCCCCACGATGGAAACAGCGCATTTTTCGTCCGCTCACCCGGCGAAAGGCTGCACCAGCCTTTGATCCCTGCCCCGGATATGATTTTTACTGCAGATTTTTGATCTTCTGCTCTAAAAGCTCCTTGCTCTGCACGCCAACCATACGGTCTACTTCCTTCCCGTCCTTAAACAGAATCAGCGTCGGGATGTTCATGACATGGTAGCGCGCCGCCAGATCCTCTTCTTCATCCACGTTGACCTTGCCCGCGTTGTAGCCTTCCTCCGCCAGCTTGTCGATCGCAGGTCCCTGCATCCGGCACGGCCCGCACCATGTCGCCCAGAAATCCACCAGAACCGGTCCCTGTGCCTGTAATACGTCTGCTTCAAAATTCTGTGCTGTAAATGTCTTTGCCATAATATAATCTCCTTTTTGTCCGCTCTGTGTCCCCGGTTTCTTTTGGGGAACGGTTGTCGTTTTGTTTATGGGCTTAGTATACCCAATCCGATCTCCTTTTTCTGTAACAAAGTCACAATTTTCTCATTTACTTTTTTTCGGAGCTGTATTATAATATTTACGCATTGTTATCCCCTCTATGGAAAAGGGGGATCTATATTGTTGATTCGGGAAGCGGGATGTGTGGGAAACCATGTGTCCCGCTTTTTTGACGCTTTAACTTACTATCACATTGAAAGAAGGAACTGCATCTATGACAAAAAACCACCGCACCTTAAAACTTGTCCGCAACGTGCTCCTGATCCTTTTGGGCAACGCGGTCTATGCCCTCGCCGTCGTATCGTTCCTGCTGCCCTCCGGCATCATCACCGGCGGCACGACGGGACTCGGGCTCTCCGCCCAGCATTATTTCAACATCCCCCTCAACATTTTTGTGTTTGCCTTCAACCTCGCCATGTTTCTTCTGGGCGCTCTCATCCTCGGCAAAAAATTCGCGCTCACAACACTCATCAGTACCTTTTTTTATCCGGTGGCGCTGACATTCTGGCAGCAGTTCCCCGCTTTGTCGTCCCTTACGGACGATCCCATGCTCTGCACCGTGCTTGGCGGCCTCATGATCGGCGCGGGCATCGGCGTCGTGATCCGCGCGGGCGCTTCCACAGGCGGCATGGACATCCCGCCCCTGATCCTGAAAAAAAAGTTCGGTATTTCCGTATCCGTATCCCTTTATGTGTTTGACGTCGCCATCCTGATCTGCCAGATGTTTTTTTCCAACGTGGAGGAAATCCTGTACGGCATCCTGCTTGTCATGATCTATACGTTCGTGCTCGATAAGGTGCTCGTCATCGGAAAGCATCAGGCGCGCGTAGACATCGTAAGCAGCCATTACGAAGAGATCCGGCAGGCGATTTTTGACCGTCTCGACCGCGGCTGCACCCTCCTGCGGGCGACCACCGGCTACTTAAAAACCGATCAGCCGGTGCTTATGACGATCGTTTCCCGCCGCGAAATGGCGGCGCTTGACCAGCTCGTTATGGACATTGATCCCGACGCTTTTCTTGTGATCAGCGACGCCAACGAGGTGCGCGGCCCTGGCTTTACCAAAAAGAAGATCCACCGGGAAAAGCCTGCCGACTGACGGACGTTTTCCGGCATTCCTGCTTTGTCTGGCGGATGACCGTTTTTCGCAAAAGCCACAGACAAAGCAGGTTTGGAAGCGCCATGCAGGCATTGCATACATCCGACAGGTTCCAGACCAGCTCCAAAGAAAGCACCGATCCGATATAAACAAATACGATATAGCATATCTGAAATGCCTTGATGCCCTTTTCCCCCCACAGGTAGCCGGCGGCGCATTCCCCGTAAAAGCTCCAGCCGATCATCGTGGCAAAGGAAAACAGGACAAGGCACACGGAAAGGATTTCCGTTCCCGCAAAGGGAAGCCCGGAAAATGCCACAAAACAATATTCATCCTGCGCGGCGTCCATATAGGGCGCCGCATTTTTTACCATATCGCTCATGACCGCAAGCGCCGTCACCGCACACATCACGATCGTGTCCCAGAATACCCCCGTCATGGAGATCAGCCCCTGCCGGACCGGCGATCCCGTTTCCGTTGCGGCGGCGGTCATCGGCATCGATCCCATCCCCGCCTCATTGGTAAACAGCCCCTTTGCCATCCCGGTGCGGATCGCCGTCATAACCGCTCCCCCGGCAGCCCCGCCGAGCACAGCCCTTCCCGAAAATGCCGAAACGATCATGACCCGCAGCGCCTCCGGAACCCACACGGCATTCTGCGCGATCACATAGGCGCACCCGCCCAGATATAAAACGCTCATGACCGGGACAAGATAGGTGCAGACCTGTGCCGTCTTTTTGGAGCCGCCCACGAGCACGCTGCCCGCCAGCAGTGCTGCGCACATCCCGACCAGATGCGGCGAAACCGGGATGTTGGAAACGACCGCCGCCGTAAGCGAATGCGCCTGCACACTGCTTCCCACGCACATCGCAGCCAGCACCGCAAAAAAGGCAAACAGGCGCGCCAGCCATTTTTTATGTAAAATCCTCTCCATCACATACATCGGGCCGCCGTAGGCGCTTCCGTCCGGTCTTTTCAGGCGGTATTTTGCAGAAAGCATACTTTCCGCGTAGCAGGTCGCCATGCCAAACACGCCGCTGACCCAGCACCAGAATACCGCTCCCGGCCCCCCTACCGCGATCGCCGCCGAAATCCCAATGATATTTCCGGTTCCGATCGTTGCCGCCAGCGCCGTAGAAAGCGCCGCATACGGAGAAAGGGATACTTTTTCCTTCCCGTTTCCCTTTTCTCCCGAAATGCTCAGCCGCAGCCCCTCCGGCAGCCTTTTCTGGATAAACCCGAGCCGGAATGTGAAATACAAATGGGTACCGCCCAAAAGTACCAGCATCGGAAAATTCCACAGGCTGCCGCTGACCGCTTTTATTATTTCATTGATCTGTCCCATCTTCCCCCCCGTTTTCCACAGCTGCATACAGACGGCTGCCGCCAGCCTCTGCCAGCCGTACAGACCGTTTTCGTTTATGTATATGCAGCCATAAGAGGAATCAGAATAGATCCAGCATATTGTCCAGATAAATTTCTTCCCTGACCCGAAGCTGATACTCTGGCTTTGTCATATAATAAAGTAAAAATTCCAGGATCAGCGCGCTGCCAAGCCCCCTTCCTTCGATTTTAAAATGGGAAAATCCCATCGGCAGATACGTCCCCGTGATCTCCCCGATCCCGATAAATCCCGGATTTTCCATCGCCTTTGAAAAACGGTAGCCGCCCTGAGCGCCGGGCGCCGCACAGCGATGCGCTGCATTCTCCCCAAGATTTTTAAGGCTTACCGCCTCATAGCAGCGTTTCCTGTCCCGACAGCCATACCAGCAGCATTCGTTGCACAAAAATTCCACCTTGCTTTTCTGCTTGGCAGACAGCGTATCCCATTTTTCAAAGGACTGATTCAGCCTGAAATCCGGCACGACATACCGAAATTCTTCCCGGTTTATCTCGTCCAAAAGATCCTGAAATTCCGTCAGGACCTTCGTCGTCGAAGAAACGAAATAAAATCCGGGATACCTTTTTTGCAGGTATTCCAAAAGCAGCTCCGAATGGACAATGATCCCGTTCTGCCGCCCTCCCCCGCCCTCAAAAAGCGCACAGAGCGCATTGCATTTTCCATCGTCAAGATGCTTCTCTGTCAGCTGTGAGTTGCTGAACGTCAGCCTGGCTGAAATCCCATACTCCCGCGCCAGCCCCAGCGCCTCCCGCGGGCTGCCGCCCTCCCCTCCGACGCGCCCTCCGCCCCAGATACAATCTGCCGGAGCGCCGTATAGGGAGCCGATTTCACACCAATCGTAAAAATATTCCCTGTGTTCAAAAAACAGGGGCAGAAATACGCGGTATAATTCGTAAAATTCAAACAGTCCGGGAAGGTGGTAGTATGCGGTGGTATTTTGCGGCGCTTCGCGGCGACTATCCGGCTTTGCGGTTTTGTTTTCTTTCAAGGTTGTTCTCTCCGAATTTTTTTCTGTAAATAATCCTGTTTAACGCTCTGGTTTTCATAGCACATAATAGCAGGCGTCATAACTCCCACGATATGTCATCCAAATAATATCCATATCTGTTTCCCTTACCATCATAATAGTAAACATCTATAGAATACTCTTTTTCTGGGTTTTTGATATAAATGAAATCCATGTTTGTTGTGTCGTATTTTAATGGTTCTTTTCTCACACCATTTATCGTATAGATGATTTCTGCGTATTCAGTTTGAGCACCATTAAACCAAATCAAATCATACCATTCATTATTTATGATCGCTCCGCCAATAATAATATTTTTATTCTCCCCGTTTACAGATGTTGAAAACTTATACCTTCCATTTGATGTCGGTTCAAATACCGCAACCGTTGATTTTCCATTTACACTATAAGCACAGCTAATGATGTAGCTGTCAATTTCAATTTCTTTTGAAATAGTCCAGTCATCGCCTCTTGGAATTGCATTCTCCAATAATTCTTCCCTGCTTTCAATGGTATTCTCCTTCATCAATGTACCTGATAACAGAAGCGCACCAGTAGTACATACAAGTAATATCAGCACATATAATAAACGCTTTTTATTCAAAATAGTATCCTCCGGAAAATTCTGAAATCAACACTATACTTCAATTAGACTTGAAGATAAATAAACAGAAACCGCATACCATCTACATTGCGAATGGTCGCGATTTTTTCTATTCCGTTTTCTCCATCAAATCCCCTACCTCACAGCACAATACCTTTGCCAGTACGACAAGATACTCTGCCTGAGCCTTATTAATACTCTTCTGCCGCTGCTCATATTGCTGAATAGTGCGTACCGGGATACCGGATAAATCCGCAAGATCGCATTGACTCAAACCGGCCTTCTGCCGCTGCAGTTTAAGATTTGTTTCCGGTTTTGCCGCTTTATACATTGCATTTACCTTATCAACGAATTGACGAATATCCATTTCATGGTAGGGTTGGTAAAGAGCCATCATATCTTTGATAGGAACATACTGCACGATCTCTGCAAAGCTCATGGATGTTTCCCACTGATAATATGCTAATGCCCAGCCCGTCCAAAATTCCTCGCTTCGTGAGGCGGTATAGTTCGGTCTGATGCGTTCGCTTTCCACGCCGGATTTCTCAAGCACTTCATAAGCAAGCTCCACACCAGACATACCAACAATAACAGCAAAATCGCCGGTTTCAAAGCGTTTTGCAACGCCAGACTTGATAAACAGATTGAAAAATTCAGTAATATCGTATTTGAGATCATACACTGCAAAGTCCAGCATACGGCCGAGGGCAGTGCGGGCTTTGTCAAGATAAACCTTATCGTAAGCGCGGATCATCAGGCATCATCTCCTCATCCATAATTTGTGTAATATATAAATCGCCGCGCTGACGGCGATTTCGTTCCACATTGAAATACTCGCGGCGAGCGGTTTTGTCTCGCAGCATTTTTTTTGCGTACCATTCGCTGCTTTCAGCGATTTTGCTGTCAACAAACTTGATTCGGTCAAATGCCTTCTTACTCTTGAGCACAAACTGTTGACCCAGCTTGCCCAGATGCATCGCATTGTTAAGCTGACGGTAAGAAATCGTACCATTGATGAAATCCTGTGCAAACGAAAAATAGCTGTCATCGGCACGATAGCCAATGATCGCGTCATAGCTCTCGTAATCAATGGAAAAATTGGCAAGCAGATACTCCTTCGCCTCCAAAGCCAGACCGGAAGGAACATCAAACTCGCGATTTTGCAGCAGCACTGTAAGCCAATGCAGGATGCAGTATTCTGGCGCATTTAGTTCCAGAATCCGCAGACCATCACACTCGATTTCATAGCAGTTGGCATAGCCGTCCTGATTCTTGCCGACTCCCCATTCCTTTGCCATCTCAAGACTGTCGGTGCAATAAAAACCGAGACCATAATCGTTGTAAGATTTTCCGTATCCAAATAAAGGCTTCTCAATGATATTTGAGGAACCGTGATAGAGTTCTTTGATCATGAGCATATCATCTCCTTTGTGCTAATTATACTCCTATAGGAGTATAAAATCAATGTGTTCTGAAAAAATCCAGAAAATGTTGCATTGATATTTTCAAAATTTGAATTTTTTTCATTTTTTGAAACCGCTCCGGACGGCTTTCGCTAAATAGAAATCAAAAACAACAGACCAGCCTGTGAGTAAACTCACGCTGACTTCGCAATGCAGCATTCACAATTTGCTCACGAGTAATTGTCATTAGGGACAACATTTAAAACAAAAAACTGCCATGTGTTACATACATAACTGCAATTAATCTTTCGCTTTTTTATCAGGAATGATATTTTATTCTCCATAAAATCCGTTATCACTTTTCTGTGCCCATTTCTGATAATATTCCAATACGATTTCCAACTCTATATCATCCATACTTGTTTCCAGCACTTCTCCCATTCTGCTTAAATACGCTGCTTTATATGGATTATTCAAATTAAGGACTCTTACATTTTCACCATCTTTTGTAAATGCATATCCATTTATAATCATTTCCGCTGCATCTGCCACTTCTTTAATATTACACATATTCAATCCTCACTTTCTGAATCGGCTTCAAAAATTCTTCCACATCAATATACAAATTATTAAGAATTGAAATTAAATCAATGTATTCTTCTTCCTCATCGCATCCCTCATATTTTGCCATAACAACGATATAACCATGATCCCATTCAACTACTTTCGTATATCGTTCCAACCTTGGAGATGTTTTAAAACGTATATTATGCCCATGAAACATAAAAGATGTAAATTCTTTGTTATTGCTTAATACCGCTTCGTTTATCACATTCTCTACCACCTTTCCAATAAATCTTATACACATACCGTATGCTGGAAAGATAACTTCCAATTTGTTAACTCCATTGTACCATAAGTGCTCAAACTTATATAGATAAAAAAGACCTAAAAAAGCAAACTTGCCCCTCCCTCCACTCCCATCCAGACCCACCTCGAAAAGCTCCGCTTTTCTCAGTGTTTGGCTTTCGCCAAATAGAAATCAAAAACAGCAGACCAGCCTGTGAGTAAACTCACGCTGACTTCGCAATCCGCTCCGCTTATGTCTGCTGCATTGCTTAATGCCCCAGCATATTTTCAATAAAAATCCCATACCCTCTCGCCGGATCATTTACCAGCACATGCGTTACCGCCCCCACCAGCTTTCCGTCCTGTATGATCGGTGAGCCGCTCATCCCCTGCACAATCCCCCCGGTCTGCTCAAGCAGCGCAGCGTCCGTTACCTCCAGCTCGATCCCCCGGTTTACATTGTCATGATCCAGATGCACCGCCCGGATCTCCACCTCGTAGCTTTTGGGGCTCTTTTCGCCGTCCACGCAGCACAAAATCTGCGCTTTTCCAAGCTTCACGTCCTGTTTTAAGCCGATCGGCATCGCTTCTGCCTGCACCGCCTCCGCTTCCGCTCTGCTTACCGTCCCGAATATCCCTTCCACCGAGTTGGTGTCGATCGTCCCGATCTTATTGGACAAATTATAATCGATCACGCCGGTCAGCTCTCCGGGCGTGCCGTCCTGTCCTTTTTTGACCGCGATGATCTCCGTTTTGTAAAGGCTTCCGCCCTTCACATCCATCAAAAGCGCCGTATCCGTATCGTTGATGCCATGCCCCAGCGCCCCGAAGGCAGCGTCCTCTTCCAGATAGGTCATCGTCCCGACGCCCTGGGCGTTGTCCCGGATCCAGATGCCAAGCTTATATTCGCCGTCCGCGTTCTGCTCCGGCTGCACCCTGACTTCAAAAATTTCCTCCTCCCGCCGGATCGTGAGCACCAGCTGCCTGCCTCCCGACTCTGAAACCAGCTTCGTAAAATCCGCCTTCGACTCCACTTCCTTCTGATCCACCTTCAAAATATAATCGCCCGGCTGCAAAAGATGCTTTGCAGGCTCCTTTCTGGCATGATCCATCCCTTCAAAATCCCCCTGCGCGATCACGAGGATCCCGTCCGTTTTCACATAAATCCCGATGGGAACCCCCGCCGGCACAAGCATTTCATCCGGGATCACCTGCACATTTACCGTTTTAAAGGGAATGACGCCAAACAGCTTCACATCCATCGTGTATTCCTCGGTCCGGTTTGCCATGACCGTGACGGGCCTGCTTAAATTGACCGGGATTACCGCCTCCTTTTCCGGGCAGGAGGAATAAATTTCTCCCATGACGGGCACATTCAGGGATAATTCCTGCTCGCTTCCCGCTTTTATTTTGATGGAAGCCGGGATTTTTTCCCATGTATAAAAAAGCCAGCCGCCCAAAAGCACTGCGGCGGCAGTTGAAAAGACCGACCAGCCAAGTATCCGGCAGCCCCGTTTCCTCTTTTTCACCAGCATCCCTTCCTTTCTCCCAAAATCGCGCTCCCCCGTTATGAAAAAGCATCCTGCAGGGCAATTTTTCTTTCCTGACACGGGCTTTTTTCTGCAATAAAAAAACAGGAGGACGCACCGTCGCGTCCTCCTTAGTATGTTCGGTTTTATTTATTTTTTTCTGCCAATTCTTTCATTTCTTTCGCATTTGCCAAAACGGACGGCGTCAGCTCTGCCGCTCCCGACAGCCGCGCCAGCTCCTCTAAGCTGCCGTCCCCGGAAAGCCTGCGGATCGTGGTCGCCGTGGAAGCTCCCACCGCATTTTTTTCGATATAAAAATGATGATCTGCCATCGCCGCGATCTGGGGCAGATGGGTAATGCAGATGATCTGGTGGGTCTTTGCAAGGATTCCCAGCTTCTGCGACACCTTCCATGCGGTCTTTCCGCTGATCCCGGCGTCAATTTCGTCAAAAATAAACGTCCCGATCGTCTCCTGTCTGGCGGTGATCGTCTTTAACGCCAGCATGATCCTGGACAGCTCGCCCCCGCTGGCAATGGACGCCAGCGGCTTTACCGGCTCGCCCGGATTGGTGGAGATCAGGAAAACGGCGTCGTCCATGCCGTCCGGGCCGCATTCCTCCTTCTGCGTTAAGGAAACCTCAAACTCCACATGCAAAAAATTCATATCCTGCAGCGCCGCCTGCATATCGGCGGTAAATGCCTGCGCCGCCTTTTTCCGCAGCGCTCCAAGCTTCTGCGCCAGACCGGAAAGATTCTCCTGCGCCTGAAACAGCGCTTCCCGCCTTGCCGCCAGCCATTCGTCCTGATGGTTCAGCCGGTCCAGCTCCTCCTGTCTCTTTTTTGCATAAAGGAGCACCTCCGAAATGCTCCTTCCGTATTTATCCTTCAGCCGGTTTAGCGTATCCAGCCTCTGCTCCGCCGCCCGGAACATCTCTTCGTCAAATTCCAGATCGGAAAGATAGTCCGAAACCGTCCGGTTAAAATCATTTAAAAGCCCGTCCACCTCCGAAAGCTGACGGTAGATCTCCTCTAAATTCTCATCATAGGAAACGATGCCGGAAAGCTCCCGGAGCGCGCGTCCTGCCGCCTCTCCCGCGCTCTCTGCGCTCTCATATCCGGTCAGCGCATGGACGAGGTTCAGCGTTTCTGCGATTCTGCGGCCGTTTACCATTTTCCGGTAATCCTTTTCCAGCTGCTCGTCCTCGCCCTCCGTAAGCGCTGCGTCCGTGATCTCTTCCAGCTCAAATTCTGCCAGGGAGATTTCCCGCTTTCTTGCCGCCTCATCCAGACCGTTTTCTAAAATTTCCTTCGCGATGGCATTTTTTTCCTGCCACGCCTTATGATAAGCGGCTTTTGCCTCTGCCAGCTGCTCTCCCGCGTAGCCGTCCAAAATTTCCAGATGCCTCCTCGTCTGCAGGAGCACCTGACTGTCATGCTGTCCGTGGATGTCGATCAAAAGCCCCGCCAGCTCTTTTAGCACCCGCGCGTTTACGGTTTCCCCGTTGATGCGGCAGATGCTCCTTGTTGGCATGACCCGGCGCTGGAGGATCACCTGATCATCCTCAACGGGGATGTCCAACTCCAAAAGCTTTTGCCGCACTGCGTCCGTCACTTCAAAATTCAGTTCGATCAGGGCGTACTCCGCGCCCGTCCTGATCATGTCCCGATCCGCCTTCTGTCCCAGCGCAAGCGCCACCGAGCCCAGAATCACAGATTTTCCCGCACCGGTTTCGCCGGTCAGGATATTCAATCCCTGTCCGAAAAAAACTTCCGTTTCTTCGATCAAAGCCAGATTTTTCACATGCAGGCTTACTAACAATCTTTTACTCCTTTTCCCCTTTGCTAATCAGCTCCCTGATTTTTTCCATCAGGATCTTCGTATCCTCTGCGGAACGCACCGCGATCATGATCGTATCGTCGCCGGCGATGCAGCCGACCACCTCCCCGAAATGGATCGCGTCCAGCGCCGCCGCCACCGCCATCGCCATTCCCGCGACCGTGCGCATCACAAGGATATTCTGCGCCATATCCATGGAAACAAAACCGTCCCGGAGCACACGGATATATTTGTTGTCCGACAAAAGCTCGTGCTCCTGCTTTAAGATCACATATTTCTGTCTGCCGTTTCCCGCCGGGAGCTTGGACAGATTCATCTGCCTGATGTCTCTGGAAATCGTCGCCTGCGTCACGGAAAAGCCCGCCTCTTTCAGCTTTTCGGCAAGCTCCTCCTGCGTTTCTATCTCATAGCGCGATACCAGTTCCGCTATTTTCTGATGTCTGTTCTGCTTCATTCCATTGCTCCTCTTTACGGCGCTTATTCGCTCAGCTTCCGGTGCAGGACGTCCAAAAAACACGCCTCGCTGATCTTGATGACCGAAGCTGTCTGCGTGCTCCTTGTTACCCGCACCTCATCTTTTGCGCCCAGTTCAATATTCCTGCTGCCGTCAAAGCACGCCTCGATCCCGGTTTCCTCCATCCCTGCCTTGCCGATGATCCGGATGGAGATTTCGTCCTCCGCCCGCAGGATCACGCTTCTTGTCTGCAGCGTATGGGGGCATACCGGCGTCAGTACGATCAGCTGCGCCCCCGGCTCCACGATCGGCCCGCCCGCCGACATGTTATAGCCGGTCGAGCCCGTGGGCGTCGCGATGATAATGCCGTCTGCATGGTATTCCTTTAACAGCTTGCCGTTTACATAGATCTGGAAATACAGCATCCGCAGATGCCCGCAGCGTGTGATCGTAATATCGTTTAACGCGCAGTTTTCCTCCTGCCGCACGCCCTCCCGCAGCACCGCGCCGCTTAGCATCATCCGCTCTTCCACGCAAAACCTGCCGTCCAGAAGCCTGTTAAGCGCCTCTTCCAGATTTGCCGGTTCCACCTCCGTCAGAAAGCCCAGCGTCCCGATATTGATGCCAAGCATCGGGATCCCGCTGCCGACCGTATCCCTTGCCGCCCGCAGAAGCGTCCCGTCGCCGCCCAGCACGAGGATCGCGTCGGTACGTCCCGCTTCTTTTAAAAGAAGCGCATCCCATGCCGTTTTCGGCATTTCGTCCGCGCAGACGATACAGGACGCGCCGTTTTCTTCCAGATAGCGCCGCACCCTCCCGGTCAGCTCAAGCGCCGGATCCTTCGGCTTATTCGTAATAATGATAAAATGTTTCATCCGCCTACTCCTGAAGCTCTCCGTGGGAGCCTTCCACGGTCTGTGCGATCAGAAGCCTTCTCTCTTCCTGCCCGGAAATGCCGGATTTTTCCTCCTGCACCCTTTTCAGAAGAGCCTCCGCCTCCTGCTCCGTTTCCGGAACGGCTCCGCCGTCTTTTTTCTGCAGAAAGATCAGATATTCGATATTCCCTTCCGGCCCCTTGATCGGCGACCAGGTCAGCCCCAGCACCTCAAACTGCAGAAGATCCGCAAAATCCATGACCTTTGCGATTACTTCCCGGTGCACGCTCTTTTCCCGCACGACGCCCTTTTTGCCGACCTTCTCCCTGCCCGCCTCAAACTGCGGCTTGATCAGGCACACCATCTGGCCGCCCGTTTTTAAAAGCCGCCGCGCCGGAAGCAGGATCTTTGTCAGGGAAATAAAAGAAACGTCCACGGAAGCAAAGTCTAAGTCGTCTGCGATCTGCTCCCGCGTCAGGTAGCGGAAATTCGTCTTTTCCATGCAGACAACCCGCTCGTCCTGCCGAAGTTTCCACGCAAGCTGCCCGTGCCCTACGTCCACCGAATACACCTTCTGCGCGCCGTTTTGCAGCATGCAGTCCGTAAAGCCGCCGGTGGAAGCGCCGATGTCCATGCACACCTTGTCCGTCAGGACGATCGGGAAATTTGCCATCGCCTTTTCCAGTTTCAGGCCGCCCCGGCTGACATATTTTAAGGAGCTTCCCTTTACCGTGATCTGAACCTTTGTCTCGTCAAACATCGCACCCGCCTTGTCCTCCCTCTGTCCCTGGACAAACACCTCGCCCGCCATGATGACCGCCTTTGCCTTCTCTCTGGACTCTGCCAGCCCCTGCTTTACGAGCAGGACGTCCAACCGTTCCTTCATCTGTGCTGTAACAACCTCTCTATTTTTTCCACAATCTTTGCCGCGCTGATGCCGATCTCATCCTTTAAAATGTCCACGTTCCCGTGCTCCACATATTCGTCCGGGATCGTTACGGGAAGAACCTCTGCAGGAAGCTTCTCCTGATTGACAAGCGTGACCACCTTTTCAGACAGCCCGCCGCTTGCCACGTTTTCCTCCATCGGGACGATCAGCCCATGGTTCTGCGCCAGATAACGGATCATCTCTTCGTCGATGGGCTTTGCAAAACGCGCGTTTACAAGCGTGCAGGAAATTCCCTTTTCCTTTAATGCCTCCCGCACCTCAATCGCCGTCTTTACCATGCTGCCGATGGCAAACAGGGCGATGCCGCTTTCTTCAAAGATCATTTCGCTCTTTCCCATCCGGATCTCCGCCCTATGCTCTGCCAGGCCGTCGAAGGCTTCCCCTCTCGGATAGCGGATCGCGATCGGCCCCTGATAGGCATAGGCAAATTTCATCATATCGGAAAGCTCCCATTTATTCTTGGGCGCCATGATGTGCATATTCGGGATCGATGAAAGATAGGACAGGTCAAAAATGCCCTGATGGGTTTCCCCGTCGCTGCCTACAAGCCCCGCCCTGTCGATTGCAAAGATCACGGGCACGTTCTGTAAGCACACGTCATGCAGGATCTGGTCGTACGCCCTCTGCAAAAAGGAGGAATAGATCGCCACCACCGGATGCAGCCCGCCGACCGCCAGCCCCGCCGCAAAGGTCACCGCGTGCTCCTCTGCGATGCCCACGTCGAAAAACCGTTCCGGATAGGCGCTTTTAAACCGCTTTAATCCCGTGCCGTCCGGCATCGCCGCCGTGATCGCCGCCACATCCTCATGCCGCGCCGCCAGCTTGACCATGACCGTCGAAAAAATATCCGTATAGTTCGCCTTTGTCTTTTTCTTTAACGGAACGCCCGTCGCCACGTCAAAGGGCTCCGCCCCGTGGAAACGCGCCGGATGCTTCTCCGCCGGTCCGTAGCCCTTGCCCTTCTGGGTCAGCACATGGATCAGGACGCAGTTTTTGCGCCGCTTGGCTTCCTTAATGACCCGTACGAGCCCGTTTACGTCGTGCCCGTCCACCGGCCCCAGATAGGTGATCCCCATGTCCTCAAACCACATGCCCGGAATCACCAGCTGCTTTAGGCTGTTTTTTACCCGGCGCACGCCGGTTACGACGCCGTCCCCGTAGCGGGTGCTGCGGATGCCGTCGTAAATATTATCCTTAATGTCCAGATAGGTATTGGACGTGCGGATATTGTTCAGATATTTTGATACGCCGCCCACGTTTTCCGAAATGGACATGTTGTTGTCGTTTAAAATGATGATGAAATTCGTATCCATCCGCGCCGCGTTGTTGAGCGCCTCATACGCCATGCCGCCCGTCAGCGCGCCGTCCCCGATGACCGAGATCACGGTGTTGTCCTTTCCCTGAATGTCCCGCGCCCGCACAAGCCCTAAACCCGCCGAGATCGAGGTGGAGGAATGTCCCGTGTCAAAGCTGTCGCAGTCGCTCTCCTTGCGTTTTGGAAAGCCGCTCATCCCGCCGTATTTGCGCAGCTGGTCAAAGCCCTCTCTGCGCCCGGTCAAAAGCTTGTGGGTATAGGACTGGTGTCCCACATCCCACACGATCTTGTCCTCCGGCAGATCCAGCGCCAGATGCATCGCCATCGTCAGCTCCACTGCGCCCAGATTAGAGCCCAGATGCCCGCCCGTGGTGCTGATCTTTTCGATCAGAAACTGACGGATCTCCTCCGCCAGCTTCGGATAATCCTTCGGATTTATTTTTTTAATATCATTTGTCTGTTGTATCTGTTCCAGAAGCATGCAAAGCCTCCTTCTATTTTTCCCTGTTGATCAGTGTCGTGACAAGCTCCTCCAAAAACAGGTTCCGCTCCGGAAATGCGCGCAAAATCCCAAGCGCCTCTTCCGACAATGCCTTCACATCCTGACGGGATTGTTCCAGCCCGTTTAAGCTCACATACGTTGCCTTATGGTTTTTCTCGTCGCTGCCCGTCGGCTTTCCCAGCACTTCCAGAGAGCTTGTCACATCCAGAATATCGTCCTGGATCTGGAATGCGATCCCGATATTTTCCGCCGCCTGCTCCAGCTTTGCCGTATCCTCGTCAGACGCTCCCGCCAGCACCGCCCCGATCATAAACGCAGCCTCGATCAGCGCCGCCGTTTTGTTCTTATGGATGTACCACAAAAGCTCCTTTGTTGCCTGCTCCTTCGGAAGGCTTTCGCTGCAGATGTCGGCGCACTGACCGCCGATCATCCCGAAGATCCCCGCCTTTTTAGAGAGAATCTGCATTGCCCGCGCCACGGCGCGGAAAGCTGCCGCCTGTCTGTCCTCCGGCATTTTTTCCACAAGGTCAAAGGACTGCGCCGCCGTTTCAAAGGCATAATTTAAAAGCGCGTCCCCCGCCAGCACCGCCATGCCTTCCCCGTATACCGTCCATGTCGTCTTTCTTCCTCTTCTGTACTCGTCGTTGTCCATGGACGGAAGGTCGTCATGTACGAGGGAATAATTGTGGATCATCTCCAGCGCCGCCATAAACGGCTCTGCAAGCGTCCCTTCCCCGCTGCACAGCCGGAAGCTCTCTGCCATCAATATCGGGCGCAGCCGCTTCCCGCCCGCCAGGGCGCTGTAGTTCATCGCCTCTATTACCTGTTTCTGAAAGCCCTCTTCCTTTGGCAGATACCGTTTCAGCACCTCTTCCGCCTCTGCGGTACGCTGCGCCAGTTCCTCCTTAAAATTCATCCAGCTTTCCCTCCCCATTCAAAACCAGAACCTTTTTTTCCACCTTGTCGATGCTTTCATTGCAATATTTCAAAAGCTCCATACCCTTCTGATACACGGCAAAGGACTCTTCGAGGGAAATCCCCTCATCCTCCAGCGTCCTCGTGACCTCTTCCAGACGGGCAAACGCCTCTTCCAGCGTCAGCTCCCTGTTGACTGCTTCCATTGTTCCTTCTCCTTCACTTCTGCGATGATCCTGCCGTTTTTGACATGGATCGTCAAAAGCTCGCCCGGCTGCACGCGGTTTACGTCCGTTACCGTCCTGCCTGCCCTGTCTGCCACATGGGAAAAGCCCTGATTCAGCTTTTCCAGCGGTGAAAGCCCTTTTAGCTTTTCCACATACAAAGAGAGCGTATGCCGGTTTTTTTGAAGCCTCCGCTCCATCCTGTCCTGCAGCCTCTCTTCCGTCTGGCACAGCCAGTTTCTTTTTTCCCGGATCTGTCCCATGGGGCTTAAATACCGCAGGCGCGTCCGGCTGTTCTGCAGCTGCATCCGCACAGCGGCGATCTTCTGTTTCATCCTGCGCGTAAGCCCTGCCTCCGCCTCCTTTAGCTGCGCTTCCACAAGGGCTGCGTCATAGACGGCAAGCTCTGCCCCCGCAGAGGGCGTAGGCGCGCGCAGATCCGCCACATAGTCGGCGATCGTCGTATCCGTCTCATGCCCCACCGCCGAAATGACCGGCACGCTGCAGTCAAAAATCGCCTGCGCCACGATTTCTTCATTAAACGCCCACAGATCCTCGATCGAACCGCCGCCTCTTCCGACGATCATCACGTCCACGCCCGCCTGTTCCAGCGCGCGGATCCCGTTGACGATGCTCTGCGGCGCCTGATCGCCCTGCACGATGGCAGGATAAAGGATGATCTGGACATAAGGGTTGCGCCGTCTCGCGATATTGATGATGTCGCGCACCGCCGCCCCCGTCGGGGCGGTCACGACGCCGAGACGCCTCACAAACTTCGGGATCTGCCGTTTGTATTCCAAAGAAAACAGCCCCCTGTCCTCCAGCTCCCGTTTGAGCTGTTCAAAGCGCTCGTACAAAAGCCCCGCCCCGTCCAGGATGATCTCCCTTGCATAGAGCTGATATTTGCCGTCCCGCTCGTAAACGTCCACCGTCCCGGCGACGACTACCTGCTGCCCTTCCCGCATATGAAATTTCAGTCCGCTCCGGTTGCCGGCAAACATCACGCATGCGATCGCACCTTTTTCATCCTTCAGGGTAAAATAAATATGCCCTGAAGAATGGTACTTGCAGTTGCTCACTTCGCCTTTCACCAGAATGGACTGGAGTAAAAAATCCTGGGTAAACATATTCTTGATATAAGAGTTTACCTGGGCTACCGTATAGACATTTTTCATGCGAATTTTGCCAGAATGCCGTTTACGAAACCGGCGGAGCTGTCCTGACCGAATTTCTTTGCCAGCTCCACCGCCTCGTTGATGGCAACGCCTGTCGGCACGCTTTCATCAAACTTGATCTCATAGACTGCCAGACGGATGATCGCAAGCTCAACCTTGCCCATCCGCTGCGTATCCCAGCCCTTTGCCGTCTCGTTGATCAGACGGTCGATCTCCGGCAGCCGTTCTGCGATCTTCTCATATTTGGACCGGATATAATTCTGATCCTTTTCGGAAATCTCCGTCTCCGCTTCCTCAAAAAAAAGGGTGCACTGCTCTTCCATGTCGGATTTCCGGTTAAATTCCACACGGAACAGCAGCATAAAAATCTGTTCCCTCTGCTCTGTTCTGTTCATCTGCTCTCCTACCTGTATTTCTCAGTGCTTCGCCGTGTTCATATTGACGCCCGCAATGCGGATGTCCACATCCGTCACGTTTAAGCCCGTCATATTCTCGATCGCATTTTTTACGCGCTCCTGCACCTTCTGGCAGGTCGCGGGGATGTTGTATCCGTACTCAAGCAAAACTGCCAGCCCAACCTTTACGTCGGAGCCAAACACCTCTACCTTAACGCCCTTTGTCAGGCTCTTTACGCCCACCTTGCTCATTACCTCGTTGGTGATGTTGCCGGCCATGGAAGAAACGCCTTCCACCTCCGTAGCGGCTAAGGACGCAATGATCGCAACCACTTCATCCGCAATCTGCACGGTGCCGATATTCTCATCCTCCTGCAGTACATAGGTATTCTTTTTGGTTTCCTTCTCCATAATGGCGCCTCCTTTATGCTTATCCAAGCTTTCTTATCCACTGAGGGTATTATAACAAAATCTGTCTGTTTTGCATAGGTTTATTTTCCGCCTGCGCTGCTGCCGCCCGTCAGTTTTTCCCGAATTCCGAAAGGACCAGACCCTTATTGCGGTCCAATACCATGCCGACGCTCCACGCGTTGACAAACAAAAGCAGCGGGTTTCCTTTGAGATCCTTGATCTTTTTCATGTCGGAGGTTCCCACGATCTTTGTCAGATCCACCTCTTCCTTATTCTCGATCCAGCGGATGTGCTCGTAAGGAAGCGGCTCCAGCTTGATCTCCACGTTGTATTCGCTTTCCAGACGGAATTTCAACACGTCAAACTGCAAAACGCCCACAACGCCCACGATGATCTCCTCCATACCGGTATTGAACTCCTGGAAGATCTGGATCGCGCCCTCCTGGGCGATCTGGTTGATGCCCTTTACAAACTGCTTGCGCTTCATCGTATCCATCTGGCGCACTCTCGCGAAATGCTCCGGCGCAAAGGTCGGGATCCCCTCATACTGGAACTGCTCCTTGGGCATGCACAGCGTATCGCCGATGGAAAAAATGCCCGGGTCGAACACGCCGATGATGTCTCCCGCATACGCCTCCGTCAGGATCTTTCTGTCGTTTGCCATGATCTGCTGGGGCTGTGAAAGGCGCATCACGCGCTGGCTCTGGATGTGCTTTACGTCCATATCCGATTCAAATTTGCCCGAACAGATGCGCATGAACGCGATCCTGTCGCGGTGCGCCTTGTTCATGTTCGCCTGGATCTTGAACACGAAGGCGCTGAACGCATGCTCCGTCGGGTCGATCAGCCCGACGTCCGCGCGGCGCGGCAGGGGCGTCGTCGTCATCTGTAAAAAGTGCTGCAAAAAGTCCTCCACGCCGAAGTTTGTCAGCGCAGACCCGAAAAATACCGGCGTCAGCTCGCCCGCCTGCACCTGTTCCAGATCAAATTCCGCGCTCGCCCCGTCCAAAAGCTCGATCTCCTCCATCAGCTTTTCTTTCAGGTTCTCGCCCACAAAGCCGGTCAGCTTGTCCAGCTCGTCCACCGGGATCTCCGTCGCCTCGCCCTCCTTCGTTCCTTTTTCCGTGTCGGAATAGGTGATCACGCAGCGTTTTTCCCTGTCGTATACGCCCTTGAAGCTCTTTCCGGAGCCGATCGGCCAGTTCATCGGGCAGGTGGCGATGCCCAGTTCCTTTTCGATGTCGTCCAAAAGGTCGAAGGTGTCGTTGGCGTCCCTGTCCATCTTGTTGATAAACGTAAAGATCGGGATCTTTCTCATCACGCACACCTTAAACAGCTTGCGCGTCTGCGCCTCAACGCCCTTGCTCGCGTCGATGACCATGACCGCGGAATCCGCCGCCATCAGCGTCCGGTAAGTGTCCTCCGAGAAATCCTGATGTCCCGGCGTGTCCAGAATGTTGATGCAGTAGCCGTCGTATTCAAACTGAAGAACGGAAGAAGTGACTGAAATACCTCTCTGTTTTTCAATTTCCATCCAGTCCGACACCGCGTGGCGCGCCGTCGCTTTTCCCTTTACGGAACCCGCCAGATTGATCGCGCCGCCGTACAGCAGGAATTTCTCCGTCAGCGTCGTCTTACCCGCGTCGGGGTGGGAAATGATCGCAAATGTCCTTCTTCTGTTAATTTCTTCTTTCAGATTGCCCAAAATAAATCTCCTCCGGTAAAAATGGTATTTCTTATGCAGTAAAAATGATATTTCTTATGTGATGCCCCGTCTTTTACGGCAGCATGGATTTTCCTTCAAATCCCGGCGCGATCCCGAACCAGTCAAGCACGGTCGCCCCGATGTCCGCAAAGGTTTTGCGGGTTCCCAGATTGCCGGGCACAACGGAGGGGCCTGCCATCAGAAACGGCGTGTATTCCCTCGTGTGATCCGTCGTTTTGGTATAGGAGGGGTCGCAGCCGTGATCCGCCGTGATCATCAGCACGTCGTCCTCCTTTAAAAGCGCCAGCATCTCCGGCAGCTTTTTATCAAAATAAGTCAGCGCCCTTGCGTATCCGTCCACGTCCCTGCGGTGTCCGTAAAGCATGTCGTAATCCACCAGATTGACAAAGCAGAGCCCGTCAAAGTCTTTTTTCATATATTCGATCGTCTTTGCGATGCCGTCCTCATTGCCGGAAGTCGTCACATATTCCGTGATCGACTTGCCCGCAAAAATATCGCGGATCTTGCCGACGCCGATCACGTCCTTTCCGGCATCCTTCAGCTGATCCAGCATCGTCACCGACGGCGGAAGCAGCGAATAATCGTGCCGTCTGGGCGTCCTCGTATAATTGCCGCTCTCTCCCGTAAACGGGCGCGCGATTACCCTGCCGACGCCGTGCTCGCCCTGCAGCTGTTCCCGGGCGATCTCGCAGCAGCGGTACAGCTCCTCCACCGGAACTACGTCCTCGTGCGCCGCGATCTGGAACACGCTGTCCGCGGAAGTATAGACGATCAGCTTTCCGGTGCGCACATGCTCGTCGCCGTAATCCCGTATCACGTCCGTGCCGGAATAGGGCTTGTTGCACAAAACGCCCCTGCCCGTCGCCTCGCTGAACCGGTCCAGCACCTCCTGCGGAAAGCCATCCGGATAAGTCGGCATCGGCTTTTCGGAACAGATGCCCGCGATCTCCCAGTGCCCGGTCGTCGTATCTTTTCCCTTGGAGGCTTCCGCCATCCGCGCGATCCTGCCGGACAGCTCTGCGCCCGGTTCATGCCAGTCGATCCCGTCTAACCGAAACAAGCCCAAAGACGCCATATTTTTTACGTCGAAATAAGGGCTGGAGGCAGCCGCCTTTAAGGTATTTGTTCCCGCATCCCCATAGGAAGCCGCATCCGGCATCGCGCCTACGCCCACACTGTCCAGTACGATCAAAAATACTCTCTTCATTGCGTATCTCCTTTCATAGCGATTCAGTTGCCTCATTTATATAATGTACATTTCCTGTCGTCTCAGTACAATCAGAACTAGTGTAACACACTTTTTCCCGTTTCGCACGCATTTCTTTTTTGCGCCTGCCGGTCCCTGCCCTGCAAAAGCGTCTGCCGGGAGGACTGCGCTGTGCAGGGGCTCCCGGACAGGGACACATGCCGCCGCAGGACGCCGTCTTTTAGGATCACTGCCCCGCCAGCGGATTGATCACGATATTTTCAGCCGGAACCCCGGTCTTTCTTGCCACCACGTCCTCGATCTGGGCGCACTGCGCGTCCGTCAGCGCCGAAATCCCCACGACCACATCCGCCGAATCCTCCGTCACCGTCACGACCGCGTCCGCAAACCCTTTGGATTCCAGCAGGATTTCCGCCGCCGTCTCCCGCTCTGCAACGTCTGTCAGCTCGATCATATTGTCCACCGCCTCCTGCTTCTGGCTCTCCGCGATGTTTGCATTATTGATGATCTCCAAAAGCGTCTCCTTATTTTTCGCACGGGTCTGCTCCTTTAACAGCCGCGCCCCCGACAGGCTGTTTAACCCCTCCGAATTGGTAAAAACCGCCTCGCCCGGAATCTCCCCGTCCGGCACTTCTGCTTCCTGTGCCGACGCTTCTGCGCCTGCCTCCGCCGCCTCTTCGTCGATATAATCGGTCACGATCGACACGTCTGCGTTGTCCGCCGCCTGCATATCGGCGTCCAGATAATTTTCGGCGGCAAGCCCCTCCGTATCCGAATCAAGGCTCGGGATGTCCGCCGCCAGATCCTCGTCCGACAGCTCCAAAAGCGCCTCCATATCCCCGTCTGTATTTTCTGCCCCAGCGCTTACAAGCTCCTCTTCCCCGATCTGTGTCCCGGCAAAATTCAGATACCCTGCGACCGCTATCATAATAGCCAGCGCCGTGATCATGACCTGATTGCGTTTGAACATGTTTTTCAATTTCTGCTCCCTTCTGCTTCCCCGTTAAAATTTGACAATGGTTCCCTCCCCGGATCCGGATTTTTTTGCCTTCCGTCTTGCGTCCCCGCCAGCGAAGCGCCTGCCAGACGCCGCCCCGCAGCGGGCGACTGGCGAGCGAAGGGGAATTTGCAAATGCTGCAGGGCAGTCCGGCATTCGTGTCCGGGACTTGTTTGAGCACGGCGCTGCCGTGCGAGTTTGACCGGACACGATGCGTCCCGGACAGCCCTGCGGCATTTGTTTCAAATTCCCTGTGAGCGAAACCGGAGCCCGCTGCGGGGCGGCGTCTGGCAGGCGCTTCGCTGGCGGGGACTAAAGACCGATCCGGCAACGATCATTCCGGATCCGGGGATGCCATCTTTGCTACTTTAATTTTATGAGCCTCGATGCCAAATAATGCCTCGATCACATCCGTAATGTTCTTCTGTACGGCGCGGGATCCGCCGCCCTGCGCAAGGACGGTCACGCCCTCCACCTTTGCGGCAAGCGTCTTCGAGACATAAGGCGACTGCGTCCCGTCTCGCCCGGTCACATAGACCGTGCTTTCCTGCGCCTCCTTCGTTACCGCGCTCCTTGCACCGCCTGCCCCGTCGTTCTCACTCGTCTGGGAAATGCTGCCCGAGGGCACATCCTTTTCCACCACCTGCTCCTCCGAGGAAGAATAGGTGATCATCACCTTTACCTTTCCTGCACCGTCCATGCAGGACAAAAACTGTTCCAGCCGCCGCTCCAATCCGCCTGCAGCGCTTTCTTCCTCCTGCCGCTCCCCGTCCTCTGATACGTCCGACAGCGCTGCCTCCTGCGAAGGCTCCTTCTTCCCGCCGTCTGCCGGAATTGCCGCCACCATCAAAAGCACCCCCGACAGCGCCAGCACGATCATGTTTTCCTTCGTCATCCGCGCCCTGCACCATTCGTAAGCCCTACTCAATCTCAACCACCTCCACCGCCGTCTCCTGCATGGAAAGCGCCTCCGCAAATGACGCCGACAGATCTGTGCGGACGCTTCCTTTCAAAGCGTTCCCGCCTGCCGAAACGGACGCTTCCCCCGTTTTTTGATCCCCGATGGCGACCCGCTTTACCGGCTCGATCTTTACCGGACGTCCTGCCCCTTCCCTTTTGACCTCGATCACCACGACGCCATCCTCCCTCAGACGCACGTCCGCCACCTCCACCGACGCTGCTGCCGCAGCCGTCTCCACCTTTTGTTCCACCGACCGAAGGATCCCGCTTTTGACCGCATCCTCCCCCGTTTCCTCCAGCATGGAAAGCCTTCCCGAAAACATCTCGTTTTCCTCCTCCATCCGCTCAAAAGCGCCCCAAAACTGCCCTGCCGCGTCATTTTTCCCAATGGAAAGGATCGGAAGCGCAAGCTGCGACAAAACGATCAGGCTTACCATCAGTTTCCCGTATTTTTCATATTTTTTTGCGGGCAGAAAATGCATGAGCATCTGCGCCGCCAGCAGAAATACCGCCGTATCCTTTAAAAGCTGCAGAAAATTTTCCATTTTCATCCCCACTTCAAAACGCCGTTGCGCTAGCTTCCCCGCACCAGACAGATCACAATCGCTATCAGGATCAGAAAGCACGCCGCCCCGGACGCCGCCAGCCTGAGCGTCAAAAATACGGCGTCCGCCGTGCGCTCGATGCAGCCCACAAGCCTTTTGTCCGCCACGATCCCCACAAGCGCCCCTGCCGCCTTTAACAAAACGCCGTATGCAAACAGCTTGAAAAACGGGACCGCCAAAAGCGCTGCCAGCAAAAGCACCGCAAACAGCCCGATGCCGTTTTTTACCAGCACCGCCGAGCCGATTAAAACCTGCGTCGTCCCCTCCGCCAGATCCCCCAGCGCCGGGATCGCAGAAACCGCTTTCTGCGCCGCCGTCCGCTTCAGGCCGTCCAGCGCCGGAGCGACCATCGACTGCAAAACGCCCAGCCCCGTCACCGCCCCGAGGCAGAACTTTGCCGCAGCCCGAAGCCCCTTTTCCAGAAGCGCGGAAAGAAGCGACAGCCGCCCCTCCTCCCACACGCCGTTCATCAAAAGAAGCAGCATGAACACCGGAAGAAGCGGCAGGCATATTTTCAAAAGGAACGTCTCCACCAGAAAGATCAAAAGAAGCGCCAGCTCATAATATCCTGCCGCCGTGACGCTCCCCGCCGCCGGGCCAAGGGACAGACACAGCGCCGGAAGCGTCAGCTTTGAAACCCCCGTCATTGCCGTCAGGCTGTGCCGCGCCAGCTCATATCCCGCCGAAAAGATTTTTAAAAGTACCGTCATCAAAAGCAGATAAAAAATGTAGTGGGCGATCTGCGCCGTCTGATGATTTTCAAAGCTTGTCATAAAAACCGACACAAGGACGGACAAAAGCCCCAGCACAAGAAGGGACGCAAAAAGCCCCCGAAGCCCCCCGATCTCTGCCAGAAAGCCCTGCCGGAGCCCTCCGCCGATCAGCCCCAGCGTTTCCTTAAAATTCCCTTTTAAAAGCTGCCCGAAAATCTCTGTCAGATCCCATGAAAAATCCGTAAAATACCCGTCCAGCTCCGCCATCATTTCCGTCAGGTTGAGCTGCTCCAGATAATGCTCCATACTCACCCCACAAATCCGGCGATCGTTTCCGCCAGCGCCAGAAAGACGGGCATTCCGGCAAACAGGATCGCAATTTTCCCAAACAGCTCCACCTGCGACGCCACCGCCGAAAATCCGCTGTCCCTGCAAATGCCCGCCACGAATTCACAGATCCATGTGATCCCGACTACTTTTAACAAAAGCGCCGCATAACGGCCGCCGGAGGCGATCTGTCCCCACAATACGCCCAGCTGGCTTTCCGCCTGCCCCATATAAGCCACGGTACAGGTAAAGATCAGCAGGCAGATCGCTCCCCCGAGATAAATCCCATATTCCTGCCGTCCCCCTTTAAAAGAAACGGCGATCATTACCCCCAAAAGGGCGACCGCCCCTACCCGCACAAACTCCATCCTTTCCTCCCCTGCCCTCACAAAGAAAACAGCGTCTGGATGCTCGAAAACAGGTCATAAATATAGGGAACGATCCAGCCAAGCACCAAAAGCAGCGCCGCCAGGGAAAGCAAAAACGCATGCTCTTCCCTGCCGCTGTGCTTTAACACCTGGCTTAAGATCGTTACCAGAATCCCCACCGCTGCAATTTTAAAGATCAGCCCGACTTCCATCCGCCTTTCCCGTACCCTTCCTTTTGATTCTGCCGCCCCCTGACAGCCCCCGCTGCCTGTCCGGACAGCGCTTTGTAAACCGGTTTCCTAGACCAGAAGCAGCGCCGCCATCATCCCGCACGCCATGCTTACCGCCATCACCGTTTTTTTTTCCTGCCCCGCCTTCTGCCGGGCGTCCTTTGCCCGTTCCGAAAAGTCCGCCGCAAAACGCTCTACCGCCCGCTTCTGGCGCTCCCCGTCCAGATAGCAGACCGCATCCGGAAAGGAAAGCACCTCCTGCTTTTCCTGTTCCGTCAAAAAAAGCGTTTTTAAAAAAGCTCCCATTTCCTCTTCCCAGATCGTTTCCACAGGCTGTCCCTTTTCATCCAGCATCCGCTCCCCGACGCGCAAAAGGACGCTTCCAAGGGCTTCTGCCTCCTTTTGCCCGCCCCGAAAAAGCCGCCTGCCCGTCCCTGCAAAGATCTCCGGCAGAAAGCTCCGACTGTAACCGATTTCGCCCGCCGCCAGCTCAAACATCCTCCCCAGCAAAAAAAGCTGCCGCGCCCGCGCGCTTTTTTCCCGGCAAAAACAGTATCCTGCCCCGGCGCTTCCTGCGATCGTCACACACGCGCCCAGCGCCGACAGCATCACAGCGCCTCCGCCAGACATGCCCCGTCCTGATCCAGCACCTTTTCGATCCCGAAACGCCCGTCCTTTTTTCCAAGCATCAGATACCGCCGAAACGCCCTGCCCTCCACAAGCCGTTCCATAAAACGCTTCCGGCAAAGCTCTTCATAGGATCCCGCGTGGATCGTCGCCAGCACGCTGCAGCCGCATTTCATGACCTGTTCCAGCGCCCGCACGTCCGACTCGCTTCCCAGCTCATCCACCGCCACCACCTGCGGCGACATCGACCGAAGAAGCATCATCATCCCGACGTCCTTCGGACAGCCGTCCAGCACGTCTGTCCTGCAGCCCAGATCGTTTGCCGGGATTCCCTGCACGCAGCCTGCCAGCTCCGAGCGTTCGTCCACCACGCCCACCGTCCTGCCGGCACGGACGCTGTCGCCGTCCGACACAAGCCGGATCAGGTCGCGCAAAAGCGTCGTCTTGCCGCAGCCCGGCGGCGACACGATCAGCGTGCTCACGGGCAGCCCCTTTTCATATAGATAAGGAAGCGCCCGTTTTCCCGTGCCGCATGCCTCGTGCGCCACGCGGATGTTCAGGCTGGAAACGCTGCGGATATTTTTCACCGTCCCGTCCCGCCGCATGATCACCTCGCCCGCGATCCCAACCCGAAAGCCCCCGTCCGCGCTCACAAAGCCCTTTGAAAATTCCTCCTCGTAGGCGTAAAGCGAATATTTGCAGATGTGCTTTAACACCGCTTCCAACTCCTCTGCAGGCAGGGCACGCGCCCGTTTCACATCCTCTGTCAGCTCCCCGGACGCCTCCATGAACCACTCTTTCCCGCGGATCAAAAGAATGACCGGCTTTTTTGCCCGCAGCCGGATCTCCTGCAGCCCTGCCGCCTCCTGCGCTGCCCGTTTCCAGCGGAACCGCAGATATTCCGGAAACAGCCCGAGCACCTGCTCCTGTATCCCTCTTGTCACATCCATCCCTCCTGTCTGCCGTCTCCCGGGCGCATGTCCCGGTCATGTTTCAATATATGGTCTGTCCCGCTTGGATATGACTGTTTCTTTTTTGTTTCCTCCTCCCCTGAAAACAGCGCAAAAAGCTCGTGCGCAATCAACGGGAACGCCGCAAGCCCCGCCAGATACGCCCACTCCTTCCCCGCCAGGCGCACCGTCGAAAACATTCCTACCAGAAACGGGATCTCCGTTACCGCCGCCTGCAGTAAAAAGCCTGCCGCGCAGGCAATAAGCATCAGTTTATTTTCAAACAGATCCTTTCGGAATACCGATCTTTTCACATCCCGCATCCCTACGGCGTGAAACAGCTGGGACATGCCCAGCACCGTAAAGGCATAGGTCTGGGCGCGCATCAGGATCTCCCCGTTTTCCAAAAGCGCCCTGATCCGCTCCGGCTGAAAGGGGATTCCCGCCTGTTTTAACAAAATCCACGGCACGGTAAAAAACGCCGTCAGGCTGATGCCCGAAATCAGCGCCCCGTAAAAACAGGTCCTCACCATTCCCCCGCCGGCAAACAGGCTCTCCGACGCCTGCCGCGGTTTTTGTGACATCAGGCTTTTGCCGTCATTTTTGTCCACTCCCAGCGCCAGCGCCGGAAGCGAATCGGTAATCAGGTTGATCCACAGGATATGGCTGGATTTTAATGGGGACGGCAGCCCCAAAAGCACCGCCGCAAACATCGTCATGATCTCCCCCAGATTGGAAGAAAGCAGGAAGATGACCGATTTTTTGATATTCTCATATACGCCCCTGCCCTCTTCAATCGCCCTGCGGATCGTCGCAAAGTTGTCGTCTGTCAGGATCAGGTCGGACGCCTGCCGCGCCACGTCCGTCCCGCCCTTCCCCATGGCGATCCCCACGTCCGCAGCCTTCAGGGAGGGCGCGTCGTTGACGCCGTCTCCGGTCATCGCCACGATGTCCCCCCGTTTTTTGAACGCTTTTACGATCTGTACCTTATGCGCCGGCGATACCCGCGCAAATACCCGCACCCGGTCCAGCCGCTCTGCCAGCGCCTCCTCCGACAGCCCCGAAAGCTCTTCCCCGGTCATGCACTCGTCCGCCCGCGACGCAAGCCCCAGCTGCCTGCCGATGGCAAACGCCGTCCCTGCGTGGTCGCCCGTGATCATCACCGTTTTTACGCCCGCCCGCCGGAAAGTCTCCACCGCTTCCAGCGCCTCGGGGCGGATCGGATCCTTCATCCCCACCACGCCTAAAAAGGTCAGGTTTTTTTCAGCGTCAGCCAAAGGCTCTGTCTGCCCGGCTCCGGAAGCAGGCTCTTTTTTGGCAACCGCCAGCGTCCGAAGCGCCTCTTGTGCCATCTGACGGACGCAGCGCTCCAGCGCGCGCCTGTGCGCCTCTGTCATCGGCACCCTCCTGCCCCGTTCCATGATAAACGAGCAGCAATTTAATACCCGGTCGGGAGCGCCCTTCGTATAGCACACAGTGCCCGCGCTCCCTTTATGGATGGTGGTCATCATCTTCCGGTCGGAATCAAACGCCAGCTCCTTCCGGCGCGGAAACGCCCGTTCCTCTGTCTCCCGGAAAACGCCGTTTTTCCCCGCAAAATCCAGCAGCGCAAGCTCTGTCGGATCCCCGATGCGTTCCCTGCCCGCCGATGCGTCGTTGCAAAGAACCATCGCCCGCAAAAACTCCTGCCAGACCGGGCTTTCGGCAGCTTCCCCCTCCCTGCCGTCCACAAAGCAGCGCTCCACCGTCATCCGGTTTTTCGTCAGCGTCCCCGTTTTGTCCGAACAGACCACGCTCACCGCCCCGAGCGTTTCCACGCACGGGAGCCGCCGGACGATGGTGTTGACCTTTACCATCCGCGTCACGCTCAGGGCAAGGCAGAGCGTCACCACCGCCGGAAGCCCTTCGGGAACCGCCGCCACCGCCAGAGAGATCGCCGTCAGAAGCATCTCGAACACATCCCGCTTCTGCCATACCGCGATCCCGAACAATACGACGCAGATGCCGAGGGAAAGGATGCTTAACAGTTTTCCCAGCTCCCCCAGCCGCTTCTGCAGGGGCGTCATCTCTTCTTTGCTCTCGCTCATCATGGCGGCGATCCTGCCGATCTGCGTCTCCATGCCGGTCGCCGTGACAACGCCCTTTGCCCGCCCTGCGGTCACGATCGTTGACATAAACGCCATGTTTTTCTGATCGCCCAGCGGGATTTCCTTTCTGCCTGTCCCCCTGATCTCTTCCGTGTGCTTGCGCACGGGAACCGTCTCCCCGGTCAGCGCCGATTCCTCCGTCCTGATATTTTCCGCCTCTGTCAGCCTTAAATCTGCCGGCACCTGACAGCCCGCGCTCAGGCACACAAGATCGCCGCGCACAAGCTTTGCCGCCTCGATCTCCTTCTCCTGCCCGTCCCGGATCACAAACGCCTTCGGGCGGGTCAGCTTTTTTAAGGAATCCAGCGCCTTCTGCGCCTTTCCCTCCTGCAATACGCCCACCGCCGCATTCAGGCACACCACTGCCAGAATGATCACCGCATCGCTGTATTCGCGCAGCAAAAAAGAGATCGCCGCCGCAGCCAGAAGCACATAGATCAAAGGATCGTTGAGCTGCTCCAAAAATGCCTGCACCGCCGTTCTCTTTTTCATTTCTTTTAATTCATTTGTCCCGTCCGCCAAAAGCCGCCGGCAGGCTTCTGCTTCCGTCAGGCCTGCCTGTGCATCCGCCTTTAGCTCGCTGCACGTTTCCCGGATTGATTTTGTCTCAAACATCTTCCCGCTCCCTGTCCCATTTTTCTTTAATACCTATGCGGAAAAAGGACAGGGTATGCCAGATCGTTTTGCCGCCCGGCGCCTTTCTGCTTACCGGTTTCCGATTGCCCGGATGAGCCGGCGCTTCCAGCCGGTGTAAGGCTGATACCGCGCGGTCACGTCAAGAAGGGTGGATTTTTTGAGCACGCTCTTTGCATGGCTGAACGTCTCGAAGCTCTTTTTGCCATGGTAAGCGCCCATGCCGCTGCTTCCGACGCCGCCAAAGGGCAGCCCCGACGGCGTCAGGTGCATGATCGTATCGTTGACGCAGCCTCCGCCAAAGGCAGTCTCCTTTAAAAACATCCGCTCCGTCTTTTTGCTGGCTGTAAACACATAGCAGGCAAGCGGATGGGGACGGCTTTTCACAAACGCTCTCGCTTCCTCCATATTTTTTACCGGAAGGACGGGCAGGACCGGGCCGAAAATTTCTTCCTGCATACACGCGTCCGTTTCGGAAACCGGATACAGGATCACAGGCGCGATCTGCAGCGTCTCCTCCTTGACCTCTCCGCCCCATACCAGACGCCTGCCATCGATCAGCCCCCTGATCCGTTCAAAATGCTTCCGATTCACGATCCGCCCGTAATCGGGGTTTTCCAGCGCGCTGCCGTACATTTTTTTCGTCCACCGGATCAATTCCTTTAAAAACTCGTCCTTTACGCACTCTTCCACAAGCACATAGTCCGGCGCAACGCACGTCTGCCCGCAGTTTAAAAATTTACCGAACACGATCCGCCGTGCCGCCAGGGAAATCTTCGCCGTGCGGTCCACGATGCACGGGCTCTTCCCCCCAAGCTCCAGAGAAACCGGCGTCAGATGTGCCGCCGCCTTTTGCATTACCAGCTTCCCGACCGACACGCTCCCCGTAAAAAAGATATAGTCAAACTTCTGTTCCAGCAGCTCTGCGTTTTCTTTTCTGCCGCCCTCGATCACCGTCACATACCCCTCCGGAAAAATCTCCCGGATCAGCCTCGCGATCACCGCAGAGGTCGCCGGGGAATAGGCGGACGGCTTTATCACGCAGCAGTTGCCCGCCGCAATCGCCCCTGCCAGCGGTTCTATCGTCAGCATGAACGGATAATTCCACGGCGACATGATGAGCGCAACGCCATAGGGCTCCTGCACGATATACCCTTTTGCCGGAAAATTCGCCAGCCCTGCCCCTACCCGTTTCGTCCGGCTCCAGCGGCGCAGCTTCTTTCTCATCTCCCGGATCTCGCCCAGCGTCAGCCCCACTTCGCACATATAACCTTCCGTTTCGGATTTTCCAAGATCCTGATAAAGCGCCTCGCAGATCTCCTTTTCATGGGCTGCCACCGCCCGCTCCAGCCGTACAAGCGCTGCCCTGCGAAAAGCGAGGTCAAAGGTCTTTCCCGATTCAAAAAACGCCCGCTGTTTTTCCATGATCCGGCTGATCCCGCCGGTTGTCTCTGTTTCCATAGCTTCTTCTCTTTCCTTCTTCTTTATTTTTCCGGTCACTGTCAGCCGCTTGCGGTTACCGCTTTCTCCTGCGCTCCATCGACAGCGGCGCAAACAGGGTTTTCCTTCCGATAAAACCGAAAATCCGCGTAATATAAATTCCGGTCACACTTCCGGCGCTGTCAATCGCCACATCCTTAAGCGCCGGCGTGCGCCCTGCCACAAACGACTGGTGATATTCGTCCAGCCCCGCAAACGCCATGCAGAAAAGCCCTGCTGCCAGAACCAGCCAGATTCCCCGCACCCGGTACACATACAGCGGCAGCGCCACCGAAATCCCAAGCAGCATATATTCCGAAAAATGCGCCGTCTTCCGCACCCAAAAATGGATTTCTGCCGCATACTGGGCAATCTGCGCCGCCGTAAGCTCCCGGTTGAGCACCCTCGCCCCGATCTCTACGATTTTGCCGCTCACCTTCATGCTCAGCTCCCCGGACTCTGCCCCCGCCTGCGCCGAAAATGAATAGATCAGATACATCACGCACAGCGCCGGCACAAAGGACAGCGGCTTTAACAGATACCTCAGCATTTTCTTGATCGTCAACCATACATATTTCATAAGCTCCTCCATCTGCGTTTACTATAGTCGATTTGTTCTCGGAACTCAAGGAAGAAAACAGGAAATTTTTTTTAATTTTTTTTAAATAAGTGTTGACTTTTGTAAACTCTTGCAGTAGAATATCACTTGTCCGGTTGAGACAGCCAGGCAGAATCGGGGTGTGGCTCAGGTGGTAGAGCGCTTCGTTAGGGACGAAGAGGCCGCAAGTTCAAGTCTTGTCACTCCGACTGAAAGAAAACCGTTGAGTTTTATGACTCAGCGGTTTTTTGTTGTATTTACGCGGGGTTTTTATAATTTTGAAATTTTTCATTCGTACTGTTTAGCGTATTTATATATGTTCTTTATTGTAGTGTTGACATAGGAATGTTATAATGTGTATAGATAAAAACGATAAACGGTAAATTAAAGGGGGATGAAAAAGTGGCAGTTTCAAATATAACTACAATTATCAATAATGATATTCAAAAAGTTTGGAACATTGTTTTAACTGTTGATAAATATAACTTATGGCGAAGTGATTTGAGCAAAACAGAAATAATAAATGACAGTTTGAAGTTATACAGAATTTTAATAACGAATATACAATCTATGCTCTTGATTTGTTGGGATATGGAAAGAGCGATAAACCTACTAACTTATGCGGTGAAAAATTTTATAATATTCATATTCAGTCAATTAAACAAGTTACAGAGCAGTTGGGATTGGCAACATTTATTTTGGCGGGCTTGTCAATGGGCGGAGCGATTGCGATTGGATACGCTTTAAATTATCCCGTACAAGTGCAAGCACTTTTTCCTGTTGATACATGGGGGATTTCTCCTACATTGCCTTTTCATCGTTTTTCATATTGGTATATTCATAAAACTAATTTTACAATATCTCAGTATAAATGGATTGCTAAAAATAAATGGCTGGCGAAATGGTTTATAGGATATTCTTTAATTGGAAATAAAAAGAAAATCACTGCTAAAATTGTAGAGGAGGTTTGGAAAGCTTGTAAGAATGATAATGCAGGAAAATCTATGCAAGATTACCAAAGAAGTTCTTGTGATAAAAATAGAACGATTCCTTTTTATAAAAATGAGTTAAACAAACTGGAAATGCCTGTTATTTTTATAAATGGAGAATGTGATAATTTAGTTCCTATTAAATACTTAGACGGAATAAAAGAAATTTTGCCTAATGCAAAAGTTTATATCCTTCAAAGTTGTAAACATTGGTCTGTAAAAGAAAAGCCAGAAGAATTTTTTAATATTGTGCAAACTAATACAAAAGATTTATAAATCCACAGTTTTGCAATTTCACACCCCTACACCCAAAGCAGTTACTCTTAGGATTGACTGCTTTTTAAAAAGACACCATTTGGGTATAATGATGTCTTTTGGGTGTTATTCTATAGGTCATGTCAAGGCTCATTCTATCGTGGTAAATTCATGGTAAAATAAATGGTTTTCTATACCTCAAAATACTTGAAAGTATCGTGTTTATGCGGATAATCGAAAATTAGATATAAAGAGCCCATTTCATTCTTATCAGCAAAAGCTTATCCGGCAGACACCGCACCTCCTATTCCAGATACATATCCCGAAGCTGTTTTAACTCTGCCTCGCTCAGTCCCAGCCCTTCCGTCAGATACCCTTTTTCCGAGCCGTATCTTTCTTCCAGCGCATCCAGAAGCTTCTCCATATAGCTCCGATTTACCCCCGTCAGATACCGGACGCACGCGATTTCTTCCGGATCGTCGGTCAGTTTTGCCGCGCAGCTTCCCATATATTCGATCTGCTCCCTGAAAAATTCATTGGTCAGCTCAAAATCCCGCAGCGCCGTCTCGCGTTTTACGCCCAGCGCCAAAAGCAGCAGTACCGCCGCCGCTCCCGTCCGGTCCTTACCGCCGGTGCAGTGCCATAAAACCGCCCTTTCCCCGCCGTTTTCCAGCAGGATCCTGAAAAATGCGCGGTATCCCTGCACTGCCGCCGCAGAAAAGGCGATGTCTGAATACATCCGGTCAGAAACAAATCCGCTCCTTACGACTTTTAAAAGAACGGACGCCGGGTTTTCATCCCCTTTTTCGTAAATTCCCGCTACCGTTGCTCCTGCCGCCGAATCCATGTCCTCCTCCAGCACCTTTATATGGATATTTTTCACGCCCTCAATCTCAGGATCCGGCGCTGCATCACGCTCCGAAGAAGTCCGAAAATCCACCACCGTGCCCAGATGATAAAGATCCTTAAGCGCCGCCAGCTCCTCTTTGGGCGCATCCGAAAGCTTTGCCGTGCGCAGCAACAGCCCCCGTTTCACATGCCGCCCGTCCGCCGCCTCATAGCCGCCAAGCTCCCGCGCGTTTTCGATCCCCGCCGTTAAAAGTGCCTGCGCCTCCTTTGTTACCGGCTGTCCCGCGCCTTCGTAAAAACGGAAAATTTCTTCCAGATACGGCTGCAGCACCTCATTAGGCGCCCGGTAGATCTCATGGCGCACTCCCGGCACAAATACAAGCCTGCCGTCTGCGATTCGTGAAATAAACCGCTCCTGCGGCTCTGCCTTCACAAGCTTGTCCTGTTCTGCCTGAAACAAAAGCACGGAAGCCTTTACCTTCTCTGCCTGCCGTCTGCTGACGACAAATTTCCCCGCATTGATCGCCTCCTTGCCCCAGTAATAGCTGCCCGACGAGGTCTGATAGCGTTCGTCCTCCCGCCGTTTTTTCATATACCAGGCATGGCGCGCCTCAGAGCTTGCGGAACACTCCTCAAAGCGCTCCTCAGGGTCAAACGCCGACTGCGTAAAAAGCCGCTTGTCCCCTTTTCCGCGAAGCACCTCCACGTCGCACAGCACCCGTGCCGCCCACGCCGGACAGCCTCCCAGCTTTACGCCAAGCATCGGGGCCGTCAGGACCGCCCTTTTAAAATCATCCGGATACTGCTCCAGATAAAAAGCCCCGATGCAGCCGCCCATTGAATGCGCAAACAGATAGAGCGGGCCTTCCTTTGCCATCGGCTTTACCTTCGTCTCCACAAAATGATGCAGATCCTTCACATAACGGGAAAACAGCTCGATATGCACAACCGTCATATCCTCTACCTCCCGCATGGAACGCCCGTGCCCGCGGTGATCCATGATCGCTGCCTGATAGCCCTCCCGGTAAAAATAATAGATCAGTTCATAATATTTCAAACAGGATTCCGTAAATCCATAGCTGATCACGATCGTCCCTTTTGCGTCCTCCTGCGGATACAGCTCATAATACAGCCCCTTGTCCCCGGACAGCTTCATTATGCCGCTTTTTCGGATCTTCTGTAAAAAAGGCTCTGCCTCCTTTTCCATCCGCTCCTCCAGCATCTCCTCTTCAAAACAGGAAATCCGGCATTTTCTAGTCAGCTCCAGCGTTTCTTTTTTCATACGTCCCAATCCCGTTCCATTTTTATTTCCGCCGCAGCCTTGATCAGCTCCACACAGCCCCGGACGCCGAATTCACTGCTGTCCAGCAAAAGATCCTTGCCTTCCTTCTGATCCCAGTTGCGGTCTGTAAAATATTCATAATAATTGCGCCTCGTCTTATCCATGTGCCGGATTACCCGCTGTGCCTCGTCCTCGCTGAAGCTGTAGCGCTTCATGACCGTCCGGATCCTGCTTTCCAGCGGCGCATAAATAAATACCTTTAATACCTCCGGACGGTTGCGGAGCACATAATCCGCCCCTCTTCCGACAAAAACGCAGGATTCCCCTCTTTTTACGATCGAGCGGATCACTTCCGCCTGCGCCCTGTATATCTTTTCATTCCGGCTTTCCTGAATCAGATCCAGCCCCGGCGACAGCTCCAGAAAACGCCCGATCAGCTTTTCATCCGCATTTCCCGCCACGCTTCTCTCGATGCCCGCCTTTTTGGCAGCCATGTCGATCAGGTTGCGGTCATAAAAGCCGATCCCCAAGGATCGCGCAAGCTGATCCCCGATCTCCCTGCCGTTGCTGCCAAAGCTCCTTCCGATCGTAATGATCATCTGTCCCTTCATAAAAGCCTCCCTTCCTGTCTGAAAAGACATCTTTTTTCTTTCAGTATAACGGATTTGAAAAGCCGTTACAAGCGGACGGAAAAGTTTTTTTGTCCCATAAAAATCAGCAGGACGCAAAAAAACCGCCGGAAACCGGCGGCTGTCGCACTAAAAAAAAGGGGGGGGATGGCGGGACGCCTTCTTTTCAGAAAACATCCCGCCTGATTTTATGGGTTGATAACTTCTCAACTCGGCTCTATTCTAAACGAAGTCAAAATAGTTGTCAATTGTTTATACGAAAATATTTCCAACCAGATATACCGCCCACGCTGCGATCCACGCGATCACGCACTGGCCGACAACGACGCCTGCCGCCCATTTTGCGCCCAGCTCCCTTTTGATGGAAGCCACCGCCGCCACGCACGGCGTATACAAAAGGCAGAATACAAGAAGGCTTACCGCAGACAGCGGGGAAAGGGCGGCGGTGAGCGCCTGCGTGGAGCCAAACAGCACCGACAGCGTGGATACCACGCTCTCCTTTGCCATAAATCCGGTAATCAGCGCCGTCGAGATCCGCCAGTCGCCAAAGCCCATCGGCGTAAAGACAGGCGCGATCACCCCCGCCGCCATCGCCAGTATGCTGTCCTTGGAATCCGCCACAATGTTTAAGTGCATATCGAAGGTCTGTAAAAACCAGATGATCAGCGTCGCTCCAAAGATCACCGTAAACGCCCGCTGCAAAAAGTCCTTCGCCTTATCCCAGAGCAGATGTCCTACATTTTTTGCGCCGGGCATCCGGTAATTGGGAAGTTCCATCACAAACGGGACAGCCTCTCCGCCAAACATTGTTTTCCGCAAAAGAAGCGCCGCCAAAATCCCTGCCGCCATGCCGCCGAAATACAGCGCGATCATCACAAGCGCCCCGTGCTCGGGGAAAAATGCCGCCGTAAAAAAGGCGTAGATCGGAAGCTTTGCAGAGCAGCTCATAAAGGGCGTCAAAAGGATCGTCATTTTCCGGTCCCGCGCAGACGGCAGCGTCCGGCTTGCCATGACGCCCGGAACCGTACATCCAAACCCGATCAGCATCGGCACGATGCTCCTGCCCGATAAGCCGATCTTGCGCAGCAGTTTATCCATTACAAACGCCACCCTCGCCATATATCCGCTGTCCTCCAGCATCGACAAAAAGAAAAACAGCGTCACGATGATCGGCAGAAAGCTCAGCACGCTTCCCACGCCGTTAAAAATCCCGTCAATCACAAGCGAATGCACAACCGGATTGACATTCCATGCCGCCATCTGCCGGTCCGCCAGATCTCCCAGCGCCGTGATCCCCAGATCCAGAAGATCTGCCAGAAACTTTCCGATCACGCCGAAGGTCAGATAAAACACGAGTCCCATGATCCCGGCAAAGCAAGGCAGTGCCGTGTATTTTCCCGTCAGGATGCGGTCGATCTTTTCACTGCGGATATGCTCTTTGCTCTCCCGGGGGCGCACCACGGACTGTTCGCACACCTTCTGGATAAAATCAAACCGCATATGGGCGATCGCCGCCGCCCTGTCCAGCCCGCGCTCTGCCTCCATCTGCAAAATGATATGCTCCAGCGTCTCCTTTTCATTCTGATCCAGCTTCAAGCTTTCCAGAATGAGCGGATCGCCCTCCGCCAGCTTGGACGCCGCAAAACGCACCGGGATCCCGGCTTCTTTTGCATGATCCTCAATAAAATGCATGATCGAATGCAAACACCTGTGAACCGCGCCGCCGTCATCCTTGCTGTCGCACAGATCCACCTGCACCGGTCGCTCCTGATATTTCGCCACATGGAGCGCATGGGATACCAGCTCGTCGATTCCCTCATTTTTTGCCGCGGAGATCGGAATGACCGGAATTCCAAGCAGCTCCTCCATCTCGTTGACAAGGATCGAGCCGCCGTTTTCCCGCACCTCATCCATCATGTTCAGCGCCAGCACCATCGGGATGTCCAGCTCCATCAGCTGCATCGTCAGATACAGATTGCGCTCGATGTTGGTCGCGTCCACGATATTGATGATCCCTCTCGGATGCTCCTCCAGCAAAAAATTTCTCGTCACGATCTCTTCACTGGAATAGGGGGACATGGAATAAATGCCCGGCAGATCCGTCACAAGCGTATTGTTCTTCCCGCGGATCGTCCCGTCCTTTTTGTCCACCGTCACGCCGGGAAAATTGCCGACATGCTGGCTGGAACCCGTCAGCTGGTTAAAAAGCGTCGTCTTTCCGCAGTTCTGGTTGCCCGCCAGCGCAAACGTCAGCAGTTCCCCGTCCGGAAGCGGATTTGCATGCTCCTTCTGATGGTATTTTCCTTCTTCCCCCAGCCCCGGATGCGGAATCGGCTTCTGAAGCTTTTTGCCGTCCGGCCGCTGTGCATCCCGCACATTCTCGATTTCGATCTTCTCCGCGTCCGCCAGACGCAGCGTCAGCTCGTAGCTGTGGATCCTCAGCTCCATGGGATCGCCCATCGGCGCGTATTTTACCATTGTTACATCGCCCTGCGGGATCAGCCCCATGTCCAGAAAATGCTGCCTCAGCGCGCCTTCTCCGCCCACAGTCCGTATGGTCGCCGTTTTCCCGATCGGTAACTCTTTTAACGTCATTGATTCTTCCTCTGATTCTACTTTTTTCGCCTATTTTTAAGCTGTAACCAAACCGCAGCTTTATACGACTAACTCCGGTTATATTATACGCACATAGCTGTCAAAATGCAATACCCTTCCGGAAAGAAAACCTACGCTGCCTTGCTTTATCCGGATAGACAGCCTCCCCCTAAACGTAGTATAATTTTCCCATAAAAAACATTTTCTCAGGAGGTATCGTTATGTTATCTATCTGCGGCGTTGACTGCTGCTCCGAATGCCCCCGCCAGACAGAGTGCGGCGGCTGTATCAAAACGGACGGACGCCCCTTCGGCGGGACCTGTGTTGCCGCCGAACGTATCCGGCAGGGCGGGTTTGACGCTTTTCACGCGTTAAAAAAAGAGCTGATCGACGAAATCAACTCTCTCGGCATCCTGCATCTCCATGTAGACGGCTTGAATCTGCTGAACGGTTTTTATGTGAATCTGGCGTATCCCCTTCCGGACAAAAGCTCCGTAAAATTTCTGGAAGACAACCGGATCTACTTCGGAAACCAGATTGAAATTCCCGGCAGCGACAGATGCCTTGGCGTCGTGGCGGACACGGATATGCTGCTCGTATGCAGCTACGGCTGCAACGGAAGCGATCCTGAACTCCTTCTTTACAAAAAAAGGGACAGCCGGCAATGATCCTTCGCCATCTTTTTCCCAGCCCCATCGGGCTTTTGTCTATGACGGAGGAAAACGGCTTTATCACGGAGCTGTCTTTGCGGGAAGCAGCCGATATTCCGGGCAGCTTTCATTCCCGCTGCCCCTCGGCAGACCCCGGATTGGAAACGGAACTTTTCAGACAGGCAAAAAAACAGCTCGGACAATATTTTGCCGGACAAAGAAGGGCTTTCGAGCTTCCCATCCGCTGTCAGGGAACCGCCTTCCAGCTGCGCGTCTGGAACGCCCTGTGCGCGATCCCCTACGGGCAGACGCGCAGCTATCAGGACATTGCCTGCTCCATCCAAAGCCCCAAAGCCGTCCGCGCCGTCGGTCAGGCAAATAACCGCAATCCGCTCATCATCCTTGTGCCCTGCCACCGGGTCATCCATAAAAACGGCGGCCTTGGCGGCTACGCCTGCGGCGATCAGGTCAAAAAATTCCTGCTGGAACTGGAACAGAGTCGGTAATGATCAGGCAATTTCGTTCTGATTCAACTTCGCAAGCTTTGCTGCCTTGATCGGAACCGATCAGGCAATTCCATTCTGATTCAACTTTGCCAGTTTCGCTGCCTTGATCCAAGCCGATCAGGCAATTCCATTCTGATTCAACTTTGCCAGTTTCGCTGCCTGATCGGCGGCGATCAGGTGGTCAATCAGCTCCTGGATGTCGCCGTCCATGATCGCGTCGATTTTATACAAAGTAAGCTTGATCCGATGGTCTGTCACACGTCCCTGCGGGAAATTGTACGTCCTAATCTTCTCGGAACGGTCGCCCGTGCCGACCTGGCTGCGGCGCAGCTCCGCCTCTTCGTCATGGCGCTTCTGCTGCTCTAAGTCATACAGCTTTGCGCGCAGCACCTTCAACGCCTTATCCTTATTTTTCAGCTGGCTCTTTTCATCCTGACAGGAAATCACAATTCCGGTTGGGAGATGGGTCAGCCGGACGGCAGAATCCGTCGTATTGACGCACTGGCCGCCGTTGCCGGATGCGCGGAACACGTCAAATTTACAGTCGTTCATATCAATCTGGACGTCAAAATCCTCGACCTCCGGCATGATCGCCACCGTGATCGTGGATGTATGGATACGCCCGCCGCTCTCGGTTTCCGGCACGCGCTGTACCCGGTGTACGCCGCTTTCATATTTCAAACGGGAATAGGCTCCCTGGCCGGAGATCATAAAGCTCACATTTTTCATGCCGCCAATGCCGATCTCTTCCACGTCCATCGTTTCCACCTTCCAGCGCTGCCGCTCCGCATAGCGCACATACATCCGGTAGATTTCCGCGGCAAACAGTGCCGCCTCATCGCCGCCTGCGCCTGCCCGGATCTCCACGATGACGTTTTTCTCATCGTTGGGGTCTTTCGGCAAAAGAAGGATCTTTAACTCCTGCTCCAGCTCTCCAACCCGCACCTTGGCTGCGCCCAGCTCTTCCTTGAGCATCTCCTTCATCTCCGGATCGCTCTCTTCCTCCAGCATCGCCAGACTGTCTTCGATGTCCTGCGTACACTTTTTATATTCCCGGTACGCCTCCACAATGGGCGTCAAGTCGCTCTGCTCCTTCATCAGCGTCCGAAAACGCGCCTGATTTGCCGTCACATCCGGTTCATTCAGCTCGCCCATGATCTCTTCAAAACGGATCAGCAGATCCTCCAGCTTATCAAACATCTTAATCCTTTCTTATTTTGTCCTCATTTATCCGGTTCATCTTTTCTATATCGCTGCTGTAAAGCGTACCGGAAACAACCCGATCCAGCCCCGCAAAATCCTTCACGCATTCCACATCCCGGTATCCGGCGGCGCGCATCAGCTCCGATACAGCCGCTCCCTGATCGTATCCGATCTCAAAAAACAGCCGTCCGCCGCCGCACAGATGGTCTTTTGCCTCTTCAACGATCCTGCGGTAAAACAAAAGCCCGTCTACCCCGCCGTCCAGCGCTGCCATCGGCTCGTGCAGGCGCACCTCTTCCGCCAGCCCGCCGATCACCTCCGACGCGATATAAGGCGGATTCGACACAATGATCTCAAATCTGCCTTCCACATGTTCAAACAGGTCTCCCTGTATAAATTCCGCATTCGTTTCACCCAGCCGCTCTGCATTGAGACGGGCGGTTTCCAGCGCCCGCTCCGAAATATCCGTCCCCACGCCCATGCAGCCATTGGAATAATGCAGCAGGCTCAGCAAAATACAGCCGGAGCCGGTGCACACATCCAGTATCCGAAAGCCGTCGCTGATGCTGCGCATCACTTCCTCCACTAAAATCTCCGTATCCTGACGCGGTATCAGCACATCCCCGTTTACCGCAAAGGAAAGCCCCATAAACTCCTGCTCCCCGGTCAGATGCTGCAGCGGGATATGCGCCGCCCGCTTTGCGATAAGGCTGCGGTAACGCATTTCTTTTTCTGCATCCACGCTCCGGTCCCCGTGTACGAGCAGGTCGCTGTGCGCCGTGCCGCAGATAAACTCCAAAAGGAGACGCGCATCCAGGCAAGCCTCCGCTGTCCCTGCCTCTTCCAGCGCTGCGCGCCCCGTTTCATACAGCTCCCGGTAGGTCATTTTGCTTCACCGCTTTCCTCTGCGGCTTCCATGGTTTCCGCAGCTTCCTCTCCTGCCACAGCCTCTTCTCTTGCCGTTTCTTCCTCTTCCCGCTCCCATTCGTCCACATCGTAGCCGAACGTCTCTTTTAAATATGCCTTCCAGTCAAAAACCGCCTCCACGGACGCAATCGCAACCTCGATCATGGAATCGTCCGGCTCTTTTGTCGTCAGCTTCTGCAGCCACATCCCCGGCGCGGAAATGATCCGCACAAGCCAGTTGTCGCTTCTGCCCGCCAGCCGGATGATCTCATAGGAAATCCCCGCGATCACCGGAACGAGCAGGATCCTCACGATCAGCCGCGCCACCGGGTTGGGGATCCGGATAAACATAAACAGCACAACACTCACGAGCATGACAAACAAAAGAAAGCTCGTCCCGCAGCGCCTGTGCAGCCGGGAGCTTTTGCGGACATTTTTTACCGTCAGCTCGCGCCCGCGCTCAATACAGTTGATGCACTTATGCTCTGCCCCATGGTACATATAAACGCGCCGGATGTCCTTCATGGCGGAGATCGCAGCCACATAACCGACAAAGATCAGCAGGCGCAGGACGCCCTCCACGATTGCCAGAAGCGACTGGTTCAAAATATATCTTGCAAAGATCAGGCTCAGAAAATACGGCAGCGCGATAAAGATCGCCACCGCAAGGACGATGGAAAACGCCACCGTTGCCCCTGTCGCCAGCTTATCTACGCTGCTTCCCGGCGTTTTCTCCTGCTTCTTCTGCTTCGCCGTCCTTTTGTTCTCTTCTTTCGGATCCTCTTCCTCGAAAAACTGCGCCGACCACGTCAGCGTGCTCATCCCAAGGATCAGCGAATCCAGAAAATTAAATATTCCTCTTAAAAAAGGAATCTTCGTCACTTTTTTGCCGCCCCAGATCCCTTTGTAATCTTCCTTCTTGATCTCAATACTGCCGTCAGCCTTGCGCACCGCAACTGCATAACGGTCCTCGTTTTTCATCATTACGCCTTCCAGCACCGCCTGTCCGCCGATGCCGCAGTAACATTTCTTCTTTTTCCTGCTCATACTCTTATCCCTTGCTGTGAACTTCCACAGTCCGCCCGCGCCATGCATGGGTGAACCGTACCTAAAAATTAAGGTTGAGATTTATACAAACCTCAACCTTACGCAATTCTTATTTGCTTGCCACACCGTACTTGCGGTTGAACTTATCAATACGTCCGCGAGCCTGAGCCGCTTTCTGCTGGCCGGTATAGAAAGAATGGCACTTGGAGCAAACTTCAACGTGGATCTCAGGCTTTGTGGAGCCTGTCACGAATGTGTTGCCGCAGTTGCATGTTACAGTTGCCTGATAGTAATTAGGATGGATTCCCTCTTTCATGTTCTTTCACCTCGTTCTATATTGTTGATTGCTGCTTTTTCGTTCTCATCCGCTCGCTGTCCGCAGTAATCCACGAACAGCTTATTTATTGTAGCATAGCTTTTTACAGGATGCAATACCTTTTTACGTTTATTTTTAATCCTCTTTGCTCATTTTGCGCTGGATGAACTTCACAAGCTCTACGACCGGAATGATCATCGCGCCCATTACGAGTGCAACTACATACTCTACAGGCTCAACGGAGGTAAACTCAAACGCTGCCGCAAGGAAAGGCACTTCGCATACGAGCGTCGTTGCCAGCAGGGAACCAAGCCCCGCCCAGAACAGAACCTTGTTGTGGGAACCGAGCTTGAAAATGCTGCCGCGCTGGGAGCGCATGTTCATGCTGTGGAAAATTTCCGCCATGGACATGGTAACGAATGCCATCGTCGTGCCGTGCGCGCTGTTTGTGATCTCCCATACGCCGCTTTCCATGTAGTGGCCGATAAAGTAGGAGCCTAATGTCAGCAGTGTGATCAGCGCGCCCTGATATGCGATGTCCACGCCCATGCCGCCTGCAAAAATGCCTGCTTTTGCATCTCTGGGCTTACGCTTCATAATATCCGGCTCCGCTTTCTCCATACCGAGCGCAAGAGCGGGGAAGCAGTCTGTTACGAGGTTGATCCACAGAAGGTGAACCGGCTGCAGGATCGTAAAGCCCATCAGCGTTGCAAAGAAGATGCTCAGCACCTCACTCATGTTGGAGCCCAGCAGGAACTGGATCGCCTTTCTGATGTTGTCGTAAATGCGGCGGCCTTCCTCTACCGCGCCCACGATCGTTGCAAAGTTATCGTCTGTCAGGACCATGTCCGCAACGTTCTTTGTTACGTCTGTTCCGGTAATACCCATGCCGACGCCGATGTCAGCCGCCTTGATGGACGGTGCGTCGTTTACGCCGTCGCCTGTCATTGCGGTAATATAACCCGCATTTCTCCACGCGTTGACGATCCTTGTCTTATGCTCGGGCTGTACGCGGGCATAAACGCTGATATTCCGGAACTCTTTTTCAAATGCCGCGTCATCCAGCTGATCCAGCTGCGCGCCTGTGATCGCATGGGTCGTCTCCGTGATGATCCCCAGCTCTTTCGCAATGGCAACCGCCGTATCCACATGGTCGCCCGTGATCATAACCGGACGGATCCCCGCCTCACGGCACTCCACGATCGCCGCCTTTACCTCAGGACGGACAGGGTCGATCATGCCGCACAGGCCTGCAAAACAAAGATCCTGCTCCAGATCAGCCGGCTCTGCGCTGCCGGGCTTTTCCTTCCATACGCGCTGCGCACATGCCAGAACGCGCAGGGCTTTGTCCGCCATCGCCTTGTTCGCCTTTAAGATCTCCGCCTCGTACTCTTTTGTCATCGGGCACGCTTTGCCGTCTTTTAAATAGTACGCGCACTTGGTCACAACCACATCGGGCGCACCCTTTGTGTACTGGATGTAGCTGCCGTTTACTTCATGGACGGTAGACATCATCTTACGTCCGGAATCAAAAGGCGCTTCCATCACGCGGGCGCGCTCTTTTTTCAGCTGGTTCTTATCCTGACCCAGCTTACCGGACCATGCTACCAGCGCAGCCTCCGTAGGCTCGCCCGTAACGGCTCCGTTCTCGTCGATCTCCGCATCGCTGCACAGTGCCATTGCCGCTGCCAGCTCTTTTTCATCCTCGCCGAAGAAATCAACGACAGTCATCTTGTTCTGCGTCAGCGTACCTGTCTTATCAGAGCAGATGATCTGCGCACAGCCCAGCGTCTCAACCGCCGTCAGCTTACGGATGATTGCGTTTCTCTTGGACATGTTCGTAACGCCGATGGAAAGCACTACCGTTACGACCGCAGCAAGACCCTCCGGGATCGCTGCAACCGCCAGAGATACCGCGATCATGAAGGAGTTGAGGATCACGTCAAAGTGGAAGCTTCCGGCTCTGAAAAGCTGGACGCCGAATACCACGATACAGATTCCCAGCACGATCCATGTCAGGATCTTGGACAGCTGGCTTAACTTTCTCTGAAGAGGGGTCTGGCCGTCTTCCGCCTGAGCCAGCGCGTCCGCGATCTTACCCATCTCGGTGTTCATGCCTGTCCCGGTAATCACCGCGCTGCCGCGTCCGTAAACAACCGTGCTGCCCATGTATACCATGTTCTTACGGTCGCCCAGAGGAACGTCCTTTTCATTCTCTTTTAAATTGATCAGATCGATCAGCTTCGTTACCGGAACCGATTCTCCTGTCAGCGCAGCCTCTTCGATCTTTAAGCTCGCGCTCTCCAAAAGACGTCCGTCCGCAGGAACCGCATCGCCCGCCTCTAACAGGACGACGTCGCCTACAACCAGTTCCTCGCTGGGAACGATGGAAACCTTACCGTCGCGCAGAACCTTGGAAGTCGCTGCCGACATCTTCTGCAGGGCTTCGATTGCTTTCTCCGCCTTGCTTTCCTGATACACACCCAGCACCGCGTTGATAATAACTACCGCCAGGATGATGATGACGTCCGCAAAGCTGTCGTTTTCAACAACCGCCAGAACGCCGCTGACAAGCGCCGCCGCCAGAAGGATGATGATCATCGGATCTGCCAGCTGTTCCAGAAAACGGCGGAACAAAGACTTGCCCTTTGCCGCTTCCAGAGCGTTTCTGCCGTTTTCTTCCAGACGCTTCTGTGCTTCTTGTGTGGAAAGACCTTTTTCAGAAGACTGTACCTGCTTTAAGACTTCTTCTTTGCCTTCACAATAATACCGCATTCTTTTGCCTCCTTATCTGTAGCTGTTCCCTGTGGAAGGAATAAAAAGTGTGCGCCTTGGCGCATACCTGCGCCGAGCGCGTTTGCCGTCAGGCAATTCCTACATTTCGCGTGAGTGCGCATAAACGTGCTTTTTTATATGATAGGAAATACACTTTCCTATCATACAAAAAAGACCCAGTTACAGCTTTCCAAAAAGCTGCCGCTGAGTCCTCTGTTTTTATAATAAGAAATCAAAAGACTCCGCAGCTCTGAAAGGGCTGTACATGAGTCTCGCAATTTAAAACAAGCCAGATCCAGTCGGATCGGGGATGTTGACTTGTTACGCGGCAATCCGCGCTTGCTACTCCCTCACAGGGAAATTTGCATAACGGTAGGATAACACTTTGCAGGAAGGATGTCAACGGATTTTTTCATCCTGCGGATTGTGTATCTTTTCATCCTGCGGACTGCGCGCGGTAAGCCTGTCTCTCAGATCATCCGCGTTTTTCTCACGATCTGCACAAATTCGCCGTTATTGCGCGTGCGCGTAAACAGATCCAGCACCTTGTCCGCCGCTTCGTCAGGCTTTAAGCCGTTTAAGCCGCGGCGCACGATATTGATCGCCTCCATCTCCTCTGCCGTCAAAAGCAGATCCTCGCGGCGCGTGCTCGTCTTGGGGATGTCGATTGCGGGGAAGAGACGTTTCTCGGACAGCTTCCGGTCGAGCACAAGCTCCATGTTGCCCGTTCCCTTAAATTCCTCGTAAATAACATCGTCCATCTTGGAGCCGGTATCCACCAGTGCTGTCGCCAGAATCGTCAGGCTTCCGCCTTCGCGCATATTGCGCGCCGCGCCGAAAAAGCGCTTCGGCATATGCAGCGCCGCCGGGTCGATACCGCCGGAAAGCGTCCTTCCGCTGGGCGGAACGACCAGATTATACGCCCGTGTCAGACGGGTGATGCTGTCTAAAAGGATCATTACGTCCTTTTTATGCTCTACGAGCCTCTTTGCCCGCTCGATAACCATTTCCGACACGCGCTTATGATGATCCGGCAGCTCGTCAAATGTGGAATAGATCACCTCCACATTCGGGCCTTCCACCGTCTCCTTCATGTCCGTCACTTCCTCGGGACGCTCATCGATCAAAAGGATGATCAGGTGCATCTCCGGGTAGTTCTGCTTTACCGCCTGCGCCACCTCCTTTAGCAGCGTCGTCTTACCTGCCTTTGGCGGCGAAACGATCATGCCCCTCTGCCCCTTTCCGATGGGGCTTAAAAGATCCATAATGCGCATTGCCGTAGAGGAACCGCTCCGTTCCATTTTCAGCCGGCTGTCCGGAAAGATCGGCGTCATATCCTCGAAATTGCTTCTCCGGCACGCCTCCTCCGGCGTATATCCGTTGATCGACTTTACATATAAAAGGGCGGAAAATTTCTCGTTCTGCGTCCGCACCCTCGTGTTTCCTTCCAGAATATCGCCCGTCTTTAAGCCGAACCGGCGGATCTGGCTGGGCGCCACATATACGTCGTTTTCTCCCGGCAGATAATTGTCGGAACGGATAAAGCCGTACCCGTCCTGCATTACCTCCAGAATACCCCCGACCGTTTTTCTTTTTCCTTTTCTTTTTCCTTTTCTTTTTCCTTCCCTTTTTTCTCCGACGCCTCCTTTTCATCCAGCGCCAGCATCGCTTCCACAAGCTCCGCCTTCTTCATGGCGGAAATGCCTTTCATCCCTCTGGCTTTTGCAATTTCCTTCAGATCATGCAGTGCCAATGATTCATACTTTTCTCTCATCATTCCTTATGCTCCTTTTTTCCGGTCAATTTTTGATTCGCCTCTGGTGTTTGTTCCGAATCGTCGGAGAATTTGTTTCCTTTTGAAATGCAATAGAACATCCCGATCTCAGAAATGCCCGCTTCTCTCTTGGGCAGGACTTCATGTGCCTGTCCCCTCATCAGACAAAGGGTACAGTATTCTTCTTTTGCTTATCAGCATTGTAACATATCTTTTTTTAAATAGGAAGTGCTTTTTCCGACCATATGCAAGCGGCGGAAGGAAAATGAAAACCGCACGGACTGTGTTTCAGCCCATGCGGTTTTGGAGCGTATGTTATCGGTTATATCAGATCTGAGCCACGTCTTTCATGGAGAAGCTCATTCTGCCCATCTTATCCTTGCCAAGGCAAACGACTGTCACTTTGTCGCCCAGGGTCAGCACGTCCTCCACACGGTCGATCCGCTCTTTTGCGATCTTAGAGATGTGAACCATGCCTTCCTTGCCCGGTGCAAATTCCACGAACGCGCCGAACTCCTTGATGCTTACAACGGTTCCCTTAAAGATCTGACCTGCCTGGAACTCTGTTGTGATAATCTTGATCATCTCAACCGCCTTGTCCATCATCTCTTTGTCGGTACCGCAGACAGATACGTTGCCGTCGTCTGTGATGTCGATCTTTACGCCTGTGCGGGCAATGATCTCATTGATCGTCTTGCCTCTCTGACCTACCACATCGCCGATCTTCTCCGGATCGATCTTGATGGAAATGATCTTCGGCGCATATTCGCCCACAGTTGCTCTGGGATGCGCGATGCAGGGAGTCAGCACTTCGTTGATGATATACTCTCTCGCCTCTTTTGTCCTTGCGATCGCCTCTTCCACGATCGGTCTTGTCAGGCCGTGGATCTTAATATCCATCTGGATTGCCGTGATACCGTCGTGCGTACCCGCAACCTTAAAGTCCATATCGCCAAAGAAGTCTTCCAGACCCTGAATATCTGTCAGGACAACATAATCGTCATCGGTGTCGCCCGTTACCAGACCGCAGGAAATACCCGCAACCTGCTTCTTGATCGGAACGCCCGCCGCCATCAGGGACAGGGTGGATGCACATACGGAAGCCTGAGAGGTGGAACCGTTTGACTCAAACGTCTCGGAAACGGTACGGATCGCATACGGGAACTCCTCCTCGGAAGGAATTACCGGAAGCAGCGCTTTCTCAGCCAGCGCGCCGTGACCGATCTCGCGGCGTCCGGGACCTCTGGAAGGCTTCGTCTCGCCTACGGAGTAGGACGGGAAGTTGTAATGGTGCATATATCTCTTGGAAACCTCATGCTCGTCCAGGCCGTCAAGCTTCTGAACCTCAGACAGAGGAGCCAGCGTACAAATGTTGCAGATCTGTGTCTGACCGCGGGTAAACATGCCGGAGCCGTGTACTCTCGGGATCAGGTCAACCTCTGCCGCCAGCGGACGGATCTGGTTGATCGCACGGCCGTCGGGACGCTTATGATCCTTTAAGATCATCTTGCGGACAGTCTTTTTCTGGTACTGGTAAACGGCTTCGCCCAGAACGGCAAGCCACTCTTCCTTATCGGCAAACGCCTCTTCCAGACGCGCCGTGATCTGACGGATATTCTCCTCACGAACCTGTTTTACGTCTGTGAAAACAGCTTCTTCCATCTCTTCCGGCGTAACGATCTCTTTGATCGCCGCAAACAGCTCTTCCGGAACCGCGCAGCTTGTGTAGGAATGCTTCTCCTTGCCAACCTCTGCCACGATCTGATTGATGAAGGCGATCAGCGTCTGGTTTACATCATGCGCCTTGTAGATCGCGTCGATCATCACGTTCTCGGGAACCTCGTTTGCGCCCGCCTCGATCATGATAACCTTCTCGCTTGTGGAAGCGACTGTCAGCTGCAGGTCGCCCTTTTTCCACTGCTCCTGAGAGGGGTTGATCACAAATTCGCCGTCCACAAGACCAACCTGTGTCATCGCGCAGGGGCCTGCAAACGGAATATCGGAAACGCAGGTTGCGATCGCAGAACCGATCATTGCCACCAGCTCGGGACGGCACTCGGGATCTACGGAAAGCACCAGATTGTTCAAGGTTACGTCATTGCGGTAATCCTTCGGGAATAAGGGACGCATCGGACGGTCGATCACGCGGCTTGTCAGCACGGAATTCTCACTCGCCTTGCCTTCTCTTTTGTTGAAGCCACCGGGGATCTTGCCGACCGAATACAGCTTCTCTTCAAATTCTACGGATAACGGGAAAAAGTCGATTCCCTCTCTCGGCTTCTCGCTTGCAGTCGCAGTGGACAGCACAGTGGTATCGCCGTAGTGCATGAATGCCGCGCCATTTGCCTGTGCGGCAACACGGCCGATGTCAACGCTTAAAGTGCGTCCGGCCAGTTCCATGGAAAATGTCCTGTACATTTTGTCTCTCCTTTTCTTCTTTTTCTGCTCTCCAAAATGTATGCCAAGTACGGACGCCCAAGTGTCGAAACTACTGATAAAAACGCTGTTGCTTTCCGGTGTCCTTATCAGTGGTCTCGACAAACGCCTCCGGCGCACGCCTTCCCATACAAAAGCTTGCAGGTATCAAAACAGGGCGAAAAAGCCGGCTTAGCTCTCCGCCCTGTTCCATCCGTTATTACTTTCTGATGCCCAGTCTGTCGATCAGAGTACGGTATCTCTCGATGTCGGTCTTTTTCAGATAGTCAAGCAGACCACGTCTCTGACCTACCATCTGCAGCAGACCTCTTCTGGAATGATGATCCTTCGGGTTGCTCTTTAAGTGCTCGGTCAGCTCCTGGATTCTTGCTGTCAGAACCGCTACCTGAACCTCCGGTGAACCTGTGTCGCCTTCTGTTCTTGCATACTCTTTGATGATCGCTGTTTTCTTCTCTTTGGAAATCATTGATAAATCCTCCTTGTTTTTTAAACGCCTGGCACTAAGGACGGGTCGGAGTGTCCCACACCTGAGCACCGGCTGAATCTCATACCCGTTGAGTATATCATACAAGTCTGCGTATGTAAAGGCTCATTTTTTCAGAATCTTCCGTTCAGTCAGCCATCCAGCCCCGTCTTCTGCAGCAATGCCACGCATTCGATCCCCGTCGTAAACGGGAACTGGTCTACCGGCACGCACCGCACCGCCTCGTATCCGTTTTCAATGAATACCTCCAGATCCCGCGCAAGGCTCGTAGGCTTGCAGGAAATATATACAAGCCGCTCCACGCCATAGGAAATGATCCGGGAAAGCGCCTTGGGATGCACGCCGTCCCTCGGCGGATCCAGAATGATAAAATCCGGCTTTTCCTCGATCCCGTCCAGCACTTTCAGCACATCCCCTGCAATAAATTCACAGTTTTCAAGCCCGTTCTGACCTGCGTTCTGGCGGGCAGCCTCCACCGCCTCCTCCACGATCTCTACGCCGATCACCTTTTTTGCCACAGGAGCCATCAGCTGCGCGATCGTTCCCGTGCCGCTGTAAAGGTCGTATACCACGCTGGAAGGCGCTTCCCCTTCCCTGCACAGGCTTCCGACATATTCCCGCGCCGTCTCATACAGCACCTCCGCGCCCTTCGTGTTCGTCTGGAAAAAGGAAAAGGTCGAGATCTTGAATTTCAGCCCCAGAAGCTCCTCATAAAAGAAATCCTGTCCGTACAGCACTTCCGTCCTGTCGCTTTTTACCACATCCGCCAGCGCGTCGTTTACGATATGCAGGATTCCCGCAAGCTTTCCGTTCAGCGGCAGGGAAAGAAGCGTTTCCTTCCATCCGGTCAGATCCGGCCCCTGCTGCCCTGTCGTCACCAGCGCCACCAGGATTTCCCCCGTATAGGACGCGCGGCGCACGAGCAGATGGCGCAGATAGCCCTCATGGGTAAAGCGATGGTAAAAGGGCGTTTTTCTCTCTTCAAAATAAGAAAGGGTCGCCGCCAGTATCCGGCTGTAATCCTCATCCACAATGCGGCAGCCGTCCACCGTCACGATGTCGTAAAAGCTGCCCTTTTTGTGCATTCCAAGCGCCAGCGGGCCGTCCTTTACCTCGTCCCCGAAGGTAAATTCCATCTTGTTCCGGTATCCGTAGCAGACCGGGCTTGCCTTGATCGGCTCGATCCGGCATTCCGTCTCCTGCTTTGCAAGCACCGGCTCCAGCAGCCTGTGCACCTGCCGCTCCTTGATCTTAAGCGTCTCTTCATAGGGCATGGACATATAGCTGCAGCCGCCGCAGCTTCCAAAATAACGGCAGCCGCCGTTGTCTGCGTCCATCGTTTCCTCCGGCGCTTTTTCCAAAATCTCCTTCAGCCGCCCTTCTCCTTTTCCCTTGCGTACTTTTGTTACCGCAAATAAAACCCGCTGTCCCGGCAACGCGCCCTTTACCTCGCAGTATTCCGCCTGTCCCTGCGCGCTTTCTTCGCCCTCTGACGGCTCCAGCCGCACCATCGCCCGGTTCGGGAATTTTACCTCTTCCACGATCCCTGTCCTGATCTGTCCTTTTTTCACAAGCTTCCTCCTCATCTCAAACGCTTTATCCCGTACATATGTAAACGGCGTCAAAACGGGATGCCCCGGCCGGCCGGAAAAAGTCCGTCCCCCTGTCAGAGCATCCCGTCTTTTTACTGTTCCGGTGCTGCGCCCGGATCTGTCTGCTTACTCTGCGTCCTCTGCCGTCTCCCCGGCGGGCGCTGCCGCTTCCGGCGCAGGCTCCTCGTCCATATCCTCGTCTTCAAAATCATCGTCGAAGTCGTCGTCGAAATCCTCCAGATAATCCGGCGTCATATAACGGTAAACCGCATATGCGATCGCTGCAACCGCAGCGACTGCGCCGATCGCCGCAAGAATCCAGAACAGGCAGTTCTTCTTATTCTCTTTTTTCTTCTCGATCTCGTTGTTCTTGATCACATCTAAAATCTCATCCAGTCTTGCCATACTAAAAACCTTCCTTTCTGATGTCGTTTTCCTGCCCCAAAGGGCAAAAATCTCCCCTTTTTGTTATCTCTATCATACCACCGATCCGGGTATTTTACTATAAAATTTGAGAATTTTATAATTTTTTCAGTTTTGCAAAAGCCGCGTACATGATCTTTTGCCCTGCGCCGTCAAACTCCACCGTGACCTGATAATCCCGCGGGCCGTCCACGATATTTTTCACCGTCCCGTCGCCGTACTTCATGTGCCGCACCCGGTCGCCCACGCCATATTCCAGACCGGAAGCCTTTGCCGTCCCTTTCGAGATCCCCGCTGCGTTTAAGCTTCCCAGCCCCTGCGCGATGAAAGGCTTTCTGTCCTCTGAGGTCTTTTTAGGCTTTACGACCGCCTTCGGCTTTGCATAGCCGGTAAAGGAGCCTGCGCTGCCAAAATTCCCCCAGCCGCCCTCTTTTTTGACCTCCGCCGCCTTTTGACCTGCGGAACCGGAAGCGCCGGAAAAGCCCGAGAAACCGGAAAATCCCGAAAAGCCGGAAAAACCGCTGTAATCCTCTTTTTCTGCGGCAAAGGAAAATTTCTTCGCCCCCGAAGCCTTCCCGTCCATCAGCTCCGCCGGGATCTCCTTGACAAAGCGGCTCACCGGATTGTACTGCGTCTCTCCCCGGATCATCCGCTGGCGCGCGCAGGTGATCGTCAGATCCTCTTTTGCACGGGTAATGCCCACATACGCCAGACGGCGCTCCTCCTCGATGGCAGTCGGATCCTCGTCCATAATGCTCATATAGCTGGGGAAAATCCCGTCCTCCATTCCCGCCAGATAAACGACCGGGAATTCCAAACCTTTCGCAGAATGTAGGGTCATCAAAAGCACCTTATTGTTGTCCGACTCCACGCCGTCGATGTCCGCCACCAGCGCGACCTCCTGCAAAAAGCTGCTCAAAGTCGCGTCCTCATGCACCGCCTCAAAGGCAACCACCTTGCTGACAAGCTCGTTGATATTGGCGATCCGGTCCTCCGCGTCCTCGTCGTCGGATTCCTGCAGCTCCTTCACATAGCCCGTCGCCTCGATGATGTCGTCCAGAAGCTGTTTTAACGTATAATATTCCAATTTTGCCCGCAGCGACTGGATGAGCGTCACAAACGGCACAAGCTTCGACGCAGCCCTGCCAAGCCCCGGGATCTGATCCGCCTGACGCAGCGCGTCGTAAAAACTGATGCCGGTTTCATCCGCATACTGCTGCACCCTGCTTACGGTCGTTGCGCCGATGCCGCGCTTCGGCACGTTGATGATACGCCGCACCTGCAGATCGTCCTGCCCGTTGTCCACCGTTTTTAAGTACGCGAGCATATCCTTGATTTCCCGGCGCGCATAGAAATTCACGCCCCCGACCACATCGTAGGGAATGCCCTCCACGATAAAGCGCTCCTCCAAAAGACGCGCCTGGGCGTTCGTCCGGTAAAGCACCGCGCAGTCCTGATAATCCGCCGTGCGGGCGCGTTTTTTGCGGCACACGTCCGCCGCGATAAACTCCGCCTCCTCATAGGCGGTGTCAAACTGCTTAAAATGGATCAGGCTTCCTTCGCCCTTATCCGTCCAGAGCGCCTTGACCTTACGCTCCACGTTATTGCGGATCACCTCATTTGCCGCGTCCAGAATCGTCTGGGTCGAACGGTAGTTCTGTTCCAGCTTGATCACCGCCGCCTCCGGGAAAAATTTTTCATAATCCAGAATGTTATTGATATTCGCGCCGCGGAACTTATAAATGGACTGGTCGTCGTCACCCACCACGCAGAGGTTTCTGTATTTATCCGCCAGAATCCGGATCAGCTCAAACTGCGCCGTGTTCGTATCCTGATACTCGTCCACCATGATATACTGAAACCGCTCCTGATAATAGTCCAGCACATCCGGACACGTCCGAAACAGCTCCACCGTCTTTACGATCAGGTCGTCAAAATCCAGCGCATTGTTTTTTTTCAGCGCCGCCTGATATTCCTGATACACAGAAGCTGTTTTCTGCTGGGTAAAATCGCCCATCGCGTTCAGCGCATATTCCGTCGGGGAGATCAGCTCGTCCTTTGCCGAGGAAATGGCGGACATAAACGTCCTTTCCTTATACTTCTTCGTATCGATCTGCAGCTTTTTGCAGACCTCCTTGATTATATTTTTGCTGTCGTCCGTATCGTAAATGGTAAAATTCGTGTCGTATCCGATCCTGTCGATATAGCGCCGCAAAATCCGCACGCACGTCGAATGGAACGTCGAAACCCAGACTGCCTCCGCCCCATGCCCGATCAGATCGTCCACGCGCTCCCGCATCTCCCCCGCCGCCTTGTTCGTAAAGGTGATCGCCAGAATGTTCCAGGGCTGCACGCCCTCATGCCCGATCAGATATGAAATCCGGTGCGTCAGCACCCTCGTCTTGCCGCTGCCCGCTCCCGCAAGGATCAGCACCGGCCCTTTTGTCCTGAATACCGCTTCTCTTTGTCTGTCGTTTAACGTATCGTAAATGCTCATAGTCCCTCTCTTACAAAACCGTAACGCTTCTCTCTTCGTTACCTGAATTCCTTCCTTGTGCCGTGACCTCAATTCTATCAGATTTTAGGGCGGCGCACAAGGGAGGGACGGCAATTCCTGACTGCCTGTCCAGAAATATGCGTCTCTTCTCTTTACTTTCGGACTTTAGTATGTTAAAATGCTGATATGTGAGGACAGAGACTGTCCGTTTATTTTTGCAAAGGGGTAATTCCAATGAACAAAAAAATCAAGACAGAAGCGGTGGATCATCTATTTGAGGCGATTCTGAGTCTGGAGGACAAGGAAGAATGCTATGCCTTTTTTGAAGATCTGTGCACCGTGAACGAGCTGCTTTCGCTTTCCCAGCGTTTTGAAGTGGCCGCAATGCTCAAAGAAGGCAAGACCTATCTGGACATCGCCGAAAAAACAGGCGCTTCCACCGCGACGATCAGCCGCGTAAACCGTTCCTTAAACTACGGCAGCGACGGCTATGACCTCGTATTTGGCAGGATTGCAAAGGACGAATGACCGTGCCTTTGATCACACATGCCTGCCGGTCAGACGGTTTGCGGGAGGGGGCATTCCTGTTGGTCGGCGCTATGCCGGGAGACAGCATTTCAGACTGTCTCCCGGTATTTTTTTATCCGACAGGAACGTTCCTTATTTGCGCGCCTTTTTTGCAAATTCCGTATTCACCAGCTTTTCATAGGGAACCCGCTCTTTTAATTCCCCGCCCTCTTCCAGAATATCCTGCAGTAAAATAAACGCATCTTCTTCAAATACCAGATCCTGTTTCCACGTATCCTGCTCATGGTAACGCTTGACGATCGCCGTAAGCGTTTCCCGGTCCGTCTCTTCAAACTGCGGCGAGATCACCTCCGCGATCTCCTCCGGGCTGTGCTGCGCCACATAATCCATGCCCTTTTGCAGCGCGTCCACAAACGACTGGATCACGTCGGGGTGCTCTGCAAGATAGCTTTTTTTCGCGGAAAAAGCCGTATACGGCACATAGCCCGACTCTTCCCCGAGAGACGCTGCCACATATCCGTCGCCTTTTTGTTCCAGCGCCGTGGCGTGCGGCTCAAACTCGATCGAAAAATCCCCCTGCCCGCCGGAAAACGCCGCTGCCGTCGATCCAAAATCAATGCTCTGGTCGATGCTCACATCCTCTGCCGGATCCAGACCGTGCTGTTTTAAAATATATTCAAAAACGAGCTCCGGCATGCCGCCCGCACGCCCGCCCAGCACTTTTTTTCCGGCAAGCATTTCCCATTTAAAATCCTCCACCGGCTCTCTGGACACCAAGAAATTGCCCGCGCGCTGGGTCAGCTGCGCAAAATTGACGGCGTAGTCCTCATTCCCGCCAAGATAGGTATAAACCGTCGATTCCGAGCCCATAAAACCGATGTCCGCTTCCCCGGACAGCAGGGCGGTCATCGTTTTGTCAGCGCCGAATCCGGTCTCAAGCGTTAAATCAATCCCCTCCTCCGCAAAGTAACCTTCCTCGATCGCCACATACATCGGCGCATAAAAAACGGAATGCGCCACCTCGTTGAGCGTTACCTCCACGGCATCCTTCGGAGGCTTTTTGTCCCCTTCTCCCCCTGCACCGTTTCCCGTACATCCTGCCAGCCCTGCTGCAAACAAGGCCAGCGCCATCACAGCTCCAAACAGTTTTCTTTTCATATCATGCTCCAGCATACAGCGTTGCTATATCTTATGCCGCTCTTTAGGCTCCTGTTCCCTTAGGATCACAGCAATTCAACCTTGCCATATAGTTTTCAATACTATATACTATAGAGTGACAGCGTTGACCGCCTGTCCATACCGAAAGGAGATTTGTTATGACACTGGAAACAAAAGATCTGCTGCAAAGCATCCTGGACAGCCTCGACCGGATCGAATACATCCGCCCCGATGACATCCCAGATATAGAACTGTACATGGATCAGGTTACGACCCTCATGGACTCCCGCCTCAGGGAATCCACCCGCAATCCCCACAAGGACAAGATCCTGACCAAAACGATGATCAATAACTATGCAAAAAACGACCTGCTCCCGCCGCCCGTCAAAAAGAAATATTCGCGGGAACATATCCTTTTGCTGATCTTTATCTACTATTATAAAGGCATCCTCTCCATCAGCGACATCCAGACCGTTTTAAAACCCGTGACCGACTCCTTTTTCGGAAAAGAGGACGGCTTTAAGCTGGAGGATGTATACAACGAGGTATTCAGCCTTGAAAAAGAAGAGGTCGATTTCTTAAAGAAGGACGTGATCCGCAAATACGACAAGGCACAGGAAACGTTTCAGGATGCGCCCGAAAAGGACCGGGAATTTCTCCGCACCTTTTCCTTTATCTGCATGCTCAGCTTCGATGTTTATGTCAAAAAACTGCTCATCGAAAAGCTGATCGACACCTGCGCCCCCGCGCCCGAGGCAAACGACCGCCATTCCAAACACCCGAAAGCGTAGCCGTCTGGCCCATATCGGCATGTCCGGATATGGGCTGGGCTGAAATCTGAAAAAATATAACAAAAATTCTCATTAGGGCTTGATTCTTTCTGATAAAGTGGTAAAATAAACCTTGTCAGCAAACGGAAGCATAGCTCAGCCGGGATGAGCGTTCGCCTCACACGCGAAAGGTCAGGGGTTCGAGCCCCCTTGCTTCCAGTTATACTTCCTGTTTTCAGGCAATTACGGGCTCGTAGCTTAGCTGGGAAAGCGCTGCGTTCGCAACGCAGAGACCGTGGGTTCGAATCCCATCGGGTCCATTAAAAAGGGTGTACGCCAAGGCGTACACCTTTTTTCATATTCACATCGGTCAAAAAACATCCCGGGCATATCACTGCCGCTTCTGCACCTTCTCAGCGCAGAAGCCTCTGAATATCATTAAACAGCACGAACACCATCACGATCAGCAGCATCACATATCCCGCGAAATGTATCATTCCCTCTTTTTCAGGAGAAACCGGCTTTCCCCTGATCACTTCGATCAGCAAAAACACAAGCCGTCCGCCGTCCAGCGCCGGAACCGGCAGAAGATTCATCACGCCGAGGCTGACCGACAAAAGCATCGCCAGATTGACCATGTTCATAAATACGAGCATCGGGCCGCCCGGTGCAGAAGCCTCCTTGACTTCATCTACGATCTGCGCCATCCCCACAGGCCCTGCCACGTCATCCCGTGTCAGCTTTCCCTGTACGAGGGCGGTAACGCTTGTTACGGAATTTTTAATGGAAAAGCGGAGCTGATACCAGCCGTAGCGGAACAGGTTAAAGCCCTTTGCCTCCTGATACATGGCATAATTTTCAAAGCCGACCAGATAGCGCCCCAGCGTCTCGTCGTATTTCGGCGTCAGCACTGTCTCATAGGTTTTGCCGTCGCGCTCATAGGCGACCTCTACCGGACTGCCGTCACGGTTTAGCGCCATCTCCAGAGAAATTTCCCGCGCCAGACAGACTTTGCTGTTAAACCTTACGATCTTGTCTCCCGCCTGCATCCCCGCCGCTTCTGCAGCAGAGCCTTCCGTCACGCCGCCAAGCACCGGAATATCCGCCCCGGCATATCCCGCCACCATGACCGCAAACAGAAACGCCAGTAAAAAATTAAACAGCGGCCCCGCGATCACCGTGCCGATCCGCGCCCAGACGGGCGCATTCTGGAAATTGCCTTCGTCGCTGACGCCCTCTGCGCTTTCCAGACCGTCCTCACCTTCAAAAATACATGCGCCGCCCAGCGGAAATGCCCGCAGCACATATTCCGTCTCGCCTTTTTGGAATCCGGCGATCCTTGGCCCCATGCCGATCGTAAATTCGTTGACCCGGATCCCGTTTACCTTTGCGATCAGGAAATGCCCGAACTCATGCCCCAGCACAATGATAAAAAATATCAATAAAAAAATCAGGATTGTTCCGATCAAAGTTTCATCTCCCGCTCTATCAGTTCATAGGTCTGCCTCTCCGTTTCCAGAATCTCCTCCAGATCAGGATTTGCAATGATCCTGTGATTATTCATCGCCATCTCCAAAATCTCCGGGATCTGCACGAAACGGATCTTTTCTGCAAGAAGGAGCTTTACCGCCATCTCATTGGCGGCATTAAAAACAGTCGGCATGCTTCCGCCCTCGCGCGCCGCCCGGTACGCCAAAGAAAGTCCCGGGAACGTCTCCATGTCCGGCGCTTCAAAGGTCAGCTGCCCGATGGAAAACAGGTTCATGCGTGGCGCGTTCATCGGACGCCTCTCCGGATATAAAAGGGCATACTGGATCGGCAGCTTCATGTCCGGCAGCCCCAGCTGCGCGATCACTGCGCCGTCCTCGTATTCTACCGCCGAATGCACGATGCTCTGAGGATGTACGACCACCTGGATCTGATCCAGAGAAACGTCAAACAGCCAGCGCGCCTCCATTACCTCCAGCCCCTTGTTTACAAGGGACGCCGAGTCGATCGTCACCTTTTTTCCCATCGACCAGTTGGGGTGCTTTAACGCATCCGCAAGCGTCATCTGTTCCAGCTCTGCCTTCTTCCTGCCGCGGAACGGCCCGCCCGAGGCGGTCAGCAAAAGCTTATGGATCCGGTTGTCTCCCGCCCCCTGCAGGGACTGGAAGATCGCCGAATGCTCGCTGTCTACCGGCAGGATCGAAACGCCCATCTTTTCCGCAAGGGGCATGATCAGATGGCCTGCCGTCACAAGCGTCTCCTTATTTGCAAGGGCGATCGTCTTTTTGCTCTCGATCGCCGCGATCGTGGGACGGATGCCGATCATGCCGACTACCGCCGTTACCACGACGTCGCTCTCTTTCATGGACGCGATCTCCAAAAGTCCATCCATGCCGCTGACGATTTTTACGGGAAGATCGGCAACCCGCCGGCGAAGCTCCCCTGCCGCCTCCTCGCTCCACATTCCGGCGATCAGCGGCTGGAACTCCCGGATCTGGGCTTCCATCAGATCCACATTCTGCCCCGCCGCCAGCGCCACCGCGCAAAGGTCTTTGTTGTCCCGGATGATTTCCAACGTCTGTGTCCCGATGGAACCTGTGGAGCCTAAAATTGCAACTTTTTTCATAAAATCCTCACACTCCTTTTTAATGGACAGCCCCTAAAAGAAGCACCGACAGATAATAAATGACCGGAGCGGTAAACAACACGCTGTCGAACCGGTCCATAATGCCGCCGTGTCCCGGGATCAGCTTTCCGTAATCCTTGATCTGATGATCGCGCTTGATCGCAGATGCCGCCAGATCTCCCACCTGAGAGATCACCGCTCCTGCCGCGCTGATCAGGGCAACCGCCCATACCGTCTCCGGTTGGTTGGTAAGCGGAAGCAGAAAAATCCACGCAAACAGCGCGCCCACAAGCGCAGAGCCTGCCACGCCGCCAATGGAGCCCTCGATCGATTTTTTCGGGCTCAAAACAGGCGCCAGCTTACGCCTGCCGATCGCCATTCCGGTCAGATAGGCGCAGGTATCGCAGATCCACGAGCTGATAAAGATCAGCCACACCAGATAAACGCCCCAGGTCAGCTCCCTTGTCAGATACAAAAAGGAAAACAGAACGCCCGGATAAAACGCGCAGAAAAATACCGTCATCACCTGATCTGCGTGATATTTGGGAAAACGGAATACATAGACAAACATGCACGCAAGAAACATCAGCACCAGCGCGCCCATTCCCCAGAGCATATTTTTTGTCAGGAGCATCGCAGCGCCAAATAAAACGATCCCTGCGTCCCCTGCTGCGATCAGCGCCCCCGCCTCTTTGTTTTCAGCCACATGGCATGCCTTTGTCAGCTCATGGAACGCGATCAGGGAAAGCACCGTGCACAAAATGCCGAGCGCTGCGCCGCCCCAGATCAGAAATATCAGTGCCAGTACGACGAGCACCGCGCTGCTGGCAAGTCTTTTCCAGAACATCCCTACTCCTCCTTTACAAGACCGTATCTTCTGTCCCTACGATTATATGCCTCTACCGCCTTTTCCAATTCTTCCTTTGAAAAATCCGGCCACGCCACAGGCGTAAAGTAAAATTCCGTATACGCCAGCTGCCACAAAAGGAAATTGGAAATCCGCTGTTCCCCACAGGTGCGGATCAAAAGATCAGGCTCCGGGATCCCCGCCGTATCCAGCGTATCGCTGATCACATCCTCCGTGATCTGTTCGGGCCATAAACGCCCCTCCCGCACTTCCTCCGCAAGCTTTGCCACGGCGCGGCGGATCTCATCCCTGCCGCCGTAATTGAGCGCGATCTGGAAATGCAGTCCGGTGTTGTCCTTTGTGGATTCCTCCAGTTCCCCGATCCGCCTGCGGATGTCGTCGTCCAGACGGCTCTTATCGCCGATCACGCGCACGCACATATTGTTTTTTGCAGCCGTTTTCAAGCAGGTCTTCATATAATTGCGCAGAAGCGACATAAGCGCCTCCACCTCGTCCGCCGGACGGTTCCAGTTTTCTGTAGAAAAAGCGTAGACCGTCAGGTAATGAATCCCCATTCTCCACGCTTCCTCGCAAATTTTCTCAACGGTCTTTGCTCCCTGCACATGACCGTAATTCCTCGGCATCCCTTTCGCCTTTGCCCAGCGCCCGTTGCCGTCCAAAATAATCGCCACATGATTCGGAATATTCATCGTGTCCTCTCATTCTGCCGCCTGCGCGGCTGTTTTTCAAAAAACTGCCCTGTACCGGGCGTTTCCTCCTGAAATACCTGTCTGAACCGTTTCCGAAGAAAAATCTGAGCTGTCAGCGCTTTCTTCGGAAAAAAGGAGGCAAACATGCCTCCTTCCTTTCTTAAACCGTCATGATCTCTTTGGATTTTGCTTCGATCAGGCTGTCAATCTCCTTGACATATTTATCGGTCAACTTCTGCAGCTTCTCCTCCAGCTCCTTGATCTCGTCCTCGGAAACATCTTCTTTTGCCAGCTTCTTGAAGAAATCATTGCCCTCTCGGCGCACATTGCGGATCGCAACCTTTGCCTCCTCGCCCTTCTTCTTCACATCCTTCACAAGCGCCTTACGGCGTTCCTCCGTTACCTCCGGGAACACCAGACGGATCACGCTGCCGTCGTTGGAAGGGGTAATGCCCAGATCGGACATCATGATCGCCTTCTCGATCTCTTTGATCAGGGACTTCTCCCACGGGGAGATCTGGATCATGCGGGGTTCGGGAACCGTCACATTGCCGACCTGCTGAAGCGGGGTGGGCGTTCCGTAATACTCCACGCGGATCCTGTCCAGAACGTGGGGATTTGCGCGGCCTGCACGGATCGTCTGATAATCCTCCGCCAGATACTCACAGGTCTTTCCCATCTTTGTCTCAAACTGCTGTAATCTCTCGTCCATCATATCCTCCTTATACTGTGACCTTCGTACCGGCAAAGTCTCCCTTTACCGCATTCACAATGCTGTTTTCTTCATTTAAGCCGAATACCCACATCGGCATTTTGTTGTCGCGCGCCAGAATGGACGCCGTCATATCCACTACCTGCAGGTTCTTGTCGATCACTTCCTGAATGGATACCTCATCGTACTTCTTCGCCGCCGGGTTCTTTGCCGGATCATCGTCATATACGCCGTCGATCGCTTTTGCCAGAAGGATCACGTCCGCCTCAACCTCGATCGCGCGCAGCACCACACCCGTATCCGTTGAAAAATAAGGATGTCCCGTACCGCCTGCAAAAAAGACTACCATGCCCTTCTCAAAATATTTGTTCGCACGGTCCTTGGAAAACAGCTTCGTAAAGGAGCCGCACTCAAAAGGCGTCAGAATGTTGGTCATCATTCCGACCGAACGGAAAATCTCCGAAACATAAATGCAGTTCATCACCGTCGCAAGCATGCCGATCTGATCCGCCTTCGTGCGGTCGATGTGCTCGCTCGTGCGCCCTCTCCAGAAATTCCCGCCGCCGATCACGATGCCGACCTCAATGCCGTCATCCACCAGCTGCTTTACCTGCAGGGCAACCGCCCTGACAGTATCCTCATCAAAACCGTGCTTCTTCTCGCCGGCCAGCGCCTCACCGCTTAACTTCAATAATATCCTCTGCATCCTACCACCTTCCGTCGCCTGCGCAGACAATGGATGCCACGCTGCCCAGACCCTCTTGTTGATCTATCGCCCGCCGTTTCTGCGGACGACCTTTATGTTGACAGTATAGCATAATTTCAGGGGAACGGAAAGTGAAAAATCTCTAAAAGGAGAGAATTGTAAATTTTAAAAATTTTAGGATTTTTTAAAATTCCGCAAAATGGGGGTTCCATTTTTGAAAAAGCTGTGCTATAATTCAATTCATGCAGATGTAGTTCATTGGTAGAACATCAGCTTCCCAAGCTGAGGAGGCGGGTTCGATTCCCGTCATCTGCTTTCAGAAATGGAAACCATTGAGCTTCAATGATTTCCATTTTTCTATATACCGGCTGTCTGACCGTCGGCACATATCTTTGACCGCATAGAGCCTTTTGGGCTCATATTCATTTTTCCAGACTTCATTTTTTACCTTTTATAATCTATTATCAGTGTACTAGGGGCATACGTCCCCTTGTACACTGAGGGTACAGAAAAACAAAATATAATATGTTTAACCGGGAAGCCGGGGGACGTGCTGCACCCGTTCCGAGCCTGTTCGGAGGTGGTGCTTATGAGTACATATGAGGAATTAAGCCTGATTGTAAGCGTTGCGCTTTTGATCGTTGCGATTCTGAATTTGAAAAATAAAAAATAGCCGTCCTGACTTTGGCGGGTCAACGGCTATTTTTTAATAACTGATTTTCGCCGGATCGGGTAAGTAGCAGTTACTTTCCAGCTTTCCTGTTAAGCATATTATAACCAATATGCGGCATAATGTCAAATCTTTCTCTGCTTTTTATAAGTCTTGCCGCAGCAGCTTACTCACTGCCGCTTATTTCTTTTTGCGCTTTCCGCTCTTTTTGCCGGCGGAAGCGTTCCTTCTCCACAGCGCCAGACCTGCCGCCGCACCTGCCACGGCTGTTACAGCCGCTGCGCCTGCCGCAATCAGGGGGATTTTGTCCGTCTTTGTGTCGTCCAGCGTGCCGCCGTTTTCCTGATCCAGCGCGATCTCATTTTTACCGGAAGCCGCCGTTTCTTCCTCTCCGGAAATCTCCTGTTCCCCGGCTTCGGTTTTGCCGTCTGCCAGCACGTCCTCTTCCACAAGAATTGCAGAAGGTCCCTCGGCAGGCTTTACAACCGTTACCTTATCCTTGCTGCCCTGTGTCTTTCCTGCGCCCGGTTCTGCCGCTGCGTTCTGGGACAGATCCGGCAGAGGCGCTTTTTCCGGCGTCCCCGCAACGATCGTTGTCGGGATCTTTACCGCTTCGTCCGGATTTGTTACCTGCTGCACTGTCGTGTCGTTCAGACCCTGCTGTATATTTTCAGAGCCGCCGTCAGCATCGTCTTTGCCGCCGTCATTTCCGTGGCTTCCATCCGCACCGCCCTGATTGGAGCCGTTCTCCGAATTTTCGCCGTTACCTGAGCCGCCGTTACCTGAGCCGCCGTTATTTTCCGAACCGCTGCCGTTTCCACCATTGCCGTCTGCACCGCCGTTGCCGTTGCCGTTTCCGTCTTCACTGCCGTTACCGTCGCCGTTTCCATGGTTTCCGTCTTCGCCGCCATTGCTGCCTTCGCCTGCCGAAAGCTCTGCCGCCTCCGGGATTTCATCGGAAATGCGCTCCTGCATTCCGTAGGCGGTATTTGCCGTCTGGAAGGAATACGTTTTTTCTGCACCCTCCTGTCCCTGTCCGTCGCTTACCGTTTCGGAAATCACTTCTACCGTCGCCAGCGCATGCTCCGTTTTTGCCTTCATTACAACGGTTCCGAGAAAAAGCTCGTCCTTTTCGTCGAATATCGGTTCATCCGAAGCTGCGTATACATACAGGATTCCATTCTCATAGCGGCTTCCCGTCACATCTGCCGGGATTTTTTCCGCAAACTCAAACGAAATATCCGCCTGTCCTTCTGTGACCGTAACCTTGAGCTGCACCTCTGCCGCCGTTACCTTCTCTGCCGAAGCGCCGTCTGCACTGCCGGTTACGGAAACGCTGCCGCCGTCCCTTTTTTCAAATGTTATGCCGTCCTTCCCGGCTGCCAGCACCGGCATGGGAAGGACAAGCCACAGCGCGCAGAGCGCCGTGCCTATCCTCTTTGTCCATTTTTTCACATTCATTCTCCTGCACCGGGTTTCCCGTTTCCAACAATTTCAATTTCTCCCAGCTCATCCGGAAGGCGCATCTTCAGCGTATCGCTGACAAGCCGCTGTCCTTCGTTGGTCAGCGCATTGTCTACGCGGTACAGCTCTGCCCTCACGTTTCCGGAAAGTACGGGAAGCTCTCCTTTTGCGTCCGGCTCGATCCAGTAGATCCAGATACCGTCGCTGACCTCTCCGAGCAGACCGTTTTCCGGCACATCCGCCAGAATGATCTGGGAGGCGTTTATTGCCCCTTCCTCATCGACTCCGCCGACGATGTTTCCTTCCTCGTCGTAAACAAGCACCACATTGTATGCCGGGTTTCCTTTGTATCTGCCCATGAATACCAGAGAACCTGCGGGAATTGCCTGCCCTTCCCCATATTCATACTCTTTTGCCAGAATGCCGACCGCGCTGTTTCTGCTGCCGTCCTCCACGCCGAACCAGATGCTGTCCCCGGAAGGTCCTAAAACATCCAGCTCCGTGATCGAAATTTCCTGTCCGGCGCTTCCTTTTGCCCTAAGACGCACATATGCCGCATCGTAGGTCGCTACCCACGGGTCATTTGCCTCATTCCGGAAATAGATTGTCTGGGTCTTTTTACCCGGATCAAACTCTCCTTCTGCCACTGTCGTCCAGTCTTTTCCGTTGGTGCTGATCTCTGCTGCAAACGCGCCGATCGCATTTCCGGAGGTTACCGTATATTTTATGCCCGATACGGAAAGCACCTCGCCAAACTGCAAAAGAACCGCCGCATCCGCCTTGCTGCTCACTCCGGTGTATGTATTTTTCTGGTAATCATTGTCCTTAATCCTGTCGATCGCAGATTCTGTCTGCGGCTCGCAGGGCATGTTTTCGTCTGCCTGCGGCGTTTCATCCGCCTTTGATACCATATTTGTCGTAACCGTCCACATGGATTTGCCGTGGCTGCCGTCATGGGAGATCCGCACTGTCCCGATCCTCTGGGGCGCGGAATAATATCCGAAGCGGTCCACCGCGGTCACTTCATATGTGACTGCCCTGTTGTTTAAATCCGTCACATGGTCTTTCCACTGGCTGTCCGTTGTAAAGCCCACGACCTTTCTGGACTCCTTACCGCCTTCATATGTATATCTGGCGATTTCATAGCCCAGAAGCACTTCCGGGTTTACAGAGCTTTCAATGGAAATCGTTACCTCATTGGGCACATCCTCATTGACCGCTATCTTGCTGGAAGCTCCTACCACATTTTTTCCTTCGATCGACGCGCCGGTTCCGTGCTCGATCTCGTAAACTCTGGCTTCGTCGTTCAGATAGTAGATTGCGCGCGGCTCCTTCTTAAACTGGGATGCATACGCCTTTGTCCCTTCGTCCAAAACCATGCCCCAGCGGGTGAAAAACTCCGTCAGGTCGGCATTTGCCGCCGCGCATGCCAGACGCATCAGCTTCTGGTCCGCATCCCCTTCCAGCACAAGCTTTATGCCGTCCGGAGAAGGCGCTCCGGACGTATCCCTTGCGTAAGCGTCCACTCTTGCGTAGAACAGGTTTTTCAGCTGCTCCTCATAGCTGTCATAGGTTTCAAAATTGTAGCCTCTGTCGTATGCCAGATGAAGCTGCCAGTAAAGCGCCAGCGAAACCGCCCCGTTTTCGGATCTTCCGACCGTGCCGGACGTTACCTTTTCATAAACGTCCTCGTAACGGAAGCGGACGGATTCATTCGTATCCCTCGCCGTCGTAAGCTGCGCAAAGTAGTTGTTTGTGATTTCCGCGACCGCATAAGCGCCCTGATTGATGTTGTGCCCGATCTCATGGGCGATGCCCCATCCAAACAGGCTGCCGCTCACATATTTGCCGTTTTCATCCAGCTTTACGGGAACGCTTCCTGCCAGATTCGGAACGGAATCCCACTCGATGCCGATATGGTTTCCTCCCGCATACATAAACGCCCCTTTAAACATCCGCATATACCGGATATTTAAGTGCTGCGCAGGCAGCCTGTCCTTTGCCGGCGTCGATTCCGTATCATTTAAGCCCTTATGCTGATAAAACAGGTGCATCATCTGCTCCATCGCCTGCAGGGACTGATCCAGACGCTCCGCCTTTTCCTGCGCCGTTCCGCTTCCCAGCTTTTTCAGGATCTGTTCGCCGGCTACCGAATACATCATCGGCTCCAGCATGATCTCCGTCGCTCCGAGAATACAGTTTTTCGGATCGTATTTCCGGTTTACGCTGCTGTTTTCCCCGGCTGTCTCATGAAGCTCCTTATGCAGCTTCTCCTGCTGCGCCACATGCTCTTCCAGCTCTTCCACATAGGAAAGGATCTTTGCCTCACGCTCTTTTCTATCCGTCACGCCGTACAGGTTCAGCACCGGCTCCTTTGCCCCGCCGCTGACGCGCACCGCATAGCGGTCGTCCGGGTTGTTTCCGGTATACTGGATATACAGCGCCCCTCCGTGCTCTTCCGCAAGGCTGTGGAGCCCCGGCACGGTAATTTCATTGCGTCCGACCTTCAGCGTCGCCACCTCAGCCGCCAGCGATCTCGATTCCGCATGGTGCTGTGTCGCGATCAGCTTTAAGGAAGTGTTCTGACCGGTTTTGAGCTTATTGTGTCCCACATAAATCACGAGCTGCTCGCCCTCATATGCGGTCACGCCAAGGGGCTGCCATGCATTTAAGCCGCCAAAGCCCAGATGGCCGTCCTTTGCCGCCGTGATCTGCGGGATGATCTCCAGCGTTTTTCCAAGGGAAGAATCCAGAAGCCCTCTCGCATTGTCCAGCTCTTTTTGCAGCGCTTCCTTTTCCGGATGGTATTCCCCGCTCTTTTCGTCCTTTGTATCCAGACGCTTCTGGAGCGCGTCGATGTCCTCCTTTTTCACGCTGTCTTTTAAGCTCGTATGGAGGTCGTCCGCATACAGCGCCAGAATATCGTCCTCCAGACTGTCATAATGGTAAAAATTCACTTCCGCAACGACAACATTCCGATAGTTCCCGCTGCGGGTAAAGCCGATCCTGACTTTCTCTGCTTCAATCGGCTCTGCCAGTTTGATCACATAGTAGCTTCTTCCGTTTTCATCCTTTTTCTTTAAAAAGGACTTTACCGAAGCCTGTTTTCCCTTCGGATTTTCCTCATCGTACCAGAACACCGAAGCATTGCTGTAGCTGCCCAGCTCCTCCGCCTCCGCAAAGGCGATATAGTTCATTTTATAAGGCTTGTCAAAGGTAAAGGTCAGCCCCTTTCCTTCGCCCGGATACGCTACGCCGTCGTCCCAGTCCTCCATCTGATAATAAGAGCTGTAATCGTTGTCCGCTGCGCCTAAAGCACTTGTGCTGTCTTTATCCAGAGGGCTGTTTACCATCTTTCCGCGCCCATGCGTTACCGACTCAATATGGGAGGTAAGCGTTCCCTGACCGTCCGCCTCATTGATCAGCTTATATTTCGGCATCTTCGCCGGCGTAACCGCCACCGTCTCCGCCTCGGAAAGCAGGGAGGGCGCGCTCTCGCCCAGATCGTTTACGCCCGTCACATAAATTTCATAGCGGGTCTTGTCCTTTAATCCGGTGATCTCATAGCTGTTTGTCTCAACGGACTCCGTTTTACTGTAGGTATCCTGTCCTTTTTCCCGGTAATATACAAAGTAGCTGTCCGTGTCTTCCATCTTTTTCCAGCTTACCCTGATCCTCCGGTAGCCGCCCTCCGCCTTCACATAATCCGGCGCGTCCGGCACGCCCCCCGCTTTGGGAACGACGTTTATCCAATCGGAAAATCCGCTTTCCCATGCGCCGTTTACCGACTGCACGCGGACTTTATATGTTTCGCCGTTTACGAGCTTCTTTTTCTGGAACGACTGCACCTTCAGGCTGTTTGCCGCAGTTCTTAACCGCTCCGTTACTCCGTCATGCTCGATCTCGACCTCGTAACCGGTAACGTTTGTCTCCTTGTCCCACAAAACGGTAAACGCCTTGCTTTCCGTCTCCGCACGGAGATTTCCCGGAACATTCATATCCGGCTCCGGAATGCGGTTTTCCATGTCGTTTAAAAATTCCACCTTGGAAATTTCCACAAGGTTATTGCTGCCCTTCTGCGCCGCCGTTACCCGGATCGTAACCCGTTTTACCGTAACTTGACCGCCCAGGTCAACAACAAGGGCGCTTCCTTTTTTGCCGCTTCTTCCGGAAGCTTCCACAACCTTGCCGTTCTCGATCGTTTTTGTGATCGTCCCGTCCTCTGTCTCCAAAAGGATCGTTCCTTCCTCAATGCCTTCCGCCTCGATCAAAAGCTCGTCCATGAGGACGCCTTCGCCGGCTTCCGCTTCCGGAGCTGCAAACGCGATACCGATTTCTACCGGCGTCTCCTCGGAAATCTCTCCGCCGTCCTTTGCCGACAGCGTGATGCTGCCTTCGGAAGCTAAAACGTCCTCCACCCTTCCTTCCACCTGCGTGTTCTTTCCGGCTCCGATGCCTGCCGCATCCGCTGCCGCCCGTGTGGTAAGCCGCGCCTTCACATCTGCTTTTTCCCGGATCTTTCCCATGCTTACCGCATAATACTGCAGATCCAGAAGGTCTACGGCCTGATCCCGGTTCAGATCTGCCGTCCCGTTTTCCTTTCCTGCATCCTCTGCTTCCGCGCCCGGATCCTGATGCGCCGACATCGAATCAATCAAAAATTCTTTGTCCTTTTCGTCCAGCTTACCGTTTCCGTCTGCATCTCCGATCAGGAGCGCTCCCGGATGGACGCTGTCCGCCTCATATTCCAGATCCAGAAAACCCGCGTAGATCTCGGCGGTGCGGATATTTCTGTCCACCTCGATCTCCTGCTCAAAATCCGCAAAGCCGTCCGCTTCCACAAGCAGTGTATAGGTTCCGGCAGCCAGCCCGTCCAAAACGACCGTTTCCGTTTTCCGGTCTGTAAACAGCGACGCGCTCTCTGTCTTGACCGTATTGGATCCGTTCTTTAAAGAAATGCTCAGCTCCACCTCTTTTTCCAGCGGAAGCGCATTTCCCACGATCACCTCGACCGCGCCCTTTGCATCCTCCGGGACGTCGATCTGATCCCAGTCGATCCCGCTCTCTGCCCCGTTTTTTTCAAAAACGGTTTCCGTTTCCGTTTCGGTTTCCGTTTCTGTTTCTGTTCCGATTTCTGTTTCGGTTTCCGTTTCCACTTCGGTCCCGATTTCGGTTTCCGTCCCTGTCTCAGAACCGGTTTCCGTCCCTGTCTCAGAGCCGTTCTCCGTTCCGGGCACGGACTCTGTTTCCGCCGCGCTTTCGCTTTCGGAAGCCGGCTCCGTTTCCGCTGCGCTCTCCGTTTCCTTCGGCGCAGTGTCCGACTCCGGACGGCTTTCTTTTTCCGCCTCTGTCTCTATTGCTTCTGCCTGCGGCTTTTCCGTTTCCTCGTAAAGCTGCTGTCCTGCCGCTTCCGATTCCAGCATTTTTGCGCCGCTATTTTCTGTCAGCCCAAAATCATAGCGGTCTGCCGACGCTGCATACGATGGCACACTGCCAAAGGATAACGCTGCAGCCAACAGCCATGCCGTTATTTTTTTCATATAACCTCTCCTTTTCTTTTTCATTCAGGGGAAGCCCCGATTGCCGACTTTTGCGCATAAAAAATGCGCGTAGCAAAATGCGCACATTTTTCATGTCAACCTTATTTTTTTCAGCCGCTACAGTATAACATCCCTTTTTTGATTGGCAAGATGTTTTTCACAAACAGGTAACAGACAGCTCCCCGTCAAACACAAACTCCGCCGGCCCGGTCATGAAAATATGGTTGCTCTTTTCCTCCCATTCCACTAAAATGGAGCCGCCCAGCACATCCACCGTCACCGTCCGCCCGGTATGTCCGTTCAAAAAGCATGCCGCAGCCGTCGCGCAGCAGCCCGTTCCGCAGGCGAGTGTTTCCCCGGTTCCCCGCTCCCAGACGCGCATTCTTACATGGTCTTTGGAAAGCACCTGCACAAATTCCGTATTGGTCCGGCGCGGAAACCGTTCGTGGTTTTCAAACAGCGGTCCGGTCTGCTCCAGCGCAAAATGCTCCGTATCGTCCACAAATACGACCGCGTGGGGATTTCCCATGGAAACGCAGGTCATCCGGTACTCCCTGCCGCCGACCTCAATCGGCTCGTCCACCGCCTGCGCCCCGTCCGCAAGCACGGGCACTTTTTCCGCCTCAAAAACCGGCTCGCCCATATCCACGCGCACCGACCTTGTTTCGCCCTTTTCCACCGTCAGCTCCATCCGCTTGATGCTGCCGCCGCTGATGACCGTAAACTGTTCCCGATCGGTCAGCCCTCTGTCATGCACATATTTTGCCACGCAGCGGATGCCGTTTCCGCACATTTCTGAACGGCTTCCGTCCGCATTGTACATTTCCATCTCAAAATCCGCCTCGTCCGACGGATTGATAAAGATCACGCCGTCGCCGCCGATCCCAAAATGGCGGTCGCTTGCAAGCCGCACAAAATCCGGCTTTTTCTCCTGTGGGATCTTTACGTCAAAGCCGTTGATATAGACATAATCGTTTCCGCAGCCCTGCATTTTTGTAAATCTGATCTTCAATTTCTTCTCCTCTTTTCCGGTTTTCCAGTCATATTCCCACTGCCCGGTGCGTACATTGGAATAACAAACCAGGCGGGGGGATCGCAATGAATTCCAAAACCAAAATCGTCGTACTTCATTTAAAGGAATTGATATATACCGGCATTTTCGCACTGCTCGGCATCCTGTTTCTCGTGCTCATGGCGCTCATGTTCATGCCTGCAAAAACCGGGGAAAAGCCCGATCTTTCACAGGAAAAATCCATCTATGTCCCCGGCAAATATACCACCTCTTTGCAGATCGGGGAAAGCAGCGTGGATGTGGAGGTCGTGGTCGATCAGTCAAACATTACCTCCGTGCGTCTCGTCAATCTGACGCAGGTTGTCTCCACCATGTACCCTCTGATGGAGCCCTGCATGGATACCATTGCCGATCAGATCTGTGAAAAGCAGTCTCTGACAGACATCGTCTATCCCGATGAAAACAAATATACTTCCCAGCTTCTGATCGGCGCCGTGGACGCTGCCTTACAAAAAGCGGCGCTGCCGACACCCGCTGCGCCCTGATCTTCTTTTGCCGGAAACGCTGAAGGGCTGTGCCGTTTCAGCGTTTCTGCGGGGGATTTTCCATTCTTTAAAAATCCAGTTCTTTTTCCCACGCAGCCCGGGACGCGTCCGACGGCATCCGCAGATCTCCCCGCGGCGATACCGCGACGCTTCCCACCTTCGGCCCGTCGGGCAGGCAGGAGCGTTTAAACTGCTGCGCAAAAAATCTTCTCACAAATATCCTGAGCCATTTTTTTACCGTTTCCCCGTCATAGCGCCCTGCGAAGGCTTCCATCGAAAGCCGGTATATTTTCTTTGGTCCGAAGCCGCAGCGCAGCATATAGTATAAAAAGAAATCGTGCAGCTCGTAGGGGCCTACCAGCTCCTCCGTCCGCTGGCTGATCTTTCCGTCCTCCGGCGGCAGAAGCTCCGGGCTGACCGGCGTATCCAGCACGTCTGAAAGGACACTGCAAAGCTCTTTTGCACATTCCCCTGCATTCTCTTTTGCACGCTCTCCCGCAGACTCCCCTGCACGCTCTTTTGCGCGGTCGGCGCAGTACTGCACCAGATGGCGCACGAGCGTTTTTGGCACGCCTGCGTTTACCCCGTACATGGACATGTGGTCGCCGTTATAGGTCGCCCAGCCAAGCGCAAGCTCCGATAAGTCGCCCGTGCCGATCACCATGCCGTTTCTCTGGTTCGCCAGATCCATCAGCACCTGCGTCCGCTCCCGCGCCTGCCCGTTTTCATAGGTCACGTCGTGCACCTTAGGATTGTGCCCGATGTCTTTAAAATGCACGCTTACCGCTTCTTTGATATTCACTTCCATCAGCTCTGCGCCCAGCGCCCTTGCCAGACGGCAGGCGTTGTCGTAGGTTCTGTCGGTTGTCCCAAAGCAGGGCATCGTCACCGCCAAAATCCCTGCCCTGTCTTTTTCCAGAAGGTCGAATGCCCGCGCCGTCACAAGGAGCGCCAGCGTCGAATCCAGACCGCCGGACACGCCGATCACCGCCGTCTGCGCTCCCGTATGGGAAAGACGTTTTTTCAGCCCGTGCGCCTGAATCTCTAAAATCTGGGAGCACCGTTCCTGCCGCTCCTGCCCCTTTGCGGGCACAAAGGGCATCGGGTCAAAGCAGCGCGTCAGCTTCGTTTCTTCTTCTTTCAGGGAAAACGGGATCTTCAGATACTGTTCGCCGCCCTCCTGCACAAAGGTGCTGATCCTGCGCCGCTCCCGCATCAGATAGGACACATCCAGCTCCGATACCGCCGCTTCCTGGCTGAACCGTCCGTTTTCTGCCAGCAGCGTCCCGTTTTCCCAGATCATATTATGGCCGGAAAAAACAAGATCCTGCGTGGATTCGCCCTCGCCTGCGCTGGCATACACATAGCCGCACATCAGCCGCGCGCTCGCCGCCGAAAGAAGCTTTCTGCGGTACTCGTCCTTTCCCACCGTTTCATTGGAGGCGGACAGGTTGACGATCACCGACGCGCCCGCCTTTGCCAGACCCGTGGACGGCGTGTCCGGCACCCACGCGTCCTCGCACACCTCGCAGCCTACGGTCAGCCCCTTCATCGTTTCGCAGCAAAACAGGATGTTTGCGCCAAAGGGGATCCTTTTGCCGTCAAATACCGTCTCCGTCACGCTCCCTTTTCCCGGCGCAAAATAGCGCAGCTCATAAAATTCCCCATAATTGGGCACGTTCTGCTTCGGCACCAGCGCCAGAAGCTCCCCGTTGCAGACCGCCGCCGCCACATTATAAAGCTTGCCGTCCTTTTCCCACGGAAGCCCTGCGAACACCAGCGCGTCATATCCTTTCGTGTGGGACATTACCGTGCGCAGCCCGTCCAGCGCCTCTTCCAAAAGCCGCTCCTGCAAAAACAGATCCCCGCAGCTATAGCCCGTAATGCACAGCTCCGGCAGCACGACCAGCTTTGCGCCCTTTTTTTTGCATTCATCCAGCACCCGGCAGATTTCAGCCGCATTCCACTCCGGATCTGCCACGCGGACCTTCGGCGCTGCCGCCGCCGTCTTTAAAAAACCGTCCTTCATACGTCCTCCTCTGCCCTGCGTCCCGGCACATACCTTTTTCTCTGCCGGACTCTTCTATCTGTCTGACTCTTTTATCTGCCGGACTTTTTTTCCAGCCTGCGCAGCTCGTCTACGCTGAACACATAATTTTTCCCGCAGAAATGGCAGTTTACCTCGATTGGCTCGCCATCCTCGATCATTTCGCAAAGTTCCTTTTTCCCGATGGAGATCAGCGCCTTTTCCACCCGTTCCTTGCTGCAGCTGCATGAAAAGCTGCACGGCATCCGGTCTGTGATCTCCACGTCAAAGCCGTCCAGCACCCGCCCCAGCAGCTCCTCCGGCGTAAGCCCCTGATCCAGAAGCGCCGTCACAGAATTGATCAGCGACAGGTTGTGCTCCAGCTTTGCGATCGTTTCCTCCTCCGCAAAGGGCATGAGCTGGATGATAAAGCCGCCCGCACACCGCACCGTATTGTTTTTTTCCATTAAAACGCCCAACCCCACGGAGGAAGGCGTCTGCTCCGACGCAGCAAAATAGTTGGTCAGGTCGTCTCCGATCTCGCCGGTGATCAGCTCCGTCTGTCCCACATAAGGATCCTTTAAGCCCATATCCCGGATGACGTTGAGCGTCCCTCTCCCGACTGCCCTGCCTACGTCCAGCTTGCCTTTTTCGTTGGCAGGCAGGATCACATCCGGCACCTCTGCGTAGCCTTTGACCTCGCCCTGCGCGTTTGCCGTTACCGTAAGCCCCCGCACCGGCCCGTCGCCCTTTATCTGCAGCGTCAGAAGATCCTTTTCCCCTTTCAGCATGCTGCCCATCATGACGCCCGCCGTCAAAAGCCGTCCCAGCGCCGCCGTTATGACAGGGCTTGTATTATGCGCCTGTCTTGCCGTTTCCACCGTATCCTTTGTCGTTACCGCAAACGCGCGGATCTGCGCGTTTCCTGCGGTCGCCCTTACCATATAATCTGTCATATCCATCCTTCCTGACGAAAGCCCTTCGTCTCCGCCGTCCTGTTTTAGCGCTTTCCCTGTTCCCGGGCGATCACATAGATCCGCTCGCTCTCTTTGCGCACTGCACCGTGGGTATCCGCATCCAGCGCTTCCACAAACCGAAGCCCCGCCTGCTCCACGAGCGCTTTGATCACGGGAAGCGTGTAGCCTCTCTGAAAATGCGTCTCCGTAAACTTCCGGAACAGCCCCTTTTCCTGACGCACAAAAATCGTCAGGTCGTATTCGTTGATCTGATCCGTCTCGTCATAATAATTTTCCCAGATGAAGCTGCAGTCATCCCTGTTTTCCGCGATCGTGCTGTCCCCGATCACGTTCTGATATTTGTACACCGTATTAAAATCAAATAAAAACAGCCCGTCCGGATCCAGATAATTGTTCACAAGCCGGAATGTCTCCAAAAGCCCATCCTCTTCCAGCAGATAATTGACGGAATCGCACAGGCTGATCACCGCCCGCACCGTGCCGTAAAGCTCAAATTCCCGCATATCCTGCTGCAGATATAAAATATCCAGCCCCGACGTTGCCCGCTTTTCCATGGCGATGTCCAGCATCCGGTCGGACAGATCCACGCCGATCATGTCATAACCCTTTTTTGCCAGAAGCTCCGTCACAGAGCCTGTGCCGCAGCCCAGATCGAGCACCAGGCCGTCCCGGATGCCCGCGCCCTTTAACGTCTCCTCTACAAAATCAGCCCATTCCCCATACGGCGTTTCATCCATAAAGCGGTCGTAAACCTCGGCAAAGTCCTCATACATCTCCACTGTTTTCTCCATGCTGCAAATAGTCCTCCAAAAATCCGGTCAGCCGCTCCATCTGCTCCTTTGTCCCGATCGTGATCCGCAGATAGCCGTCGATCCTGGGCTTCTCAAAATAGCGCACATAAATGCCCGCCTTTCTGAGCGCGGCAAACAGCTCCTTTGCGGCGATCCTCTCATGCTTTGCAAAAATAAAATTCGCCGCCGAATCCGGAAAGGAAAATTCCAGCCGCTTCAGCTCCTTCTTCGTCTGCTCCCGCGTTTCCACGATCCTTCGCACCGTATCTTTAAAATAAGCGTCCGCCTCCACGCACGCCTTCCCGCAGGCGGTCGTCACCCGGTTCATCGTATAAGAATTAAAAGAAAACTTCACGTCGTTCAAATATCTGATCAGCTTCTTTGATCCGATGGCAAAGCCGATCCGCATCCCCGCCATCGCGCGGGATTTGGAAAAGGTCTGCACCACCAGCAGGTTCTCATATTTTTCCACAAGCGGCAGGGCGCTCTCTGCCCCGAAATCCACATATGCCTCGTCCACGATCACCACGGACGACAAGTTGGCGGCTATGATCGCCTCCACCTCCTCAAGCGGCAGGGCAAGCCCGGTGGGCGCGTTCGGGTTCGGGAAGATGATTCCCCCGTTTTCCCGCATATAGTCCTCTTTTTTCAGGCAGAAATCCTGATCCAGCGGCACTTTTTCATAGGGGATCCCGTAAAGCTGCGCCCACACGTCGTAAAACGAATAGGTGATGTCCGGAAACAGCACCGGCTTTTTTCCGTTGAAAAAAGTCAGAAATGCCATCGCCAGCACGTCGTCCGAGCCGACGCCCACAAATACCTGCTCCTTTTCCACTTTATAATAAGCTGCCAGCGCTTCCGTCAGCTCCAGCGCCTCCGGATCCGGATAAAGCCGCAGATCGTCCGCCGCAAAACGCGCCAGCGCCTCCTGCACCGCAGGCGCCGGCGGATACGGGCATTCGTTCGTGTTCAGCTTGATGACGCCGCTTTCTTTGGGCTGCTCCCCGGGCGTATAGGGCACGACCTTACGCACATTTTGTTCCCAGCTTCCTGTTTTTAACGGTTCCATGTTCTCCTCCCGGCTCATGCCATCGCTTCTGCTTTTAACGCCTCTTTTGCCTGCTGGATCTGTACAAGCTCCACAAATTCCTCCAGGCACAGGTTATGCTCCTTCATATATTCTGCCGCTTCCCTTCCTACATAGCGGTAATGCCACGATTCAAAGGAGATCATCGTGATCTCTTCCTTGTCCTTGGGATAGCGCAGGATAAATCCATATTCCGCCGCGTGCTCCGCCAGCCATTTTGCCTCCTCCGTGTCCGCCTGGGACTCGTCAAGGCTCTGGTGGTTCTTGCCGACGATGTCCACCGCCAGCCCCGTGTGGTGCTCGCTCGCCCCGGTCAGCGCGATCTGCTCCTTTGTCTTAAAAAAGGCGTCCTTGTAGCTCATGCCCCTGCGCACAAACTTAGCGATCGACTCGTCCATCAGCTGATCCTGCTTTTTGTAATCCCGGTAAGAAGAGCAGATCATCAGATTGCGCCCCTCCTTTTTCGCGGCGTCGATCATCGCTTCCAGATCCTTCCGGATCCGCCTGTCCACCCGCTGCCCGTTATATGTCTTTTCCAGCTCCACCTCAAAATCCTGCGGAAGCATATTCAGCTCGTTTGCAAGCACATAGTTCCAGTCAGACAGATCCACCTCAAAGGGGATCTTTTCCATTTTTAAAAGCGCATTTTCTTCCGCCATCGCCGCCACGATCCCCGCCTCTTCTTCCAGCTCTTCCTTTTCCGCCGTCAGCGTCTCCACCTGCTTCTGCGCGTTTAAAAGCTTCGCATTCGCCTCCGCCAGTCTGCTGTCCAGCTCCCCGTATGTCAGATAAAAGCAACTGGCCAGCGCTCCTGCGATCACCACAAAGCCACCGGCCAGTCCAAATGTCCATTTCTTAAAATCCTGTTTCTTCACTGCGTCACTGCCTTTTCCTTTGTTTTTCCACATTATCTGTTCTAGTATATTCTGAAACGCGCCCGGATACAAGGGGAATTTTGAAAATTTCATTTTTTCTTGACATCCCTTTTCCCGGGGCTTATAGTAAAAAGGAACAAAATAAAGAAATGCCAGGGGAGCTATTGCTGAGACTGAATCCTAACGGATTCTGACCCTCACACCTGAACCGGATAATACCGGCGGAGGGAGGCAGTTTTTATAAATGTATGGAAGGCGGGCGTCTCTTGCGCGTCTGCGCTTTCCCGTATTTATAAGGACTAAAGATACCCCTCCTGTGCATACAAGGAGGTTTTTTTATGCTTTCATTTTTTGCAGTCCCCATCACAGATGAATGGGGCACAACCTATCAGCTCACCACCGCGGGCTATACTGCGCTGGTGCTTCTCATGCTGGCGATCCTTCTGCTTGCCTGCTTTATCGGCGGCTCCGTGAAGAAACCGCACTTTTCCACGCGCCAGCTCGTCTTTTCCGCAATGGCGATCGCCGCGGGAACCGTCACTTCCATGATCAAGGTGTTCGATATGCCGATGGGCGGCTCCGTAACGCTTCTGTCCATGCTGTTCATCTGCCTGATCGGCTATTGGTACGGCCTGGGCGCCGGTCTGATGACCGCCATTTCCTACGGATTTCTGCAGCTTATCATCGACCCTTACATCATGAGCATCCCGCAGATGCTGACCGACTACATTTTTGCCTTCGGCGCGCTCGGTTTATCCGGCATTTTCTCCAAATCCAAAAACGGGCTGGTAAAGGGCTATGCCATCGGCGTCCTCGGCCGCTATTTCTTCTCCTTTTTGTCCGGCATGATCTTTTTTGGAACCTATGCCGCCGACTACGGCATGTCCGCTCCCGTATATTCCCTTGTATACAACGGACTGTATCTGGGCGCGGAGGCGCTTATCACGATCGTGATCCTCATGCTCCCTCCGATGAAAAAGGTTATGGGACAGTTAAAAACGCTGGCAGTGCAGGGATAAGCCTTCCGGCAAAATAACCGCACCAAAAAAGGCGCCATCCGCAGCTTTTTGCAGATGACGCCTCTTTTTTATTCGGCACAAACGATTTTATCTGATCTCGATGCTCCACCGGTTCTCATACGTCTCCCCTGCCGGAAGATGCACCAGACCGGGCTGCTTTGCCAGATCCTCGATCACGCCCTTGCGGGAAGGAAGCGACGACCACGGCTCGATGCACACATAGGGCGCGTCCGTAAACGGCATATGCCAGATTCCCAGATAGTCCATCTGCGGATAGGACACGCGCACCGCCCTCGTCCCTTTTTCCGAACAGAGCGTCACGGCTTTCGCCATATCGCGCAGGACGATCGCATCCTGATCGAACATCTTGTGGGAAAACGCAAGCTTCCCGTTATCCAACGCAAATTCTGCGTCCTCCCCGTTTACGAAGCAGTCCTCCGAAAAGCCCACGCGCACGGGATTTTTCTCCCCGTCAAACTGAAGGCAGTAATCCTCAAAGGACAGCCCCTCTTCCAGCGGCGCCATAAAGCCCGGATGGCCGCCCACGCCGAAATACATCATAGAGCTGTCCCGGTTTTCCACCGCAAAGGTCACATGGAGCGTATTGTCCGCCAGCTCATAGATCAGGCGGTATACGAAGGCAAAGGGATACATTTTTCTCGTTTCCTCGCTGTCGGAAAGCTTCAGCACAAGGCAGTCCGCCGTCTGCTTTTCTGCTTCCAGCTCCGAAGCGTTTAAAAATCCGTGGATCGGCATTTCATAGGTTTTGCCGTCCAGCGTGTATTTGCCGTCCGTCAGGCGCGCAATGTAGGGAAACAGGTTCAGCGCCCGGTCCTGCCAGTAGGCTGCGTCCCCCTGCCATAAATATTCGTGCCCGTCCTTTGTCTGCACAGACCACAGCTCGCCGCCCCGGCTGTTTACCTGTACCTTTAACCGTTCATTTTCCAGCGTATAGATCATAATACCCTTCCTTTCCGGCAAACTCCTGCATGCCCTCCCGGTCACACAAACGGATTCCAGAAACGGCTTCCGTCCGCATAGGTGACCGCCAGCGCTGCCGCCATAAATAAAACCGCAAACCCGATCGTCAAAAAGTCATTTCGTTCCAGCTTTTTTCCCATGTACCACGTGCGCTTTTTGTTTTTGCCAAAGCCGCGCAGCTCCATCGCGTTGCTGACCACGTCGATGCGCTCCATGCTCGAAAACAGCAGCGGGAAAATGATCGAGCTCATCTTTTTGATGCGTTCCCACAAAGACGCCTTGCTGCTCATTTCGATGCCCCTCGCCTCCTGCGCGTGCTTGATCTTCGTAAAATCAGACTGCACATCGGGCACATACCGCAGCGCGATGGCGATGGAATAGCCCACATTGTAGCTGATGCCGATCCGGTTTAAGCTCGCCGCAAATTCGCTCGGGTTGGTCGTCACGATAAACAAAAGCACCACCGGCGTCACCGTGAAATATTTCAGCATGACGTTAAACTCGTAAAAAAGCTGCTCCTTTGTAATATTGTGCCTGCCAAACAGCCGCACGAGCACCGTTTCCGTCCCGTAAATCTCCGTCCCCTGATTGGGCGAAAAGATCCAGATCGCCAGAAGATTGATGCATAAAAACAGCAAAATAAACCAGAACACCGTCCCGACCTGCTTCCATTCCACCTTGGACACCGCAAAAATAACCGCGCTCAAAACGAGCATGACCAGAAGCACCCGCGTGTCGTAGGTCAGCATTCCGGTCAGCGACCAGAGCAGAAAAAAGGTCAGCTTGGAAACGCCGGAAAGCCGGTGAATCCAGGTATCCTTGGGACTATAGGTCAGAAGTCTGCCCGCCATCGGCTCTCACCTGCCTTTCATAATGAATAAACCGCTCCACAAAGCCCGACGCATCCTCAATCCCGCACCGTACCGCCAGATCGTAAAGCGACGTCTTTTTTAAATAGGCACGGTCTGCAGCCGCCTCGTCTGTCAGGACGTTTGCCGGCGTATCGTCCGCGATAAGCTGCCCGTCCGCAATGACGATCGCCCGGTCCGTATATTCCAGCATCAGGTGCATGTCGTGGGTGATCATGATGATCGTGATGCCAAGCGTCTCGTTGAGCTGCTTTAAAAATTCCATGATCTCCGTGTAATGCCGGTAGTCCTGCCCCGCCGTCGGCTCGTCCAGAATCAGGATCTCCGGATCCATCACAAGGATGGAGGCGATCGTGACGCGCTTTTTCTGCCCGAAGCTCAGCGCCGACACGGGCCAGTTGCGGAACGGATACAGGCCGCAGATCTTTAACTTTTCATAGACCCGCTCCTTTACCTCGTCCTCCGGCACTCCGCGCACCCTCAGCCCCAGCGCCACCTCGTCAAAGATCATCGGCTTGGAGATCATCTGGTTCGGATTCTGCATCACAAGCCCGATGACCTCGCCCCTCTCCTTGATGGATTTGGTTGAAATATCGGATTCATTTAACAAGATCCTGCCTTTATCCGGATTGATAAACCCGCAGATCAGATTGGAAAGCGTGCTCTTTCCCGCCCCGTTTTTGCCGACGATCGCAAGCATTTCGCCCTTTCCGATGCGGAAATCAATGTTGGAAAGCACCGGATTTCCCGTGATATAGGAAAAATCCAGATCCAGCACTTCAAGCGCCGCATTTTTGCGCGCCTTCGTCTCCGGAAGGCTCACCTCTTCAAACCATGCCCGCACCTGCTCCCTGTAAGGGGCGATGTCCATCGTCTCCACATGCTGCAGCTTATCCTGCGCCCTAAGCTGACAGCCCGCATGCTTGAGCGCCGTCACATACAGCGGCTCCCGGATGCCTTCTTTTTCCAGAATATCCGACGCTAAAAGCTCGTCCGGGGTCATATCCGCCGCAACGCGCCCCTCCCCGATCACCACGATCCGGTCCACATCCCGGTACAGCGCGTCCTCCAGACGGTGCTCGATGATGATTACGGTCTTATCCCGCTCCCGGCAGATCCGGTCGATTAAGTCAATCGCCCGCTTGCCCGTAGCAGGATCGAGATTTGCCAGCGGCTCGTCAAACAAAAGGATGTCCACGTCGTCCACCAAAACGCCCGCCATGGAAACCCGCTGCTTCTGCCCGCCGGACAGCTCCGTGGGCGCGTGGCTTAAAAGCGTCTTAATATCCACCACTTCCGCCACCTCGTCCACCAGACGAAACATTTCGTCCTGCGCGACACAGTCATTTTCCAGCGCAAAGGCGACGTCCTCCGCCACGGTCAGCCCGATAAACTGCCCGTCCGTATCCTGCAGCACCGTCCCGACGATTTTGGACATGCCGAAAATCCCCGTTTTCGCAGGCTCTTTGCCGCCTACCGTCAGCGTCCCGCTGCTTTCCCCGGGGAATGAAAAAGGAACCATTCCGTTGATGCAGTGCACCAGTGTCGATTTTCCCGACCCGGACGGTCCCACGATTAAAACCTTCTCTCCGGGATAGACCTTTAAGTCAATATCCCGGAGCGTAGGCTCAGACTGTGATCGATATTTAAAAGTATAATTTTTAAACTCGATGATTGGAGTCATTGATCAGTCCTCTTTTGAAAGGCTTCCGGATTTTGCGCCGACCTTCGCATAAGCCGCCAGCAGCAGAGTACCCAGAACACCGATGATGATAACGTTTGCGATTGTAGCTCCAACGCCCTGTGCAAATACCTTTTTAGCAGGCTCAGCATAGATAAGGATATCCAGAACAGGAGCGACCACTATCCATGCCACGGCATTTGCGATTACCTGAACGACATTGAACAGGATGATTTCCTTCTTACCAAAGCTGCCTTCTTTTACCCTGTATTTTGCAGCAAACAGACCTACTATGATACCGAATACCGCATCTGGGAACACCCAGCTCCACCATACGCTTCCGTAAAATACCGCATCGCCCAGCGCATGTCCGATCAGGCCGATCGCACCGCCTACCACAGGGCCGAATACTGCGGAAAAGAATGCCAGGACCGCCGCGCGGGTCTGCATCGCCGTATTGGGAATGAATCCCAGCGGAATCTGTACATTGGTCAGCACGATGAACAGCGCCGTGCCGATACCAATTGCTACTACATGTTTGATACCGAACTTCTTGTCCATGAGAATCCTCCTCATATGTAAAAATTTTATAAACACAATCTTTACTATATACAATCCGCCGGTATTTTTCAATCTTTTTCTTATTTTTCTTTTGCTGCCGGGCGGCTGCACGGCTTCTGCCGCCGGCGCTGCATGGTTTATTTTCCCATCTCCGGCGGGCGCTCCATCCTTTCGTATGCCGCCTTCAGCCTGCTAAGCGCCCTTTTCTCGATCCGGCTCACATAGCTTCTTGAAATCCCCAGCCGCTCCCCGACCTCCTTCTGCGTCGCCTCCCTGCCGTCCCTTAAGCCGTAGCGCAAAGTCAGCACGCAGCATTCCCGTTCTGTCAGGGCTTCTGCCATCAGGCAGGGAAGTGCTCCCAGACAGCGTTTTTTCTCCATTTCCTCCACCAGATCCGGCTGCTCCTGCTCCACCACGTCCAGCAGGCTGATCTCGTTTCCCTCCCGGTCGGTTCCGATCGGCTCGAACAGGGAAACCTCCCTCGATATTTTTTTCCGGCTGCGCAGCAGCATCAGAAGCTCGTTGTCGATACAGCGCGCCGCGTAGGACGCCAGACGGATCTTTTTGTCCGGGTCAAAGGTTTCCACCGCCTTGATCAGCCCGATCGTCCCGACAGAGATCAGATCCTCCATATCCTCGTCTGCGCTGCCGTATTTTCTGGCGATGTGCGCCACCAGCCTCAGATTGCGCTCGATCAGGAGCCGTCTCGCCTCGCTTTTTCTTCCTGCATCGCTGTCCTTCAATGCCTGTATGCAAAGCCTTTCCTCCTCTTTTGACAGGGGTTTCTGAAACGTTTTCACACATAGCTCCCCGACCGGAGCTTCTCTCCGGCTCCAACAGTTTACTCTATTGTATGTGCGCGTTTTCTGCCCTGTGCCTTTCCAACTGTCCCTTTTTCAGTCCGCAGGCTTTTCTCAGTCTGCAGACCGAAAACAGTCTGCGGATCCCGCCAGCTCGCCCAGCGTCGTTTCCGCCCAGCTGTAGTTTGTCAGATAACTTCCTTTAAAAAGCTGCGCGTGCTCCTCCCTGCCGGAAAGATATTCGTACAGGTCGCACCGGATCCGTTCCGGGACGATCCGGCGCTTGCCGTCCACCGTCTCGATCACGTCCAGAATGCCGTATTCCTCCAGCGTATTTTTCAACCGCAGCACAACCTTCCGGTACCGGGAAAGCGTCACTGCATTGACCGGGTCTTCCTCCCACAAAAAGCTGATCGCCTCCTGAGAGGACACATACCCGCCTTTCCGATCCACCAAAAGCGCCAGCAGCTCCTTCGCCTTTTCATTGCGGAAGGCGATAGGCGTTTCGTCCACAAAAACGTCGAAATAGCCAAAGGTGCGGATCTTTACCGTCCGCATAAGCCCTGTTTCTTCCGCCTCCTGCACGCCCCGGCAGCAAAAAAAGCTTACCGCCCCGTCCACCGGGATCAGGATGCTGTCGTACTGCCGGTATTTTCCGTCCGACGACCTCGCGCGGTAGGAAATCTGCGGCAGCGCTGCCTCTTCCCCGCTTCCCTTTCGGAAAAAATCGTCAAAAAACGCCCGCACCCTGTCCAGATCCTCCTTTGCCGCCGCATCCATGATCCAGCTTTCCAGCGCCTCGTCCATCTGCATCGAAACGCCCTCAAACCGCTTAAACCCGGAGCCGCTTTCGCAGTACAGGCACTTTACGGTGTTGGCGCTTTTGTTAAATTCAAAAATCTTATCGTACACTCTGGAAAGCGCCTTTAAATACCGCTTTCCCTCCTCGTTCTTTTTGGCGCGGTATCGTTCGGTCACGTCCATGCAGACGCTCTGGAACTCTTCCCTTCCCTGAGCGTCCGTGGTTTTTGTGACCCAGCCGAACACCCGGACGCGCGTCCCGTCACAGCGCAGAAGCGTCATTTCCCCTGCCACCGGGGCGTTTGCCGCGCGGACGCGTTCCAGATATTTCGTAAACCTTTGCCGTTCCTCCATCGGGACCAGCAAAAATACGCTCGCCTCATACAGCCCCTGCGCCTGCGCTTCTTCCTTTTCCGGGAAACGCAGGATGTCCGCCATCGCCTCATTCAGATAGGTGACGCGCGGCTGTGCTTCACATGTATATTTTAAACATCCGCAGGGCAGCGTCTCGTTTAAAAACCGGAACTCCTCCTGCTCTTTTTTCAAATCCGTAATGTCTGTCAGAACGCAGCCTGCCAGAACGCTTCCGTCCGCTTCCCGCTTTGACACGCCGGTGTCCCTGACCCAGCGCACGGTTCCGTCCTTTGCCGTCAGGCGGTATTCCAACGTCAGCGTCTGCTCCTTTTTGGAAAGGGCGCTTAGAAAGCTGCGGTAAACGTCCCGGTCCTGCGGATGCACCAGCCGCTCGTAAAGATCCCTGTCCCCATCCGTCAGCTCTTCCTTTTCATACCCGGTCATCCTGCACAGGCTCCGGCTGACATATTCCAGATGGATGGGCGGATCCAGACGGTACTGATGAAACCCGCTGACCTGACAGTCCAGAATTTCCTCTAAATCGTTTCCCATATACACCTCCTGCATTCCATCCCATCATATCAAATACTGCCGTTTTCTGACAAGACAGGAAACGGCAGTATTTGGAAGCGTTCTATATGATTCGGCGGCGTTCCATATTACGTTGCGGCGTTCCATCGTATTGGACAGCCCTTTTGCCGCACCCGTCCGCAAAGCGTCAGGATGCTGTGGTCTGGCGGCGCAGCAGCGTTTTTCTGATCTTTCCGCTGATCGTTTTGGGCATTTCCTCCACAAATTCCACGATCCGCACCCATTTATATTCCGCAAGCCTCCTGTTGCAGAACTCCTTCACCTCAAGCTCCAGCTCCCGCGAGGGCAAATAGCCCGGCCCCGGCACGACCACCGCTTTGATCGCCTGTCCCCGCAGCGTATCCGGCACGCCGATCACACTGCATTCCATGACTGCCGGATGCTCCATCAGGACGTTTTCCACCTCCGACGGCCCGACCCGAAAGCCGCCCGTTTTGATGATGTCGTCAAAGCGCCCGTGGAACCAGTACCTGCCCTCTTTGTCCATATAGGCGGCGTCGCCCGTATGGTATACGCCGCCGCGCCATACATATTCGTACTGCTTTTCATCGCCCAGATACCCGGTAAAAATCCCCGGCTGTCTGCCCGGCTTTTCCGGAATGACGACGACCTCCCCGATCTCCCCCGTTTTTACCGGCTTTCCGTCCTTTCCAAGAAGCGCGATCCGGTAAAAGGGCGACGGCGTCCCCATGGAGCCCTCCACCGCCCGGCTGCCTTTGAAATTCGCCATCAGAAGCGTCGTCTCCGTCTGTCCGTAGCCCTCGCACAGGGGAATTTTTGTCTGCTCGGTAAATTTGCGGAACACCTCGGGCGAAAGCATCTCCCCGGCGGTCGAAGCGTGCTTTAAGCCCGGCATATCCGGGATCCCCTTGCGCACCAGATACCGGTAGACGGTCGGCGGGGCGCAGAAGGACGTTACGCCGTAGCGGTTGATCACCGCGGTAAGCTGCTTTGGGTCAAAATTGTCAAAATCATAGACCATCACGGCGCTGCCCACAAGCCACTGGCCGTACATTTTTCCCCACGAAGCCTTTGCCCAGCCGGTTTCCGCCACCGTAAAGTGCAGCCCGTCCTCCTCCGCCTGCTGCCAGTATTTCGCCGTGACGATGTGCGCCAGCGGATAAGTGTGGTCATGGATCACGCCCTTGGGATTCCCGGTCGTACCCGAGGTAAAATAAAGCATCATCGGATCTGTGGCAAGCGTCGCGATCCGCTCCATCCGGTCGGGCTGTTTTTCCATTGCAGCGGTCATATTTTCAAAGCCGTCCGCATCCTGCTGGACGCACCAGAGCTTAACGTCCAGTCCGGACTGCCTGACCGCCTCCCGCACCTTTTTGGGCGTTTCGTTCTGGGGCGTTGAAACGACCGCCTTTACCTGCGCAGCGCTGATCCGGTATACCAGATCCTTTACGGTCAGCATATGGGTCGCCGGGATCATGACCGCCCCCAGCTTATGCAGGGCAATCGCCGCAAACCAGTATTCATAATGGCGTTTTAAAATCAGCATCACCCGGTCGCCCTTTTCGATGCCCGCCTTTAAAAATACGTTCGCCATCCGGTTGCTGTATGCCCTTACGTCCGCAAATGTAAAAATATGCTCCTCATTTTCCACGTTGCACCACACGATCGCCCGCTTATCGGGCGTTTCCCGCGCGATCCTGTCCACCGCGTCATAGCCGAAATTAAAATTCTCCGGATAATCCAGCGTCAGCCTTTTCAGATTCCCGTATTCATCGGTGATCTCCCGACAAAAATTTTGATATATGCTCATACCTGCTCCTTCATGACCGTCGCTGCCCCGATCCTGCGGAACCGCTCATAGCGTTTCCCGACCAGGTCTACGTCCGTCGAAAGCCCTGCCAGCTCTTTGACAAGCAGGCCTTTGATGCGGTCATAAAATTCTTTTTTCCCGATTTCCTTTTCCGAAAGGATGCGTTCCGCCACGCCGAGGGCTTTTGCGTCCTTTGCCGTCAGCTTCAGGCTTTCCGCCGCCTTTTGCGCCATGGAGGCGTCCTTCCAGAGGATGCTTGCGCAGCCCTCCGGGGAAATGACCGAATAGACCGCGTTTTCCAGCATCCATACCCGGTCTGCCGCCGCCAGCGCAAGCGCCCCGCCGCTGCCGCCTTCCCCGGTCAGGACAGAGATCACCGGCACACATAGGGTAGACAGCTCCATCAGGTTTTCCGCGATCGCCTGCCCCTGCCCGCGCTCCTCTGCACCGACCTGGCAGTTTGCCCCGGACGTGTCCACAAAGCAAATCACCGGCCTGCCGAATTTTTCCGCCTGCTTCATCAGCCGCAGCGCCTTGCGGTAGCCCTCCGGCATGGGCGCGCCGAAACTGCGCCTGCTGCGCTCCTTTGCCGTATGCCCCTTTTCTATTGCAATCACCGTCACCGGGCTTTCATTTAACAGGGCGATCCCGCCCACCACCGCTTCGTCGTCCCCGAAGCGCCGGTCCCCGTGCAACTCGAAAAAGTTCTCAAAAATATTTTGGATATAGTCAAGCCCCGTCGGCCTTTTGCCGTCCCGCGCAAGCCTGACCCGCTCGTAGGATGTTCCCATCAGACTGCCCTCCCGCTGTGTATGCAAAGCATCTGCGCCAGATATTCCTTTTGCCGCTCCCGGCTGACAATGTCATCGATAAACCCGTGCCGCAAAACAAATTCCGCCTTCTGGAAGCCCTCGGGCAGCGGCTTTTTCGTCGTCTGCTCCACCACCCGCGCGCCCGCAAAGCCCACCGTCGCGCCCGGCTCTGCAAGGATTATGTCCGCCTCCATCGCAAAGCTGGCGGTCACGCCTCCGGTCGTCGGATCGGTCAGCACCGCCATGTAAAAAAGCCCGGCGTCGCTGTGGCGCTTGACCGCCGCACTCGTTTTTGCCATCTGCATCAGGGACAAAAGCCCCTCCTGCATCCGCGCCCCGCCCGATACGGTAAACCCGACGACCGGCAGCCGGCGCTCGACCGCGTGCTCAAACAGCCTTGTGAGCTTTTCGCCCACGGCGCTTCCCATGCTTCCCATCATAAAATAGGGCTCCATCGCAAACAGGCAGCATTCTGTCCCGCCGATCCGTGCCGTCCCGCATACCACCGCCTCCGTTTCGCCGCTGGCGGCGCGCACCGTTTCCAGCTTTTCTGCATAGCCCGGAAAATCCAGCGGGTTGCCGCCTCTTACGCCTGCGTCCCGTTCGCAAAAGCTGTCCCTATCCGCGATCATCTGGATGCGCTGCCGCGCCTTCATCCTGAAATGGTATCCGCAGGAGCATACCATCCGGTTGCCCCAAAGGTAGCTCAGCGGCATTTCCTTACGGCAGTTGGGGCACTTTTTCTGCGGCTCCCCGTCGTCCTGCTGCACGGGGGCGAAGCTGCGCCCGCCCTCCTCCAATTTGTTTTTCGGCTTCAAAAAATTCAACAATGCCATTTTTTCACCTGTTTCCCATAAAAGTCAGATCGTAGCTGCCGGACGCAAACCGCTCGTCCTCCACGATCGCAAGCTGCTCTTCGATGTTGGTCGCAATGCCCTCGATCACAAGCTCGCACAGCGCCGCCCGCATTTTGCGCAGCGTCTCCTCCCGCGTTTTCGCATAGACGACCAGCTTTCCCAAAAGCGGATCGTAGTAGGGCGAAACCGCCGTGCCTTCGATCAGGCACGTATCGAACCGGACGGACGGGCCGCCCGGCACATGGAGCATTTTCAGCGTGCCGCAGCTTCCCGCGTTGATCCGGCATTCGATGGCGCAGCCTGCCAGCCGCACGTCCTTCTGCGCAAAATTCAGCGGGATGCCCGCCGCGATCCGGATCTGCCATTTCACAAGGTCAAAGCCCGTCAGCATCTCCGTCACACAGTGCTCCACCTGCAGGCGTACGTTCATTTCCATAAACCAGAACCTGCCCTCTGCATCCAGCAAAAATTCCAGTGTCCCTGCGCCTACATAGCCGAGCTTTCGGGCTGCTTTCGTGCACAGCTCCATGATTTTTTCCCGCTGCAAAGCGTCCACCGCCGGGGAAGGCGTTTCCTCCAAAAGCTTCTGGTTCCTGCGCTGCAAAGAGCAGTCCCTGTCCCCTAAGCACACGGCGTTTCCGTATTCGTCTGCAAGGATCTGGAACTCCACATGCCGCGCCGGGAAAATATATTTTTCCACATACAGGCTGCCGTCCCCGAACGCCGAAAGCGCCTCGCCTGCCGCCTGTCTGTAGGCGTCCTCCAGCTCCTTTTTTGACCGGATCAGGCGGATGCCCCGCCCGCCGCCTCCGGCGCACGCCTTTAACATGACCGGGTAGCCGATCCGTTCCGCCTCCCGCTTTGCCTCTTCGATCCCGGAAAGCGCTTTTGTGCCCGGGATCGTGCAAAGCCCGGCTTCCTGCGCCAGCTCCTTTAACGCCGCCTTATCCCCGAGCCGCTCCATGCTGTCTGCCTCCGGCCCGATGAAAACGATCCCGTTTTGTCTGCACAGCCGCGCAAAATGGGCGTTTTCCGAAAGGAAGCCATAGCCGGGGTGGATTGCCTGTGCCCCCGCCAGCATGGCGGCGCTCACGATCCGCTCTTCTTTCAGATAGCTTTCGGACGCCTCTGCGCCTCCGATGCAGAAGCTCTGGTCGGCAAGCGCCACATGGAGCGCATTTTTATCTTCCTCGGAGTAGACCGCCACCGTCGAAACGCCCATCTCCTTGCACGCCCGGATGATGCGGACGGCGATCTCGCCCCGGTTGGCGATCAAGATTTTTGAGAACATATTTCCACTCCTGTCATCGCAAAGGAAAAACGGGCGGACACGCAGAGCCTGCCGCCTGCGCTGACCGTCCCTTCCGCAAAATAAAAGGGATGCTTGTGCCGCACGATCCGGCATCTGGTTTCGATCCTGTCGCCGGGGCGCACCGGCGCTTTAAACCGCACCTGATCCAAACCGGTATACATCGGGAGCGTCCCCTTTTCCTGCTTTCCCTGCAAAAGCACGCAGGCGGTCTGGGCAAGGATTTCGCAGAGGATCACGCCGGGGACGATGGGATTTTCCGGAAAATGCCCTTTCAGGAAAAATTCGTCCCCCCGCACGGTATAATGCCCCACCGCCTCATCGTCCTGTTTTTCTGCCTCATCCAGCAAAAGCATGTGCTCCCGGTGCGGGAGGATCTCCATAAGCGCTTCTTTATTCATCTTCCTGCCTCCTGATGCGGAACAGCTCCGTCCCGTATTCCACTACCTGTCCGTCGGCGGCGCACACCTCTGCGATCACGCCGTCCTCCTCCGCCACGATCTCGTTCATCAGCTTCATCGCCTCCACGATACAGAGCGTCTGACCCTTTTTTACCCGTTCGCCCGCCGCCACATACGGATCTGCATTTTCCGCGGGAGCCGCATAAAAAATCCCCACGATCGGGGACGTCACGCTGACGCAGTCCTTTGCTGCGCCGCCTGCCTCTCTGGACGTTTCCGTATCCCCCGCTTCCTTTCCTGCCACAGCATAGGTCTGCTCTTTTGGCGCAGCGCCCATGCGTTCCAGGCGAACTTTATTTTTATCGTCTGTGATCTCCAGCCCGGTCAGCCCCAGCTCCCGCATCAGCTCCCCGTATCTGCGAATCTCCGTTTCATTCATACCAATTACACCTTTCTGAAAGCAAGGCAGGCGTTATGTCCGCCAAAGCCCAGCGAATTGGAAAGCGCCAGCGTAATGTCTGCGCTGACCGCCCATTCGGGCACGCAGTTTAAATCGCACGCCTCGTCCTGCTCCTTTAAATGGATGGTCGGCGGGATCACGCCCTCGTTTAAGGCAAACAGGCACGCCATCGCCTCCACCGCGCCCGCCGCGCCGAGCATATGTCCCGTCATGGACTTTGTGGAGCTGACAAGCGCCCTTTTTGCCGCGTCCTCTCCCAGCGCCTTTTTAATGGCGATCGTTTCCAGCGCGTCGTTCATCGGCGTTCCCGTGCCGTGGGCGTTGACATACACCGTATCCTGCCCGGTATAGCCCGCCTCCCGCATCGCCTGCATCATCGCCCGCGCGCCGCCGTCCGCATCCGGACGGGGAGACGTGATGTGGTAGGCGTCGCAGGTGGAGCCATAGCCGCACACCTCGCCGTAGATCCTTGCGCCCCGCGCCTTTGCGTGCTCATACTCTTCCAGAATGAGGGCGACCGCCCCTTCTCCCATTACAAAGCCGCTGCGCCGCCTGTCAAAGGGCAGGGACGCTGCCTCCGGGTCTTCTGCGCAGGACAGCGCCTGCATATTGGCAAAGCCTGCCACCGCAGAGGGACAGATCGCCGCCTCCGCCCCGCCGGTAATGACCGCGTCCGCATAGCCGTGCCGGATCAGCCTGAGCGCCTCCCCGATGGCGTTGGAGCCGGACGCGCAGGCGGTCACCGCCGGCATGGCGGGCCCCTGACAGCCGTGGCGGATCGCGATCAGCCCCGCCGCCATATTGCCGATCATCATCGGCACAAACAGGGGCGATACCCTGCGGGCGCCTTTTTCCAGAAGCTTCGTATGCTCCTTTTCAAAGGTCGTGATGCCGCCGATGCCCGTACCGAACAGTACGGCAAAGCGCTCTGCCTCCACTGCGCCTTCGATCCGGCTTTCCTCTGCCGCCTGCTGCGCCGCCGCCACCGCAAACTGCGCGTAACGGTCGGTGCGCAGCGCCTCATTTACTTCCATATATTCTTTCGGGTCAAAGCCGTGAACCTCCGCCGCCAGCTTTGCCTTGAAATTTTCCGTATCAAAAAGGGTGATCGGGCCGATGCCGCTTCTGCCGCTTTTCAGCCCCTCCCACGTCTGCGCTGCGTCGTTTCCCAGAGGGGTAACCGCCCCGATCCCGGTCACGACCGCTCTTCTTTGTTCTCCCATTTTCTCTCTCCTCACATTGCCAGCCCGCCGTCTACGCGCAGCACCTCTCCGGTCACATAGTCCGCGCACGCCAGATATGCCGCCGCCTCCGCCACGTCCGCCGCGCTTCCCATCCTGCCAAGCGGGATCATCCCCATCATCGGGTTCTCCTTCTGATCCTTCGTCATGTCCGTTTCGATAAAGCCCGGCGCGATGGCGTTGCAGCGCACGCCCTTTGGCGCAAGCTCCTTTGCCACGGCTTTGGTCAGCCCGATCAGCCCCGCCTTTGAAGCGGCATAATTGCACTGTCCGGCGTTTCCCGTAAGCCCCACAACCGACGAAATATTGATGATGCAGCCCTGCCTGCTGCGCAGAAGCATTCCTGCCAGATGGCGGATCATATGGAAAGCGCCCTTTAAATTGGTGTCCACGACCGCGTTAAAATCCGCCTCCTTCATCATCGCCACAAGACCGTCCCGGGTAATCCCGGCGTTGTTGACAAGAATGTGCGCCGTCCCGAAATCCTTCCGGATCTTCGCCGCCGTTTCCTTTACGGCGTCAAAATCCGCCACGTCGCACCGGTAGGCTTTTGCCCGCACGCCATACTGTTTCTGACAGGCTTCGCAGACCGCCTGCGCCGCCTCCGTATTTCCCGCATAGATGAGCGCCAGATCGGCTCCCATCGACGCAAACCGCTCCGCCACCGCAGCCCCGATCCCCCGGGAGCCTCCGGTGATCACCGCCGTTTTGCCTTTCAGCATCCTTCCACCTCCGCCAGATATTCTTCCATTGAAAAAACCGCTGCATCCGGGCTGATCTTTCGGATCATGTTTGCCAGCGTCCTGCCCGGCCCGATCTCCACAAACGTATCCGTGCCGTCCAGAACCATATTCCGGATCAGCCTTCCCCACCGCACCGGACTGCAGATCTGCTGCGAAAGAAGCCTTGCCGGATCGCCCTCATAGGGTTTTGCGGTCAGATCGGAATAGAGCCGGATTTTCGTTTCCTGAAAGGGCACGTTTTTTAACTCTGCTTCAAAGTCTTTCGCCGCCTGCTCCATAAATGGGGAATGGAACGCGCCGGAGACGTTTAGTACGACCGCCCTGCCGCCCGCTTCCTTTACCGCTTCCAGAAATTCCTTTTTCTCTGCTCCCCCGCCGGAAACCGAAATCTGCCCCGGACAGTTATAGTTGACCGGATACACGCTCCTGAAACGGCCGCAGATCTCCTCCGTTTTTTCTTCGGACAGCTTCAGCACCGCCGCCATAAACGTATCCTGCTTCTGCGCTTCCCGCTGCATCAGCTCTGCCCTGCGGCACACAAGCAAAAATCCGGTGCGGCTGTCAAACAGCCCGCTTACCGCCGCCGCTGCGATCTCGCCCAGCGAAAATCCCGCTGCGCAGTCCGGCACGACGCCCTTTTGCATCAGCGCAGCCGCTCCCGCAAGCTCCAGCGCATACAGGCACGGCTGCGTATTTTTCGTTTCCTTCAGCTCTTCCTTTGTTCCGTCAAAGCACTGCCCCGACGTGCCGGGACGGAGGACGTCGCACCATGCAAATACTTCCGCCGCGGCGGGTTCTTTTTTTACAAGCTCTTTTCCCATCCCCGGATACTGGTCGCCCTGTCCGGAAAATACAAACGCTAATTTACCCATTGCAGCACCCTCCCGAGGATGTTTTCCGCTTCCTGTGCCACTTCCCGGACGATTTCGGCAGCTGGCTGCTCCTTTTTGACCATCGCAGCGACCTGCCCTGCCAGAAAGCATCCTTTTTTCGTATCTCCGTCCACAACGGCGCGCCGCAGCGCCCCTGCTCCCAGCGCTTCCAGCTCCTCGTCCGGCATCCCGCCGTATTCTGCCTTCGCATAATCTCTGGCAAATTCCGTCCGGAGGCTTCTGACCGGATGCCCCAGCCGTTTTCCCGTCACCATCGTGCACAGGTCGGTGGCTTTTAAGATCTTTTCCTTATAAACCGGATGGATGCTGCACTCCTGCGCGCTCAAAAAACGGGTTCCCATCTGAACCGCCTGCGCCCCCAGCATAAAAGCCGCGGCGACGCCCCTGCCGTCCGCAATGCCGCCCGCCGCGATCACCGGCACAGATACCGCGTCGCAGATCTGGGGAACGAGCGCCATTGTCGTCAGCTCCCCCACATGGCCGCCGCTTTCGCCGCCCTCTGCGATCAGTGCGGACGCGCCCATGCGCTCCATCCGCTTTGCCAGCGCCACGGAAGCCACGACGGGAATGACCCGGATGCCCGCCGCCAGCCATCCTTCCATATATTTCGACGGATTTCCGGCTCCTGTCGTCACCACATCCGCTTTTTCCTCAATTACCGCTTTTGCCACCTCATCTGCAAAAGGGCTCATCAGCATGATATTGACGCCGATCGGACGGTCGGTAAGCTGCCGCGCGTTCCGGATCTGTTCCCTCACATATTCTCCCGGGGCATTTCCCGCCGCGATAATGCCAAGACCGCCGCCGTCTGATACGGCAGCGGCCAGTTTACCGTCAGCGATCCACGCCATTCCGCCCTGAAATACAGGATAGCGGATGCCGAGCATTTCACAAACTGCTGACCTGATCATAGCCTTACCCCTGCTTGCTCTGGATGAATTTGTCCAGATCGTCGATCGTCTCCACCTTCTGATCCAGCTCGATCTCGATGCCCAGCTCGTCTTCCAGCTCCATCAGAAGCTCCACCGTATCAAGGGAATCAATGCCCAGCTCCGAAAACTTGCTTTCCGGCTTTACCGCAGAAACCTCACAGCCTGTACGCTCCGAAACAATTTTTGCAATCGCGTCAAAATACATGATAACATGCCTCCAAAAAAATAGTTTCAGTCCGCTTTGCCCGTTGCACAGGGCAAGCGCCTGTTGATACCGATTATAGCGCCCCCCAGTTCCTCCGGCAGACCGCGAGCGTTCCCAAAGCGTTCTGTTTTCTAAAATAATTGTAAAAAATGGGCGTCAAAAGAAAGGTGCGCATAAAAAGACACCCGGAACCTTTTTTATAAAGTCCGGGCGTCTGCCTGATTTCCTGTTATCCTATTATATGGCATTTTATCATGCTATATCGCATTTTATTCATGTTATATCGCATTTTATCATGCCTGCCGCGCGCTACAGCGCGATCCGACCTCTTTTGGGCGGGCAGCTTTCAAACAGCGCGTTTGCCGCCGCCTGATATTCGGACAGCCGCTGTGCCTTGCGGATCTTTTTTAAATACTTTTCCGCGTCCTCAAAAAACTGTCCCTGCCAAAACCACAGCTCCTTCATTTTAAAAAGCACGTCCCGCTCGCCCGACAAAACCTCCGAATAGTCGTGTACAAGCCGCTCGTAAAAAGCCCGGATGCGCGCCGTTTCCGTGGCTTCCTCCCGGTTTTGCCGGATATTTTCCACAAGCCCCGGATCGATCAGAAGCCCCCTGCCAAGCATCAGACAGTCGTTTTGCGGGAAACGCTCCATGATCTTATGCACGTCCTCCCGGCAAAACAGGTCGCCGTTGTAGCAAAGCGGGTTTTTGCTCTCCCGAAGCGCCAGCGCGAAGCTGTCTGTCCGGGGCTTATTTTTATAAAAATCCTTCTGCACCCTCGGATGCACGATCAGCCGCCTGACCGGATAGCGGTTAAAGATCCGGAGCAGATCCTCAAATTCCTCCGGATCGTCTGCCCCGATCCGCGTCTTGATTGAAATATCCAGACTGCATTGTTCAAAGATCCCCTCCAGAAAACGGTCCAGCTCATCCGGGTATGCCAAAAAGCCGGAGCCCTTTTTCTTTGCCGTCACCGTCCCCGACGGACAGCCCAGATTTAAGTTTACCTCCCGGTAGCCCAGCTCCTTTAATTTTTCCGCCACCATGCAGAAGCCGTCTGCCTGATTGGTCAGAATCTGCGGAATCACGCGCATTCCTGCGTTGTGCTCTGCGATCACGTCGTTCCATTCCCGCGCCGTAAAGCTCTTGCCCTTTTTGGGCGTGATAAAGGGCGTATAATATGTGTCCATGGACGGAAAAAAGGCGTGGTGGGCGTTTCGGTAAATATAGCCGGTGATCCCCTCCAGCGGTGCAAATTCGTATCTCATGATCCTCCTCTAATCCAACAGAAACTGCGCCAGCGCATAATTGCTCACATCCGTGCCGTATGCCGTCAGCTTTATCCTGTTTTTTCCTTTTTCAAAAACGATCAGCCCCTCTGTTTCCAGCTTTTTAGCGGCTTCCCCGTATACCTCAAAAAAGCTGCACCCAAACTGCGCCTCAAACTCCTCTGTGCTCACGCCCTCCGTCATCCGAAGCCCGAGGAACATAAATTCCTCCATCTGCTCGGAAACGGAAAGCTCCTGCCTTTCCTCCCGGCAGTCCGGGACGCTTTTTCCTGCAGCGCCCTGTGCCAAAGCCCTGCCGCCTCCAAAGGCATCCAGATATTCTGCCAGCTCAGACGTCATCTTCCAGCGCACATTTTCAATCAGGGAAGAAGCCCCGAGCCCAAGCCCCAGATAATTGACGCGCCGCCAGTAGCCGACGTTGTGGCGGCATTCCCGCCCCTCTTTTGCATAGTTGGAAATCTCGTACCGGTGATAGCCGTATTTCCGCAAAATCTCCTGCGTCCGTTCATACATCCGGCGCTCCTCGTCCTCGGAAGGAAGCGCCGGAAATATCTCGCCGCCGCTGCCGCCCGCCTTTTTCCGGCTGCCTTCCTCCCCATAGCGTTCCCAGAAGGGCGTCCCCTCCTCGATGATGAGGCTGTATGCCGAAATATGCTCTGCGCCCAGCCCGGCTGTCCTCCGGAGCGTCCTTTCCCAGCTCTCTGTACTCTGCCCCGGAAGGGCGGACATCAGATCCACGTTGATATTCTCAAAGCCCGCCCGACGCGCCTGACGGAAATTTTCTTCAAATGCCGCATAATCGTGGATCCTGCCCAGCGCCTTTAGCTCGCGGTCGTCCGCCGACTGCAGCCCCATGCTCAGACGGTTGATCCCCGCCCTTTTGTATTCCGCCAGCTTTTCCTCATCCAGCGTGCCCGGATTGCATTCCAGCGTGATCTCTGCATCCTCCCGCACCAAAAAGCTTCTCCGCACCGCTTCCATCAGCCGCAGGATCTGCCCGGCACGCAAAAGGGACGGCGTGCCGCCGCCCCAGAAAACCGTGCTTACCTCATAGTCCCCGTAATGCGCTGCCTCGCTGTATATCTGGCGTTTCAGCGCGTCAGCATAGGCGTCCATCGTCCCTGCGCTGCAGGGCGCGGACAAAAAATCACAATACAGGCACTTCTGCTTACAAAAAGGAATGTGAAGATACAGTTCCAGCGTCTTTTTTGCCCCCGTCATCTGTCGTCCAGCTTCAATACGCTCATGAACGCCTTCTGCGGGATTTCCACGTTGCCGACCTGACGCATCCGCTTCTTGCCTTCCTTCTGCTTTTCCAGAAGCTTCTTCTTTCTCGAAATATCGCCGCCGTAGCACTTTGCCAGCACGTCCTTCCTCATCGCGCGTACCGTCTCGCGGGCAATGATCTTGCCGCCCACCGCCGCCTGGATCGGGATTTCAAACAGATGGCGCGGGATCTCATCCTTTAGCTTCTCGCACATCTTTTTGCCGCGCTCATAGGCGCTGTCTTTGTGCACGATAAAGGAAAGGGCGTCCACCTCTTCCTTGTTGATCAGAATATCCAGCTTCACAAGCTCAGACTGCTCGTAGCCCTTAAGCTCATAATCAAAGGACGCATATCCTCTGGAACGGGATTTCAACGCGTCAAAAAAGTCGTAAATGATCTCATTTAACGGCAGGTCGTATTTTAACAGCGCGCGGGTTTCTTCCATATATTCCATGCCCAGATAAATGCCCCTGCGCTCCTGACACAGCTCCATGATCGGCCCGATAAACTCCGTCGTCACCATAATTTCCGCGGAAACGACAGGCTCCTCCATATATTCGATTTCCGAAGGATCCGGAAGGTTGGAGGGATTTGTCAGCTCGATCATGTCCCCGTTTGTCTTGTGCACGCGGTACACAACGCCCGGAGCCGTTGTCACCAGATCCAGATTATACTCCCGTTCCAGACGCTCCTGAATGATTTCCAGATGCAGAAGCCCCAGAAAACCGCAACGGAATCCAAAGCCCAGCGCCACGGACGTCTCCGGCTCATAAAACAGGGACGCATCGTTTAGCTGCAGCTTTTCCAGCGCATCGCGCAGATCCGGGTATTTTGCGCCGTCCGCCGGATACAGGCCGCAGTACACCATCGGATTGACCTTTTTGTAGCCCGGCAGCGCTTCCGCACACGGGTTTGCCGCATCCGTGATCGTATCGCCCACACGGGTATCCTTCACATTTTTGATGGAAGCGGTCAGATAGCCGACCATGCCCGCAGAAAGCCCGTCCTCGCTCGGAATAAACTGCCCTGCGCCAAAATAGCCGACCTCCACCACGTCAAAGGACGCGCCCGTCGCCATCAGCCTGATTTTTGTGCCTTTTTTGATCTGTCCCTCCATTACCCTGAAAAAGACGATAACGCCCTTGTAAGGGTCGTAAAGGGAGTCAAAGATCAGCGCCTTGAGCGGATTGTCGCTGCTTCCGCCGGGAGCCGGGATCTTTTCCACGATCTGTTCCAGCACCTGATCCACATTCAAGCCGTTTTTCGCAGAGATCAGCGGGGCGTCATGCGCCTCCAGACCGATCACATCCTCGATCTCCTCTTTTACCCGCTCCGGCTCTGCGCTCGGCAGGTCGATCTTATTGATGACCGGGAAAACCTCCAGATTGTGATCCAGCGCCAGATATACGTTTGCCAGCGTCTGCGCCTCGATGCCCTGCGCCGCGTCCACCACAAGGATCGCGCCGTCGCATGCCGCCAGAGCGCGGCTCACTTCATAATTAAAGTCAACGTGTCCGGGCGTGTCGATCAGATTAAAGACATACTCTTCCCCGTTCTTTGCCCGGTATATGGTGCGGACCGCCTGGGATTTGATCGTGATCCCCCTCTCCCGTTCCAGCTCCATGTTGTCCAGCACCTGCTCCTGCATCTCCCGGTTCGTCAAAAGCCCCGTCATTTCGATGATGCGGTCTGCCAGCGTGGATTTGCCGTGGTCGATATGGGCAATGATACAAAAATTCCTGATATTGCTCTGCTTTATATTTGCCATGTACTTTTATTCTCCCTGAAAATAACAAATTCGTAACGTTACATAAATTCCCCAATTTATCAGAATAAGTATAGCAAAGCCGCGGGAGCGGGGCAAGTATTATTTCTTTCTATTCAACTAAAAATAACCTCCCTGCGGCAAGTCAGACCACTTGCCGCAGGGAGGTTAAGTTATCATCTTATTTCAGGACCACATCGCCTGCATAATCGTTCCATACCAGACATATCCATGTCTTTCCGGGAGTCAGCTTTATCCGCTGTCCGTTCTGGTCCACATAAACTGCCGGGTCTCCGTCCGCATGACGTGTCCATGTGCCGTTTATCGCTTTGCCCTGAGTAAACACCTGAACCGGAGCGCCGATATCGCCATGGCAGCCGAATGCCAGATAGTCATTTTTATCCCGGACCTCGCCGTTGCAATACTGGAGTATCACATTGTCGTATGCTATCTGCTGGCCGGTCTTTTCATCCACCTGCTTCTTACCATACTGATAACGATAGTATTTGCCGTTTTCATATACAAAACGCGCCTGCACGCGGCTGTAGCCGTTCTTCTTGTTGGCGGTCGTGCCGCCCGGATATATCTGAGTCACGGTAGGATATGCCGCATACATTCCCAGCTCATTGGGCTGCATGAATACAAATTTCGGCTTAAAGGTCTGGTGATAGGTCTGGCTGTATCCCAGCCGCTGTACATCCTTCAGGATTCCGGAGCCGCTCGCCAGCACGTTATGCGGCGCTTTCCGCCTCCCCGTTCTGCTGTAAGATGTCTGTGCCGGAACATTGATACCGGCAACCGCTCCGCTGACATTGTCTACCCGAGGGCTGTTTAACAGGTCACCCACATAAGGAGTAGCCTGCCCGTAATGGCAGTATATAGCGTCATGCTCCAATGCGCAGTATACAAAATAGTCCCTGCTGCTCCTTACATAGCCGATGTTCTCGATAGCGGGCCAGTTTTCATAAAGCCCCATGAGACGGGTTATCCTTCCTTCTACCGGAGCCTCATAAACTACCGACGCCTCCGCTATCCCCGACTGAGGGCAGCCTGATTTGATATTGTTCAGCATTACTGCTATCGGTCTCTGACTCTGCTGCCCTGCCGCTACCGGCTGTCCTGTCAGATAGCTCACCTGACCGGCAGGCGCCGCCGATACCGGAGCTGCCAGTGCGGATGCTCCCGGAGCCGCCGCCAAAAGAAGCGCTGCCAGCGCCATGCTAAGTATCTTTTTTCCTCTTTTCATTAGCATACCCTCCTTATTACTCATTATGATAATTATATCATTTCATTTTAATAATTTCATCCCTAAAATTAAAAATATCAATTTCTTTCTATTAAAAGATAACGTATAATTAATTTCGCAAATTCAATTTTATAAAAATAGACATGGTCTATAGCCGTTTGGTAGAATCGGGTCTTTGACACTTCCTTTTTCTCTGTTTTAATGCAAATCCCTTGTTTAAGCCATTTGCGGCTTATTTTTTTGTCAAATTATATGATTTTATACGTGCTATTTTGTATGCTTTGTGTTATAATTAAGAAAACGAATTCTATTTCAGGAGAAAAATATTATGTATGTATCCATTACTGGAAACAAAGGCAATCAGGATGTATATATCAAACAGTCTTATCGTAAAGATAACGGCAAAACCTCTTCCCGTATCCATAAGAAGCTTGGCAAGTACAATGATCTTTTAACACAGTTCTCTGGTGATGAAACCAAATTGATGAACTGGGCAAAAGAGGAAGCAGAAAAAGAAACCATACTCTATAACCAGCGAAAAGAAAAAATTACTGTCTCCTTTTCCCCTCTCGCACGTATTCCTTTAGACGAAGAACGCCTTTTTAATGTCGGCTATCTGTTCCTGCAGCAGCTCTGCACCGAATTAAGGCTGGATAACATTTGTAGAAATATCCGCAATCACCATAAGTTTATCTACGATTTCCACGCTATCCTTACGGATCTGATCTATGCAAGGATACTTTCTCCTTCCAGCAAACTCAGCAGTTTTTCCTACTGTCAGTCCCTGTTGGAGCCGCCTAAGTATTCCCTGAAGAATCTTTACCGTTCCCTTTCTGTTCTCGCGCAGGAATCGGATTACATTCAGGAAGAACTTTACCGGAATTCCAACTTTGTTCATCCGCGTAACTCAAAGATCCTTTACTATGACTGTACCAACTACTATTTCGAGATCGAATCAGAAGACGGCATGAAAAAGTATGGTAAAAGCAAGGAACACAGACCCAATCCCATCGTGACTATGGGACTTTTCATGGATGCCGATGGGATCCCCCTTTCCTTTGACCTGTATCCCGGGAACCAAAATGAACAGCTCACCCTCAAACCTCTAGAAACCAAAGTAATACGGGATTTTAACTGCAGTGAGTTTATCTTCTGCTCTGATGCAGGTCTCGGCAGTAAAGGCAACCGCTTTTTTAACAGCTTTGGAAACCGGTCTTATGTGATTACGTACTCTTTGAAAAAGATGAAAAAAGAAGAACGCGAGCTGGCACTCCTGCCAACACAGTTCAGAGTTCCGGGGGCGGATAAGTTCATAGACATTTCCGCTCTGGATGAGAGCGATCCTGAAGTGTATAACACCGTTTATTACAAAGAATACCCTCTTGTCATGAAAACAGAATTCGAAGCAAGACCTGTTTTCGTAAGACGGGAAGACAGCATAAAAGCCCACTTTATAACCTGTTACATTAGTCTTCTGGTTTACCGCCTGCTGGAAAAGAAACTGGGGGAAGGATTCACCTGCAGCGAAATTTTGAAAACCCTCCGGGAAATGAATGTAACTCTGCTGTCCAAAGACAGCGGCTACATTCCTTCCTACAAACGCACGAAACTGACAGATGCCTTACACAACGCCTTTGATTTTAGAACAGACTATGAGTTCATATCAAAGGCAGATATGCGGACAATCATCAAAAAAACAAAACAGAAAAAATAGCACAAACTCAAAAATAGTACATATCGATGCAAAAAAGAAAACAGCCACATCTCTGATAAACACTGAGATTATGGCTGTTTTTGATTCTATTAAGTGTCAAAGACGGGAATATATCATATCTCTCTTTTTCATACAACTGCTTCACATGTGCAATTCTAAAAAGTCATTTAAAAAAGCGATGATTTTCTTTCTTTTCTCAGAAAACCATCGCCTTTATCTCTTCATGACCTATAACATAACAGAAAATTTTACTCTTCAAACTCCCGCCCTTACTTTCCTTTTAGAGTTCACATTCTCTGATGCTGTCCCGCAAGATAATGAATGACATCCCGCCTTGTCACGATTCCGATAAACACCTTCTCATCATCGACGACCGGAACAAAATTCTGCACGCTCACCTTTTCCAGAAGTCCCTCCATGTCTACATTCACATGCACAGGCTTATTGTCCCGCGTCCTTTTTATCTCCATCACGGAAATGTCCTCCATCTCCCGAAGACTGGGAAATTCCTTTTCCTTCAGTCCCCAGAGCACATCGCCGTCCGTCAGCGTACCGATATATCTGCCTTCCGTGGACAAAAGCGGAACAGCCGCATACCCGTGATGCTCCATCTTCTCCAGCGCCTGACGCAGGGTGTCATCTTCTTCCACATAGGCAACCTCGCTCTTTGGCGTCAAAAAAAATAAGATATTCATAAGTCCTGTTTTCAACCTCTCCCTTTATCTGTCGTAAACGATTTTCTCCGCCACTTCTGCAGCGGCTTCCCCCGAAATCAGCTTCTCTATTATCTTCAGGGAAAAATCGATGGCGCAGCCCATCCCTCTGCCCGTGATGACATTTCCATCCGCTTCCGCCGCGCCGTGCGTCACGACCGCGCCGTCAAGCTCCTTCTCCATAGCGGGGAAGGAAGTCGCCCTTCTGCCTTTTAAGTATCCGCGGTGTCCGAATATCTGCGGCGCCGCACATATCGCAGCCACCCATCTGCCGCTCTCATAAAACCGGTCAAGCTGCTCCATCAATGGCCCGCACGCCTCCAGATTCAGCGTTCCAGGCATTCCGCCAGGAAGGACCAGAATATCGAAAGAATCAAAATCCACCTCCGAAAGCATGGCGTCCATCTTTACCTCAACGCCGTGGGAACTTTCCACCGAGGGCGTTTCGTCTACGGAAACCATCACAGCCTCCACCCCTGCCCGTCGGCATATGTCCACCACGGTCAATGCTTCTATTTCCTCATAGCCTTTTGCAAAAAAAATCCCTGCTCTTGCCATTCTTTACTCCCTTCTGAAACTGCCGTCCTGCAGTCCCACTCTTATTTTACCAGATAAACCGATGCGTTAAAAGGTTTTAAATATGAATATTTTCTGAATATTTGGAAAAAACTTTCGGATTATGCTACAATAGTCACAAACATCAACAGAAAGGGTCTGATATTTTATGGAAATCGAACGCAAATTTACCGTCAAATCGCTGCCTGCCGACCTGGATTCCTATCCATTCCGCATTATCGAACAGGCATATCTGAATACCGCCCCCGTCATACGCATCCGCCGGGAAGACGATTCCTTTTACCTGACCTACAAAGGCAAAGGTCTGATGGCGCGGGAGGAATATAATCTCCCTCTCGACAGGGCTTCCTATGAGCACCTGCTCCCGAAAGCGGACGGATCCTGCATCTCCAAAAAACGGTATCTTATCCCGTGTCCGCCCTATACGATAGAGCTGGACATTTTCGCAGAACCGTTTGCCCCACTCATCATCGCCGAAGTGGAATTTCCTTCCGTGGAGGAAGCGAACGCCTTTGTCCCTCCGGAATGGTTCGACCGGGATGTGACGCACGACCCGGCATATCAAAACTCCAATCTCAGCAAAAGGACAGGCTAATATTCAGCCTGTCCTTTTCAATACAATGTTTCCTTAATCCAGCTTCCAGATATCTCTGTTATACTCTGCGATCGTTCTGTCGGAGGAGAAAAATCCCGCCTTTGCGATATTTACCGCCATCATGCGTTTCCACTTTGCGCGGTCTTCATAATCGGCAAACATCCGGTCCTTGACCTTGATATAATCTTCCAAATCCAGAAGCGTCATAAACCAGTCCTTATTCAACAGCTCATTGTAAAGCCGTTCCAGATTTTCCCTGCTTCCTGCCGCCATCGCCTGTTCTCCGACGATGAAATCCACCGCTTCCCTGATGACCGGGCTCTTTTCATAGTACTCTTTTGACACATAATCCGCCTTTTCGTAATGGCTGATGACCGCTTCGCTGTCCGCACCGAAAATATAAATATTATCGTCCCCGACCAGCTCGTGTATCTCCACATTTGCGCCGTCAGCCGTTCCGAGCGTTACCGCGCCGTTGAGCATCATCTTCATATTTCCCGTGCCGGATGCCTCCTTGGATGCCAGCGATATCTGCTCGGAAATATCAGCTGCCGGAATGAGCTTTTCCGCATAGCTTACATTATAGTTTTCTACCATCACGACCTTCATGAAGTCTTTTACATCAGGATCGTTATTTACGATCTGCTGCAGCACGAGGAGCAGATGGATGATATCCTTCGCGATGACATATGCCGGGGCAGCCTTTGCGCCGAATAAAAAGGTGAGCGGACGCGCCGGTCTTTTCCCTTTTTTTATCTCCAGATATTTGTGGATGATATAGAGCGCATTCATCTGCTGCCTCTTGTACTCATGCAGACGTTTTATCTGGACGTCGAATATGGAATCCGGATTGAGCGTTTCTCCCTCTTTTTCCAGGATATACTCTGCCAGGATGCGCTTTTTCTCTTTTTTTATCTCGAGCAGACGGTCCGTAAACGCTTCGTCGTCCACATATTCCATCAGCTTTTCCAGTTTTCCGGCGTCCTTTTTATAATCCGTTCCTATCGTCTCATCTATCAGCGCCGTCAGCTCCCTGTTGCAGGATAACAGCCATCTGCGGAAGGTGATACCATTTGTCTTATTGTTGAACTTTTCCGGATAAATCTCGTAAAAAGGATGCAGCTCTGTCTCTTTTAAGATTTCCGTATGGATGGCAGCCACGCCGTTTACAGAAAAGCCGTAGTGGATATCCATATGCGCCATATGGACGCGTCCGTCTTTGTCGATTATCTGCACGCGCGGGTCGCTGTATTTTCTCGCCACGCGCGCGGACAGCTCTTTGATAATGGGGACGAGCTGGGGAACGACCTTTTCCAGATAGGAAAGCGGCCATTTTTCCAGCGCTTCCGCCAGTATCGTATGGTTCGTATAGGCGCAGGTGCGGCTCACCACGTCTATCGCCTCATCCATCGTAAACGCCTTGTCATTTACAAGAATCCTTATCAGCTCCGGGATTATCATGGACGGATGCGTATCATTTATCTGAATGACCGCATGCTCATACAGCTTTCTTAAATCATGATGCTTCTCCTTCATCTCCATCAAAATGAGCTGCGCCGCATTGCTCACCATGAAATACTGCTGATAGATACGCAGCAGATTTCCCGCCTCATCCGAATCATCGGGATATAAAAACAGCGTCAGGTTCTTTTCTATCTCTTCTTTATCGAAGGAAATCCCGTCCTTCACAATGCTTTCGTCCACGCTCTCCACATCGAACAGGCGAAGCTTATTTATCCCGTTTTCATAACCTATCACATCGATATCATACAGTCGGGATGTCACTTTTTTATCCCCGAAAAAGACGTCGAACGACACATCCGTCCGGTTCAGCCAGGAATCATTCTGAATCCAGTCGTTCTTTTCCTCCGTCTGAAGCCTGTTTTCAAATACCTGCTTAAACAGTCCGAAATGATAGTTGAGGCCGATGCCCTCGCCGGGAAGCCCCAGCGTCGCGATAGAATCCATAAAGCACGCTGCAAGACGTCCGAGACCGCCGTTTCCAAGGGACGGTTCAGGTTCTATTTCTTCTATCCTGGAAAGCTCTTTTCCCCTGTTTTTCAAAATTTCCTCCACCTTGTCATAAATGCCCAGATTGATAAGGTTGTTGGACAGCAGCTTTCCTATCAGGAATTCCGCCGAAATATAGTAGATTTTTTTGTCTCCGTCATTCGGTATCGTCGCCCTTTCCATCCCTTTTACAAGACTGAGCAATACCACATAGGTTTCTTCATCCGTCGTCTCTTCCAGCGTTTTCCCGAAGAGTCTCTGTGACAGGTCTTCCAGCCCTGCTTCTATCCTCTGCTCCATAATCTCTCTCTGTATCGTTTCCTCAAGCTTCATAATATCCTCCGTTTCTGCCGTCCTGCGGCTCATCTCATCATATCTTCATAGCGCATCCGCACAAGCTCATAGCCAAGTACGGTATTCCTTCCCGTATCTCCGTGAAGCAGCCGCTCCATCTCATCCACAGCGACGGCGGAGATTTTTGCAAAATCCTGTTTCACCGTGTTCATTTGCTTTCCCGCATAGCTCATGAGCGGTATCCCGTCAAATCCACATACCGGGTGAAATACGTCCAGCTCCATCAGAGCGCGCATCGCCCCTATCGCCATCAGGTCGGACGCGCACACGAATACGTCTGTCCTGTCTTCATAGGCAAAAGTCAGCTCCCTCGCCTTTTTTTCGCTGAAATCCCCGTATTCCACGGTCAGCTCCAGCCCGAGCTCCTCTGCCAGCTCCTTCATCCCCTCTATCCTTTCGCCGGTCACAAAGGCATCCTTCTGCCCCGCGATATACAGTACCCGGCGGCAGTCTTTATTGCCGAGCACCGTCTTTTTCGCAATATCATACTGCGCTTTTTTCTGGTCTATCCATACCGACGACGTATTTTCATCACAAAACGGCGTATCCACCGCGACGGTTTTAAAAACACCCGAATCGATAAGCTCCTTTAACAATATGTCCCGTCTGCTCATCCCGTAAACAATGATTCCCTCGATACTCTGCGCCTTCAGATAACCAATGGCATCTGTCAGGCTCTTATCCTCCAGCATCGAGAAAAACAGCGTTACCGCATCCAGTTTTTTCTCCTTTGCCCTCTGTATGGCCCCCGACAGATACTGCAGATTCACTTCATCCACCGCCTGCCCCGGGCCTTTCAGATTCAAAAGCAGGGCTATCCTGCCGGACTGCTTTGACGACAGCGCCGCCGCCACCGCGTTCGGCGTATAGTTCAGTTCCTGAATGGCACGGTTTACACGGCGCTTTGTTTCTTCGCTGACGCCGGCATAGCCGTTTAAAACCTTTGAGACTGTAGAAATGGCTACGTCCGCGCGCTTTGCCACATCCTTGATGGAAGCCACACCACTCCCCCTTTCTCTTAACGCGCATGTAACAAGGTTTTCCGCAAACTAAAAGGAAAACGTTTTCTAAGCACAAGAACATCATAGTTCAGAAAACGTTTTCCGTCAATATCACTTTCTTAAAATTTATGTAAGATTTTTGTGTTCCGGCGTTCCCGTCTGTTCGCCGCCTTCCATCAGCTTCAGGTAATTCCCTTTATCGATATGCATCATCGTTATCTGATTCTGGTGACGCCGGAAGCCATATACACAATCCACATTCCGTATGAGTGACTGAAGACGCTCATCCGGTACACAGACGATGAGCTGCAGCTCCATCTGCCGCGCATACTTTAAGCACACCGCGCTCCGCTCCTGATCCATCTTGGAAAATGCCTCGTCCAGAAGCACAAGCCGTATGCGGCTGTCCCGGTTCGTCTGCTGCATATAAAGCATCGCAAAACCTGCCAGTAGAGCTACATATTTGGGATTCTGTCCCTCACCGCCGGAATCCCGTCCTGCCATGTCGTCTACAAAATTTTCCCGTATCACATTTCCCTCTTCATCCGTCACCTGCTCGTACATGGAAAAGGAAAGATAATTCCGGTAATCCGCATACTGCTCCATCTCCCTGCGGTGCTGCTCCAATGCCTGCTCATCGCCGCTCTTTGCAGGCATGAACTTATCCGTCAGAAGCTTTATCCTTTCTTCATATTTCTGATAAAAGCTATCCTCTCCAAGGGAAAGCTGTCCTTCAAATCCGTCATTGTCCAGATTTTTGCTGTCCAGCTCCTGTGCCATCAGCATTTCATAGAACTGTCCGTTTTCATTACGGGCGGGCTCTATCTTTATCTGATAGGTGCTGTCCGAAAAGTTTGTTTTCTTCAGCAGCCTGTTGATTTCAAAGGCATGGCGTTTTGCTGCCTTGATATCTCCGTGTATCGTAGCGATCACATTTTCCCGGAGGCTTCTGTATATAAGATCACACTGCTTTTCAAACTCGATGCGGTATTTCGGCTCAAAATCCGTCCGGTACTGCTCCAACAGCCGCTCGTAGGCTTCATTGCTCTTTTCCGTACCTGAAAAACCGCTGGACGGAAACTGCACGATATAGGCGCTGCGCGCCCGTCCCAGCGCTTCTGCCTGCTCTTCCTCCCTCTTTAAAAGAGCATCTATCCCCGCATTTTTCTGCATTTTTAAGGATTGGGCTGAGCGCTTTTTCAGAGACTCCTTTATTTCCGCTTCTATGCTCTTATCCGGCGTATAACCGAGCTTCATTTCCTCAAGAGACTGTCTCTTAACATCTATTTCGCCCCGGATACGCTCCTTTGTCCCTACCTGACGGGTCATCTCATTTTGCATGAGCATTGCTTCATTTTTCAGGCTGTCCCGCCGGCTGCGGAGCTCTTTTTCCCGTTCCTCCAGTTCTTTAAAGCGTCCTTCCCTAAGACGCGCTATCTCCTGCTCAAGCGCATCCTTTTCTGTGAGCACCTCTTCCAGCTCCCGTGCTGATGAGGACAAACGCTCAAGATACTCGGGATCGTCCTTTAGGCTCTCCATTTCACGGGCAGTCTTTAAGCCGCAGCTTACACGCTCGCTTTCCTCCAGCTCTTTGGAAAGCTTTGCCACGTCTTCCTCATATTCTGCAAGACGTGCGCGGGAAACCTTGCCGCCGATGCATGCGCCGAGCGTATAATCCTTCTTTTTCAAATGTCTGAAAATAAAATTGCTGTAGGAATAACAATCCGGCGTCACGCCGTCCCTTACCTGCTCCAGCTCCTCTACAGAACGGCATTTCACGATGCGCCCCAGATAACGCTTCAGGCAGCTGTCCACCCATTCCTCCGAAGCACGTACCGCTTCATATAGCGAACCTTCCAGTACGACAGGCTCATTTTTTATGACCGCCGCCGAATCGATCAGCTCTGCATCCTCAAACTGCTTCATCTCCCGGAAAAGCTTTGCGGCGTCTGCCGATACGTTCGGCTCTGTGACAAGGGAGAGCTTGAGCCTCCCCAGCCGCCCCTCTACCGCATTTTTCCACTCTTCGTCCTCAACGTCAAACAGGTCTGCGAAGATAAATACCTTCACCGTCCTGCCGTATACCGCGGAAAGCCGCTTTTCCAGCGCGTTTCTCGCCTTGATAAGCTGCTCGGGATAGGATTTTCTGTTATGCTTCATATCGTCGATGAGCCGCTGTTTTTCCTTTAACTCTCTGGCGACAGCTCTCTGCTCCTCGCGATATGTTTCATATTCCTCTTCAATATTCTGCCGCGCCTCTTCGATACGCTCATGCAGCAAAATACACTGCTGCGCCGTTACCGGACCCGTCCGGAACGTCTCCACCATCTGAAGGAGCCGGTTGCTCACATAATCTGTAACAATCTCGTCCGTCTCCCATGCCGAAAGCCCCTGCACGATCCTGCGCCAATGCTCCGCATTGTCCGCCAGCATCCTGCTCCGTTTTTTCAACTCTTCCAGATGCTCCTTTTTACTTCCCAGGTCACTGCTCTTTAAATCGGCGCTCACAACGATAAGCTCGTTTTCCGCCTTCTGCGCAGCCCTGTCCAGCTCCGCCTTTTTGACGCGTTTCTCCTCAATTTCTTTTTCAATACGACTGCAGTCTTCCTTCAGGCTCTCTATCCTTTTTTTTGCATCTTCAATATCAATGCAGCGTACTGCCAGACGGCTTCCCACAATATCTGCACGAGTCAGCGTAAGCCTGTGCCCGGCCTCCCGGATATCGGTCAGCATATCGATCTTTTTTTCCAGAACATCTATCTTTTCCTTGATATCACGATATGCGCCCAGCTGCTCACTGATGGTCTCTATCGTAGAGCTCTCGCTCTTGGGGAACATATAATCCCTTATGAACTGCCCCGTCCCGTTGGACATTTTCAGGGCTATTGCGCTCTTTTCCATCGTAATAAAACGATTCCCGTCGATGTAGCCCAAAATTGCATCATACAGTGTGCTCAGATATGCTTCCTTGGAAGGATAGATGCTGTTCAGCTCAGCCCGTGCGCCCGTTTCCTTTGCCCGCTCTGCGACCAGCCTGCGGATATCCTGATTGGAATAGGGATATCCTTCATCTGTCAGATAGCCTCCCTCCGGCATCCTTCCGGAATGGCTGAAATATAAAAATTTCCGTATCTCGGAATCGGTACTCCTTACCTCAAAGGCGATTCCGATACACATCGTCTGCTTCGTTCCCGTATCCAGAATCTCAAGCGCCAGTTCCGAACAAAAATCCTGCCCTTCCCGGTTTGCGGAGCCGTCCTTTTGCTCTCCTCTCAAATAGCTCAAAACGCTTCTTCTATTTTTGGCGTCATCCGCCGCCTTATTCAAAAAGCTTGGAGAAAAGCTTCCGTACAAAACGACCTGTATCGCGTCCATCACCGTGGATTTTCCCGATCCGCTCTTTCCGGAAAAAAGATTTACATATTCATTAAACTCGAGTATCTTATGATCGATTCCTCCCCAGTTATTCAGACACATCCGCGTAAATATCTTCTTCGCCTGCTTCACTGTCGTCCTCTCCTTCCTCCAGCATTTCTTCTGTCTCACTGCGGTAACGCTCCACAAGTGCGCTGATATCTGCCGATGAGCAGAAAATATTGACTGTGCTGTAAATATAGATTGGAGTTTCATCCTCCACATTCAGTATCGCACCCGGCAGGTCTATCATTTGATGAGTTTTCATCAGATTTAAAGCCGCCTGCCATTCCTGCCCGGTCAGCTTTCCGGGGATCAGGTTCGTATTTCTGCCGTATTCCCGGATTTCCGAAAGATTTGTGACAGTCGCATGCAGCCCCTCTCCCATTATCTTATCCCGGTATATCATTTTCATCAAAAGCAGAAGGCGCGTTGTTGTAAGGCTCATTTTTTCAACGGGCACGCCCTCCCCCGCGATACGGAATATCCTGTCCTGCGGGTCGTGTATCAGGTCGCATCCCAACACCGCAAAGTAATCGGAAATAAATTCCCGATGCCTTGCACATACCTGATAACGGGCATTATCCTTTGCAGTCAGCGTTACCGGGTCATATTTTACCTGAAGGATACAGGTCTGCCGGAACAGATCCTGTATCGTCTTTTTTACATTTTCCGCCTCTGCCGGCGATAATCCTTCCAAATATGAAAACATCTTCTCTCCTTATCCGTTCAGGGTAAAGCCCGTATAGGTAAAGCCGTCCTTCTGACGTATCTCATCCTTTAACTCTATCCGGTCCTCCTCCAGTCTGTCCTTGGTCGCCTCCTGCCATACAAATAGAAGCTTTTCCAGGTCTTCTACAGAAGAAACAGTTTCCTCCGATACACAGAATGCTCCTCCAAGGCTGTTTTTTTCTCTGAATTCCTCCAGCTCATATCCTGTATACAGCGGTCTTGGCACAAAATCATTCATCTCCAGCGGCTCTGCCTTCGTCGGCTTTACAGGACAAAAGCTGCTTTCCTGCCGCGTCCTCCTGCTGTAGAGGCTGGAATCCGACAAAACGGTAAACGGAGCTGTAACGTGCATACATTCCCTCAGTTTTTCCAGAATCTCGTCTTTTTTCCGGCTCCGTGTCAAAAGGTTTATGAGCACCAGTGTCTGGTCCTCCTGCGCAGAGCCTTCCTGCAGAATATAATGGATACGCGCCAGCGCCCGTCTTGCAAACACCGTTTTCAATTCTATCAGACGGTTATATTTTTTCTCAATAAGGTCAAATTCTCTTTCAGCCTGTACCACAAGCTGCGCCGCCTCCTCGCAGAAGGCAATGCTCCGGCGGAGGCGTTTTACCTGAGGGGATTCCGTGCCCGGCTGTCCTGATTCCATCGGCTGCTCTGCTGCCGTTGGCTGCGCTGATGCTGTTGGCTGCGCTGATGCTGTTGGCTGCGCTGATGTTGTTGGCTGCTCTGCTGCTGTCAGCTGCCTTTCCAGCGTCCGGCAAAGCTCCTCCCGGCGCTGCTCATTTTCATTCAAAATATCGCTTATCAGCTCCTTTACCGCCTCTTTGTAGCGGTAAAAGCTGTCCGTTGTCGTCAGTATCGCATATTTTTTACTATCGCTGTTATTTAACTCGCTGACGAGCACTTCCTGTATCCCGATAAAATCCTTCCGGGCGGAAAGCTCATCAAACCATGCACGCATCCCGTCCTGCATATCGGAAAGCATCTGCCCGAGATTTTTGGACGTCTGCACCGCGCTTTTTAAGATGCTGTTATTTTTCTCCGGGTCGGAATGATAAGTATACAGCGCGCTGTATACCGACAGGATGCTCTCCCGTTCCCGGCTCTCGTCCTCCTGTCCCAGCCGTTCAAACAGCTCCACATACATCCGGCTGTACTCCGGAAAGGAAATGATGTAGCAGTTTAACCTCTCATCAAAATCGCTCGACAGCCAGCCCCACTTCACAAGCCTGTCCAGCACCGCCGACGGCGTAAGCCCTAAAAACCCGCTCTCATCCGCCCTCTCCGTTTCATCCTCCCACCAGACCAGATTCACCTTTGCTATCGTCTCCGCCAGAATGCTTTTGCATTCTGCATCCGTCAGCTGCGAAAGGGCATACGCTTCCCGGCTCGTGCGGTACAGGTCTGTCAAAAGCTGCATATAATAATCCATGTTCTGGGTCCGGAATAATTTATAAAAATCCTTTGGTATCTTTTTTTTGAGAATCATGTATTTGCCTGTGTCCTTCTCGTTATCACTTTATGATGTCTATTTTCGCGGTAAAAGTTTATTATATCATAAAATTCGGGAATTTGATAGAGTGGATTTTGGGGCGCAGGCAGGACGATGGATGCAAGGCTTTTAACAGGATTTTTTTAAGATTCGGAAGATTCGGAAAATAGCAGGGTGGGGTAATTTTTGTTGTGGTGAATATATGGAGCTGTTATAATGTGGGGATGAAGCAAGCGGTAAATCGGACGTGCACAGCAAGGAGCAATCGTGATGGAAAATAAGATAATCTTGATTGAAGATGATGAAGAAATCAGCGGAATGATAAAAGACTATTTATCAGGAGAATTTGAAGTGCTGCCTTTTCCTGATGGCACAACAGCTGTTCGGACAGTCACAAGCTATGATGAATACTCGCTTGCCCTTATTGATCTTATGCTGCCGGACATGAGCGGCATGGAAATTATCAAGATCATCCGGCAGGTCAGCAATATTCCTATCATCATTATTACAGCAAAAGATAATGACACCGATAAATCATTCGGATTGAATTTGGGTGCTGACGATTATGTGGTAAAGCCTTTTTCTTTCATTGAACTCGCTGCAAGGATAAAGGCGAATATCAGACGTGCCAGAACCGGTCCGGTATTGCCGAATAATTCGATTGTCAAAATCAAAGATCTGGAAATTGACCCCCAAAGCCACATGGTTACGCGCAAAGGGGTATCCATAGACTTAACACCTATCGAATTTGAGCTTTTGTACCTTCTTGCCAGCCATCCGGGACAGGCATATTCAAAGGAACGGCTATATGAACTCATTTGGAAAGAGCCGTACTTTAGAAATGAAAATGTGCTGAACACCCATATCAACCGCCTGCGCTTGAAATTGAAAAATAATGCGGAAGATACTGCAGTCTATATTAAAACCTTATGGGGGATCGGCTACAAGATGGAGGATAAGTAGATGTGGATTATATTTTCGATTCTTTCATTTGTTCTGTTTCTTATCCTGATTTGGCAGCAGATGCAGTACAAAAAGCTAGAACGGGAGATCAGCTATATTACCGACAGGCTTACTTCTCTTTCAATTACTTCTGAAAATGGCTTTGTGCTTATACCTACGGATCATGATAATATCAAAAAATTAAGTGCTGTACTTAACATTTTACTTCAGGATTTTTATACAAAAAGGTCTGAATTTGAGCAAAGCAGCAGGGCAATGGCGCAGGTTCTTACAAATATTTCTCACGACATACGCACTCCGCTTACTGTCCTAAAAGGAAACAGCGAAATACTTTCCAACATGACAGCTGTCCCGTCTATGCCTGAAAATATTCATGCCATGGCTGCTAAAATAGATCGCAAGGCTGATGATTTAATCTCGACAATCAACGACTATTTTACAATGTCTAAAATAACCTCCGGCGATCTTTCCGTTAAAGTGCAAAAGGAAAATGTTTCAAGACTTTGCCAGGAGACAATTTTAGACTATTATGATCTGCTTGAGCAGAAACAATTTGAAGTCGATATTCAGATACCGGATACACCGATTTTTGCCTGCATAGACGCTGAGGCGCTGCAGCGCATTCTGAAAAATCTGATCGAAAATGCAATCCGGCACGGCGGTGACGGCAAATATATTTCTCTACGGCTTACGGCATCAAACCAAAAAAGCATAATTGAAATAGAAGATCACGGAAATGGGATGTCACCACAGCAGCAAAAACAGATTTTTGCAAGAAATTATACAACAGCCCGAAAATCTTCCGGCAGCGGTTTAGGTCTTGCGATTTCAAAGCATCTTGCTGAACAAATCGGGGCAGAACTAAAAGTTTACAGTGTACAAAATGAGCGGACTATTTTCACAATCATCTTGAAAAGTTAGAAAATCGTTAGATTTATGACAGAGAAAAGCGAAGTCCATTTTGTATAATGGCAGCCATAAAGGAGGCACACAAAATGGATTATATCATGGAAACTTCAGGCCTGCGAAAAGCTTACAAGGGTAATATTGTTGTAGACGATGTAAATATCCACATACCCAAAGGGGCAATCTATGGCTTTGTCGGTCCAAACGGTGCGGGAAAAAGCACGGTCATGAAAATGATTTTGAACCTTATCCAGCCAGACGACGGAGAGGTTCAGCTTTTAGGCGAAAAAATCAGCAATCACAGCTCCGAAATATTCAAAAAGGTTGGCTCTATTATTGAAAACCCATACTTTTACGATAAAATGACAGCCCGGCAAAACTTGGAACTGCACTGTAAGTATATGGGATTTCCCAACAAGGAACGGATTGATGAGGTTTTGCGTTTCGTGGATTTGCAGAATGCTGAGGGAAAGCAAGTCCGTTATTACTCGTTGGGCATGAAGCAGCGACTTGCTATTGCAAGGGCTATTCTGGCAAGACCGGAATTTTTGATTTTGGACGAACCGATCAATGCGTTAGACCCCGAGGGTATCCGTGAAATGCGAAACCTTTTTCAACGGCTAAACCGGGAAGATGGAACAACCATTTTTATTTCCAGCCATATTCTGTCCGAAGTAGACCTTCTTGCCGATACGATTGGGATTATTCAACACGGGAAGCTCTTAACGGAATTGCCTATCGAAGAAATTCATAAGCATCAAACGGATTATATCAGCCTGCAGGTTGATGATGTGCCCCGTGCTGCTGCACTGCTTGAAAATATGGGAATTAAGGCTTTTCGTGTGTTAGATAAAGAATTTATCCACATTTATGATCCTGATATTTCAGGCAAAGCCCTGTCAAAAGCCATCATCGGGAATGGTATTGGCTTAGAGAGCATGGGGCGCAGGCAAGACACACTGGAAGATTTCTTTTTTCAGCTTACAGAGGGGGAAAATTAAGATGGCACACCTGATTAAACTGGAACTGAAAAAATTTGGTATTGCGCGAAATATTATCTTTATGCTTGCCGCGATCCTTTTCAGCATCCTTTTCATCACAATCTCTTTATGGGATAGCATGACAGACCCGGAACAGGTCAAAGACACGTTTGAAAGCACATACCTTGTTATCGGCTTACTGATGTCATTTATTTTTCTTGTGTACTCGTCGGTCTTAACCGCAAAGCTGGTTATTGGAGAATATAATCAGAGAACCATTACGATTATGTTTTCCTATCCTTTGAACCGAACCAAACTGATTGTCAGCAAATTGATTATCATCATGACTTATACGGCAATTTCAATGACAGTCGGATATGTCTGCTGCAGCGGTTATATTATATTGGCGGATCGTTTTTTTGATATGTTGGAGGGAACCTTCTGCCCCTCCATGCTTCAAGCATGGATACCAATGGCGGTAACTGCCGTGGCTGTATGCACAGTGCTGTCGTTATGGCCGTTCATCATCGGCATGATCCGAAAGTCTGTTCCCGCAGCAATCATTGCCTCTTTGGTTGTCATTGTGTTCCGGCAAGTTATTATCAGCAAAAACACAGCCAATCAGGAGTCCCTACTGCAAATTCTTTTGGTTGCTGCCGTTACTTTCGGGGCTGCTTTGTATGTCTTTAAAAAGAAGGTACCGGAACTATATTGACCCTCAGTGTACAAGGGGGCATACGTCCCCTTGTACACTAAGGGTATTATTTCTGCCGGATGACGGCAAAGAAAAAAAGATCTTTCAAAAGAGAACGGCAAAACCGCAGTGTTCATATAGGGACTGCCGCTTCACGATTTAGGAATCGATCGTTAAAGTACCAGCCCCCAACATCTTACTTTCTCTTTACCCATTCAGATTTGAATGTATTCATCTTAGAACTCTGCTCCTATCCTCTGTCTGCAATAACGATCAATCAAAGAAATCAATTTTTCTGCTGTTTCTATCTGCTCCAAAGCCTCTGCCTTTGTTGCAATATAAAAGTCATCATAGTCGCTTGCGTGCCGTATTTCCTGTGCCTCTGAAATCTTTCTTCCCATAACTTTAGGAAATATTTCTGTTCTGATATAGTCCTTATTAAAATTTGCAAGCGCATCTTTATGACGTTTATAGGCTCTTCCATCCAGTGCATGGACTGCCGTTATTGCATGATAGATGGCATAATATGCCCGATTATTTGCACCTCTATATTCGGCGACATCAAACAGCACCCTTGCAGACTGCAAGTCCGTCTTTGCCCGCTCCAGCCGGTAAATTGCCAGATCATTTTCACTTCCAAACTCATGCTGCTCCATAAAGAATAACCCCCTCCTCTTTTACATTCTTATAAAATGGATATGCAATTACCCATCTGTGGAAATGATCATCATTCTTTGCAATCGGTTTGACATCCAAATCATATTTCTCGTTAAAATCATATGTCATGTCTGACAACTGGTGACGATACGCTTTTAACTCTGCGTCTGTAAGGTCAACCAAGATCATAATATCTACGTCAGAATCTGCCCTGAAATCTCCCCTTGCATAAGAACCATATAAAATTACCGCTTTCAGATGCTTTCCATATATCTTTTTTACAAAATCCACATATTGTTCCAGCTGAGGCTTCAAGATTGGCATATCATCCTCTCCTTTCCCGGTGCTTAAACTTATATCTATATTATATTCAAACAATATTTATTCTACAAGTACATTGCAAATACACATCCTGATTTTATATCAATTTCCAGATACACAAAAATCTCCCCGCCGCGGATCATTGCCGCCTTGCGGGGAGATTCTTGCCCTGAAATAAATTGTTCCTGTTTTCCGCCCCTTACGACAGCACCCGCTTTACCACATGGGGCGTGCGGTAGGTCGCATTGGAGATCCTGATACCCGTTCTCGGGTTGCTGGCGTGGATGACCTGACCGTTTCCGATATAGATCGCCACATGGTTGATCGTGCCGTTTTTCGCATAAAAAACAAGATCGCCCGGCAGCGCTTCGGAAAGGCTGACCTTTGTGCCCTGCTGCGCCTGACTGCCGGAATGATGCGGCAGGCTCACGCCGTACTTTTTCATGATGCTCATGACAAAGCCGGAACAGTCCGCGCCGTTTGTCAGGCTCGTTCCGCCCCAGACATAAGGATTGCCTAAAAACTGCTTCGCATAGTTGACCAGATCAACGCGCACGTCGGAAACGCCCTGTCCATATTTTAATTCGGTCATGCTTACGGCTTTTTCCAGCTTTTTGGAAATATCCACATATTCCTTGGAAACAAACGCCTCTTCATCGTCCAGCATGATCTTAACCCACTCGTCCTGCACTTCCACGACTTCCAGCTCCTCGCCTTCCGCCACCTGCGTGATCACCGGCGCGTCGAGGCTGGCTTCCTCGCGCACGCGCAGCCCGCCGGAATTGCACACCGCCATGTCCGCCGCTTCCTTGTCCGCAAGCTTTGCCGCCTCGGATCCTGTCAGCATATAATCGGCACGCACATATCCCGTTACCTTGCCGGATTTGATCTGATACCAGCCGTCCTGTTCGGAAAGCACCTCCGCGCCGGCATTTTTCGGAAGCTTGCCCACAAGCTCCCCGCTTTCGGACGGCTCCTTGCGGATGTTTAAATAGTCGTTTACCTTGGCAACGCCCAGATTTTCATACCCATATATTTTCTTGCGCTCTTCTTTGGCATCCTCGGCTGCCGCCAGACATTTTCCGGCGTCTACCGTGCTGTCCAGAAGCTTTCCCACGCCTGCAGACTGCACCGCAGAATGAATCGTTTTTCCGGCTGAACCTGCATTCACTGTCATCCCCGCGAACATAACGCAGACCACAACAGTCAGTCCAAGTTTTCCGATTTTGTGCATTCTTTCTCTCCTTTTTCTTCAAAGCGTTTTCTCCGGTTTTCGGAGAAATGTAATGATGCGTAATATTTCCGTAACAATTTCATTATATGCAGACTCCCGCCGGATTGTCAACACCCTTTCGCCGACAAAATGTTCCAGTTTACCGGCAGGCCGGTGAACTGAAAGCTGCCATTCTGTAATAGTTTGTCACAAACCTTTCTAATGAATGCAATGCCATTGAAAGAATGATGCATCTTGTTGTATAAAAAACATACCCGATTCCTATGGAAAACACAAAGGATGATATTACCTCAATCAGCAGTTTCTTTGCAGAAACCTGCTTTTGAATGACAACTGCTTGAAAAATGATGTCTCCGCACCATATCAATGCATTGATCAGAATGCAGCTCAGCGGATTAAGGTTCCACTTCAGCAGTAACCATAAGACGATCGTCTGCATCATGGCTCTTTGCGGTATTTCCATGCAGGCAGCTTCAATACACATTTCCATCAGCTCAGTCGGTTTATAAGCTTCTTTTGTTCGTGATCTGAACATTATGATGACACATGTTGCCACTAACGTAACAGCGGCAATAAGCAAAACTTTGTAATCCATCAACTTTTCAAAATGAAACGGATGATCCCCCATCAGCAACCATATAATGATTGCCGGTATGATTGCGGTAAGCAAGGGCGAAAACATCAGTGCCTTCTTTGTATTCTTCAATTTCTGGGATACATATATGTGGAAGGAAAACCATATTCCACTTAATAAAAATCCTATGATAAAAACAATCGGATAAAGCATTTATAAACTCCTTTTATAAAGAATTTGTCATCATCGTTCAATGATATATTCTTTTTGCTTAACCATTAAGGAGAAAATACTGACAAAAGCGGGAAAAATTTATAAGTATCAAAAAGAAACACAAAATGTAAGGCTGCATACTGGTAATTCGCGGGTCTATTTTTAATTTTGCTTCGCAAAATGACCCGCTCACCCCTGTATCACGTTCTCACGCCTCAAACGGCGGGCGTTTGAGGCTGCCTGCGCACGCCACAATGTCCTTTTTGAGCTGCTCCTGCAGCTCTGAAAGCCCCGAAAACTTCCGCTCTGGGCGCACGAAGGATTCCAGCCGCACCGTGATGAACGTATCGTAAATATCCCCGTCGAAGCCATAAAGGTATGTTTCCACGCCCATTGGCGGATTTTGTCCCTGCTCTACCGTAGGCTTTGTGCCCACGTTCGTCAGCCCGCGGAAAATGCCCCTGCAGCATTCCACCTCGGAGCGGTACACGCCCTTGGGCGGCAGAAGCTTGTCCGCAGGCGGCGTCAGGTTCACGGTCGGAAACCCGATCGTGCGCCCGATCTGATTGCCGTGCACGACCGTTCCCATTACCGCATAGGGCTCCCCAAGAAGCTGAGACGCTTCCTCCATCCTGCCTTCCTCCACGCAGTCCCGGACGCGGGTGGAGCTGATCTCTGCCCCGCCCTCCTGTACCTTTTCGATAATTTTTACCCGGTATCCATGCGCGCCGGAAAGCGATTCTAGCAGCCGGTAATCGCCCTTTCCCTGATCTCCGTAGGAAAGATCCGTCCCCGCTGCGATAAACGCCGCTTTCATATTCCTGCACAAAATGTCCCGGATAAACTCCTCCGGAGGCATTGCCGCCGTTTTTTCGTTGAGCGGGAACTCCACGAGCACGTCGATTCCCAGCTGGCGCAGCATCCGGCGCTTTTCTTCCTTCGTGGTAAGCCCTTTTACCGTTTTCCCCGAAAAAAATGCCGCCGGAGAAGGCTCGAACGTAAACACCGCCGCCAAAAGCCCTTCCTTTTTTGCGCGAAGGATTTCTTCCAGAAGCGCCTTATGCCCTCTGTGCATCCCGTCAAATTTTCCGATCGCCACCGCCGAAGCGCCCTGCAATTCAAAATCAACCGTCCCGGAAATGATCTGCATTCTTTTGTCCGTTTCCTTTCCTACTGCTTTTCCAAAAACATCTTTACCGGCTTGAAGCGCATTTCTGCCTTCCGCCATTCGTATACGCCTGTAAAATTCCCGCTTTTATCGTAAACGCGCGCCTGCATCCCGTCCTCAAAAACGCCCTCCGGATCTGTATCCGCGCTTCTTTTTTCCGCATCCATCAAACCGTCTGAGGCTGTTTCTATCCTGTCTGAGGCTGTTTCTATCGCCCTCACATGCCTGCATTCCAGCGGATTGCCGTTTTCCAAAAGCTTCTGCCCGCCCTCCGTCACCTGCAGCGCCAAAAGCCCTTCAAATACAGCCTCCACCGGCATCAAAATCTCTGCAAGCCTTCCTTCGTCAGAAAGCTGCTGGATCTCCGAAAGCCTGTATGCCTGATCCAGCCCGAACCGCCCCGATTTTGTGCGGACGAGCTTTTCCATCGCCGCGCCGCAGCCCAGCTTCTGACCAATATCATGGCACAGCGTCCGGATATAAGTCCCTCTCGAACAGGACACCGTCATCGTTACCCGGGGCAGGCTGACCTCTTCGATCTCAATGGAATGGATCGTGACAGGACGGCTCTTTCTTTCCACCACTTTTCCCGCACGCGCAAGGTCACACAGCTTTTGCCCGTTTACTTTTAACGCCGAATACATCGGAGGTATCTGGTCGTAAGGACCTGTAAAAGAAAGGATGGCATCCCGCACCTCTTCCTCCGAAGCTGTCACCTCATGCTCCGAAATCACTGTTCCTGTCGTATCCTGCGTATCCGTTTCACAGCCCAAAAGCATTACCGCGCGGTATTCCTTATCCTTTTGTGTCAAAAGCTCACACAGCTTTGTGGCGCTGCCCAGACAAACGGGCAATACCCCGGACGCTTCCGGGTCCAGGGTACCTGTGTGGCCGATTTTTTTCTGTTTGCAAATGCCCCGAAGCTTCGCCACCACATCGTGGGACGTAAAGCCCGGTTCCTTATAGACATTGAGAATGCCGTTCATGCAGCCTCCTTGCTCATCCTTCCAACTGTTTCTCGATATGTGCCGACAGATTGTTCACACAGTCGTGGAACGTCCCGCGCATCGTGCAGCCCGCCGCGCGCACATGTCCGCCGCCGCCGAAAAACGCCGCAACCTCCGCCACGTTTACCGCCCCGTTGGAGCGCAGGCTCACCTTGTATTCCAGCGTGCCCGTTTCATATAAAAAGATCGCGCACTCCACGCCTTTGACCGATCTTAACTGGCTGACGATGCCTTCCAGATCCTTCGGCGTTACGCCGTAAAAATTCATCATCTTTGCGTCGATCCCGCTGACGATGCATTTTCCGCCCATAAACACGATGCTCTCTAAAAACGCCCTGCCCGTTACCTGAAGCTGGCGGTATGTTTTTTCAAAAAATGTCTCGTCGATCAGCTTTGAATGGTCAAAGCCGTAGGACAGAAGCTTCGCGCCGATCTCCATCGTGTGCGGCGTCGTATTGCTGTACTGGAACACGCCCGTATCGTGGACGATCCCCATGTAAATCGCCTTTGCGATGTCTGCATCGATCAGGCTTTCATCCATAAGCTCATAAACAAGCTCCGAGGTGGAGCTGGCGTCGGGCTTACAGTAGTTGACCTTGCCGCAGCCGGCAGCGTTGCTGATATGATGGTCGATATTGATCGTCTTTTTCGCCGTTTTAAAATATTTTTCCGCATCGCCCAGACGGCTGCTCTCCGTATCCAGCGCGATGCACACGTCGTAAACGATCTCTTTGCCGCAGTCCGTTTTGATCTCGTCAACGCCCCTGATGCACGAAAATACCGGCGCAGGGCTTTCCAGATAAACGTCGATTACCGCTTCGGGCAGCGCTTTTTTCAGATACAGATACAGCCCCATACTGGAACCGATGCAGTCTCCGTCCGGGCGCACATGCCCGCTGATCGCGATGAGGCTGTTATTCTTCACTTCCTCCAGAATTTTCTGCATCCTCAACCTCCCCTTTCTTCGCGCGCTGATCCGCCATGACAAGATCAATCTTATGCGACATGTCCACGCCGTAAGCGATGGACTGGTCCATGATAAAATGGATCTCCGGCGTATTGCGCAGGTTAATTTCCTTTGCCAGACGGCCGCGGATAAATTTTTCCGCGCTCTTTAATCCTTCCAGCGTATCCGTTACCTCTTCGGGCGTGCCCAGAACGCTGATGTAGGCGCGGCAGGTTTTTAAATCCGGAGCCACCTCTACGGAAACCACGCTCGTCATGGGCGCGATCCTCGGATCCTTGATCTCCCCGCGGATCACCTCAGCCAGGACGCGCTGCACTTCGCCGTTGATCCTGCTGTTTTTTACACTGTTTTTTCTCATTCCAACCTCTATTTCTGAAGCGCCCTTCTCCCTGCGGAAAAAGGGCGCTCCCCTAAAAATGCCGTTTCTGAAACTTTAGCGGGGCACTTCCACCATCGTGTAGGCCTCCACGATATCAAACTCCTGCATTTTATCAAAACCTTCAAATACAAGACCGCACTCGAAGCCCGCTTTTACTTCCTTTACGTCGTCCTTAAACCGCTTTAAGGAAGCCAGATTGCCCTCGAATATCTGCTCGCCCTCTCTGGAGATGCGGACCTTGCAGCCTCTTGTAAATACGCCGTCCAGCACATAGGAGCCGGCGATATTGCCGATTGCGGACGCCTTGAAGATCTGGCGCACCTCCGCATGGCCGATTACCTTTTCCTCGAATACCGGATCCAGCATGCCCTTCATGGCAGCTTCCACGTCCTCAATCGCCTGATAGATGACCTTGTACAGACGGATGTCAACGCCCTCTGTCTCCGCGATCGCCTTTGCGGTTGCGTCAGGACGCACGTTGAAGCCGATAATGATCGCGTTGGATGCGCCCGCCAGCGTTACGTCGGACTCGTTGATAGCACCTACGCCGCCGTGGATACATTTTACAACGACTTCCTCGTTGGAGAGCTTTGTCAGACTCTGCTTTACCGCCTCTACGCTTCCCTGTACGTCCGCTTTTATGATCAGGTTCAGCTCCTTTAAGTTGCCTTCCTTGATCTGATTGAACAGGTCGTCAAGGGACATGCGGGACTTGGTCTCTTCCAGCTTCTTCTCCTTGTTCTGCTCGATGAACGCAGCCGCATAGGACTTCGCTTCCTTATCGCTCTCATGGGCAAGGAATACATCGCCGGCCTCGGGAACATCTGACAGACCGAGTATCTCTACCGGAACGGAAGGACCCGCCTGTTTTACACGACGTCCCTTGTCATCTATCATCGCACGGACCTTACCGCTGCAGGAACCTGCGGAAACAAAATCACCCACATGCAGAGTACCCTTCTGAACAAGCACACTCGCCACAGGACCACGGCCCTTGTCAAGCTGCGCCTCCAGCACGATACCTCTCGCGTTTCTGTTCGGGTTTGCCTTTAATTCCTGAACCTCTGCGGTCAGAAGGATCATTTCCAGAAGCTGCTGGATGCCTTCGCCGGTCTTTGCGGAAACAGGCACGAATATCGTGCTGCCGCCCCAGTCTTCCGCGATCAGCTCGTACTCTGTCAGCTCCTGCTTTACGCGGTCGATGTTTGCGCTGGGCTTATCCATCTTGTTTACCGCAACGATGATCTCGATGCCTGCAGCCTTCGCGTGGTTGATCGCCTCAACCGTCTGGGGCATTACGCCGTCGTCAGCCGCAACGACCAAAACTGCGATGTCTGTCGCATTGGCGCCGCGCATACGCATCGCCGTAAACGCCTCGTGTCCGGGCGTATCCAAAAAGGTGATCGGCTGTCCGTTGATCTGTACGGTGTAGGCGCCGATATGCTGCGTGATGCCGCCCGCCTCGCGGTCGGTCACATTCGTCTTTCTGATCGCATCCAGAAGGGACGTCTTACCGTGGTCAACGTGACCCATAACGCAGATGACGGGCGCTCTGGAAACCATGTCCTTTTCGTCCTCGTCCTCTTCCTTCAGCAGCTCTTCGATCACATCGACCTTTACTTCTTTTTCACAGATGATGTCGTACTCGATCGCGATATTTTCCGCATCCTCGTAGGAAATCTCCTGATTTACGGTCACGATCTTGCCCTCCAGGAACAGCTTCTTGATGATCGCCGCCGCCTGGATCTTCATTTTTTCAGCCAGCTCCTTGATTGTGATCGTATCGGGAACCGTGATCACCTTGATCGTCTCCTCCGGCTCTGCAGGCTTGGGTTCCGGCTTGATAAAACGTCCCGCCCGCTTGCTGTTTTTCAGCTTTGCTGCGTTGTCGTCCTCGTACATCGCGTCTCTTCTGGACTTCTTATCGCGCTCCTGCTGGTTCAGGCTTCTGTTGTCACGGCGTTTATCCGTATCCTTTGCCGGAGCTTCCGGTGCAAAGCCTTTAGACGCCGCCGGCTTTCTGAATCGATTGTCCTGCCTTCCGTCGCCGTTCTGAGGGCGTCCGCCATTTGCGCCAGGGCGGTTATTGCCCGCACCATTCCTGCCAGCGCCTGCAGGACGATTAAAGCCCTGACCATCCCTTGCAGCGCCGTTATTGCCCGGACGGCCATCCCGTCTCGGTCCCTGACCGCCTCTTTCGTTACGGTTTGCGTTATTTCTGTCATTGCTTCTGTCGCCTCTGCTGTCACGGTTCTGGAAACCGCCTCTGTCGCTGCGGTTTGCCCCGTTTCTGTCATTGCTTCTGTCGCCTCTGCTGTCACGGTTCTGGAAACCGCCTCTGTCGCCGCGGTTTGCCCCGTTTCTGTCGTTGTTTCTGTCGCCGCCTCTGTTATCGCGGTCGCCGCTTCTTTCGCTGCGCGCTGCCCTGTCAGACTTTTCAAGGCGCTCCCTTGCGGCGCTTTCCGCCTTCTTCTGCGCTTCGATCTCCGCAGCCTTCGCCGCGCGTTCTGCCTCTGCCGCAGCCTTTGCCGCCGCTTCCTTTGCCGCGCGCTCGATGCTTAAAAGCTTCTCATCGGGCATGACCGGCTGGGAAGGCTTTGTGAGGGGCTTGATCAAAGGACGGCTCTCCATGCGCATGCCGTTTCCGTTTCTGCCGCCGTTCTGACGCTTGCCTCCGTTTTTATTCTGGTCGTTTCTGCGGCCGTTATTCCCGTTTCCGCCGTTTCCGTTCCCTCTTCTCTCATTTCCGCTGCCGCCGTTTCCGCCGTTTTTCATGCGGCTGTTCTGAGGGTTGTTCACTACGATGATCGTCTTTGCTTTCTTATGGGACTTTGCGTCCTTCTCCGCTGCCTGTGTATCTTTTGCAGCCTGCGTATCCACAGTCTGCGCCGTCTTTTCTGCTGTTTCCGTCTTCTCCACCTGCGCCATCCTTTCCTCCTGAGCTGCTTTTCCTGCGGACGCTGCCGCAGGATCTTCCGCCTTTTTTGCCGGCTGATCCGCTTTCTCTGCATTGCCTGCATTCTGCGCCCCTTTTGCCGCCGGCTGTCCGGCTGCCGCATCCTTGGCAGCACCGAACTTCTTTTTCACCAATTCCACTGCGTCGCCCTCGACCGTGCTCTGGGCAACCTTTACGTCAACGCCCTTCTCCTGAAGAAAGCCGATGATGTCCTTGCTTTTTATATTCAGCTCTTTTGCGAGCTCATGCACCTTTATTTTTGACATTCCGTTCCCTCCGTTTCATTCACCGCTGTTTCCAGATGCTTTTTCAGAGTTCCGGCAAATCCATCGTCAATTACCGCCAGCGAAGCGCGCATTTCCTTTCCCATCGCATGCCCCAGCTCTTCCTTCGTGCCGTATTCAAAATACGGGACCTTGTAAAAGCTGCACATGTCGCGGAAATTCTTCTTCGTGTTCGCGGAAGCGTCCGTTCCCACGATCACCAGACGCGCGCTGCCGTCCTTGACGGATTTCTCCGTCATAAACTCGCCGCTCACGCACCGTCCCGCCCTCGTGGAAAGTCCCAACAGGGAAAATACCTTATTCGGTCTCACTCTCACCAAACTCCTTTTCCAGACTGTCATAGACCTCATCCGGAATACTCATTCGGAAAGAACGCTCAAGACCCCTGTTCTTTCTCGCCATTTTCAGGCAATCCAGACTCTTGCACACATAGGCGCCTCTCCCGTTTTTCCTGCCTGTCGCATCCAGGACAAAGGTCTGCTCCGGCGTCTTTAAAACGCGCATCATATCGCGCTTTTCCTTCATCTCGCCGCAGCCCACACATTGCCTCATGGGAATCTTTTTATTCATCGCTGCCCTCGCTGTCATCCTCTGCCGGATCTGCCGCTTCTTCTGTCAGCTCTTCCGCCTCGGGGCATGCCTCCTCACAGGCTTCGGAATCCTCTGCGTATTCCTCTGCAGTCTCATCCTCTGCATATTCTTCGCCGTTTCCGTAATCCTCTTCCTCTTCGTCGTAATCGTCCTCGAGATAATCCTCATAACGGAAGCCCGGCGCGTCCTTCGCCTGCGTCTCGCTCTTGATGTCGATCTTATATCCGGTCAGGCGCGCCGCCAGACGGGCGTTCTGGCCTTCCTTACCGATTGCTAAGGAAAGCTGGTAATCCGGAACCACAACCTTTGCGGTACGCTCGTCGGGATCTGCAAAAACTGCCACGATCTTTGCCGGGGACAGCGCGTTCTGGATGAGGTTTCCGGGGTTTTCATCCCAGTTGACGATGTCGATCTTTTCGCCGCGCAGCTCGTCTACGATGGCGTTGACGCGGGAACCGTTCATGCCGACGCACGCGCCCACCGCGTCCACGTTCGGGTTGTTGGACCATACCGCGATCTTGGTACGGCTTCCGGCTTCCCTGGCGATGCTCTTGATCTCTACAACGCCGTCCCTGATCTCTGTTACCTCCGCCTCAAACAGACGCTTTACCAGCTCCGGATGGGTGCGGCTTACGAGAATACGGGGACCCTTGGGGGTATTTTTCACTTCCAGAATATAAACCTTAATGCGCTCGGTAGGCTTGAATACCTCGCCCTTTACCTGCTCGCTCTCATTTAAGATCGCGTCCGCCTTGCCCAGGTTGATGCTGATGTTGCGTCCCAGATAGCGCTGCACAACGCCTGTCACAACGTCCTTTTCCTTTTCAAAGTACTGATTGTAAACAACGCTTCTTTCTTCCTCGCGGATTTTCTGCAGGATCACGTTTTTCGCGTTCTGGGTTGCGATACGGCCAAATTCCTTGGATTTGATCTCCACATGGATGATGCCGCCCACTTCCGCGCGTCTGGAGATCTCCCTCGCTTTGTCCAGGCTGATCTGCAGGCAGTCGTCCTCCACATCATCCTCCGTCGGAACGATCTCTTTTTCCGCATAGCAAAGGAAATCACAGGTATCGCGGTCGATCTCTACCCTCACATTGTCCGCTTTGCCAAAATGCTGCTTGCAGGCGGTGATCAGGGAGTTCTCGATGGCTTCAAAAAGAGTCTCCTTGCTGATCTCTTTTTCCTTCTCCAGTACATCCAATGCTTCCTTTAATTCCTTGTTCATTTCATCCTCCATTTTGCCTTCAGGCGGGCGGTGTGCCCGTTATCGTTTTAAAAATCCAACGCCAGCCGGATCAGCGCGATCTCTTTTCTGGCAAATGTCATCTCTTTTTCCGCTGTTTCAATCGTAATATTATCTGCGTCAAAGCCCTTTAAGCTCCCGGTAAATTCCCGGCACTTCTCCACCGGCTTATACAGCCGCACTTCAACCTCCTGCCCGATGCTCTTTTCCAGATGCTTATCTTTCTTAAGCGTCCTTCCAAGCCCCGGCGAGCTGACCTCCAGAATGTAAGCGTCCTCGATAAAATCCGCTTCATCCAGTCTGTCCGACAGCGCGCGGCTTACCGCCTCGCAGTCCCCGATATTGACGCCCTCCTGCTTGTCAATGTAGGCACGCAGATACCAGTCGCTGCCTTCCTTCACATATTCCACGTCGTAGATCTCCACGCCGTTTGCCTCTGCGATCGGAACAAGCAGCTCTTCCGTTCTGGCTTCGTATGTCTCTCTTCTTGACATTCTATCACCTTCCTTATTCAGTTGTCCTCTGCCAAAAAGCGCAGCCCGATGCGCCCGGCGCATTTTCTGCCCTTCTCAGCAAATAAGAGTGGGCTTGCCGCCCACTCTTACATTCGTAACTTCTGTCATCTCTGTAACCATAGCACGAACCCGCATAAAATGCAAGGGAATTTCGTAAATAGTTAAAAAAGTATGCGCCTTGGCGCACGCCCGCGCTGCGCGCGTTTGCCGTCAGGCAATCGATTTCCGGAGAAACGCAGTTTCTCCTGCGCGCAAGTGCACATACTCGTATTTTTTATTCGACTGGAAAGGAACTTTCCTATCGAATAAAAAAATATCCGAAAACACAGTGTTCTCGGACATCTTAACAGCCAGTAGGGGAATCGAACCCCTGTTTCCGCCGTGAGAGGGCGGCGTCTTAACCGCTTGACCAACTGGCCATCTGCAATTTTATCTCTTGCCGTATCGTGCAGCCGACAGGGCAATGTGTACTTCTCATCAGCAATCTGATGAACAGCCAGTAGGGGAATCGAACCCCTGTTTCCGCCGTGAGAGGGCGGCGTCTTAACCGCTTGACCAACTGGCCATCTGTTCATTCTGTCTGGCTTGTTTGCCTGACGCTTGATTACTATACAACATTCTCCGACAGATTGCAAGTACTTTTTTGAAATTTTTTAAAAATTTTTTTGAAGCGTTTTTGAAACGGCTTTTTAAGCGCTGCACAGCCGCCTGTCCGGTGGGGATTTTCAACGCCCGATCCTGCTGTACTCCATTCCAAACAGGCTTTCCCAGACATGTATTTCTATCATATCCCCTGTTTCTGCCGCGTCATATATCTCCTGCGGCACTAAAAAGCGCTGCCCGATCTTATCCCGCCAGTCTGCTTCCAGAATATAATCCCGCCCTCCGGTGCTTCTGCTGACACTGTTTTTTTCGGACACAATCCCGGTTTCTGTCTGCGCTTCTTCAAATGTCAGCACATACTGCACTGGAAACGTGACCAAAAGCGCTGCCGCAATGCCCTCTGCCGCCAAACGCCCCAGACAGGGTAAAGGGCTTGTCTTTTTGATTTTTCTGACCTTTAAAAGCAAGGGAAGCTCCACAAGCACTGCCGTTACCAGCGCATAACCAAGAAAATCCGTCGTTTCAAACTCATAGGGGAAAACCAGAAGGATCGCCCACATTGCCGCAAGGAGCACAGAGATTTCCGGCACAAAATAAAACCGTTTTCCGTCTGCCCCCTCTGTATCCTTCCCAGAAGTCCGAAAATACTGGGCAGGGTATCCGTACACACGAAGCCCCCATGCCGACAGCAGGACGGCAGAAGACAAAAATGCCGCCCCCTTCCTTCCTGCTGCAAAAGCTGCTGCCGCCGCAAAAAGCCAGATCCAGCCTGCCGCCCTGTATTTTTTGATATATGCCTCGCAGCGCCTGCGCGCTTCCCCGTAACGATCCTTCATCTTACCTGTTTCCTTTTTGATTTTTCCGCTTCTCCCAATCAGCCCATCATAAAGTCAAACAGGCTGATCTGGTTGGATTCCGGCAGATCTCCTAAAATACCGAGACTGTCCAAAAGCTCCACGATCGTCTTACTTGCCTTGGAGCGCTCCCGGAAATCGTCCTTACTTAAAAATGCGCCGTTCTTTGCCGCTTCCACGATCGAGTCCGCCGCCTTCTCTCCCAGTCCGTCGATGCTGTTTAAGGAAGGCATAATCTTCCCGTCCATTACCTGAAAGTTTCTGGAATGCGCCTTAAAAAGATCGATCGGCTCAAATTCAAAGCCCCGCGCATACATTTCCTGCACGACCTTCATATCCTTAAGGGACGCCTGCTCCTTCTGGCTCAAGCTGTCCGAACGCTTCTTGTAATCCGCCATTACCGCTTCCAGATGCTGCCGCCCCTGACACATGATCTCATAGGAAAAAGCCGACGCGCGGATGGAGAAAAATGCCGCGTAATACGCCAGCGGATAATTTACCTTGCAGTAGGCAATACGCCACGCCATCATAACATATGCCGCCGCGTGTGCCTTCGGGAACATGTATTTGATCTTTTTGCAGGACCAGATATACCAATCCGGCACGCCTGCCTCCGTCATGGCGGCTTCCATCTCCGGTTTTAAGCCCTTGCCCTTACGCACGCTTTCCATCGTCGTAAACGAAAGGCTCGGATCCATTCCCTGATTGATCAGATAGATCATAATGTCGTCACGGCAGCAGATCGCGTTGGAAATCGTCGCCTTGCCCTCCTGAATAAGCGTCTGGGCGTTTCCCAGCCACACATCCGTCCCATGTCCCAGACCGGAAATCCGGATCAGGTCGGAAAAGCACTTGGGCTTCGTATCCAGAAGCATCTGAATGACAAATTCCGTTCCAAACTCCGGGATTCCCAGCGATCCCAATGGGCAGCCGTCGATCTGATCCGGCGTGATGCCAAGCGCCGACGTATTCTGGAACAGGCTCATGACCTGCGGATCGTCCAGCGGGATCTTCGTCGCGTCAATGCCCGTCAGATCCTCCAGCATCCGGATCATCGTCGGATCATCGTGTCCCAGAATATCCAGCTTTAACAGGTTGTGGTCGATGGAATGATAGTCAAAATGCGTCGTTACCGTATCCGTCGTCATATCGTTTGCCGGATGCTGCACCGGCGTAAAGGAGTTGATGTCCTCCCCTACCGGAAGCACCACAATACCGCCCGGATGCTGTCCCGTACTGCGGCGCACACCCGTACAGCCCTGCACGATCCGGTTGATCTCGCAGTTTCTCTTCTTGCTGCCCCGTTCCTCAAAATAGTTTTTCACATAGCCAAACGCCGTCTTATCCGCCAGCGTGCCGATCGTCCCGGCGCGGAACGTCTGCCCCGCCCCGAAAATAACCTCCGTATATTTGTGCGCCTTACTCTGGTATTCGCCGGAAAAGTTCAGGTCAATATCCGGCTCCTTGTCGCCCTTAAAGCCCAGGAACGTCTCAAACGGGATGTCAAAGCCGTCCTTTACAAGCGGCTCCCCGCACACCGGACACGCCTTATCCGGCATATCGCAGCCCGCGTTTCCGGAAAACGCCTTTACCTCCGGCGAATCAAAATCATAATAATGGCACTTCGGGCAGCGGTAATGGGCGCTTAACGAGTTTACCTCCGTGATGCCCGCCATAAACGCCACCAGAGACGAGCCGACGGAGCCTCGCGAACCGACCAGATAACCGTCCTCCACCGATTTCCACACGAGCTTCTGCGCGATAATATACATCACGGCAAAGCCGTTGCTGATAATGGAGTGAAGCTCCTTTTCCAGACGGTCCACCACGATTTTGGGAAGCTCCTCCCCGTAAAGCTCGTGCGCCTTGCGGTAGCAGATCTCCGTCAGCGTCTTGTCGCTGTCCGGAATGACCGGCGGACATTTATCCGGGCGCACCGGGGAAATCGTCTCGATCTGATCCGCGATCAGGTTGGTGTTCGTGATCACGACTTCCTCCGCCTTCCCGCTTCCCAAATACTGAAACTCTTCCAGCATCTCCTCCGTCGTCCGCAGATACAGGGGCGCCTGCTCGTCCGCGTCCTTAAAGCCCTTGCCCGCCATGATGATGCGGCGGTATACCTCGTCTGCCGGATCAAGGAAATGCACGTCGCAGGTCGCCACGACAGGCTTGTTGAACTGCTCGCCCAGCTTTACGATACGGCGGTTCATATTCTGAATATCCTCCACCGAATTGATGTTTTCCATCTTTTCGGAATGGATCATGAACAGGTTGTTGCCCGTAGGCTGGATTTCCAGATAATCGTAAAAATTCACGATCCGGGCGATCTCCGCGTCGGATTTTTCGTCCAGAAGGGCGCGGTATAATTCGCCCGCCTCGCACGCGCTTCCAAGGATCAGCCCCTCCCGGTGCTTCATCAAAAGGCTTTTGGGGATTCTGGGCGTTTTATGGAAATAGGTCAGATGCGACTCCGACACGAGACGGTACAGGTTCACACGCCCCACGTCATTTTTTGCCAGAAGGATCGCATGATAAGGAAACAGGCGTTTTACAATATCCGGGCTGGAATCGCCCAGATGGTTGACGTCCGACAGCGTGCGGCAGTTTCTCTGCTCCAGCATCGGGATGAATTTCACAAAAATCTCCGCCGTCGCTCCCGCGTCGTCCACCGCCCGGTGATGGTTTTCCAGCGAAACGCCCAGCGTCTTTGCCACCGCGTCCAGCGTATGCTTCGCCTGATGCGGCAAAAGCACGCGGGCGATGCCTACCGTATCCACATAGGTCGGATCCATCGGGATATTCTGGCGCGCCGCGTTTTCCAAAATAAAGCTCATATCAAAGCTTGCGTTGTGCGCGACAAAGATCGTGCCCTCGCAGAACTTCAAAAATTCCGGCAGCACCTCTTCAATCTTCGGCGCGTCCATCACCATTTCGTCGCTGATGCCTGTCAGCTGCTCGATCCGAAACGGGATCGGCGTTTCCGGATTGACAAACGCAGAAAATTTATCCACGATCTTTCCGTCCGCCACCTTTACCGCGCCGATCTCGATGATCCTGTTTTTGACCGGGGAAAAGCCTGTCGTCTCAATATCGAATACCACATAGGAATCCCGCAGCGGCTGCCCCTTATCCCCCGTGACGATTTCCTTTAAATCGTCCACCAGATATGCCTCGCAGCCGTAGATCACCTTAAAAAAGTCGTTCCGGTCGGGATTTTCGTCCCCCGCCTCCTTGCGGCGGTTTTTCTCTGCCTTCCACAGATCGTCCAGCAGATGATTGGCGTCCGGAAAGGACTGCACCACGCCGTGATCGGTAATGGCGATCGCCGGATGCCCCCACTGATAGGCGCGCTTTACCAGATCCTTCGCCTCGGAAACGCCGTCCATATCGCTCATCTTCGTATGACAGTGAAGCTCCACCCGCTTGCGCACCGACGTATCCACTCTGGAACTCGTAAAATCCGAAATCTTTTTCACGCCCACGATGGAGCCGACGGTCAGCTCGCCGTCAAATTTGTCCACCATCGTCAGACCCTTGATCTTGACAAACGCCCCCGGCTTGATCCCCTCTTTGATCTCCGCCAGCTGCTCGTTCAGCGTAAAGATCTTGATCGTCATCGTGTCCGTAAAATCCGTCACATCAAAAATCAGGATCGTGCGCTCGTTGCGGATCTCCCGCTGGTCCATGGCGATGATTTTGCCGCGGATCACAACCTCGCCCATCTCCCCGATGATCTCTTCGATCGGGATCGCGTCTTCATCGAAGTCCCTGCCGTAAAGCACGTCCGGATTGTCGCTCTTTTTAAAGCTGCGCCTGAAGTCTCCCCTGCCCTCGCGGTTAAATTTGCCCTTGCCGTATTTGCCGCCTGAGCCTGCCTTGTCGCCTCTTTCCGCAGACGACGTGCCGCCGGATCCCGAAGCGCCCTCCTTTAAGCTGCCGCCCATCGCAGCTGCTGCCGCCGCTGCGTCTGCCGGGATGACCGTCCCGCCCTCGAAAGGGACTTCCTGTGCCGCCGTCTGTGCAGCCGCCGCCAGATAAGCCTCGTACCCTGCGTCCATCCCGCCGGACTGCCCTGCGCCCGCCGCTCTGTCCGCCATACTGCCCAAAGCTGCCGCCCTGTCTGCCCTATCTGAATCGCCTGCCCTGCCTGCATCGTATTCTGCGCGATAGCCGCCGCCCATCACGCTGTTTAACTGATCCGCGCTCAAGCCGTAATCGGAAGCCGCAGGGCGCGCGCCCGCCTTTGCCGCGATAACTGCCACCTTGCGCGCCATCGCGATCTCCTCCTCCGCTTTGCGCGGATTCTCCTTCGGCTCCACAAAATACAGGCTGACGCCCATCGGCACGCCGCAGCGCTCGCAGCAGATTTTTTCCAGAATCCGCGCAAGCTCCGTGCTCCGCTCGTGGGCGATCACCGTATCCGGCACTTCCATGCGCAGCGTTTTGCCCTCTTCTTCAAAGGAAAGCTTTGCCGACCGGAACAGGCTGTATTCCACCGGGCTGCATTCCTTTAGCTCCAGCAGAATGCTCTCATGGTAGGCTTCCAGAAGCGTCCTCGGGTTATATTGCGCGGACAGATGGAATTTTTCCTGAATCTTGACCGTAATATTGCAGTCGGGAAAAAGCTGCTTTCGGATCTCTTCCTCCATCGCAAATACTGTCTGCTTCGGAATCAGCCTGTCGTAGCTGATATAAACCCGGATCAGATCCTTCTGCCTTGTCGCCGTGACCCGCTCCACCGTTACCTTTTCAAATAATCCCCGGACGCTGCCCTCAAGCTTTAATCCCGGAAAAACCTCCATGAAACCCTTTGCCATATTGTCCCTGTTACTCCTGTTCGTTCCAATGTTCCAGCTCATACCGCAGGGTGGAAACAAATTCTGCCTCCGGCACCTTGCGGATGATCTGCCCTTTCTTGATCAAAAGCCCTTCTCCGATCCCGCCCGCGATGCCAAGATCCGCTTCCTTTGCCTCGCCGGGGCCGTTTACCACGCAGCCCATCACAGCCACCTTGATATTTAAGTCCGGAAACTCTGCCGCCATCGTCTCCACCTCGTTTGCCAGCCTGATCTGGTCGATCTTTGTGCGTCCGCAGGTCGGGCAGCTTACGACTTCGATCCCGCCTTTTCTAAGCCCGAGCGTGCGCAGGATCAGCTTCGCGGACTTGATCTCCTCCACCACGTCCCCCGTGAGGGATACGCGGATCGTATCGCCGATGCCCTGATTCAGGATCAGTCCCAGCCCGATCGCGGATTTGATGTTGCCGGACAGAACCGTGCCCGATTCCGTAATGCCCACATGCAGCGGATATTCGGTTTTGCCCGCCAAAAGCTCATGCGCCTTTACGCACATCATCACGTCGGAGGATTTGATGCTGATAACAAGCTCGTGATAGTCCAGATCCTCGATCATGCGCACCTTGTCCAGCGCGCTCTCCACGATGCCCTCCGCCGTCACGCCGCCGTATTTCTCCACCAGATTTTTTTCGAGGGAACCGCTGTTTACGCCCACGCGGATCGGGATCATGCGCTCCTTTGCCGCCTTTACCACCTCTGCCACCCGCTCGGGGCCGCCGATATTTCCGGGATTGATCCGGATCTTGTCCGCGCCGTTTTCGATCGCCGCGATCGCCATTTTATAGTCAAAATGAATGTCTGCCACGATCGGGATGGATACCTGCTTTTTGATCTCTGCAAGCGCCTTTGCCGCTTCCGGCGTCGGGACGGTGCAGCGCACGATCTCGCAGCCCACCTCTTCCAGACGATGGATCTGCGCTACCGTTGCCGCCACATCCTCTGTGGGCGTGTTGGTCATGGACTGGATCAGGATCGGATTGCCCCCGCCGATCACCCGGTTTCCGATCTTTACAACTCTCGTCTTATCTCTGTACATAAAAGCTTCCTCCCTTTTCCTTTTCTCGGGCAGCCAAAAGCGCGCGTCCTTGCGCCTTCGCCCTGTTTTCCGCAAAATTGCCTACCGCCATTTTAACACTTTGCCCCCGGCTGCGCAACCGCAGGAAGCAGGCGCAGGAAACAGGTGCACAGGGACGCGGGATGCTGACGGAAGCAGGCGCGCCGCGCTACAGCATCCACTTCCCGGGGCTTTTTTCTGTACGCATCACGCTCTGGAGCGGCTCGCACACCGGACAGCCCGGGCCGCGCTTTCTGCGCCGGCAAAGCTCCGCAAGCAATCCCAAAAGGGCTGTCATAAAAAGCAAAAGCAGGCTTCCTGCTGCATTGCCCTCCTTTCCTGCCACGCCCAAAAACGCTGCTCCCGCCGCCAGCGTCGCCGCCGGAAAAACCTCTGCCAAAAGTGCTGTCCATGCGCGCCTGTCCAGCCCCTTTCCCCAAAACCGTTCCAGCCTTCCCAGTCCCCCGCTTTTTCTCCCCTTTAAAAATTCTTCCAGCGCCGCCGCCAGCCCGTCCATCGTCTGATACCGCCTGTCCGGATCCTGCGCCGTGCACTTTTCCACGATCGCCTCCATCTCGCAGCTCACATGGACGCAGCGCTCCCGCAGCCTGCACGCCGCATAGGGCGGCCGGGACAGATCCGCCCCGGCAAGCAGGGCATAGAGGGTGCGCCCTGCCCCAAACACATCCGTCCGCACATCCACGCGCCGCTCCTCCCGGCTTCTTCTCATCTGCTCCGGCGCGGCAAACCCGGGACTTGCCGAAACTGCCTCCGCCTCCGGCGATTCCATCAGCGCCGCGCTCCCAAAATCAATGATCCGAAGCTTCCCGGCGCTGTCCAGCATCAGATTGGAAGGCTTGCAGTCCAGATAAAGAAGCGGCGGCTGAAGGCGGTGCAGGCTGCCCACCGCCCTGCACAGCAAAAGCCCGATCTGCGCTGCCTGCCGTTCTTCAAACGCCCCGTCCCTCTGCATCTTTTTTTCCAATGTCTCCCCGTCGATCCAATCCATGATCAGATAGCGGCTCTCCCCCTGCTCGACCACATCCACGATCCGCGGGAAAAGCTCGCATTCCAGCCGTCCCAGCATCAGCTCCTCCGTCACGGCACTGTCCTTTTTCAGCTTTTTTGCCGCCCATACCTTTTCCAGCCGCAAATCGCGCACCCGGTAAACGCACGCCGTCCCGCCCTGCCCGAGCTGTTCCAAAATCTCGTATTTTTCGCCGATCATCCGTTTACCCATCGCCCTTGCGCCTCCCTTCATAGCGTATAAAAACCGCCGTCATATTGTCCTTTTCCCCCTGAGCTGCCACAAAGCTGCCGATCCCCTTTAAACGGCGATAGCAGTCCCCTGACCCGCTGCTTCCGGCAAAACAGCTCTGCAAAAGCCCTTCCGGCGCAAGGCGGCAAAAGCCGTCCGTACACAAAAGCAGGCTTTCCCCTTTTTTTAAGGATCCCCTCACAAATTCTGCCTCATCTGCCCCGAACGCGCCCAGACAGCGCCTGAGGGCAGCCCCTTCCCGGTGATCCCTCGTCAGCCGTTCCTCCCCTGCCCTGCTACAGTGTACTGCTTTCGCGCCTCCGGTCCGGACGCCGTTTCGCACCCCGCCGGCCCGGCGCGCCGTTTTGATGCGGCAGGATGCGCCAATGCGATACGCCCGGCTGTCTCCCACATGCGCCACCAGAAACGCCCCGTCCCGCATAAACGCCATCGTACACGTCGTTCCGCAGCAGACGTCCTCTTCCCGCTCGCACCGCTCCAATTTTTCCTGAATCTCCAAAAGGATCTTCCGCACAAGCCTTTCCAGCCTCCTGCGCCAGAAAATCCCCTCCATGCAGGCGCCTGCTTCCCTGTAAAACCAGTCAGTAAGCTGCTCTGCTGCCAGCCCGCTGGCGCATTCCCCCTCCGGCAGCCCGCCGATCCCGTCGCACACTGCCGCAAAAACAAGCTCCGTCCCGTTTCTCATCATCCGCTGAAGCGAAAAGGAATCCTCGTTTTTTTCCCGGAAACGCCCTTTGTCCCAATACCAGGACGCCGTATATGCCATTTTCCCTCTCTTTCTGCCGCCCGGACGGCATTTCTGCAACCAAATCCTGTCTCTGTCAAATCCTGTAAACCGGCACGGACAGAAGATCCGCGCCCTCCGGCACGACTGCCGGATGCGATCCGCATGAATCCATTCCTCTGTGAATGAGGATATTCTGATTATACCCCCGCTTTGCCGAAAGGTCAATACAACACAATATGGGAGTACAGCCGCCAAAGCAACCAGCCGTACTCCCATTTTTATCCATCGGGATCCTTTCCCTTTAATTCCCGCATTCAACGCTGATGCGGTTAAAAATCCCCATGATCTCCTCTACCTTCAAACGCTTTTTTTCTTCGCCGTCCTTGTCCAGCACCGCCTTCCCCTGATGCATCATAAGAAGCCGGTCGCCGTATTCCAGCGCGTAGCGCAGGTTGTGCGTGACCATGATCGTCGTCATCTTTTTTTCGCGCACGATCCTGTCCGTCAGCTCCATCACGATCTCCGCCGTCCTCGGATCCAGCGCCGCCGTGTGCTCATCCAGAATGAGAAAATCGATCGGCGTCATCGTCGCCATCAAAAGCGCCAGCACCTGACGCTGTCCGCCCGACAGCGCGCCCACTCTCGTTTCCAGCTTTTCTTCCAGCCCAAGCCCCAGATCCGCCAGCATGCTGCGGTACGCCTCCCGCCGCTCCTTCCTGACGCAGCGCCCGAGCCCGTAGCCCGTTTTCTTTTTGTCCGCGATCGAAAGATTTTCCAGCACCGTCATGCCCGGGCACGTCCCCGCCGCCGGATTCTGGTACACCCGCCCGATCTTTTTGTGGCGCACATATTCCTTCTGGGAAGTGATGTCCGTGTCGTTGACGCAGATTTTTCCCCCATCCGCTTCGATGCTGCCGCAGATCAGGTTTAACATGGACGTTTTGCCCGAACCGTTGCTTCCCACCACGGAAACGAACTGCCCCTTCGGGATACTCAGGTTAAAATCCTGAAACAGGCACATTTCGTTGACCGAACCCGGATTGTAATATTTCTCGATATGTGAAAGCTCAAGCATTTTTCTTCCCCTTTCTCTCCCGGCTTACGACCAGCGCAACCAGCAGTAATACCGCCGTGATCAGTTTTAGGTCGCGCGGGTCGCTGAAACGCAGCGCCAGCGAAATACAGCCCTTATATAAAACCGAGCCTGCCAGCACGCTCAGCGTCAGCATTTCGATCCTGACCCGGTACAGGCACTTTGACATTTTCCCGATGCTTTCCAGCTTCTGATAAAGGCTTGTGCCGATGATGACGCTGGCAAGCCCGATCACAACCGCCCCGGTTCCCGAAGAGATCTCGAAAAACTGCTGCTGCTGTGCAAACAGGCTGCCCGACAGCGCCACCAGACCGTTCGCCGCCGAAAGCCCGAGGATCTTTATTTTCCCCCGGTCCTGTCCCATCGCCGTCACGATGGACGGGTTATCGCCCACCGCCCGGAGCAAAAATCCGGAGCCAGTTTTTAAATACCAGTCCAGCACGAGCTTTACCGCCAGTACGATGACAAGCATTACCGCTGCGGTCTGCCACACGCCCGTCTGCCCCAATATGCCGTTTACCACGCCGTTGTCAAATACGGTCGGCTTTTTGTAAAAAGGGAGGTTCGCCCGTCCTGCGATGCGCAGATTGACCGTATAGAGCGCCGTCATCATGATGATGCCGCTCAGCAGATCCTTTACTTTCAGCTTTACATGGATCAGACCGGTAAGCGCCCCCGCTGCGGCTCCCGCCAGAAAGCTTGCGGGCAACGCAAGCGCCGCCGGAATCCCGTTTGTGATCATCACCGCCGTGACCGCCGCTCCCAGCGGAAAGCTCCCGTCCACCGTCAGGTCCGGAAAGTCCAGTATTTTGTAAGTAATGTATACGCCCAGCGCCATGATGCCGTAGATCATGCCCTGTTCCAGCGTGCTGATAAGCAGTTCCATTTCTCCCTCTCATTCCTCTGTGCCGCCGCGCAGATTTTCTTTTTATTCTCCGATCGTATCAAAAACCTCCGCCGCCTTTTCGGCATATCCTTCCGGAAATCCAATGCCCAGATCCGACGCGGTCTTTGTATTGAGATACAGCTTTGCGCCCTCGCACGTTTCAAAGGGCATTTCCGATGCCTTTGCCTCTCCCTTAAGCACCTTTGCAGCCATTTTGCCGGTCTGCTTTCCAAGCTCTGTATAATCGATGCCCTGCGCCGCCAGACAGCCGTTTTTGACCTGTTCCACTTCGGAACCAAATACCGGGATCCCCGCCGCCTCCGCCTTTGCCAGAACGGTCTGCAGCCCCTGTACTACCGTGTTGTCTGTCAGGTTGGAAATGCAGTCTGCCTTTTCAGCCAGCTCCGCTGCCGCCAGATCCACATCCGCCAGCGTATTGATGCCCAAAGCCTCGATCTCAAAGCCGTAGCTGCCTGCCAGCTCCTTGTAGGTTTCGATCGTGCTGAGGGAATTTTCTTCGCTGGTCGTATATAAAATGCCGATTGTTTTTGCATCCGGCAAAATCTCCCGGATCATTTCCAGCTGCTCCTTTACCGGGAGGGTGTCCGCCGTGCCGGTAATATTGCCCGCAGGCATTTTGTCCTCTCCCGCGATCCCGGCACTTATTGGATCGGATATTGCCGTATAGATCACCGGGATCTCTGTTTCCATCGCCGCATTGTACGCACTCATCGCGGAAGGCGTCGCGATCGCGCAGATCAGATCCACGCCCTCAGATACATAGCTGTCTGCGATCAGCCCCGCCGTCGCGGTATCCGCCTGCGCATTGTCAAACTGCACCGTCAGGTTCACGCCCTCCTCAATGCCCGCCTCCGCAAGCCCTGCCAGAAATCCTTCCCGGCAGTTATCCAAAGAGCCATGCTCCGCAAACTGGGTAACGCCGATCACATAAGTATCCGTTTCCCCGGACGCTGTCTCCGACGCTTCTGCGCTTCCGGGCTGCGCCGCAGCCCCCTGTGCAGAGGCATCCTCCGCCTTTTGCCCACAGCCTGCCATCAGGGCTGCCGCCGTGAAAACTGCCATCATAACCGCCATTGCTTTCTTTTTCATATCTGTTCTCCTTTTCTGAAAAAATACTGTGATAAAACAAAGAAGAAAAGGAAGGGTGGGGAGTGGATTGGGGTAGGGTGACTTGCCGGAAGTTTCATAACGCGGTTTCCGGTAAAGGGCGCCCTGCGGCGGCTTCGCCGCCGCGGGCTCGCGTTGCTCGCCCTATCGGATCTGTTTTCCAAAAACGGCCTGGAAAGCAAGCTTTCCGATCCGTTTTTTGAAAAACAGATCCGGCAGGGCTCTGCTCATATTCGAAAAAAACCGCCCCAAGCTATATTATGCTTGAGGCGGTAATATTTCTTATCGCGGTGCCACTCAAATTGACTGAAAAGTCCACTCGTTTCATGTACTATCATACACGCCGGATGGATAACGGGTCCGGTTCCCGCCGGCGCCTACTGTTGGTTCGGAGCCAGCCTCGAAAGTCCATTCCTCAAATGCTCCCATGCTGCGATCACACCGCCCGCAGCTCTCTGAAATGTTCGCTGTCTGAGTACTCCTCTTTCTCATCGGTTTCTCTTTGTTTTCTATACTGTACTCTAATAAAGCAGAAAAGTCAATCCCTTTTTTGCAAAATTTTTTTATCTCCCTGCCGCGTCGGAAACCGCGTTTGCGGCGTCCTTTCCGGCATTGGCTGCGCCGTCGGTCAGATCCTTTGCCGCGTCCGCAGCCCCATCCACTGCGTCCTCAACGATATTTCCCGCGCCGTCGATCACATCCTTCCCGGCGTCCATCACATCGTCCGCCACGCTGTCCGTCCCATTGGAATCCATTCCGTTTGGATCTGTTACGTTTGAATCCGTCCCGTTTGGATCCGTCACGGAATTGTTCCTGTCGTTTGTTTCGTCCCCGTCAAATGCCTCCGTATCCGCTGCGGTATTTTCGCCGCTTGTTTCCCGCTGGGGGAGGCTCTCTGCCGCAGAGCTTCCCGCCATATCCGCTTCATTTTTGTCCTTTCTGTCCGTGCCGCAGGCTGCGGCAAAGGTCAGCATCCCCAGAAGAAGCATGATGGAGAGCCGTTTTCCAAATTTTTTCATTCTCTCATTCCTCCTTTCAGAACGCTCCTTTATCTGCAGCCGCAGCTGAACCGGTGCGGCTGCCGTCTTCCGGCTTTCCGGCAAACAGCAGCATCCGATATGAGTCGTTCCTGTATTAGTATGGTTTTTTCATTGCATAAAATACATTCATCAGATAAAATGAGCGTAACAATTCAAAACCTGTTTTCAACGATTCCAAAAAGGAGCCGGAAAGGAGGCTGCCATGCAGCTGCGTCCCTGTATTGACATTCATAACGGAAAGGTAAAACAGCTCGTCGGAGGAACGGTGCGCGATCAGGGGGATTTTGCCTGTGAAAATTATGTTTCTTCCCACGACGCCGCCTGGTATGCGGAATGTTTCCGCCAAAAAGGTTTAAAAAACGGTCACGTCGTCCTTCTAAACAAAAAGGACAGCCCTTTTTTTGAAAAAACAAAGCAGCAGGCGCTGGCAGCGCTGCGCGCCTATCCCGGCGGGCTTCAGATCGGCGGCGGCATCACCGCAGAAAACGCCGCCGAATATCTGGACGCCGGTGCATCCCATGTGATCGTTACCTCCTACGTTTTCCGGAACGGGACGATTTCCTTTGAAAACCTCTCCCGCCTCACAGAAGCCGTCGGCAAAGACAAGCTCGTGCTCGATTTGAGCTGCCGCAAAAAAGACGGGCTTTACTATATCGTCACCGACCGCTGGCAGACCTATACAAAGGTCGCCCTTTCGGAAGATATTCTGGACATGCTCGCCTCCTTCTGCGACGAATTTCTCATTCACGGCGTCGATTCCGAAGGAAAACAAAGCGGGATAGAAGACGAGCTGATCTGCCTTCTGTCCCGCTGGAAGCAGATCCCGGTCACCTATGCGGGCGGGATCCGCTCTTTTGACGATATTGACCGCATCCGGAATGCCGGAAACGGGCGCATCCATATTACGATCGGCAGCGCGCTGGATCTTTACGGCGGAAGCCTGCCCTTTAACGAAGCCGTCCGCTATGTACAGGGCAACCCCTGACATGGCGGCCAGCAGCGCGCCCTTTAAATTCCTTTTTCGATCAGCACGCCGTCCCGGTACGCGTCCAGAAGCTTTTCCAGATGGCCGATGCTCTCCCGAAGCTCCCTGCCGATGTCCGTATCCGCCACCAGAATCCTGCGCGACGCCGTTTCCACAAGGATCGAATCGGAAACCATGTCCGTCTCGTCCCGCACAGCCGCCTCCGCCGATTCAAAGGGGCGGTGCGCCACAAGGTTCATCCCGTGGGAATTTGCCACGAGCGTATAGCCTGCGATGCCTGTTTTTCCCTGATAAGCCTTGGAAAATCCGCCGTCGATGATCAAAAGCTTGCCGCCGCACTTGATCGGCGTCTCCCCTTTTTTGATCTCCACCGGAACGTGACCGTTGATGATATGGGAGTGCTGCTCGTCCAGCCCGAACTCCCGCAGGATCCGGTTAATGACTTCCTCGTTATCATACAAACGGTAATACGCATTCTTAACTTCCTTGTGCGTCTCCTTATCCTCTATAAAATACCGCTCAAAGGTCGCCATCTTATCTTTCCCGAACACCGGGGATTTGGGTCCCGCCCAGATATACCAGATGATGTCGCGCCCCTTGCGGCGTTCCTCCCTGTCCTGGGAATAATAGCCTTTCCGGGCATAGGTTTCCAGCACGTCGTACAGCTTCTTTCCACAGTACGTTTTCCCGTAAACATTTACCTGTTCAAAGTTCCCGTCCGCATCCATCGGCACGCATCCGTGATAGAGCAGGTTGGAATTGAACACTTTATAAAGGCTTCCTTTGGCAAACAGGAAACGCACATGGCGCTGCAGCTTTTCACAGTGCACAAACGCATGGCGCAGCCGCTCCACCACCGCCTCCTCCTCCGGCGTAAGCCGGTACGGGTCCTTCGGGTCGATCGTCGGGAAATCCATATCCTTCATGGCATACTCTTTTTCCCCGATGCGCACCGTCCCCTTTTCAAAATCGATCTTGTCCAGAAGAAGCCTGTCCTCCATCTCGAATTCCGGATGCTTTAAGATCAGCTGTCCCTCCAGCTTAAACTGGATCACCGCGATCGCCTTATGCATCCGCATATCCAGCGGAAGGTCGCGGACGTCATAATCTTCCCCGTATTTGATCGAAAACGCGCTGCAGTCCGCATTTTCATAAGCATTCATCGCAAAGGTCGCCAGCGGAATCAGATTGATGCCGTAGCCTTCCTCCAGCGCGTCCAGATTGCCGTAACGCGCGGAAATCCGGAGCACCGTCGCAATGCACGCGGTCTGCCCGCTGGCAGCCCCCATCCACACAATGTCATGGTTTCCCCACTGGATGTCCACGGAATGATACTCGCTCAGCGTATCCATAATGATATGGGGACCCCTGCCCCTGTCGTAAATATCCCCCACGATATGCAGATGGTCGATCACGAGCCGCTGGATCAGGTTGCAAAGCGCCGTAATACACTCCGGTGCGCGCCCGATGCGGATGATCGTGTTGATGATCTCGTTGTAATAAAGCTCCTTGTCCTGAATCTCCTCCTTCTCCGTGATCAGCTCCTCGATCACATAGGAAAAGTCCTTCGGCAGCGCCTTTCTTACTTTGGAACGGGTATATTTGGACGATACCCGCTTTGTCATCTGCACAAGCCTGTGGATCGTGATCTTATACCAGTCCTCCAGCGTCTCCTGATCTTCCTCCTCGTGCGCCACCATTTCCAGCTTTTCCTCCGGATAATAGATCAGCGTCGCAAGGCTGCGCTTATCCTTTGCGCTCAGCGTGTTCCCGAATTCCTCGTCGATTTTGCGCTTCACGGAGCCGGAACCGTTTTTGAGCACATGGTTAAACTGCTCGTACTCCCCGTGGATGTCCGTCAAAAAATGCTCCGTCCCCTTCGGCAGGCTCAAAATCGCCTGCAGATTGATGATCTCCGTCGCCGCGTCCGCGATCGTCGGAAACTGCTTTGACAGACTTTTCAGATAAATCGTATACTCAAGATCGTCCATAAAAATGCCCCTCCGTTTCAGCCTCTTTTTCCGCTGCCTCTTCTAAAGTGCTCCCGCCATGCCCTCTGTTATCCGGCGTCGATCACGCTGCCCATGTCGTACAGCCCTGCCTCTTTCCCCGCCAGAAACTTCGCTGCCTCGACTGCCCCCTTGGCAAACACATTTCTCGAATAGGCGCGGTGTGAAATTGTGATCACCTCGTCTGTCCCCGCAAAGATCACGTCATGGTCGCCCACGATCGTGCCGCCCCGCACGGCAGAAATCCCGATCTCTTTTTCCGGGCGTTTTTCCCTGCGTCCCGACCTGTCATATACATATTCGTAGCCGCCGCCTGCCGCCTCGTTTACCGCGTCCGCCAGCATCAGCGCCGTCCCGCTGGGCGCGTCCACCTTCTGATTGTGGTGTTTTTCTACAATCTCCATGTCAAAGCCCGCCTCTGCAAGCACCGGCGCCGCCTGCCGCAAAAGCTTCAGCAAAAGGTTGATCCCCACAGACATATTTCCGGAACGCAGGATCGCCGTCTTTTCGGAAGCCCGTTCCACATGGGCGATCTGCTCTGCCGAAAGCCCCGTTGTGCACAGCACGCAGGGAAGCTTTTTTTCCACGCAGCTGTCCAGAAGGGCGTCCGTCCCCTTCGCATTGGAAAAATCAATCACCACGTCGGCGTCCACGCTGCACTCCTTCAGGCTTTTAAATACCGGATAGGGAGCTGACGCGCAGTCCGCCACATCGATCCCCGCTACGATCTCCATCTCTTTTTCTCCTGCGACAAGCTCCGTGATCACCTTTCCCATCTTCCCGCCGCAGCCGCTCATAATCACTCTGACCATTTTTTCCTCTATTCCGCCGCCTGTGCGGCATATTTTTCAATCTGCCGGACGCATCCTTTCCTCAGCACAAAAACAGGCCGGGGCATCCTTTTGTCCCAGCCTGAAGCCATGCCCTAAAACCGTGTGCGCCCAGCGCATCCCCGAAGGGTCGTGTTTTTATAAAATACCGAATTTCTTCATCTCGCGTTCCAGACGCTGTGCATTCTCCGGCTCCATCTCTGTCAGCGGAAGCCGCAGCGTGCCGCTACAAAGCCCCATCAGCTCCATCGCCTTTTTTACAGGGATCGGGTTTACCTCGCAAAACAGCGCTTCCACCAGCGGAACTGCCTTTAACTGCAGATCGCGGCTCTCCTGCACCTTCCCTTCAAAATACAGGCTGCAGATGTCGTGCGTCTGCTGAGGGGCGACATCGGAAAGCACCGAAATCACGCCCTTGCCGCCAAGGGAAAGGATCGGCACGATCAGCGCGTCTTCCCCGGAATACAGATCCACGCAGCCGTCCGCAATGCTCATCAGATGCGCCGTCTGGCTCATATTGCCGGTCGCATCCTTTACGCCCACGATATTTTCAACCTCCCTGCACAGACGCACAACCGTCTCCGGCAGGATCGTCGTGCCCGTTCTGGAAGGCACGTTGTACAAAAGGACAGGAAGCTTTACCGCATCCGCTACCGTCTTAAAATGCACATACAGGCCGTTCTGGGTCGCCTTGTTATAATAAGGCGTTACTACGAGCAGCCCGTCCGCGCCGATCTTTTCCGCCTCCTTCGACAGATATACCGCAGTCTCCGTGCAGTTGGAGCCGGTCCCTGCAATGACCGGGATCCGGTGCGCCACCTTCTCTACGCAGTAACGGATCACATCCAGATGCTCCTCGTGCGTCATCGTCGCGGACTCGCCTGTGGTCCCGCACACGATAATCGCATCCGTATGGTTCGCGATCTGATGCTCGATGATCTCTCCGAAACGCTCGTAGTCTACGGAACCATCCTCATGAAAAGGCGTAATGATCGCTACGCCCGCGCCTTCAAATATTGCCATATCAACCTCCTGATACTCCCGTCAAAAATATATGCACCGCTGCCCTCGGCAGAATGCTTCAAAAATCCACAAAAATATCATAGCACCCGGGGCGTTTGCTGTCAACGAAACACTCGCCCGTCCGCTGCGCCTTACTTGAGCTTTTCGATGCAGGAAATCCTGTCGGCTACGGCTTTTAACCGTTCTCCCAGATGCCGCCCCGTCAGCGTCACATCCGTATCCTCGCTTCTTACCTCCAGAACGCTTTCCAGCTCTTCCTCTTCGATAATGTCCTTTTGTACAAGCTCAAGCACCTCGTCCAACACAAGCAGATCGCATTCTCCCGTCGTCAGCACCTTTTTGGCAAAGTTTAAACCGTTCCGGATATTGCGGACCTCCTCCTGCTGCCTCTCCTTCGGAAGCGAAAAATAATCGCTGTCCGACTTTTCAAAGCGGAAAATCTTGATCTCCGGCTCCAGCTTTCTCTCAAATCCGTTGTCATCCAGCCCTCTTCCTTTTAAAAACTGGATGATCACAACGCGCTGGCCCTTCGACGCCGCAAGCAGCGCTTCCCCCAGCGCAGCCGGCGTCTTGCCGTAACCGCCGCCGGTAAAAATCTGAATCCTGCCCATATCAAAAATTCCTTCCCCCGTTTTTTCTGGCTGCGGCATGCGTCCCCGTATTCGATGGAGACGGGAATGCGGGATTTTCCTGCCGCCGCATATGGGTATATTTTACCATAGATGGGGGGCGGGAACAAGGGCGGAAATTCAGGGGGGCAAAATGAGACGTAACGCTGACTTTATGCCGCCGCATTTGCATTGATCTGATCGATCACATTCCGGATTCCCTTCCAGACTGACAAATCTTCAAAAATATCCACAATGCTTCCGCGATCCGTAAAAGGAGCCTCCTGCAGCACCGAAAAATCCGTCAGCATTCCATTCTGGACAACATACTCCACAATCTGATTCACAAAATAAATCTGCCTGCTGTCCATATAGCTTTCATCCAGATATGCCGAAAAGGCTTCTTTTGCGGCATTCATGTCCAGACCTACAATGCTCCTTACAAATTCTCCAAGCGGCTTCTTCCCGTACTCCTGCTCATAGTCCTTCTGGGTTCCGACCTCTTCCCATAAAATCTGCTCTAACGCTTTCACATCCGTCTGGCTCAACGGCTTATTCATCTTTAATTTTGCAATCGCAATATGATCCTGATGCTGACGGATATAATACTCCGCTTTCGCCTTGTAATTTTTCAAATCATCATTTTCAAGCTCCGCTTCATTCCATTCCGTCGAAAGAATATCGTCTGCAAAATCCGTATCATATCTCATTTTTTTCTTCGGAATATATTTGATCAGATTCCTGATGCTCTCCCGGATATGCTCCAGATCTTCTATGCCCGCCCGATCCACATAATCGGTCTGAAGGATTTTTCCGATCAGCTCCTTTTGCGTCTGGATTTCCGGAATATTCGCAACTCCGGCAACTCCGCTGACCTTTTTTATCAGATCGCTTTTCAGCTTTCCATAGCCGCGCCCGGAAAGCTGCGCCAGCTCCATCCCATAAAGAAGCGCGTCAAACCTGACCGCACTCGCCTCATCCTGATCCGGCAAAATAAGCGGCGCCACCTCTTCCCTGACAATAACCGTATCCTCAAACGATAAACGGTCATAATTTTTCTCATCTGAATACAGATCCACATATCTCAAATGCTGACGAACCGCAAAGTTTTCCCGGTTCAGCTCCCGTACCTTTTCCGCCATCCCTTCGACCAGCTTTTTCCGATAAAAGATCAGCCTGTCAGACTGATAAGCCACATCCTGCAGCTTGTATGCAATCTGAAATTCCAGATGAAAAACAGCGCTTTGCAGAAGCATCTGATTTGCCGTCGGCTTTCCCTTTCCCATCCGGAAAAACTCAAAATTCCCGCAGAAGTCAAAAATATAAAATTTGCTTTTATCCTCCCCGTCCATCAGCCCCGGCGACAGCCTCGTCCCTCTTCCGATCATCTGCCAGAATTTTGCCTTGCTCATAATCTTCTTAAAAAACACAAGGTTTAAGCACTCCGGCACATCAATCCCCGTATCCAGCATATCTACGGAAATCGCAATCTGCGGCAGCTTTTTGGGATCCGAAAATTCATCGATCGCTGTCTGCGCATAGGTCATATAATTATCAATGACCTTCGCATAAGCCTGACCGTTTGTACCTTTGGAATATTCCGGATATTCCTGATTGAATACCTCTAAAATTTTTTCCGCGTGCTCATGATTTTTTGCGAAAATAATCGTTTTCCCCAGTGTTTCCCCATAATTTATTTTCAGCCCGTCCCTCATCAGAATATGAAGAACCTGCCGGATCGTATCTTCATTAAACAGCCACGTATTCAGCGCAGAAGAGCTGATCTTATCCGGCACATTCCCCGCTTCATCCCCAAAGGTCCTTTCATATTCTTCCTTCTCTTCCTCCGAAAGCTCTTCGTAACAAATCCCATTCTCAATGAATTTCAGTCTGGTTTCCACGGATATATAATCGACAAGATAACCGTCCTTAACCGCCTGTGCCAGATCATAACCGTATGTAGGAATCCCGTTTTCCAGTTCAAATACCGAATACGTATTTTTATCAATCTCATCCTTCGGCGTTGCCGTAAGGCCTACAAGCGGTGCGTCAAAATAATTAAATATGTCCCTGTATTTGTTATAAATCGACCGATGCGCCTCATCGCAGATTACAAGGTCAAAATGCCCGCAGGTAAACAGCTTTCCATTTTCGTCTTCTGCGTCGTCAATACATCCCATCATCGTCTGATAGGTCGAAAAAACGCAGTGGGCATTATAATTATCTTTTTCTTCGCAGAGATTTGTGCAGGAAATATCCCTCCATAAATTCACAAAGCTTCGCTTCGCCTGTGTTACAAGAGAATTCCGGTCTGCCAGAAATAAAATATTTTTTACCCATCCCGCTTCCACCAAAGCCTTGCACAACGCGATCACTGTCCTTGTTTTTCCGGAGCCCGTCGCCATGACAAGAAGCGCTTTCCGTCTGTTTTTTCGATCAAAGCTGTCGCATACTGCCCGGATCGCAGCTTCCTGATAATAACGCCCGGCAATTTTTTTATCCACCGTGACATGATCCAGGGCCGTTTTCATAGATTGGAGATTAAACAATTTTTCCAGATCACGCTTGGAGTAAATTGCCGCAATCTTCCTCTCCGGATACCGGTTATCGATCATTCTTGTATCAAATCCATTGCTCAGAAAAACAACCGGTCTTCTGCCGTATTTTTTCTCGATCAGATCTGCATAAAGCTTCGCCTGCTGACGGCCTTTTGCCACATCCACACAGGTACGTTTCGCCTCGATCATCGCCAACGGCCTGTGCGCGTCATCATAAAGCACATAATCCGCATAGCCGACTTCCGACTGATTCGGCATTCCATCCAGTTTAACCTCGTTCAGCCAGTCTTTCCCTTCTGTCCATCCTGCGTCCTGCAGCATGGAATCAATGTATATTTTCCGGGTTTTATACTCTGAGAAATCCAGCGGCTTCGGAACATAGCTTTCCTGCTTTTCCTCACGTCTTGCAGTCAGTTCATCCTTTAACGCTTTATTTTCTCTCAGCAGCGCTTTCAGATCAATATTTTCCGGTACTGTCCCATCGAATATGACTTCCTTATGCGACTCCACCAGCTTTATTTCAAAGGCATGTTCCTCGTACCGCTCAGAATAACAGTAAAAAATAAAATCAAGAAAAATATGCAGATTCTGCAAGCACAGCACCGCTTCATCAAAGCTGATCTTTTTTCCTCCGTGAACCGCCCTGTTTCCAATTCTTCTGATGAGATCCAGCCGTTTCCATAAATCTTTATCCACCAGATCATGAAAATCCTCCGTTCCCATCAAGCTTACGAGGCTATCCTGATAGGGCTTTTCCAAAGAAGAATCCACCGAATAAAGCCATTTGATCGCGGATTCCATCGCCCGGCGGCAGTTGATCGCGCTGGACGCAGCATCAATGCAGATTACTTTCTCAGCGGCAATCGCAGCGTCTGTAAAAGAGTCAAATTTGGGTTCTTTTTTCAAATAATCAAAATTGGTCATGCCGGGAATCCTCCTTGCGTATGGTGTGTTGTTGAATTGTAGTGTCTAAGTTGTCGTTTTAATGTATTTTTGCGGTTTTTTGTGGTTTTTTGAGGGGTAACTTTTGATTTGTCGGTCTGGGCGACGAAAGCGGCAAA